>Ga0326728_10003166_pt1 | contig 52159 bp, 40 predicted proteins | sample MB3enrmetagenome_FD_207602 | JGI IMG/M metagenome (GOLD analysis project Ga0326728, IMG submission 207602) | Lab enriched peat soil microbial communities from McLean, Ithaca, NY, United States - MB31MN | ecosystem: Environmental > Terrestrial > Soil > Wetlands > Peat | place: USA: New York... | reverse complement strand
CGGCTCCAGCAGGTCGGCCAAGAATTGTTCCAAGCGCTTTCGACATTTCACGATTTCGCTCTCGGTCATGGACCGAAGCTTAGCACCTCTCCTGTGGGAGGTCAATAACTTAACGTAGTAGTACTAGGGGCTGGGGAACAAATATAGAGTCGGCATGAAGTGACCATTCAATCCTCTGTCAAACAACTTGGTTGGGAACACAGCCCTCTCCCTCGAGGAGAGGGTGGCGATCCCGCAGTCGCAGGAGAGCCAAGTGAGGGGCTACTTCTTTATGCTGGTCCATCTGGTCCCTCCTCGCCGTACGAATGACCCCTCACCCGGCCCGCGTCCCGATGAAGTGCATCGGGATCCCGGTCCACCCTCTCCCCTTGGGAGGAGGCGAAAATCCATTTTCCCATCGGAGACTTAATCCATGAAGAAGCCCGGCATTACGATAAACATTCCCGGATTCGGCAAAGTTCAAATCAACGCTATCCTCAGCGATTACACGGGGACCTTGGCTTTCAGCGGTAAGCTTGTGGCCGGCATCAAAGATCGGCTGCTCCGGCTGGCGGAGCTCGTGGACATTCACGTTGTCACTGCGGATTCCTTCGGGACAGCGGAAGAAGAACTGAAGGGCCTTCCGATTGTTTGGAGAAGGCTCGAGGGGGAGAACGAAGACGTCCAGAAGCGGCGTTATGCCTTGGAGCTGAATCCCCGCTACGTTGCATCCTTCGGCAACGGGAATAACGACAGGCTGCACTTGAAAGTCGTGAAAGAAGCCGGAGGGTTTGCAATTGCGGTCGAGAACGGCGAGGGTTGCGCGCTGGAGGCAATTCTTAATGCAAACGTTTTTGTGGTCGGTGCGGTAAACGCCTTCGACCTATTGCTTGAGCCAACCCGGCTTCGAGCCACGTTGCGCTTCTAACGCTGATATTCGCATTTTAGAAAAGCCGCAGAGGAGGGCAAAGTGCGCCCACCTCTGCGCTACCCCGCTAACTCCTGCTGAACTGAACGTCGGCAACCCCCTCGGCAATCTGGCCTAGGTACTCACCGTCGGCCCTGATATCCGCGGCAAGCGCCACGCGAGGCTTTCCCCTGTCCCAATTTTCGGGAATGGCCACAGAAAACCCTCCCGAGGCGTCTCCCCTCGGAGAGACGGTCAACTCCAGGACCTCCGGCGAAGCCTTCCACCCCACTGGCAAGACCAGCGCCGCTTCCAAGCGCATGGGGCTGGAGCGGTAATTGCGAACGCGCAGCTCGAGGGCGGCACTCGATCCCGCTTTCACCAGGAGCTGATAGGGATAAAGCCTGACCCAACTGGGATTCAGCCCGAAGTTGCAGTCCGGATCGGCGATGACATCAAAGAAATACTTCTGCTGATCCTCCAGGCGTGTTTTGAGATTTTCCAGGTCCGCTTTGTTGCTCAGGAATGGCTTGCCGTGGCCCGGCGCCACAATGTTGGGTTCGTGCTCGAGAATCGTACGGATGGACTTCACATGGCTATCGTTTTCCACCCAGTTGCGAAATATGAGGTTATGGCGCAGAAGGCTGTTGGCGCTGCCAGTGGGGAAAAAGGCGTCCCCCGTGAAAGCCACGCGCGCGCCATCAATGGTCGCAAACAAGGCCATCTGGTACTCCGTATGGCCGGGCGAATGGAAAACCTGAAACTCAAATTCCTCCCACTTGAAGGTGTCGCCATTTCGGAAAGCCCGATCAATCTTGATCGGTTCGCCCAGAATGCAGCCCAGGTTGTATCCGCGCGGGTTTTGAAGCACGTCCACCATATTCTCGTAGCACCAGACCTTGGCTCCGTGATGCCGGACCAGATGCGGGAAGCCGTTCAAGTGATCATCGTGCATGTGACTGGGCATAATCACATCCACCGCCTTGAGGCCGTAGCCCGCCTTGAGTTCGGTCAGGGTGTGTTCGACAAAGCCCATTCGATCGTGAACGGGAGTAGCCGTCATATATGATCCGAAGAAGTTCCCGCTGGCCGAGCCGTAATCTACAAAGAGCGCCTTCCCACTGTCGCTGATGAGGGCATAAGAGCTCGAGGTGGTCTGATAGGAAGCTATCAAGTGAGGCGTGACGGCGTAAGGTTTGTTTTCGACCGTGAGCGTGGACTCGGGCGCATAGGCGGCGTACCAGCCCTTCAACTTGTGGATGAGGTCCGCAATCCCGGCCTCGGGTGAGTTGAACGGTTCGCCGTGCGCAGGGCAAACCAGCTCCGGCCCCTGCTCCCGGAGGCGAGTGAGTGAAAAGACGGCATAGTCAACTCCATCCGGGCTCCCGTAATTGTATTGGAGCTCGTAAAGGTTCACGACTTTCCCCGGCGAGTGGATCAAATCTCCCGTGAAGGCAACCTTCTTTCCGTCTACGACACCGATCAGACTGACCGAGCCCAAAGTGTGACCTGGCGTGGGGTAAATGAGCAGCTCGTAGGGTGACCATCGGTGAGTATCGTAATCACGCAGGACACCGGCGACGGGGAGGTCGTGGGTCACGGTAAAGAAGTCATTTCTGACGTAATAGAGTTCGAAGACGCGGCGATTCCGCCAGAAGTTCTCGGCATCCTCGAAGAGGTGCCGCTCGTGCTCGGGGACAATGATCGGGATTCGCTCGGCGACTGCTCTGGAGTCTCCCTGGCACTGGTCGCGGTGATGGTGAGTGTGCAAGATGGCTTCGACTCGGCTGACCCCGATCTGCCCCAGCAGGTTCAAGACGTGGCCTGATCCGAAGTCGATCAGCACGGCGCGACTACCGTCCTTGAGCACGTAAACGTTGCAGGTATCGCGGAGCACATAGAGGTTGGAAGAGATTTGAGTGAGCCCGCCTTGCGGGGTGAAATACACCGGAGCGGCAGGCGGCTCTGCTTTTGCTTTCGCGGGCGAAGCGCCCGCAAGCTCTGCGGCCACAAGTCCTGCCCCTGCGTTCTTCAGAAAGTCGCGCCGCGTCACGCCGACTTCGTGCGATGTCTTGTGTCTTCTCATGGGTCCCTCCCTTTCACGGTGGGCGCCGGGGCGCACCTTGATGCCCCTGGGTGAGATAGAAGCCGCAGCCTCTGACCTGTAAATTGCACAACGACAATGGGGGGTAATGATACTCACCGGGGCGACCCACTACAATTGCAATTTTGAGTCGGCTTCCACCGGCCCAGGTGTCAGGTGTTAAAGGCCAGTGACTGCTGGGGGCTGGGAAAGGGCAGTAGGCAGTTGGCGAATTGCAGCAGGCAGTGGCAGAGGGCAATTTAAAATTCACAATTCCAAATTGCTCTAGCCTACGCCTTTCATTGACTGGCGGCTTGGAATTCCTGTAGGGTCGGGTATATTGCGAGGACCTCTTCCACCCTGGTCACTTTCATCAGCGTCTTGATCCGGTCTTGCACTGCCACCAGCACCAGGCGGCGTCCGGAATTGAGACAGGAAACGTGCGCATTCACAATGGACCCCACGCCTGCCGAATCCACGTAGGGAACCCGGCTGAAATCGAGAATTACCGTTCTTGCCGTCTTTTCAGCCCGCACAGCATCCCGGAAGCCGAACAGTGTGGCAACAGTTATTGGGCCATTAAGTTGGAGGATTCGTTCACCCTCGCGTGCGCCCTGCGTACCTGTGATTGTGAGGTTTTCATCCCACATGATTGTCCAGGATACAGGGTGGCTGGAACTCTGTCAATAATTAATTGCCTGTTATGAAATGTTACAGCAGTGTTACATGCAGCGTTGACATACCCTGTGGCAAACCCTAAGATACATCCCAAAGGAGACAGTTCCCATGCAACTGACGATCGACCACAGGGAAGTACAGGGTGTCCGCGTGTTGAATCTTAGCGGCAGAATCACCGCCGGCCCCGAGTGCGACAGCGTGCGCAATTTCATAAAGGAATTTCTGGCCAATCATTGGAATAACATTCTACTGGACCTCGCTAATGTGACGCGCATTGACAGCACCGGGATCGGCATGTTGGTGGAGTCGGTAATAGTCACTGCCAGGGAGGGCGGACGACTAAAACTTGTGAAGGTTCCGCGGTTGATTCACAACATCCTTTCCACCCATCGCTTACTACAGGCGTTCGATATCTATCCAACCGAAGAAGAGGCATTGGCCAGCTTCACCAAGCCGGCGAGTCCAGGCGGCCATTGACGGGTGTTGCCCCGATAACCCTGCCCAAAACCTGGACCGAAACGCAGTAGTAGGCCGCTGAGTCGGGTAGCGAACCGCCCGCTACCGGACCGCTTGCGTTTACCTTGCATCCAGAGTAAAGTCCGCTTGGAAGTGGACCCGCCTTTCAGGCTACGAGCCTGCCCCTCGCCAAGGAGGAACTGGGTCATGAACAGCATACTTGCACTTGAAATATCCGGGGTGGTGGTTTGCTGGTCGGTTCTTGCCTATGCGATTTGGAAGTGGGGGCCGGGCATAAGGAGGAGGTCTGTTCGATGCCCGGAGAAGAGGGTTGGCGCCAAACTCTTGGCTGACCAGCGCGAGGCCGAATTCGGCTGCCTCAAAGTGGTGGAAGTGAAAGAGTGCTCGCTGTTTGAAAATGCGCCGGTTGCATGTGGCAAAGGCTGCCTGGCGCGGTTGTGAGGCAGTACAAGTGGCGCGCGAACCCGAAATGTCCACCTGGAGCCCGGTGCTTTTCTGTTCGCGTGACGGACGCTTGTTGGGTGGAGTCAAGACCTTGCGGAAGCCCCTGATGTCCGTTTTAGCGTTTCTGCCCAACACGCCTGCCGGCTCAGCAACTCGACCCTGCGCGGCTCACCTAGCAGTCATTCCTTTTTCAACTTCATAGCTGGTTCGCCAAATGAGACGCAGAGTCCAATCAGTGCAGGCACCCAGATGTACCACGGAATCGAGTCGTGATAGTGAAACTGTAGGACGACACACACAGCAAACAGGAGAGCTCCAAACATGCTTCCTCCTATAAATGACGAGATTTTTCGCCCCGCGAAAAGATTGGCCGGCTCGGAATAGCATGCAGAGAAGATTGTTCATCACGCTGCCAAGCGCCCGCTGACGGCCAACGTAACGAACCCCAGGATAAGAAACAGAATCCCAGCCAGCATGATGATCAGCGCCTTCTGCCCGGCGGTCTTCCATTCGCCCGTAACAAATCCCCAGACGTTTGAGGTAATGATGATGGACGACATGAAAAGCGGCCAACCTAAGATTGGACCCAGGCCCGCCAGCTCCGCCGTGGATGCACCGTAGATGACTGTGCTTCCGAACCAGAGCACCCCCATCATCGCGCCCAACACCCAGTTGATGGCGGTTCCAGAGCGGAAGAAGAGGGGCGCGGTTTTGTTCTTTTTCCACAAGTAGGCGCAGTAGATCAGGTAGGGCACGAGCGCGGCCGTCACCAAGGGCGCCCAGATCACATTGGTTTGACTCCTGGGACTAACACCCAACTGGGCGGCGCGGGAAATGAGCGGGGCTCCGAACGCCAGACCGAAGTTGATAAGAGGAGAGCCAACGCCGGCCAAAATGCAGATGAACAACCCGGCCTTGAAACTCATCTTCTTCGTCGCCCCTTCTTGCTGTTCCTGAGCAGAACTCTGCGTGGCCTTCTCTTTATGTCTTCCCGCCACGGCACAGAACACAATACCCACCAGCATCAAGGTGACTCCCAAGATGATGACCATGCCTTTGGCCGTGAAAATCATCTCAGAATGCAATGCGACCAGTGGGACGAGCGACCCCAGCGCGGTCGAAAGACCTATAGCGATGGCGAAATTCAATGCGATACCGAGAGCGGCTATGCCCAGCCCGAAGAATATCTGGGCCAGACCAAATCCGACCCCAAACCCCACAAGGAGAAGAATCTGCTGAGTGCCCACCTGCTGGTAGAACGCCACCATGTGGGGTACGGTCACATAAACCATGAACCAGGGAAACATGAACATTCCCACCACCGCCCAAACTGACCAGATGTTCTCCCATTTCCAATACTTGGCGTACTTCATCGGTGCAGCGAAGCTGCCGTTCAGAATTCCAGCCAGCAATGCCAAGCCAACTGCCAAAGACACATTCGACATAGAGGAACCCTCGTTTCAATGGTCTGCTCGTCACTTGTCACTTACCACTCGTCACTGCCCTTATGTTCGGATTTGCCCGGACCCCAGGATCTGGTACTTCACGGAAGTGAGTTCGGGCAAGGCAAACGGACCTCGACAATGGAGTTTCTGGGTGCTGATTCCCATTTCCGCGCCCAAGCCGAATTCGCCTCCATCGGTGAAGCGCGTGGAAGCGTTCCAATAGACTGCCGCCGAGTCCACCCGGTCCAGAAACCTCTGCGCTCGCGCCGCGTCACGGGTGACGATGGCATCGGAGTGCCGGGTGGAGTAACGGTTGATGTGCGCGATGGCCTCGTCCAAATCAGCCACCACCGCCACGGCCATCTTCAAGTCCGCATACTCGGTCAGCCAATCCTCCGGAGAAGCCGCCCGCACATTGTCTTGGCCCGCCAATTGGCGGGTAAGCTCGTCACCTCGCACTTCCACCCCGGCAGCCCGCAGCCTCTCGACAATTCTCGGCACGTATTCCGCAGCGATTTCCCGATGCACGAGCAGCTTTTCAGCGGCGTTGCACACGGAGGGACGCTGGGTTTTGGCGTTGATCACGATCCTGTCCGCAAGCTCGAGCTCAGCGTCTTTATCCACGTAAACGTGACAGTTCCCTGCCCCGGTTTCGATAACCGGCACGCTGGCCTGCTCCACTACGCGGTTGATTAATTCCGCTCCGCCGCGCGGCACGAGAACGTCCACGTAGCCGCGCGCCCGCATGAGCTCATGCGCAGACTCACGGGAACGGGAATCGAGCAACTCGACGGCCCCCTCCGGCAACCCCTGCGCCCGGTTAAGAAGTTCCACGAGCAGCTCATTCGTATGGACAGCTTCGCGGCCCCCGCGCAGGACCACGGCGTTGCCGGCTTTGAGCGCCAGGGCTGCGGCATCCACCGTCACATTCGGGCGGGACTCATAGATTACGCCCACAACCCCTAGCGGCACTCGCACCTTCCGTATGCGCAAGCCGTTGGGACGAACCCAGTCGGCCAGAACTTCACCCACGGGGTCGGGCAAGGCGATGACCGCCTGGATTCCCTCCAGCAAGTCGCTGAGACGTTTGGGGTCGAGCAACAGTCGGTCGCGGCTGGAGGGGCGGAGGTCGTTGGATTGAAGGTCAAGGCAGTTAGCCGCCAGAATTGCCTCCTGGTTCCCCGCGATAAGCTCCGCCATCTCTTGAAGAATTGCGTTCTTCTTTTGCGTGCTTAAGCAGGCCAGGCTGGGGGCCGCAGTTCGCGCCCTGCGTAGTTTGTCGAGTGTTGTAGCGAGGCTTGTCGAGGGTAGTGCGCTCATGAGGAGCTTCCGCTCTTGGTCCGCAATGGCGAAAAATAGGTCCCGATGCGTCGCTGCAAGGCAAGTGGAATGACCTGGGGATGGTTTCCGTTGGCGATCACCACCTGGATTCCAGCCGCCGTGGCCCTAAGGGCCGCGCGCAACTTGGAGCGCATTCCGCCGCGCCCAAGCTGGCTTTTCCCGTTGCAGGCTGCTTCCATCGCCGGTGTGACGCGCCGGATCAGCCGCACCAACCGGGGCTTTCCTACGGGGCTCTCGGGCCGCAAGAAGCCGTCCACGTCGGTAAGCAGGATCAGCCAGTCCGCCCCCAAAGCGGAAGCCACAAGGGCGCTCAACTCGTCGTTGTCACCGAACGCCCCTTCCAGCTCGCGAACCGACACGCTGTCGTTTTCATTGACGATGGGCAGCACCTTCATGCGCAGCAACTGGTTGAGTGTCTTGCAGAGGTTACGATAGCGAACGGGGGAGGAAAAGTCGTCACTCGAAAGCAACAGTTGGGCCACCACCTTCTTCCCAAAGAGCAGCCTCTCGTAGGTGTGCATCAGCCGGCTTTGGCCCACCGCTGCGGTCGCCTGCATCAGTCCCAGCTTCTTTGGCCGCCGCTTGATTCCCAGGGAGAACATTCCGCAAGCGATAGCTCCCGAACTGACGATCACATACTCATGGCGCGCCAGATCAAGTTGATCGATCAACGACCGCATCCAAGTGAAGTTGATCTGCCCCTCCGGGGCTATTAATCTGGTCCCGACTTTGACAACCACACGCATGAAAACACTACCCCTTCGATGTCGTACTTGGCCTCAAAGATTTCGGGGAAACTTGAGGTTAAGTCCTCAGGTTGCGGAAAGTCACAAGAGCAACATCATCGGACAGTGATGGCGCTACTTGCCACCTGAGGCCTGTTTCTTCCCCTCCCAGGCGCCGCTTTCGGTGTCACTGGACCACTTGCCGGAAAGCTCCCCCTTCTTAAGTCGTCCTGTTAACTGGTAGTTGCCTTGCGGCGTGTCGATGTGGATTTCAATTTCATTTTTCTTGACGGTTCCCGCGCTTATCTCAGTCCCGCCCATAGGCGACGAAACTGATCCCGTCAGCGTATCCTTGGTCTGTTCAAGATACAGGGTGAATGGCATGTCACCTTGAGAGCCCCCGTGCGCCTTGCACTCCCAGGTCCCGCTAAGAGGGCCGGGCTTGGGCTTCTTTTCTTGCCCTTGCGCAAAAGCTGCTGCAAAAACCATAGTCAGGCATAGAACGATTGGAACCATCTGCCTCATCTTCATGTATCTGCTCCTTATTCAATCTCATGGAATGGCCTGCCGGAGAATTCTACAACGGGACTGCTTTTCCGTCCAGAAAAGTTCACAGTCAACAGTTGACAGCACGCTGGTACTTGTTCCCTAAAGTCTGCAACGCATCGGGGGAGAGCCCGTGACGCTTGAACCCACCACCGGATTACGCCCCGTCGATTGTTTTCCTCAAAACCAGAAATGCCAGGCTGTGTCGACGAGTGCGTGGGTCAAGGCGGAAGCGGAAATTCTTTGGCGGTTTCGATACGTGTATCCGTAGAACACCCCCGCCAGCGTAGCCAAAATAGCGTATCTCCAGTTGGGAACCGGAGCGTGATGGAGATGGGACGCCCCGAATATAACGGCGGCAATCAGCAGGCCGTAGACGCCCGTGGGCCCTCGCCGGATGCTCCGGCACAAGAGGTTTTGGAGGATTCCCCGAAAAAGCAGCTCTTCCGGGATGGCAATCGTGAAGTAGATGCCAAAGAATTGGAGAGGAAACTGCCCGAAGGAGGCAGTCGAAAAGTGCGGGTGAATAAAGTGCAGCGCCAACCCCAATGGAATCCCAAAAAGACAAAAAGCGAGGAAATTGGCGAACCCGTCCACCATGTCCTGCTTCCTCCACCATAGCCGGTACCCCACGCCTTCCAGGTTGCGGACCACCGCAAAGGCGTACATCCCGACGCACACACAAAAGAGTGGGCGGAAAAAGTAAAGGTCGAATGGCCAGGTCCAGATTCCCGTCAACCAATTTGCGGCCACGGGAAGCGCCAGCGCCACCATGGCTACGACATCCCGCCACCCCAGGTGTGCGGGACGATGCAGGCGGTCGGGCAGCAGCAACAAGGTAGGCACTACGATATAGGCCAGCAATTTGCCGGCCCCCGGGAACGAGAACGAGCCCGTTCCAAAGGCGTAAACAAGATACGGGACCAGCAAGAACAAAGGCAAGCCAGTGGCTGCCCAAACCGACTCCGCCGCCCGCTGGCGCAGGTAGCGCACGAGGCTCGACTGACTCAATCCCACGAACGCGCACAGGGTGAGGGAAAGACTCAACAGTATGGCTGCCAGGCGTACGGGGTCAGGATGAACCTGAAGCAGGATCACGGCCGCCGCAGCAGCAGACATGGCGATCAAAACGATAAGGAGGAGGGCTGCTTTTTTCATCACTTCCTGCCTATCTTCGCTCTGGCGCTCTCCCCACGCTGGGGACAAGCTCCTGCGAACCGAAGTCCACTTCGGCCAGGGGAATGAACTGCACAGGGCCCAGTTTCTTCAAGTCCTTCTCAAAGCCGGAGAGATCGCCTACCAGCACAATGATATTGTTCTCGGGAGCAAGCCGCTGGCGAGCGGCGTTCCAAACCTCCTCGGCGGTGAGGGCCCGGATGTTTTCAGGAAACCGGTTCCAATAATCGAGCGGCAGATTATACACCAGCAGCTCGAGTGTTTGGCTGGCGACACCTTCCGAGGTTTCAAAGTCCAGCGCCAGATGGCCAATCAGGTACCCCTGAGCTGTTGCAAGTTCCTCGGCCGAGATGGGGTGATCGTGCATCCGCTTAATTTGTTCGAGAGCCAGATGGACGCTCTTCACGGTCTCGGGTGTGCGGGTAAAGGTCTTGGCAAGCCACACACCCGCAGTCTGATAAGAGAGGAGTTCACTGGAAGCCTCATAGGTCAGACCCTGATGGCTGCGCAGGGCCTTGAAAAGCCGGTTTTCGGAGGGTCCCCCCAGAATTTGGTCGGCGACGCGCAGCGCCAAATAATCGGGGCTGTTCCGCGGCACTCCAAGGTTGCCAATACGGATTTCTGTCTGAACCGCATCCGGCTTGTCGATGGCCAGAATCCTATGTGGTCCCACGGCCGGCGACGGGGCAGGAACCAGGGGCGTTGTCCGGTTCGTCCATGCGCCAAAACGCTTTTCCGCGCGTTCAAAAGCTTCACTGGTCTTAATATCCCCGACAATGGCAAGAACGGCATTCGAGGGTTGATAGTAGTTGTTATAGAAGGCGCGGAGGTCTTCCGAAGTCATTCGGCGCACCGAGGCAATCGTTCCGTCCTCGGGGTGGCTGTAGGCGGTCCCGAGAAAGGCGAGTCGCCTCAAGGCCGCATCGGCAACGTAGTCAGGATCGTCGCGAACAACCTCCAGGCCCGAAAGGGTCTGCTGTCGCTTGCGCTCGACTTCCGCGGGCACGAAGCTGGAATGCATCACCATGTCCGAGAGAAGGTCGAAAGCCAGCTCCTCATGGTCGTTGAGGACGCTCAGGCTTATATACGATTGATCCCAGTCGGCCCCCGCATCCACTAATCCTCCGATTGAGTCAATGGCCTGGGAGATTTGGCTGGCGCTGCGTGTTGAGGTTCCCTCCGTCAGCAAGGCGCTCACCAGTTGCGCTGTACCCGGCAACATCGCCGGATCTGATTCTGCGCCCGACTTTACCACCAGCCGCATCGTCATGAGTGGAAGTGAATGCCGCTCGATGGCGACCACTTTCAAACCATTGGGAAGAACGCGCAGCGCCGGCGCAGGAAGGACCAGGGGCTTGGGAGGCAAGGCCTCCGGCGGGAAGTCATGAGCCAACGAGAAAACCGCAATAAGCGTCGCCGCGAGGCAAAACACGAACTTCTTTGGTGATCTCATCGGCCTCCCGCTTTTGGCTCACTTGCTTGCTTATCGCCCGCCGCACTCTTGGTGTACACTTCGACAAGCGTCATATTCTCCGCCACGAAATACTTCTGCGCCACTCGCTGGATATCCGCCGGGGTGGCGGCCAGGAATCGAGCGAGTTCCGTATTGACCAGGTTCGCATCCTTCAAAATGACTGCGGCATAGCCCAGTTCATCTCCTCGCGTTTGGACCGTCTGCCGGCTCAAGATGAAATCCCGAAGGATTTGGTTCTTGGCTTTCTGGAGTTCGTCGTCGCCGACCGTTTGGGTTTTCAGGCGGGTCAGCTCCGCCTCGACTTCAGCCTCCCCCTCGGCTGGCGTATGGCCCTGGTTCATGACGGCAAATACAAAGAAGAGATTGGGGTCTTCCGTGAAGTTGCCGGTGCTCTGCGCTTCCAGGGCAATCTGTTTGTCATAAACCAGCCGCCGGTAGATGCGTGAACTCTCTCCTTCCGAAAGGATGTTGGATGCCAGCCGCAGCGGGTAAGCGTCGGGAGTTCCATCCGCCGGCATATGGTAGCCCTCCACGAAGGCGGGAAGCGCCACGTTCAGAGCGAGTTTCACAACCCGCTTCGCCGTTTGGGGCGGCTCCTGCTGGACGTGGTTTATAGGAAGGCGCGCCGCGCGTTCGAGATGCCCGAAGTATTTCCCGATCATGGATTCCGCCTCCTGCGGGTCCAGGTCGCCGACGATGACCAGGGTGGCGTTGTTGGGCACGTAATAGGTGTCGTAGAACTCGCGAATGTCCTCGAGCTTGGCATTGTCCAAGTCGTGCATGCTGCCAATCGTCATGTGCTGGTACGGATGCACGGTGTAGGCATGTTGATACAAACTCTCCACTACAGTCCCGTAAGGCGGGTTATCAAACCGCAAGCGCCTTTCTTCTTCGACGACTTGCCTTTCGTTGTCAAAAACAGCTTCCGTGATGTCCAGGTTGCGCATCCGGTCAGCCTCCAGCCACAGGACCACGGGAAGCTGTGAACTGGGTGTCGTTTCCCAGAAGACGGTGGAATCCTCCGTCGTGTACGCATTGTCGATGCCGCCGGACCGAATGACATAGTCGGAGAATTGCTCGGCTCCGATGTTCGTCGTCCCATCAAACATCAGGTGCTCGAACAGGTGAGCAAACCCGGTCCTTCCCGGGACCTCGTTCTTCGACCCCACGTGGTACCAGACTTGAACATTGACCACGGGCGCTTGGTGGTCTTCCACAAGGCAGGCTTGAAGACCGTTTGGGAGGGTCAGCGCTCGAATAGTCGTTTGAGGGAGAGTGACGGCTTCGCAAATCCCCGAGAGAAGGAAAAGAGCGGCCGCGAAAACGACCGTGCGCGCCGTGCGGGCTGGACTGAAGATTCTCGACAATCTGCTCCAAACCTCGAAGGGTTTTCCCTACAAACTCTTTCATTTTATCATTGAGCCGCAGTTGGAGGTGACCTAATCAGATTGGCGGTCGTGGTGTCATTTGCAATGGGATCCATTTCGAAGCACCTGTCGTTCCCGCGAAAAGCACAGCCCTGCGAGCGCAGTTTACCCTGAGCAAAGCGAATGCGCTCAGCATGACAGCGCCCACAGCGCGTGGCGCTGAAAATGAATCAATGACTCAATGAATCAATGAATCGATGACCCAATTCCGAAGCTCACTCGGTGTACTTCTGCACGATGGGATAACGCCGCCCCATCCCGAAAGCCTTGGCGGTCACTTTGAGTGTCGGAGGGGCCTGCTGACGCTTGTATTCGGCGCCGTCAACTTTGCGGATGGTGTCCCTTACCAAGGCGAGGTCGAAATGATGCTTTTCAGCAATCTCCTGGGAGGACAGGGCGTCCTCGATGTAGTCCTTCAGAATGGCGTCCAAGACTTCATAAGGCGGGAGGCTGTCCTGGTCAGTCTGGTTGGGACGCAATTCCGCCGAAGGGGGCTTTTCGAGGCAGGCTGGCGGGATACGTTCGCCGGCGCGGTTCACATACCGCGCCAAGTCGTAAACCATGATCTTGGGGACATCGGCGATGGCGGCCAGGCCCCCGGCCATGTCGCCGTAAAGGGTGCAGTAGCCGGCGGCAAGCTCGGATTTGTTGCCGGTGCTGAGGAGCAATGAGCCGAATTTATTGGACAAGGCCATGAGAATATTGCCGCGCACTCGCGCCTGGATATTCTCTTCCGTCACGTCGCGGGGTTGACCTTCAAAGGCGGGGTCGAGCGCGGTGAGATAACTCTCGAAGATGGGGGTGATGGGAATAATCCGGAAGTCGATGCGCAGATTGCGGGCCAGTGCTTCGGCATCCCGGATGCTCCCCGGAGAGGAGTAAGGGCCGGGCATGCCGACCCCGGTGACGTTCTCGGGGCCCAGCGCATCCGCCGCCAGCGTGGCGACGAGCGAGGAGTCAATGCCGCCGCTCAGGCCCACGATCACTTTTTGGAACCCGCACTTCACCACGTAGTCGTGCACACCCAGCTTGAGGGCTTGATACACCGCTTCGGTTTCGGAAGCAGGAGCGGGGCGGATTTCAAAGTGCCGGTCGGAGGTATCGAAAATCACCAGGTCTTCCTCGAAGGATCGGGCGCGCGCGCAGAGTTCTCCCTTCGCGTTGAAAGCCATGCTGGAGCCGTCAAAGACCAGTTGGTCGTTTCCCCCCACCTGATTCACGTAGACCACCGGAATGTGGCGGGTATCCGCGATGGCCTTGAGCATATCGTGACGCAATTGGGTTTTCTCTGTACTGTACGGGGAAGACGCAATATTGAGCAGGAGATTGGCCCCGGCGTGAACACTCTCCTCGACAGGATCGCGGGTGTAGAGTTGTTTCTTCCAGAAATGCTTATCGTTCCAAACATCTTCACAGATAGTGATTCCGAGCTTGAAATCATTGAACTTGTGGAGCCCGATGGCTCGACCGGGTTCGAAATAACGCGACTCGTCAAAAACGTCGTAAAAGGGGAGCAGGATTTTCGTGTAATCCAGCACTACCCTGCTGTCCTTAATTAAGGCTGCCGCGTCCGCCACGGCTTTGCCCTGTACGGCGTCGGAGCGACGCACGTAGCCCACAAGCGCCGGGACGGGCGGGAGCAGCCCTGCCAATCGCTCCAGCTCGGTCTCGGACTTGCCTATGAAGCCCGGCCTCTCGACCAGATCGCGAGGCGGATATCCGCAAAGCGCCAACTCCGGGAAGACCACCAAGTCTGCCCCACGCTCCTGCGCGCTACGGGCATAGTTCACGATGCGGTCGATGTTGCCGGCAAAATCTCCTACGGTGGTATTGATTTGCGCAAGCGCGATTTTCATGGCTCGTCATTAGTCTACCTCATGGGTGTTGGAGGCAGCAAGGCGGTCCTGGGAGATTGCCGATTTGCGATTGCCGATTGGCGATGGGTGATATTCGAAACTCGAAACTGGAAAGTCGAAATTCGCCAACCCCAGGGGAGGCGAGTTTCGATTTTCGATTTTCGCGAGGGCCAAATGCAGCCGGGAGTGTGAACTTGTTTGATCGCTTCTAGGCGCTGAAAGAACTTCCGCACCCGCAGGTGGTTTTTACGTTCGGGTTGTCGAACTTAAAACCTGCACCCTCCAAGGTCTCGACGTAGTCGATCTTGGTGCCATTGATGTACATCAAGGATGCCTGGTCAACAAACACCTTCAGGCCGTCGAATTCGTAAATCTTATCAACCCCGTTGGTCTGGTTCTCGAAATTCATCTGGTACGAGAACCCGGAACATCCGCCCCCCACGACCGCGACGCGCAAACCCGCAGGCGCGGGATTCTGTTGGGCCATGATTTCCTTCACTTTGGAAACGGCCTTGGGGGTAAGCTCAATTTTCATCGAAAACTCCTTATCCAAACAAGTTTCAGTCTGGCACCCTTAATATTCGATGAACCAACATATCAAAGGGATGCGCAGAAATCAACCCTGGAAACCAGGCTTGTTATTCAGTAACATAGATGGGGTGGTGGCCGGAGGAATCGTGACAGCCCCGGAGGCACGGGCCTTGGCTGACCCGCTTGCCGGGAGGTAAGTTACGATGAAGAAATATATTCTGGCTATGGCATCGGTCGCAGCTATAGGCATTCTCATCCAGATTGGGTGTGGAGGCAAAGGTGCAACACTGCACATTGTCGCCACTCCGGGGACGCTAGCAGTTTTCGGCGGCGATGCTCCCCTGTGCAGCGTGGTTTCCTTCAGTGTCACTGTCGCCGGCCTGACGTTGACGCCGCAATCCGGATCGAGCCCGGTTTCGGTCCTTCCTAGTGGAAATGCGGTCACGGTGGATTTCGCCTCCCTAATGGATTTCGCTACCATGTTGAGCCTGTCAAACGTCCCGCCGGGAACTTACGACGCGCTGGGAATAACACTTTCCAATCCGCAGTTGACGTACCTGGATACTTCCACCACCCCTGCGTCTTTCAAGACAATCGCCCCGACGATGAGTTCCCTGTCTATTAATCTCAACCTCAGCCCGGCAGTTGCTATCACGAGCAGCGGTACCGTCGCTCTGCAACTCGACTTTAACCTCCTGAATTCCGTTTTGACCGATTCCAACAATCAAATAACAGGCAGTGTCAACCCGACTTTCACCGCGACTTTAGCCTCGGCCGCGGGAAGCAATGGTTTTGCCCAGTTCGATGACTTGAGCGGTCTCGTTCAAAGTGTGAGCACAAGCTCGACGAGTTCGTCGTTTATTGGCAACTTTACGATCTCTCGCCCCAATGCCCCCACCTTTACTGTCTACGTCACGAGCTCGACGACGTTCGCTGGGGTCTCCGGGCTGAGTGGTCTGACTGCCGGGACCTTTGTCGAGACGGAGGCCTTCCTCAACGCGAACGCCAACATCGTGGCAAACACCGTGGTGGCCGAGGCCCAAGAGGATCAGGCCAGTGGCAAAGCGGCGTTTGCCGGATTGATAACTTCCGTGACGCCACAGTCAGGGAATCCAACCCAATTCACCCTGTTGGTCCAAGAAGAAAACCCCGATGTAAGTAGCCGGGTGGCGCTCTTCTCGCCTCTGACCTTCAATATCACTCCGCCATCCACAAGCTTCGGCCTCACCGCCCAGGCTGCCGACTTCGCCACCTTTTCTTTTGGTCCGACAAACCTTGCCGCAGGTCAGCGAGTCGTCGTCCACGGCACCCTGCCCAGCGGCTCCGGCACGGCGCAGACGGCCACCGCCCGGTCCGTATTCCTGGGTCTCCAGTCCATTTTGGGGAACCTTTCCACAAACCCAAGCACACCGGTAACCACCAGCGATGGCGTGGACGGAGGGTTCACTTTGGTTCCCTGCTCGCCCCTATACCAGCCCGCGCAGATTACCGTTCTTTCTGCCCCGCAGACGGCCTTCGTCGGCCTTTCGAATTTGTACAGCTTGAACAACCCGGGCACGCACTTCCTGCTCGTCAAAGGATTGCTGTTCTATGAACAGAGTACAACTTCGTTTGGGGTCGAGAGTTGGACTGTGCCCGCTAATGTTCAGGTGGCAACACAGGTCCATCAGCTACCTTTACCTTAAGACCGTGACGAGAAGGTTGAAGAGCGCCCCTGGGTTCATCTTATGTCGGATTCTAATGTCACGAGGTCGGTGGCGCTGATCCGCGCCGCGTCAGCGGTCTGGATAGTTCTCTGCTTTACTGAGCTCCTTTGTGCCCAGCAAGCTGCCCGTGCCGGCCTGGAGAGTTTTCCAGCCGATACCCAGCAGGTTGCCTACTCGAATTTCGCGCAACTCCGTTCCTCACCCGATTACCAGCAAATCCGTCAACATGTCCTTTACCAGCAGCTACGCGGATTTCAGGAATTCCTCCGCTCATTGGGTGTTGACCCTGAAAAGGACGTTGATGAAGTGTTGCTCGGATGGCACGGTCAGTCCCTGAGCGGCCCGGGGAGCTTCGGCGTGGCAGCAGGACGTTTTGACCCCGATAAAGTGCGGGAGGTCTTCACGCAAACCCGCTTGCCGGTCCAATCCTACGCTGGCTTTGACCTCTTTGCCTTTGGTTCGGGCGCCGACCCGGCGGACACCTTCTTTACTTTCCTCGATTCCTCCCTGGCGGCCTTCGGCCCTTTGCACGACCTGAAAGCCCTTCTTGATGTCAGGGAAGGCTCAGCCGGCGCCCTGGATGCAAACGAGACCTTTCGAAGTTACGAAGCCGAACTCGAAGGGACGTCGCCTCAGTGGGGAATCCTTACTGGGAAAGCTGCCGCGAATGTTGCTGCGCCGTGGCTATCCGGAGGAAAGAAAAACCCCATTGATATGACAGGCTTTTTGCAGCCGGTCCAGGCTGTCCTTTATCGTGTCGATTGGGACGGCGGGTTCACTACACACATCAGCCTTGTCTGCAAGACGCCCGAGAGTGCCGCGGGACTGTTCCAGCTTTTGAACGTTCTCAAGTCGGCGCCGGTGTTTTCGGCCTCGGGAGGTGCTCCCGGACCTGCTTCCCTGCTCCAAAATCTGGACGCCCGGCAGAACGGGTCGCGCCTCGAGCTCAGTGCTTCGGGGCCACCAGATGCACTCGATCAAGTGCTAAAGGTCGGGGAATGAACTTAATTGATTCATTTGATCATTGAGCCATTGAATCATTGACTCGTCTGAGGTTGGGGATTGACTCATTGAATCATTGACCGACGTTGGGGGGAGGCGTTCAATGAATCAATGAAGAAATGAGTCAATGAGTCAATTCCATAGAGAGAGACTCACTCGGCTGCGGTTTCGATTTCATCCCCGACGCCTGGGCAATCATTTGCAGAATTAGTCCTCGATTCTGGAAGAGGAGCCGGATCCACTCCCGCTTCCTCATTTGCGGGAAATAGATTCCCCGGAAGGCCAAACGACCGATCAAGTGGATGAGGCGGTCCGCAAAAGCCTTCGATTGCAGCCGCCCTATGGCGGCTGCGTTCGCCGCTGGATTATAAGACGCCTCCCAAGCCTGTCTTAATTCCTCCTCCGTTTGCTCAACAGAAATTCCTAGGGGCGAGAAGTCCATGGTGAAAGCTTTGAATTCCAGCCAGTGCTTTGGCTGGGTGAGCCGGCCCGCTGATGCCAACCGATCATAGAGTGGAGTTGTCGGGTACGGTGTCAGCAGGCCGAACACAGGCAATCCCGGAGGCCAGGAACGAACCGCTTCCAGTGTGCGCTGGGCCACACCGGGACGGTCACTGTCCATCCCGAAAATAAAGGAAGTAATGGCATAAAGGTTGTGCCTGGCGAGGCACTCCAGAATCGCCTTATATTCCGCCGGTTTATTAAAACCCTTCCTCACGCTCTTGAGGTTGTCGGGGTCAATGGACTCAAGGCCCATGAAGATCCACTTGCCTCCGCTCTGTGCGATCAATGAGACGAGTTCCTCATCTCGCAGCAAGTTCATGCTGATCTGCGCCACCCAGGGAACCTGCGCATCCCGCGCGATGATCTCCCGCATCAGCGCCTTGGTACGCTTGGGATTGATGGCGAAGTTGTCGTCGATGAAGAAGACCGCAATCTTTCCCTTCTGTCGCCTCTCCAGGGCCTTCAACTTCAAAAGTTCGTTGACGACGCTTTCATTCGAGCGGAAGCGGATGGAATCACCAAAGAACCCCGTCACGGTGCAGAACTCACATCCGTAAGGGCATCCACGGCCGGACTCAATCGGTAGCAGGTGAAAAGTCTGCCAGGTCATTCCGAACAGTGAAAGGATGCGCCGGACAAGCGTTGGGAAGTGCCGGATGAGGTTGAACTGGTCAAGGTCCATGTGGTCCCAGGGAATCTCGGGATAATTCCCGAGCGAAGGCTTCACTTCATTGCCCCCCTCGTCCACAGGTGCATAAACTTCTTTCAGTGCACCACGCTGGGCATCGGCCACAATGCGCGGCCAAGTGTAGTCCGCCTCACCGAGTGCAACGGAATCAGCATGGCGAGGGCCGCCGTCACGGCCCAGCGCTTCGTCGGGCACTTCGGTGACGTGCGGCCCCCCCATTACGACGGGGACACCTGCGGCGCGCACCACATCCGCCATCTCGTACGCTTTCCTGACCATGCGGGTCATGGCGCCAATCCCCACCAGCCCGATTTGATTTTTCTTGAGGTATTGCACCAGCTCGGTTCCGTTCAAACGCTGCGCGTTGCCGTCCACCAGAAATACTTGGTGACCCGGAGGTGTGAGCGACTTCAGGAGAAACATCCAGAGGTGCGGCATGAAGTTATTGGTGATTTCGTTGTCCGGGTTGTACAGAAGAATGTTCATAATCCTTCGGCCTTTTGCCCTAGGCCAGGATTTTCATTTTGGTGTTCCGGGCGGGGACAATATACACCCAACCGGCTCGTTTGCAACAACACTTTTTGCAGTCCAGGCGTCAACGCGCTATCGGGAAGCAGCACTCCTTGCTAGCCAGCTAATCCAAAATCCAAAATCCAAAATGGCCCCCAGCCCCTACTCCTCACGCCGAATGGCACTGATGCCCACGAGCGTTTCGACTTCATAAGGCGCGGGAGGCGGCGCCACCACTGGCGAGGCGTCGAGTTCAGCGCGGAGCTGCGCTTCAAACTCTCTCAGCTTGGCATCGATCTCGGCCTGCTTCCGCTTGCGCCAGCCTTGATCCCGGCCTCGGCTTCCATTCGCTTCAGGAACTCGAGACACTTTTCCGGCTGCTTCGTGTCATGGCGCTGGTAATCGCTCCAGATGATCTGGTCGGCGGAGGTATCCACCACGACGGACTTCACTGTGGTCGAGCCCACGTCCAAGCCGACAACCAAGTCCTTGGGATTAACTTCATCCATTTCACATCTCCCTGGCGACGTAGGACAGCGCGGCCTTCGGCCGAAAGCCCCGTAGCCGCATGCAAAACGGCTTTCTCCGTGTTCTCTGTGCCTCTAAAGCCTTAACACCGAGAGCACGAAGGATCTCAGTGGCCTCTGTGTTGGGCCTCTTCTGGCCACGGAGGACACGGAGGCAATACGAACACGAGGGGAAATCTCCTGGTTGATAAAAGGCGTTAACCGTCTTGTCCCTGCCGTTTGGCCATTGCCGCGAAAACAGCCCTTCCGCGTCGCTCCATCTCTTCCGGCGAGACATCCTCTTTGTGAGCGCCAAGCGCCCAAGCGTGGCCGAAGGGATCAACGATTTGGCCATAGCGGTCGCCCCAGAACTGGTCCGCCAACGGCATGGTCACCGTCGCCCCAGCAGCGACTGCCTGGTTAAACAAGGAGTCGACGTCATCCACATAAATATTCAGGACCACCGGGCTGCCGCCCAGCGTCTGCGGCGCAGGCGTCCCCATTCCCGGGAACTCGTCGGCCAGCATCATACGGGAATCGCCGATCTTGAGCAGCGCGTGCATGACTTTTCCGTTCGGAGTGTAATGGACATGCAGCACCTCAGCTCCAAAGGCCTTCTTGTAAAACTCGATAGCCTTTGCAGCTTCTCGCACCGACAAATGCGGAGTGATCGTGTGCATGCCCTCGGGCACGGATTTCACCTTTCCCGCCATTTTTCAACCTCTCCTTTTCTCCTGCCGCGAAGAAACAATTCAACACAGAGCGCCCAGAAACCACAGAGAAAAGCACTTCTGCTCGCGCGAGCAGGGATTACAAGCTTACAGTTCCTTGTTTGTTGACCCACAGTGTTTGCTGCATCCTTTCTCCGTGACCCCTGTACTACTATTCCGGAACTTCTCGTCGGCCCGCGGAGATTTCTTCCCGAACCAGTAATGCCTCCGTGTCCTCCGTGGCCAAAAAGGACTCAACACAGAGGTCACTGAGATCCTCTGTGCTCTCTGTGTTGAGGTTTTGGAGGCTCGGAGAACACGGAGAATCTCGTTTTGGTTGCGGCCGCCGGCCCGTGCTGTACTACTATTCCGAAACTTCTTGTTGGCGCGCGAAGATTTTCTGCGATTATCGCCTCGCCCAGGATTATCGGAATTGCCGATTTTCGATTGCCGATTATCGATTGCTGATGGACATCGGAAGGAGTTGCCACACCACCTTTTCAATCGTCAATCGGCAATCAGCAATCGGCAATGAAAACCGCCCATGTCGCACCTCCCCGGTCAAACCGCGACCGCCATACGCCGCTCGGCCTTCATGCGCTCGGCTGCGTGAAGCGCGAAGTTTGCCGCCACCCCCACCGCACCTTTTCTGTGGCCATACCTGTACATATCTATGCACTCGTCGAGCACTCGGTCGGTTTCGCCTGGGTTCACTTCGTAAGGGCGGATCTGATAGGCGACGTCATTGATGATGTCGCCGATATTCATGGCATTCAGAATCCCGAGAAAGAAGTCGAGATTCATTTCCAGCCCAGCCTCGGCTTCCGCCTGGTTCAGGCCTCCGCTCTGCTGGAAGGGCAGCACTCGGAACCCCTCAAAACCGGAATTCCGCAGGGCCAGCCGGTACTCGGCCTCATACATCCCGAAGCGGCAAGGCCCGCAGGCGCGCGCTTCTCGATGCCTGCTTCCTTTTCTAGTCGCCTGCGCTCATCCTCCAGGCGCTGGCGGATTAGTTCTTCTCTCGACGAAATTCGAATCAGCCCCCCACCGTTCGTCGGAATTTCATTGATAGGACTGATGCTCATTCGTCACCTCGTTTCCAGAATTCCAGCCAGGGATTGGCAGCAAGATTCCAGGGGCTTTTTGGAGTGCGGCGGCTTGCCGCCGCTTTCACCCTGCCGGAGCTTGCTCCGGCGGGACCTTCGTGATTCTGCGGAAGCAAGCTTCCGCGCGCCAAAGCGGGAGCAAGCTCCCGCACTCCAAACAACCGGCATCCACACCCCAAACAGTTATTCAACGAACTTACGAGACACGACACTAACAGACGAGCTCGCGTCCGCCACGGGCATTTCCTACATATGAATTGATTTTCACTCAAGCCCCGCAGTGCGGAGGTGCACCCCTCCGACTGACGCCTGTCATTTTTCCCACTCTCGGGGCCAAAGTAAACCGCCTTACATTGAATGGTCATTCTTCGGACCTAGATTGGATACTGGCGAAGCCGATTGGCGACAATTTGACCTTCAATTGGCAAGGGTCAAGGACGACTTCGGCATTTGATGAGAGGCGGCGCGGTGCAATGGCAAACCCATGCCCTCATTCGGGTGGACACGGTTTGGCAAACCTCGGCGGCAGTACACGATCGATGGCCAGAGTGCGATTCGGCCAAAGCTCGCGCTCAGGCCTCCCGTATAATCGTCCACACTCGACCACTGGCACCCTTCGGCAGGCTTGGCGAAGCCGACCCTCACCGGACCGAGGTTAATATCCTCCGCTTTTTCGCCTGAACCCCGAAGGGGTTAAAGATGAGTAGCCGTGGGCAAGGGCGCGGGGTCTTGCGCCCGCCGCCCACGGGTTGTGTCCCATCCAAGATTCTCGACCCTGGAGGGGTCGAACCGTTCGGCCTCCCCGCGGGGGGATCGCTAAAGGAGATAGAGGCGGCAAGCACAAAGCGGAAGGCAGAAAGTGCACGGCAGAACGCAGGTCCTCTTCATTCTGACTCTCGACTTCTGGCTTTCCAACCCCACGCGGCGCAAGCGGAGCAAAGCACCATTACGGGATGCCCTGGCTTCTATGAGCCGCGCACGGTCGCCCACACCATCAAACACCGGGGTGAGGTGATGGTGATCGACCACGTTCCAGCAGAGGTCTGCAACGTTTGCGGCGATGTCCTGCTCACACCCGAAACCGTGCGCCGCATCGAAGCCCTGCTCAAAGCCACTCCCCCGCCCAGCCGCAACGTGCCGCTCTACGAGTTCGCCTGAACTTGAAGAGTAGTCGAAGAGTCGAAAGTTGAAGGTCGAAGACCAACACCTGCCACCCGAGACCTGTCCTTACCCCCCTTTCCCCTTGCTTTGTTAGTCAAGAGGGGCTATAGATTGTGGCAGATGACGCTCTGGTAAAGGTGGCTGGTTCGAGAGGCGGCTGACGCCGGAGACGGTGCATGCCGCTCTACCGGTCACAGAGGTGCCGCATAAGTCTTAGGAGCCGCTCCATGAGTTACCCACAAGGTTCAGTTTGGCGCAAATGGGACTTGCACATACATAGCCCGCTGTCTCTTATGAACAACCAGTTCCCCAAGCGGAGTGACGGCACCCCGGACTGGGATGCGTATATTTCCCGCCTGGACGAATTGCAGGTGAGTGTCATTGGGATTACGGACTACTTCACGATCGACGGCTACAAAAAGACCCGCGAATTCAAGGCCTCTGGAAATCTCGGCAATATTGATCGGATATTGCCGAATGTCGAATTCCGCCTTAAGAGCATAATCTCAAGCAGGGGGGATGGCGATGAGACAAGGCTGAATTATCACGTCATTTTTTCCGATGAAGTCGCAGTGCAGGATATCGAAGAACACTTTCTCCACGACATTAACTTTTACTATCAAGGCGATCCTCAAAACCCGGACGAAAAAAGAAAGCTCAAGGTCTCAAATCTTGAACGACTGGGGGAAAAGTTACTAAGGGACCATGAAAACTTTCGGCGTATGAACCTCTCCGCGAGGGAGCTAGGGGCCACGCAGGCGGTCGTAGACCACGAGGAGATTACGAAAATACTGACCGGCGACAGCCGCTTCAGGGGCAGGTACCTCATCATCCTTCCTGCTGAAGGGTGGGACGCCATCAGCTGGGATGGGCAGTCCCACTTGGTGAGGAAAGGCCTACTCCAGAAGTCCGACATGGTCTTCTCCGCGAGCCCAAGAACGCGCGAATGGTGCCTCGGAAAGGGCCCGTACAAGGAAGGGCCAGAGAGCTTTATTACCGAGTTTATTACGTTAAAGCCCTGTATTCACGGGTCCGATGCACACAAGCTGAGCGAGATCGGAAACCCCTGCCGCTTTAGGGGCTCAGGGCACCACAACTGCGAAGACGACCCGGGTCAATGCGACCCCATGTATACATGGATCAAAGCTGACCCCACCTTCGAAGGCCTCAAACAACTGCTCTATGAACCCGCAGATCGCGTCCTGATTCAATCCACTGATCCAACGCCTCTGAAAAGCAACTACTGCATTTCAGGTTTCCAGATTGCAGATGGAGTTGTTAACGATGAGCTCTCGCTGGCGCCGTCAAAACTCGAATTCAACACCGGCCTCGTCGCAGTGACGGGGGGGAAGGGTGCTGGCAAGACCGCGCTTGTGGACCTGATTGCCAACTGCTTCGTGGATCGCTCCAACACGGAGGACCGCAACTCTTTTGTGAGGCGCATAGTCGTTGACGGGGCCAGCGTCGCCACAAAACTCGTCTTCAAGGACGGCTCCGAATTCGAAAAGGTGCTCACTGACAACCGATTTATCGAGCAGAGTGAGATCGTGTACATCGCACAAGGTGAATTGGAACGCTACATAGGTGAGAAGTCGGACCTCGATAGGTACATCCGAAACCTCATCTTCGAGAGCCCACAGGTGAAGAATACCGTGAGAGCATTCGAGTTCGAGGAGTTGGCAAAGAAGACGCAGGAGGACGAATTTAGGCTGAGCCAGGCGCATCAGGTTATCGAGAAACTCGAGCTCGAAACGTCCGAGAGGGTGGTTGATGCTGCCAAGCGTGAAAAGTCCCAGATAGAGGGCGAGTTAAAGGATGTATATGAAAAGATCCCGGCACTCGAAGCACGGCTCACGAAGGAAAAGGTCGATCTGATCCAACAGAAACAGGCGACCCGTTCGACACTGCAGGCGCGTAAGAGTCGGCTGCTACAGCTTGGTGAAGACCTCACCAACGCAAGGCAATTCTTATCGGAAGATTTGCCACGATTCAACACGTACGTGACCCGGATTAATGCCACGCTCCGTGATCTCGCCATTGAGGGGAAGATAGAAAGCCTGGAGTATCCCTCGGAACAGACGCTCCTCAAGGTGCAAAGGGATGTGGAAGGTGAGCTTCGCCGAGTCGTGGGGACAATCGAGCAATCAGAGAAGGAGCTCCGAGGCTACGAATCGGAAATGCAGCAGCACGCGAAGTACCTCAGCCGACGGACTGAACTTAATGCAAACCTTACATCTGTAAAACAGAAACTGCAGGCGATTGCTTCCGAGGCCCAACGCTTACAGACAACGGGGGAGGAAAGAGATGGCCTGTTTCGAACTCTGCTCGGCACGATCCTGCAGCGACGGCAGAAGTACGCAGAAGTCATCGAGCTTTTCGGGTCCGAGAAGGCTGACGTCCTATCAGACCTTGATTTTAAGGCTACCCTGAAGTTCGACGGCGAAGCGCTGTTGTCTGGACTTGAGGAGGTCCTGGACAACCGGCAGGTGGACGTTCTCGGCGTGCGTGGCAAATCGGAATTTAATGACGTTCTATTGCTCTACGAGAAGTTGTCCTGCGGAGACGCTACGGCGATAGATGCGCTGGCTAAGGAGACATCGCGGCTCTGTCAGCAAATGAGGGGGAGGATAAAGACATCCCGGGCATTAAGTGTCGGGAACCTCTACAAGTGTCTTTACGGGACCAACGTCACCGTAGTCCCAGTCGTAACCTACAAGGAAACGGCTCTTAATCGCCTATCTCTCGGACAGAAAGCTACAGTCCTGATCAAAATCTACTTAGCTCAGGGATCGCATCCCATCATTATCGATTCCCACGACGACCACTTAGACAACGAATTTATTATGGAAGAACTCGTGGGAGCGATTCGCCAGGCAAAAACGTATAGGCAGGTGATCTTGGCATCAAATAACGGCAATGTCGTGATAAACAGCGATGCGGAACAAATCGTGATAGCTAACCGTGCGACGGGGTTGATATCCTATCAATCGGGGTCAATCGAGAATCCCCCAATTCGTGACCGGGCACTCAAGGTCCTGGAAGGCGGGGAGGCCGCCTTCAAGAAGCGCCAAGAGAAGTACCGCCTTGGCATTTAATGGGCCCGGCTGGCGCGCACCGCAGTTCTGCGAGTCGGGAGGCGCTCTTCCGTGAGCTTTCCCATTTCCCACCCCCGGCGAGCCCGCGACCGGTCGCGGCGGGGAATGCGGACTTGCCGTGGCGGTCCTCGTAGCGCAGGGCCCGCTCTCCGGCCCTGCGGCTCTTCCAGCGACGCGGGTTCTTGCCGCGTCGCCAACAGGGTAGTCCGAATTATCGTGGGCCGCGCCCTCAAGAACCGGGGACAGGCCACAGGATACAAATAACGCGACGCCGCGCCGTCAAAACCACGGCGGGATGGAAAAGCCGCAAGGCTGAAAAGCGAGCCTTGCGCTACCTTCCCTTTCGGCGGCGTGTTGTAAACACCGCCCGCCATTAAGATTGGGGGCTTGCAAGCGAGCCTTGCGCTACAATTCATCCTATGTCACGCTTGCGCCAGTTGCTCATGTCAGGAAGGATTTTCTTCGTAACCTGCAATCTCCAGCCAACCCGGTTGCCTCTTGTTGACGCCGACTTTGCCTGTTTGGCTGAGGTGATCAGCAGCGTGCGCGCACGCCGGGTCTTCCTCCTCACAGGGTACGTTTTCATGCCCGACCACTGGCAAGCCCTGATCGCTCCTGCCGACAATGACACTCTTCCACTGCTGATGGATGTATTAAAGCTGGCTTCAATGCGGCGCATCAACTTGAGGCACGACACGCAAGGAGCCCTTTGGCAACCGCACTATTGCGATGAGACCATGTGGACGGAGAAGCAATACAATGACACCTTGTATAACATGCACTTCAATCCCGTGGAAAGAGGGCTGGTGTCAAGGCCGGAAGACTGGCCGTGGTCGAGTTTCCGCTGCTTCCATGGAAGCGGGAACATTCCCCTGGACATCGATCGGCTCGAGCTGCCCTTCGATGGCGACGCCCGCTTGTAGCGCAGGGCCCGCGGTCCGGCCCTGCGGCTTTTCCAGCGACGCGGGCTCTTGTCGCGCCGCAAACAAGATAATCCGAATTATCATGGGCCGCGCCCTCAAAACCACGGCGCGGTGGAAAAGCCGTCCGTCGGCTGACGGACTGAACAGCGAGCCTTGCGCTACATTTTTCCAGCGACGCGGGCTCTTGTCGCGTCGCCAACAAGGTAACCCGAATTATCATGGGCCGCGCCCGCCTCTTCGACTCGGAGCGGTTTAAGCACAAATTCGTCACCACGCTCGCCGACCTGCGAGGCAAGGTCGGCTTCCTCGTGCGGCGCATATGTCGTTTTGAAGGTGTGAAAAAATCGATTGCATTAACCACAGAGACATAGAGGCACAGAGAAAAGGTCCTTTCTTTTCAGTTCTCAATGCCTCTGTGTTTCTGTGGTGAGAAGGTTGTTTCATAATTCTTTCACAGCGACGCTTCTATGATATAAACAGCAGGAGTCCCGAATAGCGGGACAAGAAATTGAAGGATTGCCATCGATGAAAAAGAGAAAACTGATTCTGGTAGGAGGCTTTCTAGGCACAGGGAAGACCACCCTCCTCTGGCAGGCAGCACAACGACTCACCCAGCAAGGCCATCGTGTCGCCCTGATCACCAATGACCAGGCTCCCGAGATGGTGGACACCGGGATTTTGAAACAGGCGGGGTTGGTCGTGGGCGAGATCGCGGGAGGCTGTTTTTGCTGCAAGTTCGATGATCTGGTTGGGACTGCCGATCGCCTGATCCAAGCGGCAGATCCTGACATCATCATGGGTGAACCTGTCGGCAGTTGCACGGACCTCTCGGCAACCGTGCTACAACCGTTGAAGGACACACTCGCCCATCAGTTCGATTTCGCGCCCTTCACTGTCCTCATCGACGCCAACCGCCTGCGTGACGGCCTGGACCAAAACCCAATCAACTTGCTTCATCCCAGCGCGCGGTACATCATCCGCAAGCAACTGGAGGAGGCGGACATCATTGTGCTGAACAAGGTCGATCAAATCCCTGCATCGGATCTCCAGAAGCTACAGGAGGAATTGCAGAATCAGTTTCCCGGTACCCCGTTGCTTTCTATGTCAGCTTTGCACGGACAAGGCATCCCGGAGTGGCTGGAACGGGTGCAGCAGCGGACTCCCGCGGGTCAGAAGATAGCTGACGTCGATTATGACACGTACGCAGAAGGGGAAGCGGTATTGGGTTGGCTGAATGCCACCGCGTCTCTTTCCCCCAAAGAACCCATCGATTGGGGGGCTTGGGGCCTGAGATTATTGGAGGCCTTACAACGGAACTTCTCAAGCAAGTCTGCCGAGATAGCCCACATGAAAATGCTGATGGTTTCTGCGAGTAACCAATCGTTAAGCGCCAACCTGACCAGTTCACAAGGGAAAGCAACCGTGCGCGGCCAGATCTACGGAGATTCTCCCATTACTCTGGTTTTCAATGCCCGCGTCCAAATATCCCCGGCAGAACTGCATGCCGCAATCGAGGAGCACCTCAAAGCCTTATGTGGGGAGACGATTCAGCTCCAAATCACCGCGATTCAGAGCCTCAGCCCGGGAAGGCCCCAACCGGTTCACCGGTACGCCACAGTGGTTTAGAGGACGAGATTGTTCTCTGTGTTCTCCAAGCCTCCAAAGTCTCAACACAGAGAGCGCGGAAGATCTCAGTGACCTCTGCGTTAAGTTTTTTCTGGCCGCGGAGGACACGGAGGCATCACTGGCGCGAGAAGAAATCTTGGCGCCCCAACAAGAAGTTTAGGAACAGCAGCGCAGGGCCCGCGGTCGTAGGTCCGCCGATCTTGATGCCGGACGGTTCTTCCAGCGACGCGGGCTCTTGCCGCGTCGCCAAGAAGGTAATCCTAATTGTCATGGACCACGCCCTCAAGTTGCGCTGACCACGCAGGGCGGGGTCGGCGCTACTTGTGAATCCGCGTTTTTTCTCTTGACACGAGGCTAGGGATGTGATAGGTAGTGGACGGTAGGTGGTATGTCGCAGGTGGTAAGTGGGGGAAGAGCAGGAGCCAGAAGTCAGGAACCAGAAGTCAGAATCAGGAGCATCTGCTCTCCGCCGACCGCCTACTGCTTACTGCCGGCTGCCTACCTCATTGGACGGGAGTTGGCGGGACTCTTGGCCTGTCGACTGTGAACTAACTGGAAGGCAAGCGTACAAGGAAGGATGCGCCTGAGCGGTCAGTCGCCTGTAACACAGGTGGCGAGCTTCCGCAGCTTTTCATGCCGGCGGCGGAGAAGTTCCTCGGGGGAGAGCTTTTCGAGATCTTGGAGGCACGACCTTAACACGGGCCGCAAAATGTCAGCGGCCAGTTGGTGACTGTTGTGTGCGCCGCCCGGAGGTTCCGGCACCAGGCGGTCCACGATTCCCAAGCGGAGCATGTCTTCTGCGGTCAGCTTGAGGACACGCGCGGCCTCCTGTTTATGGTTCCAGTCCCGCCAGAGAATTGAGGAACAGCTTTCCGGGGCAATCACCGAATAGACAGCGTTCTCGAGCATAAGGACTTCGTCACCCACCGCAATAGCGAGTGCCCCTCCGCTGCCGCCCTCGCCGTGAATGACCACCAAAATGGGAACGCGCTGCTTGGGGATCTCCTTCAAGTTATAGGCAATGGCCTCAGCCTGCCCGCGTTCTTCAGCCCCGATTCCGGGATAGGCGCCAGGAGTGTCAACGAAGGTTATGATGGGCAAGCCGAACTTGGCCGCAGTTCGCATCAGGCGCAGCGCCTTGCGGTAGCCTTCCGGGTTGGTCATGCCGAAGTTGCGGAGCAGTTTCTGCTTGGTGTCGCGCCCTTTCTGATGGCCCATGACCATGACTGACTTTTCCTCGAATTTGGCCAGCCCGCCCACTAGCGCCTGGTCATCTCCAAACCGCCGGTCACCGCGCAGCTCGGTAAACTCCGTGAACAGCATCTGGATGTAGTCCAGAGTGTAGGGCCGCTGAGGGTGACGAGCCAGCAACACCCGATCCCAGGGATCGTTTACAGCGCCGGCCACCTTATCGCGCAGGGCGTCCAACTGCTGGCGGAGGCGTTCGATTTCCTCGCGCGTGACTTCCGAGTCGGAAGCCTGCTCCAGCTCGGCAATCTGCTTTTCGATTTCCCGGACTACCGCAAGTTGGGTATCAGCGTTTACCATCAGTTACTCGCAGTCAAGAGTCAAAGGTCGAGAGTCAAATCAACCTTCAACCTTTCTCCTTTAACTTTCGACCTTCGACTTCCGCATTGCCTCACTCCTGCTTCTCGATGAGAATGGCAGACTCGCCGCAGAGCGCCCGCAACCGACCGATTACTTCCTCATCCGCCTTCACTGCACTAGGGCGGGTCACACGAAGATCAGCTATGAAATCCCCAGGGCGCGTGAGTTCCAAGATCACTGAATTGTTGCCCGGGTGGGCAGACAGCAAATCCGCCAGTTCTCCGGCAAGGCCTTCGCCGGCCTCGGCAAGGTTCACTCGAATTCGGAGCCGCGGCTTTGGGCCGTTCACCGCCGCATCGAGCGGCCGCGCTTCGCTCACCACCACCTTGGTGCGCTGGTTCTCTTCGTGGCGTACTCGGCCTTTGATGAGGAGTGCCGCGTCGCTCTTCAGGACTCCTTGAAGCTGCTGATAGGCTTGCGGGAAAACCAGCAGCTCCACCAACCCTCGGTTGTCCTCCAGCATGCCGCTGGCCCAAAGATCGCCCTTCTTGCTGGGCCGGACACGCAAGCTGGTCAAGATTCCGGCCAAAGTCACCGATGACTCGTGAGCAACTCCCTCAAGTGAAGAACTATCATGACGCGTAATCGTGGCCAGCCGTCCCATGTATTTTTCAAGCGGATGGCCGGTGACGTAGAAACCCAGAACCTCTTTTTCGCCTGCCAGCCGCTCGGACTCCGTCCAATCCGGCACGTCGGGCAAATCCAAAGGTGGAGGTGTCGCCATCTCGGCGTCTCCCATGAACAAACCATGCTGGCCACTCGAACTTTCGCGCTGCCGCTTCTGGCCAAGGTCCATCACCCGGTCCAGTACTGCCATGTGCTGTGAGCGGTGAGCGCCCAGCGAATCGAAGGCCCCGGCCTTGATGAGGCTCTCGATGACCCGCTTATTCAACAGGCGCAAGTCCACATTCTCGCAGAATTGCAGGAGCGTATCAAAGCGACCGAGTTTGCGTCTCGCGGCAAGCACGGATTCGATGGCTGTGGCCCCAACGTTCTTGATCGCCGTAAGCCCGAATCGAATGGTGTTCCCTGCCGGCGTAAAGGTCAGATCACTCGAATTGACGTCCGGAGGAAGGATGGGGATGTTCATGTCTCGGCATTCGTTCAGGTATTTCGTCAACTTGTCCTGATTCCCGATCTCCGAGGAGAGGAGCGCTGACATGAACTCCACAGGATAATGGGTCTTAAGATAGGCGGTCTGGTAGGCCACCAGAGCGTAAGCGGCCGAATGCGATTTATTGAAGCCGTAACCCGCGAACTGTTCGACCAGTTCCCAAAGTCTTTCTGCCTTTGCTGCGGGAACACTGTTTTTCTTCGCACCCGCCAGGAACTTCTCCCGGTTCGCTACCATTTCCTCGTGCTTCTTCTTCCCCATGGCGCGACGAACTACATCTGCTTCGCCGAGAGTGAATCCCGCGACCCTGTTAAAGATCTGGATGACCTGTTCCTGGTAGACAATCACACCGTACGTTTCTTCGAGAATCTCCTTAAGTTGGGGGAGGTCGTAAATCACACGCTTCTTGCCGGTCTTGCGGGCAATGTAGTCATCGACCATGCCGCCCTGAAGGGGACCGGGTCTGTAAAGCGCGTTCAAAGCTGTGAGGTCCGCCAGGCGACTGGGCTTGACACGCTGGAGGATGTCGGTCATTCCGCGACCTTCAAACTGGAATATTCCTGCCGTGAGCCCTTTTCCGAGCAAGGCATAACTCTCTTCATCGTTGAGAGGCAGGTTTTCCAGATCCAGTTTCTCCCCCCGCGTCGCTTCAATCAGCTTCACGCAGTCATCGATGACGGTGAGCGTGGCAAGACCCAGAAAATCCATTTTCAGCAGGCCGATCTTTTCCAGGTCATCCATGGCGTACTGCGTGGTGATTTCATCTTTGTTGCTCTTGTAAAGCGGAACGATCTCTTGCAGGGGCTGAGGTGATATAACGACTCCGGCGGCATGAGTGGAGGCGTGGCGCACCAGACCTTCCAGGTGGCCAGCCACCTGGAGCAAGTCCGCCACGCGCGGATCATTTTCCTTCAGTTGGCGGAGTTCAGGGGTCTGCTTGATCGCCTCCTCAAGCGTAATATTCAGCGTATTGGGAACCAACTTGGCGATCTTGTCGACTTCGGCAAAGGCAATGTCCAGAGCCCGGCCGGCGTCGCGAATCACCGCTTTCGCGCCCATGGTTCCGAAGGTGATGATTTGGCTGACGTTCTCGCGGCCGTATTTTTCCGTAACGTAGTTAATGACTTCACTGCGGCGTCGCATGCAGAAGTCGATGTCGATGTCCGGGAAGGAAATCCGTTCAGGATTAAGAAAGCGCTCGAAGAGCAGGCCGTGCTGTAGCGGATCGATGTCCGTGATGTGCAATGAGTAAGCCGCCAGGCTTCCGGCTGCCGAACCGCGTCCCGGACCCACGGGGATACATTGCTCGCGCGCATGCCGGATGAAATCCCACACGATCAGGAAGTAACCGGCAAAGCGCATTTGTTTGACCAGTTCGATCTCACGCTCCAGCCGTTCTTCATAGGCTTCGAGTGGATAACGCAGTTTTCCCGCGGCCGCCAACCGCTCCAGCCTTTCGCGCCGATGCGCAAACCCTTCCCGCGTTACCTTCTCAAAAAAGCTGTCGAGCGTCTCGCCCGCGGGAACCTCGAAATGCGGAAAGACGTGCTGTTTTTCTTCCAGGTGTACATTACAGCGCTCTGCAATTTCCAGCGTGCGAGAAAGCGCTTCCGGGGCCTCACCGAAGACCGCCCGCATCTCCTCAAAAGACTTGAAATAGAACTGGTCTGTGGCGAACCTCATCCGGTTCGGATCGCTGAGGGTTTTCCCCGTCTGAATGCAGACTAGCACGTCTTGGGCGCGCGCATCCGACTTGCTCAGGTAATGACAATCGTTGGTTGCCACAAGGGGTATGCCAGTCTCGCGTGCTAAGTGAACCAACTGTGGGTTAATGCGCTTCTCTTCAGGAAGTTCCTGGTCCTGGATTTCAATATAGAAATTGCCCTTACCGAAGATGTCTCGAAGATCATATGCGGCTTGGCGTGCCGCTTCGAATTTGTCGGCGCTGAGCGCCGCTGCCACTTCCCCGCGCAAACAACCCGACAGACCAATCAATCCATCGGCGTGGCGCGCCAGCAGGCCCTTATCGATTCGGGGCTTATAATAGTAGCCTTCCAGAAAGGCGGAAGAAGCCAGCTTTAGAAGATTCCGGTAACCTCTTTCGTTCTCGCACAGGAGGACCAAGTGGTGTGGCCGGTCAGCATCCGGCAAGCGGTCAAAGCGGCTCGTGCTCGCCACATAGACTTCGCAGCCCAGAATCGGCTTTAGCCCCCGCTTAAGCGCCGCTTCGTAAAACTTGACGGCCCCAAAAAGGTTTCCGTGGTCCGTGATGGCGACGGCAGGCATCTTGAACTCAGCCGCGCGATCCATCAAGCGACCGATTTCACAGGCGCCGTCGAGGAGGCTGTAATCAGTATGGAGATGAAGATGGACAAAGTTTTCGGATGGCATCCCGCAAACATTGTAACAGAAACGGCCTGCTTATGGCACACCCATGTGGGTCTGCCATAGAACTTACAGGCATGGGCCCTGCCTCTCGCCGAGCCCACGCATTGAGCCTGGCTATTGTTGAGTTCCGGACTTCATTTCCAGAACCTCGCGGATCTTCACCAACAACGCGGTTGCCGCAAAGGGTTTCTGCAGGAAGGGCATGCCTCCCTCCAAGATGCCGCGGCGCACAATAGCATCATCTGTGTACCCTGACATGTAGAGCACTTTTGTTTCAGCATGTAGGGCGCATAATCGTCTGACCAACTCTTTGCCGCCGGTTTGAGGCATCACCACGTCAGTCAGCAGTAGGTGAATCGGTTCTGTATGCTGTTCTGCAATCTGAAGCGCCTGTGCAGCTCCCGATGCTTCCAGCACCTTGTAACCATACGATGCAAGGACTTCGCACACCAGTGAGCGGACACCTCCCTCGTCTTCGACCACCAGGACGGTTTCTGAACCCTTGGCCAGTTCTGCGGGGACTTCGTCCGGTTCCGCCGTTGGCAGGGCTTCCTCGATGAAGGGAAAGTAGATTTTGAACGTTGAACCATGTCCTGGCTCGCTGTAAACCCAAATGAAACCGCCACTCTGCTTGACAATCCCATAGACCGTAGCCAACCCAAGTCCGGTTCCCCGGCCTTCTTCCTTGGTTGTGAAGAAGGGCTCAAAAAGATGCGCTTGCGTACCGAGGTCCATTCCGCAACCCGTATCGCTCACGGCCATCATGACGTACTTGCCGGGTATCATGTTCGCATGGCTGCGCGCGTAGTTCTCATCAATTTCAACGTTGGATGTTTCGATGAGAAGCTTCCCACCCTCCGGCATGGCGTCGCGAGCATTGACCGCCAGATTCATAATTACCTGTTCGATCTGCCCCGCATCGACTTTGACACGCCCCAGGTCGGGCTTCAACGTTGTCACCAGCTCCACGTCTTCTCCGATCAGGCGGCGAAGCATCTTCTCTATATCCGCAAGGACGCTGTTCAAGTTCAGGACTCTTGGGTCCAAAACTTGCCGGCGGCTGAACGCCAGCAGTTGCCGCGTCAGCGAAGCTGCCCTCTCACCCGCCATCAGGATTTCTTCGAGCCGGGCACGTCGCGGGTCTTCGGTAGAAGTCTGCCCGGAGAGAAGCGCGGCGTACCCGTTAATGATGGTAAGAAGGTTGTTGAAGTCGTGGGCCACTCCGCCGGCCAGCCGCCCCACGGCCTCCATCTTTTGTGCCTGAAGAAATTGCTGCTCCAGTTGCTTGTGCTCCGTCACATCCTGTTTCGTCGCAATGAAGTGGGTGATTTCACCGCCTGGATTACGCACCGGGGCAATGTTCATCTCCTCGGTGTAAAGGCTTCCGTCCTTTCGCCGGTTGATGAGCTCACCATGCCAGGCCTGCCCATTAAGGATGCTCGCCCAAAGCTGCTGGTAAAGCGCCGGGTCTTGTTCGCCCGATTTCAGGACCCTGGGGTTCTTTCCCATAACCTCTTCGCGACTATACCCTGTGATGCGAGTGAAGGCCGGGTTGACATACTCGATGTCACCGGTCGTACTGGTAATCATCACGCCTTCTGCGGACTGCTCGATGGCGGTGACCAGACGGAGATGCTCAGCTTCCGCTCGCTTGCGAAGGGTGATGTCGCGCGCGATGGCCGATATCCCCGTAACAGCGCCCGCAGCGTCCTTAATGGGCGAAAGAGTCAGCAACACTTGAAGTTTCGATCCGTCCTTCCGCACGTGCTCATCCTCGTAATGGACGAGCGCTTCGCCGCGAGAGAGCCTTTCAACGTTGGCCGGCAACTCGCCTCGATGGTCCTCAGGGATAAGGATAGAAAAGTGTTTTCCCTTGATTTCCTCTGCCTTGTAACTATACATACGCTCCGCGCCGGCATTCCAGGTGGCGATGAGCCCGTCGAGGGGACTACTGAAAATGGCATCATCCGACGAATTCACGATGGCGGCCAGGCGCGCATTGTCGGCTTCCGCGAGCTTGCGGTCGGTGATGTCGCGGGAGACGCCGAAAGTTCCGACGATGTTCCCTTTGGCGTCGCGCAGGGGCATCTTCGTGGTCGAGTCCCAGGTCACTCGGCCATCCGGCCAGGCTACCTTCTCCTCTTTGCCCACCATCGGCTGGCCTGTCCTGATTATTTTGTCCTCATCGTTGTAGAACTCTTGGGCGTGTTCTGGAGTGAAAAAGTCGAAATCAGTCTTGCCCATCGCTTGGGCAGGCTCGCTCAGTCCAAATCCTTTCGCGAGCGCCTTATTAATCCGGGTAAAGTGGCTCTCCCGATCCTTGAAGTAGATCATGTCGGGGAGATTATCCATAAGGGTGTGCAGGAGATGCCTTTCCTCAATCAGCGCATCTTCCGCCCGCTTGTGCTCGGTGATATCGACAAAGCTCGTCACCACAGCATACGGAGCACTCTCGCGCGCGTGGAAAATGGGCTCCGAATTGGCGAGGACCCAGACAAGGGTCCCGTCAGGTCTGGGGAAACCAATGCGTACATTCGACTGGGACTTCCCGGTTCGCAGGGTGATCATATGCGGAAGGTTCTCCCCGGGAAGTGGCGACCCATCCTCGTGAATTGCCTGCAAACTCGGTTCGGGCGCTATCTGCCCTTTGAGCTCTTCCGCCGTGCGGCCCAGGATCCGCTCCGCGCTGCGGTTGGAGGCCACGATACGTCCGGCGCCATCTTGGAGCACGATTCCTTCGGCCACGGAGTTGACGACGGACCGGTATAGTTCTTCACTCTCACGCAGCGCCTCTTCCGCCCGCCTGCGCTCGGTGATGTCAAAGTTAACCCCCTGCACGCAGAGGGGTTTGCCGGCCTCGTCTTTCAAAACTTCGGCTTGGGCGTGAATCACCTTCTCCGTTCCATCCGCCCCTTGGACGCGATACTCGATGTCGTACTCCCTGGTTCCGTTCAGCGCGTCGGCCATGGCTTGATCCACGCGCATCCTGTCGGCGGGATGAACCATTTCCAGAAAGGACTTCCGTTGGTATTCCCGTTGACCGGGAGTCAGGCCAAAGATCCGTATGGTTTCATCGGACCAACGTGCGATGTTGGTTTGGACGTTCCAATGCCATGACCCAACGTGAGCGATTCGCTGTGCCGCTGCCAGCTCCGCTTCGCTCTCGCGCAGCGCTTCCTCCGTGCGCTTGCGCGCGGTGATGTCACGCGCAATGGTGGAGGCGCCGATAATCCTTCCCGCGGCATCCCGAATCGGGGAAATCGTCAAGGAGACATCTACGAGTTCACCGTCCTTCTTCATTCGTACGGTCTCAAAATGATCGACCCGTTCTCCCCGCTTCACCTTCTCGATGATTTGGGGCACCTCGTCAAGACGATCGGGAGGCACCAGCACGCTGATGGAATGGCCGACGATTTCCGCTGCCGAGTGACCATAGACCCTCTCCGCCCCGGCGTTCCAACTGACGATGATGCCATCCAGGCTCTTCCCAATGATGGCGTCGTTGGAAGACTCCACGATCGAGGCCAGGTACGAGCGCGCTTCCTCCGCCTTCTTGCGTTCGGTGATATCCTCCAAGGTACCGTAGACCTCGATGGCCTTCCCTCCCTCGCGAACGACCTTCCCCACGGCACGGCACCATTTGACATTCCCCTTGGCTGTGCGCAGTTGGGCTTCGAATTCCAACGGCTTGTCGTCTTCGATCAACGCCCGCATTGCTTCGACGACCCGTGGCCGGTACTCCGGAAGATAGTAGTTCACATGTTCGTCCGGTCCCGGGATGGGCTCACCGGGCGCGATCTCAACAATGTCGTACAGGCTCTGTGTCCACGTGGCCTTGCGGGTGATCAGATTCATCTTCCATCCGCCGATTCCCGCAATCCTTCCCACTTCATTCAGGAGATCCTGGGCTTCCTGAAGCGCCTCCTCCGCCCGTTTGCGCTCGGTGATGTCACGCTGCAGTTCGCGGTTGGCTTGCTCCAATTGCTGCATCTTCGCTTCCAGCTTGCGGATGAGCACCTCGTTGTATTGCATCAGATAGCCGGCTTCCTCTTCTTGGGGCACTTGCACTGGGAGCCGGGCCGGCGTGTTCGCCGCCGGCGGGGCCGACGGGGCGGGCGGACGTTGGACTTGCTGGATGACTTCCCGAATTGTGCGTACGAAGACCTCCGGCTCCTCCGGTTTGACGAGGAATCGCTCTGCGCCAAGACTGAGTGCGAACTCCCGATCTCGCTCATCGGTGTAGGTCGCGGTGTAGAAAACAAACGGAATTTGCCGCAGGTGTTCGTCCTTCTTCCATTCACGGCACAAGGCGAACCCGTCCATCACCGGCATCAGGATGTCGCTGATGATCAGGTCCGGCGGGTTCTGCCGCGCCTTGGTCAGCGCCTCGGCTCCATTGACGGCGGTAACGATTTGATACCCGTTGCCGCCCAGGAGAACCTGGAGTTGATAGAGGTTCGGCTCGTTATCGTCCACGATGAGGATGGTCATGGTTGAGTCTCCCCGCCCGCGGGACGGGCTTTCAGATACTTTTCGATTTGGCTCCTGAACGTATCGGGGTTGATGGGTTTCTCGATGTAGCCGCTGCAACCCGCCTCCAGAGCTCGCTCCCGGTCGCCCACCATCGCGTAAGAAGTCACCGCCACGATGGGCACATCCTTCAGGACCGGGTTCTGTCTCAACTCTCGCGCTACGGCGTAACCGTCCATCTGCGGCAACTGGATGTCGAGAATAATGAGGGCGGGCTGGATCCGGCCGGCCAGTTCGATTCCCTCGGGCCCGCTTCGGGCCGGCACCACGCTGAAGCCGTTCTGTTCCAGCAAGAAAGTTGCGAGGTAGAGGTTTTGTTCGTTGTCTTCGATGAGAAGAATGGTGGGTTTCATGATTTCCTTTCGGGATGGATGGGCAGCGTGAACTGGAATGTACTTCCTTTGCCCCACTCGCTCTCGACGCTAATCGTGCCGCCCAACCGCTCGACCAGCCGCTTGCAGATGGCCAGCCCCAGCCCCGTCCCTTCGTGCTGGCGCGTCAGCCCGGTGTCAAGCTGGCGGAAGGGTTGGAACAACATGTCCAAATTCTCAGGCTTGATGCCAATTCCGGTGTCGGCCACGGAAATGCGGACTGCGGGCTGCGGAATGTCGCGCGTGCCGGGTGAGATTTCCACAGTCAGCGTGACTTCGCCTCGCTCGGTGAACTTGATCGCGTTGCTCAACAGGTTCAGCAGGATTTGCTCCAAGCGCCGGCGGTCGCTGGTGATCCGGCTCACGCCCGGCGCGATCTGCGCGATCAACGGCACCTGTTTCTTGTTGGCCAGCGGTGTCACAGTTTGCACGACCTTTTGAATGGACTCGGGCAGGTCAAACGGCGCGTTGGCAATCTCGATCTGGCCAGCCTCGATCTTGGAGATGTCCAGCACGTCATTGATGAGGGCCAGCAAATGCTGCCCGCTGTCTTTGACCATGCGGAGTTGCTTGGTTTGTTCCGCGTTCAGCGGCCCTGCCAAGCCCTGCAACAGGAGGCCCGTGAAGCCGATGATCGAGTTGAGCGGCGTGCGCAGTTCGTGCGACATGGTGGCCAGGAAGGTAGACTTCGTTCGATCGGCCGCTTCGGCGCGGTCCCGGGCCACAGCCAGTTGTGCGGTACGCTCGGTAACCCGCCGTTCAAGACTAGCTTGGATCACCCGCAACTCATCCTCCGCCCGTTTACGCTCGGTTATGTCGTGTACTGTCCCGATCAGTTGCGTGCAGTTTCCAGCCGCGTCAAACACCGGGGCAACGGCGACTTCACCTGTCTTCCGCCCGGCGGGATAATCGGAAACTTCTTCCCAGTGAACGGGCCGCCTGCTTTGAATGGCATCCTTGTATTTCCCCACAACGAGAGCGCGCGCGGGTTCCGGAATAATTTCCTGGACGAGTTTGCCGACAACCTGGTCTTCCTGCAAACCGGTCACTTCCGTGAATTGGTGGTTGACCGAGATGAACCGGAAATGATCATTGGGTTCTACGCCAATTGCGAACATGACGTCGTAGCTGTTGTCATGAATCAGTGAGAGCTGAGCTTCCCTGGCGCGCAATGCTTCCTCCGCCTGTTTACGCGCCGTGATGTCCGTGCCGATGCTAAGAATTTCAGCCACCTGCCCTTGCTGGTCTAGCACAACCTTGTTGGTCCAGGCGATCCAGGCGCGCTCGCCGCTGCGGCGCATGTTCTCATTGACGTTTTGCTCAAACGCCGCCGGGTTCGCGCAGATCTCGTCCATCAGTTGGGTCAGGTTTCGGCCGCTGCTTTCGGTTTCCGGGACAATTGTGCCGATCACATGCCGGCCGCATATTTCAGCTTCGGTGTAGCCGAAGAACCGCTGGCCAAACTCGTTCAGGAAAAGGACCCGCCCGTCGCGCGTCCAACGCAGGATGATGCTGTTAGCATATTGCACGAGTTCGCGATACTTTTGTTCGCTGTCGCGCAGCGCCTGTTCCACACGTCTGCGCTCGGTGACGTCCCGAACAACTTCAATCGCGCCGCAACGACGGCCCTCCCGGTCGAACAGGGGCGAAGCAACTCCCCAAAGGTGAGATCCCTGGCCTCCATTCAAGTGCGGGCTAAAGGTCTCAGCAAAAATCAAGTCACCCTTCCGCTGGACATATTTATAGGTGGCCTCCACTTCCGACGCAGGCAGTTCCAGCAGATCAATCAGAATCGGACGCCGCTCGCCATAGAACGGTTCGGCATAGGCGTAATCTCCCCGGCCTAGCAACGCCTGCTTCTTCACGCCGGTCAGGACTTCACAGGCTTGGTTCCAAGCAATGATCCTCTTGTCCTGGTCAATCACAAACGTGGCATCGGGCAGAAACTCGATGATATCCGCAAGCCGTTGTTCGGCCTCCTGACTCGCCGCTTCAGCTTCCTTGTGCTCGGCCCTTGTGCGCAGTACTTGGATGCCGTATGCCAGGTCCCTGCTCAACTCCATGAGAAGTTGCATCTCCTCGGGATCAAAAGCATCCGGCGCCTCCGCGTAAATCGTCAGGGCGCCGAGGACGTTATCATCTAATGTGATGGGCAGGGCGATCCTGGATGCATAACCCCGCTTGAGCTGTTCTTCCCGCCACGGAGCAAGACCGGGCTCGGTCGGAATGTTCCGAGCTACCACGGGCGTTCCCGTGCGGATCGCTGTCCCCGTGGGCCCGCGCCCGCGTTCCGTATCTGCCCAGGTGCAGTTCGCTGCTTCGACGTACCCCTCCTCGAACCCGGCATGGGCCATGGGGCGTACGGACTTGCCTTCATCGTGTTCGCCATAGCCCACCCAAGCCATTCGGTAGCCACCCTCACGCACCAAAATCCCACAAATATCCTCCAACAAATGAGATTCTTCCGTGGCACGAACGATGACCTGATTGCACTCACCAATCGTTCGGAGGGCGCGGTTCACCCGGCGCAGTTCCACCTCCGCCCGCTTGCGCTCGGTAATGTCACGCGCGATCGTCGAAGCCCCGATTCCCTCGCCACTTCGAATCGCCCGCAGGGCGTTTTCGGCTTCTTCAAGACGTGCTCGCAGTTCTTGAATTTCGAGTTGCTGTTGATGCTGGTTGGGGTTCTTTCTTGGCATATTAATCCTTCGGAACCTTCGCTTCGACGCTCGCACCCAGGCCCAGGAGCACGCGTTCCGCCCTCGTCATGTCCCCGATGAACCTGTTACCCCGAGGCTAAAGTTGAGATTCGACAGCGCGGTCGGGGGCGGAAGATCATTGACCCTCCCGACCTCGCTCACTCGCCGAACTCCGTTGCACGGAGCTGCGCCGCTGGCCGTTTTGAAATTTTCGGTCCCAGTTAGTCCAAGGCTTGTGCCTGGGGAAATGGGAAATGAGGGAGTGGCTGTGTTGGATTCAGCGTATGCGTCCATTGAAAGGACCTTAGTCCAGGCAAAAATGCCTTTGAGCTACGGGGCCTTCAAGCCGCAAGGGTCGCAAGTGAGAGTGACGGCGCGAGGGAGGTCAATGCTTATCAACGAGGTTGAACGCAGACGACGTCCGGCGCCTGGCTCCGATGGAGTCTGGCCCGGGAGCGGCTCGTGCCAGCCTTTGAGCCAAAGCTGACAAATCACAGTATGGCCGAGTCTTACTGCTATTTCAAGTTGCTCAAGCCGGGCAAACTCACGAAGGAGGAGCGGGCCATCATGGAGACCCCGTGCGAATCGGCTACGAACTGGTGTGTTCCATCGCGTTCTCGGCGGGTTTGGCAGAAATCGTTCTAACCCGTCATAAACGCTACGATGGTACGGGCTACCCTCAAGGTCTGCGGGGCGATGAGATTCCGCTGTTGGCCAGGATATTTACCGTCGCCGACACCCGGGACGCGATGACTTCGAATCGCCCTTATCAGCGCGCGCTTTCGTACTCTGCTGACTTCTCCCTAATTCTTCGCTCGACCTACCCAAATGTTCTTGCGGCGGAGCTTTCCCTTTTCCTTCGCCCCCGGCGGACTCTGGGCCGGAGATATCTTCTCGAGAGGATTGGGCGAAGGCCTCCTCGCCTCCTGCTCGACCTGTTTGCCCTGCGCCACTTCTTTGGGTTTGCGAGGACGGTGTACGCGAGGTGCAGGCGCAGCCGGCGGCTCTTTGATGCCGGCCCTTTCGCGCAAGGCTTTTGTTAATTGCTGAGGGGTCTTGATCTTTCCATCCACCTGGTCCAGGAGGACGCTCTCGATGATCTGATCGAATTTGACTCCGGGTTTGAATCCCAGGGCCTGCAATTCCGCTTGCGGCAGCTTTGCCCGCAGTGGCAAGTACTTAGTCAGATAGTTTTTAACACGAGATTGAACCTTGGCTTGCGGGTAATAAACGAGCAGAAAGAGCAAGAGTTGGCGGGACTCTTTTGAGAGCAGCGTGTAGACTTGGTGAGGCAGCGCGGCTTTCGAACTCACGAGCAGCCGGGCGAGCTTCTTGGCGTCACGCTCCATGTTCAGGACTTCCTTGATGACTTTGCCTACGTTCAGTACTTTCTTCGCCATCCTTAGTTTTTCACTGCTACTCAGCTTTTCGACCAGGCAAAGAAAATGGACTAGGTAGGGATCGGCTCCCGGAACAATCTGGGCCGCAGAGCGACATTTGGAAAAGTGGTCGTAGGTTACCCGTGCCGACGCCAGCTTCTTGTCCAGCCCCCCCAGGAGTTTCCGCTCGACAAGCACTTTGAGAATACGCGCTGGGTCCTCCTCTTGGAGGATCACCCGGAGCTCACGGCCCTGGTGGTCCGGACCCAGCCGCTCCCAGACGCGATTCTGGAGGGCCGCCTCGAAGTAGTTCTTGGTTCGCTCCTCAGGCGTGAAATCAAGGCGCAGTCCAAGCCGCAGTAAGCGGTAAATCCGCAGCGGGTCTTCAGAGAAGCTCCGCGGATGTAGAACCCTGAGTTCCCGCCGTTCGATATCCGCAGCGCCGTTAGTAGGGTCAAGAAGCAAACCGCGCGAGTTTGGATGAAGCGAAATGGCCATGGCATTTATTGAAAAATCACGCCGCTTCAGATCTTCAAATATGGTGGCAGGCCGCATCTCCGGACGCTGGCCGGGTTTCGAAAAGACATCCTCCCGGCACTGGCCCAGTTCCACTCGCACTCCGTTCGTAAACCAAAGTTCCGATGCGACGGTGTGTGCGTCAAACTCTTGATACAGAAGCGCCAGAGGCTCTCCGCTGCCCATGTCAGGGCGAGACTTGAACCCCTTCAAGGGTGGTGAGTCTTTTGATCCCAAGCGGCGAAGAAGCTTCCGGGGATCGCCCTGGAGGGCGAAATCCAGGTCGCGCACCACCTGCTGCCCATACGTCAGATCTCTGACCGCGCCTCCCACAAGGTACAGATTCAATCCCTGTTCGAAGGCCAAGCGGCTGATAAGGCTTAGCACGCTGTATTGCTCTTGCGAGAGCTTACTTTCAATCAGAAAGTTATAGTCGCTCATGGGTGTTGGGCGTCCATTTCCTTGAAAACCCAGGGGCCTGGAGGTCAGGCTCGAGGATGGTGAGTCTGATAGACCTGCTTTAACCTTTGCTTCAAAACGTGTGTATATATCTGAGTTGTCGAGATATCACTGTGACCTAGCATAAGCTGGATCGAGCGCAGGTCAGCTCCACGTTCGAGCAGATGCGTAGCGAAAGAGTGACGCACCAGGTGCGGCGCCAGGGGGGCTGAAAAACCCGCCCGACGGCCGTACCCGGCCAGAATCTTCCAAAATCCCACGCGTGTTAGCGGGCCTCCCCGCCGGTTGAGAAAGAGGAAGGGCTCCTGACCGTTCTTGCAGAATGCCGAGCGACCGCCGCGCAAATAAGCCTCCACAGCGCGCAGAGCAGACTTGCCAACGGGGATCAGCCTCTCCTTGTTTCCTTTTCCCAAACAGCGAACGATGCCCAGGCCAGATTCAAAATCCGAGCAACGAACGTGAACCAGCTCGGAAACCCTCATGCCGGTGGCGTACAAGAACTCCAGCATTGCCTTGTCTCGAAGGCCGAGGGGCATGGAGATGTCAGGTTGTCTTAGGAGAGTGTCAACTTCATCGGTGCTGAGATACCTCGGCAGCGTTTGTTCCAATTTCGGCGCATCGACATCCACCGTCGGATCGCTTTGGATCTTATCCTCCTTCGCCAGGAATCGGAAGAAATTTCTTAAGGAAATCAGATGACGAGCCACGCTTCGAGCGCTCAGTCCCCGCCCATAAAGGGCCGCCAGGAAGGCGCGAACATCATCTCGGTCTGCGTCTGCAAAACTCTTCCCGCGGCCACGCAGGAATTTGCAAAAATGGATAAGGTCCCGTTGGTAATTCGAGATACTGTTGGCAGCAAGGCCCTTTTCCACACGCGCGTAATCAAGGTAGTCATTGACTTCGGGCAGCCCCGGAGAAGAACCCAAACCATATTGCCGCCCGCCAAAAGCTCTCCTGCCAGCCACTCTGCTTGCCGGCTTCGGATCAGAGTGGTTTCCACCCGTTCCGTTTTCCTGCTCAGCTTTGCGTGGGCTGGGCATTCTCCTCACTTTTCTTCAGGCGCGCAGCCGGAGAAATCAAGGGACGCGGCGGGGACAGACGAACGCGCCTGCCCTGCCGCAGAGCCACGACACGAGTCGCGATCTGAAACCTAAGCGCCTATTTTTCAAGAGATTATGAGCCTTCTTCAAGAATTCGCACTCCGACTCTGCGCCGAAACACTTGACAGGCCTAGCTCAGAACCTATACTAGCACAAGCGGTTTTCCGTGGCCAAGCTTCATTTCACAGCAACAAATTTCCCACGGATGGCGCCTCTCGTGAGAAACAACCACAAATCGACTTACAAGAAGGTGGTGGTCCGCAGGCTGGATCATGGCCTCATAAAGGGATTTGTTGACTCTGCTTCCTACTTGGGGCCCAACGGGGTCGAGATGCTCGACCGCGAAGGCCGGACTGTGGTTATTCCTTTGCCCGAGATTAAGGGCGTGTTTTTCGTGAGGGATTTCGACGGCAACCCCCAGCGATCAGAACGCAAACTTTTCCAGAGCCGCCCCCGTTTGGCAGGCCTTTGGGTTCAGATGACCTTTAAGGATAAGGAGGTGCTGGAAGGGCTTCTGCCAAGCGACCTCATGGAACTCAGCCCGGAGGGATTTCTGGTCACACCAGCAGATCTCTACTCCAACAACCTGAAGGTCTTCGTTCCCCGAACTGCACTGAGCGAGATTAATGTCCTGGGCGTGATATCCGATGGGCGACTGAAGAGGCTTTCGCAAAAGCGAAGCGGACTTCCGGGTGGGACCGCAACTGCCGAACGCCAGATTGGTCTTTTCCCTCCCTCAGAGCAGCAGGGAAAAAAGCAGGCTTAGCAGGATCCTGGCTAATGGGCAGGATTGGCGCGAGCCTCAGCCTCAAACGGTTGCAGGGGGGGAAGCACCATCTTCTGATGGATGGCGTAAAGCACCAGCTCCAGACGGTCCGAAACCCCAACTTTGTCGTAGATTGACCTTAGGTGATTCTTCACCGTCTGTTCGGTAATGGACAGGTGCTGAGCGATTTCCCGATTTCGCCATCCCTGCATCAAGTAGCTGATGATTGTCTTCTCTCTCAGCGTCAACGTGTCGACGGGCCGCAGAGGTCGGGAAGCATTGGTCTCCACAAACTTCGCTATGGAGGCCACCTGCTTATGCGGCAACCAGACTTCGTCCTCCCAAACTACCTTGCGAGCGCACCTAACGAACAGCGACGGTTCCACTGACTTGAGAATGATGCCCGCAGCGCCCAACCGGACGAATCGCATGCCCTCCTCTTCTGTAGGTACTGAGGAGAACGTGACCACGATTTTGCACTTCGGCGCCTCTCGGCGAAGGTCCGCAATCAGATTGCCGCCGGATTCCGTTATGATTTCTGCCTGAACAAAAAACAGATGAGGCCGTAGAGATTTCGTCAGTTCGATCACCTGGGGCGCGGATTGGGCTTGTGCGACGACACGCAAGTCATCCTCCACCGCAAAGAGCTCTTTCAGCCCAAACCTGAAGATGCCTTCACGGTCGGCTATGAGAACACGGATCTTTTTCTTCGCGCCGTTGCGCAGGCTCATCCAGAATCACGTCCCAGCGCCAACTGTTCAGCAACCCACCTACCTCCAGGACAGGCGCCTGCCCTGGGGTCATCGGTTGGTCTTTGGAAATTGACTTCCACGGGACCGCGCCGTGTACGATGGCTGAATCGCCTGAAATCTTGCACGCTCTGCTCAGACAGCGTCAGCCAGCTTGCGTGCGCGTGGGCCGGAATTCGTACTCGTCAATTGTGGCGCCCATCCCCCTCGACTCGCCGGGGCAACTCCAACGGATGACCCGGCCATTACAACGCAACTCAACAGGGACATGCGTAATGGGCGGAGGCAGGAGTACTCTCATGGTTACTGATGTCTTGCAAGGAGGCCGGACGGGAATAGTCATGAACAGCCCGTTCCCACTGATGTTTCCGGTTTTTCCCTCTACACGGCGAGAGTGGCCCCCGCGACTCTTCCAGTACACTTCAACCGCCAACTCTACCGGAATTCGTATTCCGGAGCGCTGATTGTTATCCATAGGCTCTCCACCGAAACGAGCCAGACCGTCCCACAGAGCTTATCTCGTTTCTGCCATCGTGGCAAGAAGAAACTCCCATGCTTCTTTACGAGGCATTGCCTAAACCGCGGAGCGCTGCTAACCTTGCGGGCTTAGGAGTAAATTGCCTGCTCAGTCAAGGTGGCTGTTCCACCGGACGAACGCGGAAAAGGTGACAACAATGAAACTGGGTGAAATTGCGGCGCGGCTTGAATGCCAGCTCGAAGGTCCTGAAGAACTCGAAATCACCGGCGTCGCCGGAATGGATGAGGCCACACCCGGCGAATTGACATTTCTTGCCAATCCTAAGTACCTCCGCAAAATCAAGACTACACGCGCGGCGGCCATCATTGCCAGCTCGGAGGAGAACCTGGAGGGCCGGCCCGCGTTGCGCTCGGCGAATCCTTACCTCGCCTTTGCCAAGGCCCTCGAGTTTTTCCATCCTCCTTATCGGCCTCCCAAGGGCATTCATCCCACGGCGGTCATCGCCCCGGACGTCAAACTGGGCCGGGATCCTTCCGTCGGCCCCTACGTGGTCCTCGAAGAAGGAGTGGAGATTGGGGATGACTGCGTGCTGAAAAGCCACGTAGTGGTTTACCGTGGGGCCAGGATCGGGCACCGCTTCTTCGCCCATGCGCATGCCGCGGTGCGTGAATTCGTTCGCATCGGCGACGACGTGACCTTGCAGAATGGCGCGGTCATCGGGACGGATGGCTTCGGGTTCGCTCGCCAGGCGGACGGCTCTTACTACAAGATCGTGCAGTCCGGGACGGTGGCCATCGAGGATGGTGTCGAGATTCAAGCCTATGCCTGTATCGACCGAGCCGCCGTGGGAGAAACGCGCGTCCACCGTGGCGCAAAAATCGACAATCTCGTTCAAGTAGGACACGCCTGCGAGATCGGGGAGAATACTCTCCTCTGCGGCCAGGTGGGCCTTGCCGGAACCACCAAAGTGGGGCGGAACGTGATCCTCACCGGCCAAGTCGGCGTAGCGGGCCATGTGACCATCGGAGACAACGTCGTGGTGTCCGCCCAATCCGGCATTCACAGTGATGTCGAACCGAACCGCATAATGTCCGGCTCCCCCGCTATCGACAACTCGCTCTGGATCAGATGCGTCGCGGCTTATGCCCGGCTTCCGCAAATGTATGCTACCTTCCGCAAAGTCCGTGAGCTGTTAGACAAACGAGAACAGCTATGAATAGTGAATTGTGAATTACAAATTATAAATTGTAAATTATGAATTGTAAACGTGTTTAGTATGACCTTTCTAGTGGGCAAGAAGGCAGGCAATTTATCATTTATAATTTACTATTTATAATTTACCATTTATAATTCCGCTCGCCACTCGTCACTATTCTTTCGGCCATTCGTCCTTTTCCAGACCGGCCAGGATGCCTTGACGGACACGGTCAATGATTGCTTGCCGATCCTCGATAGCAAAACCATCCGTGGCGACAGTTTCGTGGAAGGTGATGCGAACACCTCCCGGCCGCATCACGAACTCTCCTTTGGGCATGATCTTGTTGCTGCCCGAGACCGAGACTGGAACAATGGCAGCGCCGGCTTTGATGGCCATAACGAAGACGCCTTTCTTGAAGCGCTGAAGCCTGCCATCCGGGCTGCGAGTGCCCTCGGGATAAACCAGGAATGACTTCCCCGCCTTCAGCGCCTGCACGCCCCTTTCCACGGCCTCGAGCGCTTGCTCCCGGTTGCGGCGGTCCACGGGGATAAACCCGCAGGCCAACATACCTCTGCCGAGAATGGGGACGCGGAAGAACTCCTTTTTTACCAGCACGAGCACCCGCGGCATAACGGCCAGCAGGGCGGGAGGGTCACAGTTGCTCTGGTGGTTGGCCATGAAGACGACGGGCCGGCCGCGCGGAATCTGGTCGAGCCCATGGATTTCAAGCCGGGCTCCCGCCAACCACACAGCTATTCGTGCGCCCAGCTTTCCGACCCTGTAGACGGGTTCACCATTCCCGCTGATCGCGGCATAAATCAGCACAGGGGGGCCCACCACCACCATGTAAGCGAAAGTGACAAGGACTACCAGGAATGCTCGAATCATCGTAGCAAATTATAAATAGTAAATTGTGAATAGTAAATTGCAAAACAGTATATCTAAATAGAGCAGCTTTTGTGCCGGATAATTCATAATTTATAATTTACTATTTACAATTCCCTATTCACATTTTTTTGGCCTCCGCGGGCGTAGTTTCCCCCTTAAGCCAACCTTCACGCACCTGGAGCTGTTCAGGGGAAGGATGGGAGATTTGCTTCACGCGGTAAGTTATTTCGGCATTGGCTTCCAGCCGGTATTCAATCTCGAGAACGCCTCCGCCGCGCCGCACCTCGAGTTTCATTTCTTGTCCCGCCTTCAATTGGGGAAGCAAGTCGGCGGGAGATTCCCGCAACGCCTGGCCGTTCATTTTCAGCAGGATGTCACCCTGCGCCAAGCCTGCCTGTGCCGCGGCGCTGCGGGGCTCGACGGACTCCACTTGAACCTCCCCCGCTGAATCCACGCTGGCATCGAATCCCAGGCGCGCCGAGCCGCGGCTTTGGCTCTCCAGCTCCAGGCCTGCGTAGCCCAGATAAGTAACGTAGTCAAGTTCACGGGTGCCGCTGACGTAATCCGCAAAGAACGCGTCGAGGCCTGAAAATGTGGGGGCGATCTGCGCCATCACGCGCCGCAGATCCGCATCCGTATAGTAGCGGCCGGGGCGGGCGAAGTCTTCGTTCAAGCGGCGCATCACATCATCCAGACCGGCGCCATTCCCGGTGGCGTGACGCAGCGCAAGGTCGAGCAGGAAGCCCAGCAATTCGCCCTTATTGTAATACGAGATGCTCCGCTCGGGCCGGTGGTAATCGTTGTACTTCTCAAACCACGCTTCCAGACCTGACTCCTCCGCGCTTTGGAAGAGACGGGCGGGCCGGGCTTGCAGCGACTCAATCGCGGACCCCAGGCGGGCGTAAAAAGTCTTGCGGGAGATCAGTCCCGCTCGCAACAGGGCGAGGGCGCCATAGGTGCTCGTCACGCCTTCACAAAACCACAGGTCGCGAGTGTCGTTGCCATGGACGTAGTCGATGGGCTCGAGCGATTGCGGCCGGATGCGCTTCACATTCCACAGGTGGAAGAACTCGTGCGCCGCGACATCCTCCAGGGTTTCCCAGTGCTCGTGAAGGGCCCCCGCCCGGACCGTGATGGCGGTCCCGTTGCGGTGCTCCATGCCGCCGCCTCCATCCTCATCCGGGAAATGCAGGATAAACGTGTAGCGAGAAAAGGGCACGTCGCGCATGAGCGCGGTTTCGGTAGCCGTGATCTTGCGCAGCGAGGCCAGCAGGCGGTCCGGAGAATAGTCCTTAAGGTCCGCGTGCACGACCACGCGATAGGTTGCCCCATCCTGCGAAAAGCTGTATTCCTGGAACTGCCCCACTTCCGCCGGGCTGTCCACCAGGAGGTCATAATTCGGGGCGAGGAATCCGTCTGCATCTTCCTCGAGCAAGCTCGCCACCTTCCACCCGGCAGGAATCAGGAGCTTCACATGCGCGGCGCGTCCCCGCTGCTTGGGCAGGTAAAAGAGCAGCGTCGCAAAATTCAGAAAGGCGTGCTGGCTGTCCACGGAGCTTGAAAACGGCGGCGATCCTGTCACATAAACAGCGTATCGAAGCGACAGCTTCGCGCAGGGCTTGGCCTCCGACCTCCAGGTGTTAAGGTCAACGCGAGCCAGTTGCTCCTTACTGCCATCACAGTCCGCGGTAAGTTCCTCGATGCTCCGCGCAAAATCCCGAATCTGGTAAAGGTTGTTCCAGGCCGGGAACTGGACTTCCGTGGAAGGTGAAGCCCCCGCGACCGTCATCACAACTTCCACCCGATGTGAGGCGGGCTCACGCAAATCGAGCAGGTACTGAATGGGCTGGGACGCGGCAAAGGAAGACGCCGCGAGCAATTGATACAAAAAGCAGCAGGCAAAAATCAGGCCCGAGCGACGATTGCCGATTGACGATTGCCGATTGTCGATTGCTGAAGGGATTGGCACGCGGCCGTTCTGCCTCCGTGGCCAGAAAAAGCTCAACACAGAGTTCACTGAGATCCTCCGTGGTCTCTGTGTTGGGGCTTGGGAGGCACAGAGAACACGGAGAAACTCGTTTCGGTTGCGGCTCCCGCGCGGTGATACGGCGCTAGTTTTCATCTTCTTTACGGTCTTTGCGGGCTTAAATCGGTGCATTTTGCGCTCAAAAAGCAGTTCGTTTTTGGCCCCTGAGGACGCCAACTCCTTTATTTTCAACAAAGTCTTCGGTTCGTTCCCACTAAATAACATCTTTTTCGCAGTTGCTGCCGGTTTTCCCCTCCCGGGAGGCCGATCACCAACCCTCTTCCCGCGCTCTCGGGCGGCATTCTCCATGCGACAACTAAGATAGGCTATCACGTCATCATCCTCATGTCAAGCGCGAAAATGCGGGAGCCAGGAGCCAGAAGCCGGGAGTCAGAAGCACCTGGTTTCTGACCTCTGACTCCTGAATTCTTCCTTCTGCGCCGGATTTGGGGTTCGGGATCAAGGGATGATCGGCGCCGGTGCGGCTTCTTCTTTTCCTGAATCCCGAATCCTGGCTCCTGAATCCTGCCCCACAAAACTCTTGTCGCACCTTTACGGGCCTCCTAATATAGCATCTTGTGGTTCAGGGACAAGCAAACAAGTTGTTCGGTAGTGTCCTAATTTGACTCGTAGAGCTGGCCTTCAGGCCAGCACTTGCCGACCTAAAGGTCGGCGCTACGCTCAAAATGGGGCACTACCAGTTGTTCGTTCACTTTCAAAGCAGAATTCGGGATTCAGTCCCGCAAGGGAGGAGGGATTCAGGGAATGCGCTTGTGGTTTTTCCCTGACTCCTGGATCCTGGATCCTGCTCTTCCTGTCCTTTGTTTTCATAGACATTCCCGCATCGTTTGCTCACTTTTCCAAATTACTGGTTTTTTCCCTCCCATATGGGATATGACATTGTGTCCAGAGCTATCATGCCTTCGAAGTGCCCCCTCATCCCGCCTCCCTCAAATTCAGAAGGCAGTAAGCAGTAGGCAGTAAGCAGAAGTAGTCTGCGGGCGCGAGGAGGAGGAGAGCAATTCACAATTCACAATTCACAATTCACCATTGCGCTTATCACCTCTCCCCGCTCTTCCATCCCCCGACTCCTGACTCCCGGCTTCTGACTCCTGTACTTCCCACAGCCGTCCTTTTTTTTTCAGTAGAGTCGAGGGTAGGCGCGGTAGCGACTCGGGCGTCGCCCCGTTTCCCATCCCCGCTCATCGAACCGGACGTGCGGATTTGCCGCATCCGGCTCTCCGACAGGGTTCACCGCCAGACT
>Ga0326728_10003165_pt1 | contig 52163 bp, 35 predicted proteins | sample MB3enrmetagenome_FD_207602 | JGI IMG/M metagenome (GOLD analysis project Ga0326728, IMG submission 207602) | Lab enriched peat soil microbial communities from McLean, Ithaca, NY, United States - MB31MN | ecosystem: Environmental > Terrestrial > Soil > Wetlands > Peat | place: USA: New York... | reverse complement strand
CCGCCATCCGGGAATACCTCGAACACAACAACCAAGAACCTAGGCCGTTCGTTTGGAAGGCAAGCGCGAAACACATACTGGAAAAAGTGGCTCGTTGTAAAGCTATCTACGAGACACTACACTAGGGAGGCAACCGTGAAGAAGAGGCAGCAGCCAACAAAGTTGAAGCGGTCCCCTCAAGGCGCCCCTCCGTCCGGGCCATCACGGAAAGAAGTTAGATCCACCCAGGAGTGGGAAAGCGCGATCCCGGAAGCGCCGGCGGCAGTGGGGGGCGAGTGGGAGGAGTTGCCCGACATCGTTGAGGAAACGGAAGTGGTCCTGCTTGCTGTCAATCCCTATCTCGTGCATGTTTACTGGGGGATTGCGCCCCATGACCTGGAAGAACTCGGGAGGGTTTTCAGCCGGCTTGGTCCGCGAGCTCAACCCGTGCTGAGATTCTACGATATCCCCCAAGTGGATTTCGATGGCGCGAACGCGCCGGGCTGGTTTGAGGTTGAGATCGACCTGCAAGCGCGAAACTGGTATGTCCATCTGGAGAGTCCCGCCAAAACTTACTGCGTCGCTTTGGGCCTCCGAACCGAGGGGGACGGATTCCAATGTCTGGCGCGGTCCAACGTCGCGGAGACTCCACGAGCCTGGCCATCGGATAAAGTGGAAGAGAGTTATCTCGTTGTCGAAGGGGACTACCCCCGAGTAGAGACAGTTGTCCCGCTTGAGGAGGCCGCCGAAGGGGTCAAGACTCTCCTCGACCCGCCCTCTGCCGGCGAGCAGGAGGGCGGAGAAGGGAAGGGGCCGGAACCCAGGGAACTGGAATTCTTCCGAACCGCAGCGCCCCCAGAGCGCGAACGAAAACTCGCGGAGCTTTTCCGGCAACTGGGGTGGGAGCGGCCAGGCTTCGCGCCCAAAGCAGAGGCCACAGGTGACCCTCAACCCCCGACGAGGGAGCGCGCCGACCTCACTGAAGAGAGCGAAAGGAACTTTCGTGCGGGGCTGTCGTCGGGACAAGAGTCGTCATGATGCCAAAAGGCTACCTGGCTATTGTCTTTCATGCCCACCTGCCCTTCGTGCGGCATCCGGAGCATCAGGACTCACTCGAGGAGAACTGGTTTTACGAAGCCGTCACGGAAGTCTATATTCCGCTGCTCCTTGTCTTGGAAGGTCTCGTCGAGGACGCGGTGGACTTTCGTCTGACGTTTTCCTTTACGCCCACCCTCGTCTCGATGCTTTTGGATCCGTTCCTGCAATCGCGCTACGTAAGGCGAATCGAGCGCCTGATTGCGCTGGCTGAGAAGGAGGTCGCGCGAACCGCTCACCAGCCGGAGTTCCACCGCTTGGCTTGCCTCTATCACGAGCGCTTCCTCAGCCTCCGCGATGCCTTCATCTATCGCTATGAGCGCAACCTGGTGGAGGGTTTCAGGAGGTTTCAGGAACTGGGAAAAATCGAGATCCTGAGCAGCGCAGCCACGCATGCCTATTTGCCCTTGCTGTCGGTGAACGCCTCGGCCGTGCAAGCACAAATCCGAACCGGGATCGGGCACTACGAGCAAATCTTCGGGCGAAGGCCGAAGGGATTCTGGATGCCGGAATGCGGCTATTTCCCGGGCGTGGACCGAATGCTGAGGGAAGAGGGCATCCGCTTCACGATCCTGGAGACCCACGGGGTTACGCGCGCCGAACCGCGGCCCAAGTGGGGCGTCTATGCCCCTGTCTATTGCCCCTCGGGAGTGGCCGCCTTCGGACGCGATCCGGAATCATCCCGCCAGGTTTGGAGTTCGGCGGAAGGATATCCGGGAGATTACGACTACCGCGAGTTTTATCGTGATATCGCGTATGACCTGGATATTGATTATCTCCGGCCATACGTTCACCAGGATGGCATTCGATTCGACACGGGAATCAAATACTACCGCATCACCGGAAAGACGAACCACAAGGAGCCGTACATTCCGGAGCGGGCGGAACGCAAGGCTGAAATCCACGCCGAGAACTTTATCTTCAACCGGCGGCAGCAAATCGAATATCTGGCCCCAGCCATGGACCGAAAGCCGCTGATTGTCGCGCCTTACGATGCGGAATTATTCGGACACTGGTGGTATGAAGGGCCGGCCTGGGCGGATCACCTGGTGCGCAAGATGGCAGGCAATGAGGAAGCCATCCGCCTGGTCACCCTTTCCGAGTATCTCGAGGAATACCCGCTGAATCAGGTGGCGACGCCGGCCATGTCGAGCTGGGGGTACGAAGGTTTCAATGACGTGTGGCTGAATGGCAGCAATGACTGGATCTATCCTCATCTTCACCGGGCCGCCGGTATCATGGAGAAGCTGCTCCAGGGTCAATCTCGCCCCGAGGGCTTGGCGTTACGCGCCCTGGCGCAAGCCAAAAGGGAGTTGTTCCTCGCGCAGGCCAGTGACTGGGCCTTCATGATTAATTCCGGGGCCATGGCGGAATACGCCACCCGGCGGACGAAGCGCCATCTTCTGCGCTTCTACCAACTCAGCAAACAAATCCAAAACCACACCATCGACGAGCGCCTGCTGCGCGGTTGGGAGGCGCAGGACAATATCTTTTCATCGGCCCCGGCATCTTCCGGGCATACAGTTGGCATCCTATAATCTCGGAGATGGCTGAGTCCTCGACTCGAACGGAAATAAACGTGAGGTGACTTGTGACGAGAAATATCTTTCAAGCCGTGCCCATTTTGTTTTTGAGCGCCGTCGCGCTGATGGCCGCGACTGCCGAGCGCTGGGTCCACGTGCGAGTGGAGAGCGCAAAAGGGGTGAGCGGGAACATGAGCATCAACGTGCCCATTGCGATGGCGTCAGCAGTTTTGCCTGCGATCCCGGCCGGCAATCAACATAAAGGCAAATTCAGTTTGCAGGCCTCGGTGAATGGCATGGATCTGCGGGCCATGCTGGACGCGGTGCGCAATTCACCCGACAACGTTTTCGTTACCCTGGAGCGGCATGGCAAGGAAGTGAGCGTGGCGAAGTCCGGCCGAGATTTGCTGATTAAAATCGTTGACAAACCAGGCGCCGAAGACCATCTCTCCAAGACGATTGCCATTAAGGTTCCGGTCGCGGTGGTTCGGGCGATGCTGGCCGACAATTCTGACGAGCTCGACGTCGGCGCCGGCCTTCGCGCCCTGACTCGCGAGGGCGACGTGGATGTGACAGTGAACAGTGAGAAAGAAACCGTGCGAGTCTGGACGGACACGCACACCGCATCCGACTAGTGTCCCGTACCGCTTAGTTTTTGACACCCTAACCCTGTCGGACCCCCTCACCCCCGGCCCCTCTCCCCCAAGGGGGAGAGAGGGGGGATTCATGCGAACCCGCTCATTTACCAGACGTTGCCTCCCCTCTCCCCCTTGGGGGAGAGGGGCTGGGGGTGAGGGGGTCGTAGGACTGTAAGAAGTTAAGCGTGACAGCACACTAGCAACCCGGCATTACACACCAAGTTCGGAGCTTGCAGGCTGGCGATGCATGGGGTCTAATAGACTCCATGGATGCCAAGCGACAAGCCGCCATTGAAATCCTGAAAAAGTTGCGCGAGGAGGGTTTTCAAACCTTCCTGGTGGGCGGCTGTGTGCGCGACCTCGTGATGGGCTTTATTCCGAAGGACTATGACATCTCCACCGACGCCACTCCGCAGCAGGTGGTGCGGCTTTTCCCGGAAAGCCTTACCGTGGGAGCTCAATTTGGCGTGGTGATGGTGCCGCGCGAACCAGGCAACGTGGAGGTGGCAACGTTCCGCAGTGATGGACGCTACACCGACGGACGGCATCCGAATGAAGTCCGGTACTCGAGAACTCCGCAGCAAGACGTCTTGCGGCGTGACTTCACCATTAACGGCCTCCTTTACGATCCCCTGAATGAACAGGTGCTCGATTACGTGGGCGGGCAGACCGATATTCGCGCCCGCCGGGTGCGCACTATCGGCGACCCTTACGAGCGCTTCAGCGAAGACCGCCTGCGGATGCTGCGCGCGGTGCGCTTTGCGGCGCGTCTGAAGTTCACGCTCGATGCCGCGGTGGAGGAGGCCATACGGAAACAGGCGGCGGAGATCCGTCAGGTGAGTCTCGAGCGCGTGCGTGACGAGATCCAGAAGATCCTTACCGAGGGGCGGGCCCGGCAGGGTTTCGAGTTGCTTGATGCGACGGGTTTGCTTCAGGAGGTGCTGCCGGAGATCAAGCGCCTGCAAGGGGTGGCTCAGCCTGCGGAGTTTCATCCCGAGGGAGATGTGTGGGTCCATACCATGATGATGCTGGAGGGCCTGCGCTCGCCCACGCCGACACTGGCTTGGGGAGTGCTCCTCCACGACGTGGGCAAGCCATCCACCTTCTCCGTTCGCGAACGCATCCGCTTCGATAACCACGTGGAGGTAGGAGCAAAGATGGCGGCGGAGATTGCGGCTCGTCTCCGCCTTTCCTCGCGCGAGACGGAACAAGTGGTCGAATTGGTGAAGCACCACCTCCGCTTCAAGGATTTTCCACGCATGCGGCGCTCCACCCAGCTTCGTTTTCTGCGCTTGCCGGGATTTGCGGAGCACCTCGAGTTGCACCGGCTGGACTGCCTGGCGAGCCACGGCGATCTGAGCACTTATGAAATGGCCAAGCGCCTGCTGGAGGAGACACCCGCAGAGGAAATCCGGCCGGCCCCCCTCCTGCGGGGCGACGACTTGATTGCCCAAGGGTACTCGCCGGGGCCGATTTTTAAGGAAATTCTTCAGGCGGTCGAAGATGCGCAACTGGAGGGGAAGGTGCAAACCCCCGCGGAGGCGCTGAGCATGGTTGTCGAGCGGTTTCCTCTGGCCGCCAGCGGTCAGCCTTCAGCATTCAGCCTTCAGCGGTCAGCTTTCAGCAATCAGCAAGAAGCGGACGGGGGTGATTCCAATTGAACGTCACACATAGTGTTTTTATTCAGTCGGACAGGTCCATGAGTGTGCTTGCTGTGATTCCCGACCCAGGCGTTGGGAGCACCTCCGTGTCCTCCTTGCAGGAAGAGCCACAACACAGAGAACACTGAGATGCTCCGTGTCCTCCGTGTTAAAGCTTGAGGGGTACGGAGGACACAGAGGGTCTCGTTTTGGTTGTGGCTGGCCCCGCTGTAATTCACTATGCATGACAAAGATTTGGTCTGAAAGCTGAGGGCTGATAGCTGACCGCTGATTGCTAAACCACTTGACGCCAGGCGGAAAACCTGCAAGCGTTAAGCCTTGGACACGAACTAGACTCTTTCTTCCGCAATAGCATCGAAACTCCTAAGGGCTGTTAGGGGGGAATTCGAGGAATGAACATGAGGCTGACTATGAAAGTGAATTGTTTGCTCGGCATGCTGGCAGTGACGCTGGTGGCGTGGCCTGGGGCGGCCCCGGCGCAAGACTTGGTAAAGGAAGCCCTGGGCGGGTTTCCGACTCAGACGATTCGGATGGAATTCTCGACCCCGGCGAAGCTGCGGGGCCTCCCCAATTACGCCAGTCTCCGCCAACGCTACATAGGGCCGAGGCTGCGCAAGCTTGTTGGGGAGCTTGGCCAACTGGGCATTCGGGAAGAGGATATTTCAGGTCTGGTCCTGGGCTGGCAACCGGGAAGGGCAGAAGTGGCCTTGTACGGCTTTGCCACCGGCGCCTTTAGCGCCTCGGCGATAACGGAAAGCGCCGAGCGGCGGAATATGACGCCCACGCCGATCGCGGGGAAGCAAGCTTATTGCCTCGAGGCGGGGTTGGCGGGGACCTGCGTGGTAGTGCTCCAGGATTCCCTGGGAGCGTTTGGTTCCCTGACGGCGCTCACTTCCATGCTGGAAGCGCGCGACGGCCAGATTCCCAGCCTCAGCTCTGACACCCGCATGGCAAGCCTGGTGGCCGGCGCGAACAAGGACGCTCCCATTTGGGGCGTGGCCGTGGGTACAGCGGTGCCGGATTGGTTCCGAGGTTGGATGCCCAACCAGGCGAACCTCAATTTGGACTGGGGGAAAGTCTTTGGAGATGTCAACTCCCTTTCCTACAGTGTGGCCGCCGGCGACAACGTCACCTTGGGCTTGAAGATGGATTGCAAGTCTTCAGAGTCCGCCGCCAGCTTGCGGCAAGTCCTGGAGGGATTGAAAATGGTCCAGCAGATGGCCTGGGACAGCCAGAATCCCGGCAAGCCGAATCCCTACAAGGCGATGGATGTGGGAATGGAGAGCAACCAGGTTTCTCTGAATCTCACCACAGGGTATGCGGAACTGGAACTCGCCAGCGGAGCTGCGGGGACGGCAAATTAGGATGATCTCATCCGCCCATTTTCGGCGACTGCTTTCTCTCGGTGCACTTCTGGCCATTGCCGCGGTTAGTCCCCCCTCCGGTTCGAGGGCCCATGCGCAGAACAACAAGGCGCCCGCCTCAGGCGGGGCGCAGGTGACGATCCCGCCCGGCGCGCCGGTCATCAAGGTGCAGGCTCCCTCGGTAGTCGTAGACGTCATCGTAACCGACAAGAAAGGACGGTCGGTGCTCGGCCTCACAGCCGCTGATTTCGCGCTTTACGAGAACAACCAGCCGCAGAAGATCGTAACTTTCGTGCCGCCCGTCACCGCCGCGACGGGAGCTCCCGCGGTGGAGGCCAAGTCCGAAATCGCGCCGAAAACGGCGCCGGCGGCGCCAAGCCCACCGCCTGCTGCGGCGGCGCCCTCCAAGCCCGGAGAGCGCGAGGCGCGCGACTTGGCCAGCGTTCACTTCATTACCCTGGTGCTGGACCTGGGCGACCTTCAGCCCGCGCACATCAAGCGCTCCTGCGATGCCGCTTCCAAATACCTACAGAAGGACGTTGCCGCAGACGATTTCGTCGCAATCTACTGGGTTGACCAGAGCCTGCATCTGGTGCTGGCCTTCACTAAGGACAAACAACAGGCTCTGGTGGCTCTCGACCGTCTGAGCGGGCGCGCCTCGGGTGGGCGGCTCACCACCCAGGCGCGTATCGAGACGGAGCAGGAGATTCAGGATCTCAATGACGAGATTTACGGCCTAAATGCCTCTTCCACTACCGGTGTCGGATCTACCCCCACAGCCCCCGGCAATGGTCCGCCGGCCGCCGGAGGCGGCGGGGGCTCAGGGGGGGGCGCGCAAGCTGCTGAAGTCCAGATGGAGAAGACGGAGCTGGCCACCCTGATGAAGTTTCTGTGGAGCCAGACCGCTCTCCAGGCCCGTGCTGTGCTGCTGGCGCTGCGGGCCATTGCCCAGGCCTATCAGAGCCTTCCGGGGCGCAAGAACGTGGTGGTCTTCTCGGAAGGTTTCCTGCACTCGCCGGAGGTTGAGCCGGAGATTCAGGCGGTGGTCGACGCGGCGAACCGCGCCAACGTGGCTTTTTACATCATCGATGCCGGCGGACTTCTCTCCGAATACTACGACGCTTCGAATACCAGCCCGCCCGATCCCTCCGGCACGCGCGAGGCCTTCCGCGTGGGCAACTGGGGGCAATACGACCAGATTTCCACGGGCCTGCGCAAGTTTGATTGGTCCGCCCACCTGGCGGGAGTCGACTCGCGCCACGAGGACCTGGGGCAAGTGGCCGTGGCCACCGGCGGCCTGATGATGAAGAATCAGAACGACCTGCTGGTGGGCCTGGAAAGCGTGGACCGCGACCTGCGCGAGTTCTATACCCTGGTCTACCAGCCCACGGACACCAACTACGACGGCTCATTCCGCCGCATCAAGGTGGAGGCGCTCCAGCCCGGCCTCCACGTGCGCAATCGGCAAGGCTACTGGGCTATTCCGGCAGGCGAGGACGTGATGATGACGCCGGCGGCGGCGCAGTTGGTGGGGGCCGTGGAGAATGGCTCGCTCCGTCCGGCCTTCGCCCCGGAGTTGAATGCCGTGGCGCTTTTTGCCCCCGACGGAAAGTTTGTGGCCCCGGTGCGGGTGTCGCTGCCCGCGAAATTGGTAACACTCGAGCGCGACGGCGACCGCTACCGAGGTGGGGCCACCCTGGTGCTGCTGGCGCGCGACCATACCGGCCGGCCCGTCTCCGTATACCAGCGCTTTTTCAGCTTCGATCTTACCCACAAGCAGTGGGACGAGTTCCGTAAGAGGAACCTGGACATTAGCGCGCGCCTCTCTCTGCCCGAGCTGAAACCCGTGACTGTGGAGGGGATTCTCCAGCTCCCGTCCGGGACCGTGGCCCAGGGTCACTGCGAGGTGCTGCCTTCGATTCCGGCTCCGGCCTCGAACTCCGGCTCCGGGCCCGCTCCCAACTTGGACTCAGGGCCCGCGCTTACCAGTCTGTTGCTCTCGAACTCGATTGTGCCCGCCCAGGGAATCGCCGATCCGGCTGACCCGCTGAGGGGCGAGAACTTTCAGATCGACCTGCCCGCCCGAGCCCGCTTTGCGCCCAGTGATAAGCTCACCCTCTATTACGGTATCCTGCTGCGGGACCCCGCGGTCCAGGGCCGGCGCTTTCATGTCGCCTACACCCTCAAGTCGAGCGCGGGAGCCTTGGCTCCGCTCCAGGCTGAAGAGCTTACCCTCCCCCCACCTCAAAACCGCCTCCTCGTACTCAAGCAGTTTGATTTGAATCGCCTCGCCCCGGGCAGATACACGATGGAAGTGAGTATCGCCGACGCCTCCGGCCATGGCACGGTGTCAACCAGCGCCGGGTTTATCATCGAGTAGCCTAATGTGTGGGCGCTGGGCGTGCGGGCCAGCGGCCGGCGGTGGAGGGCTCTGTGGTCGGTTGCACCCGCGTCAACATTTTCTGGATGGAGCGCGCCAGATCGCCCGGAGAGTAGATCTCATAAACGGTTCCATCAAGTCGTTTGGTCAGACTGCTTAACGCGTCGGGGAGATGGCTGCCCCGAAAGTAGCCGGGAAAGTATTCGAAGTAGTAGAAATGTGGATTGGGAGTCTCGCGCCCCTTGAACTTCCGGCGGGGAACCTCTGCGTAGTAACGCGTCCGAGGCCCCAGAATGATGACGACATCCGAGGGGTCTGCGGCTATTAACTCCTTATTAGCATAATCCAATAGCAGATCGAGCCAGCCTTGCCGCTGTTGCAGCACACGGTAAGAGACCGTTCCCAGCTCCAGAGTGCGCAGGGATTCAGCGAGTTTCACGAACCCCGCGTCATCGAAATGGTCCTGGCGGAACAACTCCCGCTGCTGGTCGAGATTGAAAGCCCTCAAGCGCACCGAGGCACAGGGAATTTGCTCCAGCAGAGAGGAAAGTGAACCCAGCAAGAACGCCCGGTCCCACGCGCGCAGCTTGGCATTGCGGGGGTCCAAAGGAGCGGCGTCCAGCAAAACGGTTACCCGCAACCCTTTCCCGCTGGTATCCAATTTGACTGGCCATGGCCGGGCTCCCATGGGAATGACTGAGCCGGGAGGGATGGAGACCTGCGCAGCCCCCTCCCTCCTGCTGCGAGCCACACTCGCGCGCCAGCGCTTCCTCGATGTCCGGCCCGTTTCCTGATCCATCACCAAAACTTCCACTTGATATTGTCCCTCCCCTACAGCAAATCCTCCGCTCATCTGCACATCTTGTTTCAGGCTTCTGGATGTTGTCGCGGCAGTCGCTTCCGGCAGCCAGTAAGATTCGCCGAGTAATAGTGACTTGCTGCCTTCCGGGGTGACTCGCGCAAATACGAAGATTATGCTCGCGCGTCCGCCAAACCTGGACAGCGAGCAAGTGACGATGAAGCCCAAATCAAAGCGGAACGCGAAGTCGAGCGTGGGCTCTCGCGGCTGGATAGAGCAATGGAGGAGCTCAGGGGAAGGGGCGCTGTCGAGAAGACGCCCAATCCTCTCGGTGTCAACAGCGCTTAAGGGTTCCTGCCCTTTCACCTGCGGCATAGCCAGCACCCAGATGGACAAGCTGACAAGCAGGAGACGGCTTTTGAGAGGCACGGAAACCATAGAATCCGGGATTCCCACTTTGGCTCCGGTACAAAGCAGATATATACCCTCCCCCTCCACGCGTCAACCCGCAGCCTAAAACCTCCGTCGGTGGCACAGGCACTCTTGCCTGTGTCCAAGGCTGATGCCTGCCATGCAGAGCATCACAGGCAAGAGTGCCTGTGCCACCGTACAGATTTTGCGCCCAAGGGTCAGGCCACCGCCTACTCCACCCCGTAACTCGGTTCTTCGCCATCCATGGCGCATTGAATTATCCGCCCGGATGATGTAAGTTCCTTTCGTGACCCTATCGGACCTTTGTTGCGGGGGATCAGAAGAATTGAAACCGGTTGTACTGCCTCTCCTCATTAGCCTTCTCTTTCTCGGCGGGACCACCCGTGCGGGTCAGTCTTTTTTCGATGAAGGCGATGTCTCCTCGCTAGTAAGGTTGGCGAAATTGAACGGTACTGTAAGCTACAAGCGGTTGGCGCAGCTCGTGAAACAACATGGGATCGATTTTGAGCCCAGCGAGAGCTACCTGGAAGGTCTGCAAAAAGCCGGGGCAAAAAAGGTGCTCCTTGAGGCGTTGCGCTCGGCCAAGAGGGTAGACCAACGGGGACGAGACATGCGGTCTGTTAGTAGCGTTTATGGTGTCGGTGCGGAGGTCATACCGCTAGTTCCAATTTACAAGCCTGACCCGCCGTATTCGGAAAGCGCCCGCCGAGCCAAGCTCAATGGAGTTCTAGTCCTTTGGGTCGTGATCGGCCCTGGCGGGGAGGTCGTCGATATCAAAGAGGTTTCAAAACCACTCGGTCAGGGCCTGGATGATAAGGCCATCCACACCCTAAGCACATGGAAATTCGAGCCTCCCACGCGCAACGGGGCTCCAGTGGCTATCCATACGCACGTCGAAATCAGCTTTAGGACGTTTTGAAACCAGCCGCGAGACCGCGCGTCGCACAGACGTCCCGCACCTCGGTATTTCTGCGAGTCATCTTCGCATAGCGAGTCTGGGCAATTCTTGCCTGAATCAAAGATATGGATCAACCCGCGCCGCGAATGCGGGCCATTCTGTTTGTGGGGCTGATGTTGCTTCTTACCGGCCACGGTCGGCCTTGGCTGGTGCGGGGCTGTGTGCTATGGTTTGGGCATGTCTAATGCGAGCGGGAACGTAAGCTACGCGCTGCGTTTGATGCGCAGGAATCCGGGCTTCACCGCAATTGCAGTGACTTCTCTGGCGCTGGGAATCGGCGCCAATACTGCCATCTTCTCCCTGCTCAATGCTCTGCTCCTTCGTGACCTCCCGGTGCGGCAGCCCGAGCGCCTCGTGGAGCTTTCCGTGGTCCGCCGGGGCGACAAAATCATGTTCTCGTATCCGATGTTTCGGGAGATCGAACGAGGGCAAAATGTCTTTTCGGGCTTAATCGGCTGGAGTTTCGGCGCGACGGCCAATGTGGAAATCAAAGGCGTGCTCTCGCAGGCCGACGTGCGCGCGGTCACCGGGAATTATTATTCCGAACTAGGCGCCACTCCTCTTTTGGGAAGGCTGATCGCACCGGAAGATGTGAGTCCTGGGGGAACTGGAACGTCGGCGGTAGCCGTGCTGAGCTACGGTTTCTGGCAGCGTCGCTTCGGTGGGGCTTCGGACGTCGTCGGCAAGGGGGTTGGAATCGAGGGACAGCCCTTGACCATCATCGGGGTGACGCGGAAGTGGTTTACGGGCATGACCACAGGAGAGGCGCCGGACGTGACGATTCCGATGAAGGGCACCGATGAGCGGGCGCAGCTTTGGGTGTTTATCACCGGGCGCTTGAAAGAAGGTGTCACCGTTGCGCGGGCTCGAGCCCAACTCCAATCGTTCTGGCCTGGCGTGCTGCAAGCCACGGCTTCGACCCAGACCCCCGGACTGCGGCGGCAAGCCTTCTTCTCGATGGGTCTGGATGTGGCTTCAGCAGCAACCGGCATCAATGCCAGGCTGCGGTCCCATTTCACGCGCCCCCTCTATGCGCTCATGGGCATTGTGGGATTGATACTGCTGGCCGCTTGCGTGAACCTGGCGAGCTTGATGCTGGCGCGCGCTGCCGCTCGCAGCCACGAAATGAGCGTGCGCGTGGCCCTGGGCGCCAGCCGCTGGGCGCTTGCCCGCCAGGTATTGATCGAGAGTCTCGTGCTCTCCGCCTGCGGCGCGCTGCTGGGTCTTGCTTTCGCCTACGGTGGAAGCCGCTGGCTCGTCAGTCTCCTGACGGAGGGATATCTCACGCCCGTCGTGCTTGACCTCAGCCCTGATTGGCGTGTGCTCGCGCTCACCGCGTTGGTGGCCATCCTGGCTGGAATCCTGTTTGGCTTGGCGCCTGCCTGGCGCGCCTCGCGCGAACATCCGGCTTCGCTACTCCAGCAGAACACGCGCAGCTTGGCGGGCGCCACGGGGAAGTTGGGTAAGGCTCTCATCGTCACCCAGGTCGCCCTTTCTCTTACGGTTCTGTTGGGGGCGGGACTTCTGGTGCGAAGTTTCCGGAAGTTGTGTTCCATCGATCCCGGGCTCCAGCAGCGCGTGCTGGAGTTGAGCCTTTATCCCAGGCCGGGCGGCTACCAGAACCTGGACATCAAAGGCTACCGCCGGCAACTCATCGAACAGGTCTCGAGCATACCGGGGGTGGATTCGGCAGCCTTTTCGGATGTTTCCATCCTTGACGCGGGAGGCTGGCGGGATGCGGTTTCGACGTTGTCTGCCACTACCGGGCCATACGCCGGCGTGATGACCAGCGCGGCGATGGTCTCGCCCGGTCTTTTCCGGACCCTTGGGATCAGTCTCGTTCGCGGTCGTAACTTTGACTGGACCGACGACGAGCAACACCCGCACGTCGCCATCGTCAGCAGCAGTCTTGCCGAGCGGCTTTTCCCATCGGGCAATGCCCTCGGCCAGCGCATTCGCTTCGGCTTCATGCCTCAACTTCAGGATCTTGAAGTTGTGGGCATTGCAAACAACGCGCGGCTTTTCGATCTCCACAATGCAGCAGCGCCGGTCATTTACCTCTCTTATCTTCAGTATCCGGCGTGGACCGAACAGGGCTGTCTTCTGGTGCGCACTGAACAACCTCCCGAAGCAGTGGCTAGGACAGTGGGACATGAGATCGAGTCGCTCGGACACGAATATCCCCTGAGCACGAAGACGATTGCGCAGGAGGTGAGCCAGGCGCTGGTGGAAGAGCGGGTTATTGCCATGCTCTCGAGTTTCTTCGGAGGGTTGGCGCTCTTGCTGGCTTCGATCGGCTTGTACGGGCTGATGTCCTACGCCGTTACCCGCCGCAGCCGCGAGATCGGGATTCGCATGACGCTGGGCGCGCCGCCGGGGAATGTGCTTCGGGCCGTACTGCGAGAAGCGTTGGCCCTGGCCCTGTTCGGGATAGGGCTCGGGATTCCTTGTGCGCTGGCCTCGAGCCGCCTCATCGCCAGCATGCTTTTTGGGCTTTCCCCGCACGACTTGCCCACCCTCGCCACGGTCTCGCTGGTGCTCCTCGGGGTAGCTCTGTTCGCCGGCTACTTGCCGGCGCGCCGAGCCTCGCGCATCGATCCCATGGCCGCGGTGCGCATGGAATGAGATATGATACCCTCAGAGGGATGGAGGTCGAAAATGGCGACTAAGACCTTGGTTACCTGCGAAGACTATAACGCCCTCCAGGAACCCGAGGGCATGAGGTACGAGTTAAGCGAGGGGGAACTGATCGTGACGCCTTCAGCGAGCTTCTTCCACAACAAAAACCGTGATTTTCTTAATGCCCGACTGGGGGCTTTTGTTGAAAGCCACGGGCTTGGCGAGGTGACCAGCGAAACGGATGTCAAGCTCGTCGGCGAGACGGTGCGCAGGCCCGACGTGGCTTTTATCCGCGCCGGCCGCCTGCGAGGTATTGACCTGGATCGGGTGCCTTTGCCGGTCGTCCCGGATCTCGTGATTGAGATTGTCTCGAAAAATGATCGCGCTGACGACCTGCTTCTCAAGGTGTCGCAATACCTCGCTGCTGGAGCGAAGGCCGTTTGGCTTCTCTACCCCAACACGCGGCTGGCTTACCGCTACCTTCCGGGCAAGCTTGAGCCCGAGGTCCGCAGCGCCGCTGCCGGACACACGTTTGAAGAGCCTGAGTTACTGCCGGGATTCTCGCTGCCGCTCGAACAGGTTTTTCGCGCCCCCAGATCGCAGAAACGCGGGTAGTCCCCCTGCTGCGGGTCGAAACCTTGGCACACGCGGGACGCATCCTGCCTGCCCGCAAGGTGTCCTACTCGGGAGCGGCAAACTGGCGTTGATATAATTCCGCATAGAGACCGCGCCGCTCCAAGAGCTCCGCGTGCGTTCCACGCTCCACAATGCGCTCTTCATTCACGACGAGGATTTGGTGGGCTCTGAGGATGGTCGAGAGGCGGTGCGCGATCACGATGGAGGTGCGCCCTCGGAGCGCAATTTCGAACGCCCGCTGGATGGCGGCCTCGGATTCGGAGTCCAGGTGCGCAGTGGCCTCGTCGAGAATGACGATTTCGGGCGCCTTGAGAAGCAGGCGGGCAATGGCCAGACGTTGCTTCTCGCCTCCCGAGAAGCGATACCCACGCTCGCCGACCAGCGTGTCGAGACCTTTGGGCAGGGAGGCGACGAGCGGCAGGATCTGCGCCGCGCGCAAGGCTTCAGTAAGTTCCGCGTCCGTGGCATCGGGTTTGGCATAGAGAAGATTTGCGCGGATCGTATCGTGGAAAAGGTGGGCGTCCTGCGTAACGGTGCCGATGCGTTGATGTAGACTATCGAGCTTCGCATTGCGCACGTCGATCCCGTCGATCGAGACCGAGCCATCCTGCACGTCATAGAGGCGGGCGACGAGATGAGTGATCGTGGTCTTGCCCCCTCCCGAGGGGCCGACGAGCGCGACGAGTTGCCCGGGTTCGACGACAAAGCTGATATCGGACAGCACGGTTTTCTCCGGCGTCTTATCGGGCACCGCAACTGATTCAAGCGACGCAAGCGAGACTTCCGCCGCTGTCGGGTAGCGGAACGAGACCCGATCAAAGGAAACCCGGGCGGGACCGCCGGGAATGGCGATGGCGTGGGGCTTCTCTTGTATCATAGGGGGCAGGTCGAGGACCTCGAACACGCGTTCGAAGGAGACGAGCGCGGTCATCATGCTGACCTGGACATTGGAAAGCCCCATCAGCGTTAAGTAGAGGCGGCCCAGATAAGAGACGAAGGCCACGACGGTGCCGACGTCAAGCCGGTGCCGGACGGCGAGCACTCCACCCCAGCCGTAAGCGAAGGAGGTCGCGATAATCGTCATGAGCATGAGTGACGTAGCGAAAAGGCGGCCATACATCGCGACCTTGACCCCAATATCAGAGACGCGCCTGGCTTTCGTTTCGAATTCCTTACTATCGTCCTGGGGGCGGCCGAAGAGCTTGGCAAGATGGGCGCCCGCGACATTGAATCGTTCGACCATCAGGCTGCTCATCGCCGCCGAGAGGTTGAAGCTCTCGCGCATGATCGCCTGGAGCTTGCGCCCCCAAAAGCGGGCCGGAAAAATGAACAGTGGAACCAGGATGAGAGCCGCGACCGTCATCTGCCAGGAGAGCGCGAACATCGCTCCCAGGAGCAAGACAAGGGTCACGCTGTTGCCGACAACATTCGAGAGAATGTCCGTGAACGCGGTTTGCGCGCCTGTTACGTCTGTGTTCAACCGGCTTACCAAGGCGCCTGTCTGCGCGCGCGTGAAGAAGGCGAGCGGCATTTGTTGAACATGTTCGAACAGTTTGGTGCGTAGGGCGAGGACCACGCGAGCTCCGACGGTGGCGGATAAATAGGACTGCGCGAGGCCGAGGGCGCTGTCGAAGAGGCCGAGAATGCCCGCCAGGACCGCGAACCGGATAATGAGCGTGGCGTTGCCCTTCAGGATACCGTTGTTAATGATGTGGCGATAGACAAGGGGATTGGCGATACCGATAGTTGCATCCAGAATGACGATGAAGAGAAAGAACGCCAGGAGGCCCGCATAAGGAAAGGCGAATCGCAGCATGCGCTTCGCCGTCCCCGGCTTCACTTTCTGTTTCACCACCGAGGCGTCCTGCATGACGGAGCGCATCGCCCCCATCATTCCTGCCATTCCCATAGTTGTTCCCCCGATTCTATTGATAATATGTCACAAGTTGCGGAAACTCGCGAGCCCGAATCAGCGCCCGAATCAGTGCCTAGTCGTTCTTCTGCGGCCCTCTTTAGCACTGGTTCCTGGGACGTTGTTGTGCCGCGAAGATTTCGAGCCTCACGTAGGGGCGAGCGGCGCTCGCCCCAGGGCCGAACGCCGTTCGGCCCTACGCGTTGTTATGCGCTAACGTTGGGAGCAGGGTGTATCATAGGCGTCTCCCGGCCGCCAAAAGGCACCGTGCGCCAGAGGAGGAAAATGGGCCATGCGTTTTCAAACTAAAATCCGAAACATCGTATTAGCGGTCGCGCTCTCTCTCATTCCATGCTCGGTCTCCACTTCGCAGACTAACGGCGGAGACTTGGTGAACCATCTGTGGAAAGCCTGGTGGGTTACCCACCCTGACGGGCCACAGAGGGAGTTCGGGGTATTTCACTTCCGTAAGACTTTCACACTGGACGCAGTTCCCCAGCGCTTTGTCATCCATGTGAGCGGCGACAACCGTTATGAACTATTTGTGAATGGCGAACGGGTGCTTGCCGGCCCTGCGCGCGGGGATCTGAACCATTGGCGCTACGAGACTCTGGATATTGCCCCGCGCCTTGTTGCCGGCCGGAACGCGCTGGCAGCCGTCGTGTGGAACTTCGCCGAACTGGCTCCTATGGCCCAGATGACCAACGAAACCGGCTTGATCGTTCAAGGCGACAACAGCCTGGAAGAGATAGTGAACACAGACCATTCCTGGAAAGCCTTTAAAAGCCAGGCCGTGCGTATGATCCAGCCGGACGTGCAGAAGATCGGCGGGTATCTGGTGCCCGGTCCCGGCGAGCAGGTGGACGGCGCGAAGTATCCGTGGGGATGGGAGACACGGGATTTTGACGATTCCGGTTGGGTTGCGGCAAAGGCGATTACTAAAGGCGGGCCGCGGGGCATGAAGGACAGTCCATCGCGATGGATGCTGATTCCGCGAACCATTCCCTTGATGGAAGACAAGCTCGAGCGATTCTCTCGCGTGGCTCGTGCGAGCGGCGTAGAGGTCCCACCGGAATTCATCCAGGGTGGACACTCCGTTACCCTGCCGGCGAATTCGCGGGCATCACTACTCTTCGATCAAAGTTACCTGACCACCGCCTATCCCGAGCTCGTCACCAGCGGTGGGCGCGGCGCGAACATCACTCTGACTTACGCTGAGGCGCTCTACAAGGATCGCGAAAAAGGCAATCGCAACGAAATCGAGGGGAAGGAAATCCGCGGCATCGAGGACCGCTTCCAGCCGGATGGCGGCCGGCGCCGCACTTTCCGCCCGCTGTGGTGGCGCACCTTTCGTTACCTGCAACTGGATGTGGAGACCGGGGAGGAACCGCTTATCATCGAAGATTTGAGATCGCGCTTCACGGCCTACCCGTTCGAAGCTCGAGCCAGCTTCGAGAGCGACGACCCCGAACTCGAGAAAATCTGGCAGGTGGGCTGGCGCACCGCGCGCCTCTGCGCGCATGAGACGTATATGGATTGTCCCTACTGGGAACAGCTTCAATATGGCGGCGACACACGCATCCAGGCACTGATTTCTCTCTACATGACCGGGGACGACCGTTTGGTGAAAAATGCCATCGAATCCCTGGATGAATCCCGCACCCCGGAAGGCTTGACCCAGAGCCGCTACCCTTCATTTCTGCCGCAATACATCCCGCCGTTCTCGCTCTTTTGGGTCGGCATGATGCATGACCTTTGGTGGTACCGCGGCGAGGTGGATTTCTTGCGTGGTTACCTGCCCGGCGTTCGTGACGTGCTGGACTGGTTCGAGCATCGCCTGGCACCCTCGGGATTGCTGGGGCGCCTCGAGTGGTGGAATTTCGTGGATTGGCCGAACCAGTTCGACGACGGCGTTCCTCCCCAGGAAAGTGATGGACAGTCCTCCATGCTCAGTCTGCAATTTGCCGCCGGGTTGCGCTCTGCGGCGGACCTCGAGGAGTCTTACGGCAGCAAGGAACAGGCGACCCGCGACCGCCAACTCGCCTCGAGAATCGCTGCGGCGGTCTATCGCACTTGCTGGGATCCGGCGCGAAAGTTGGTGGCTGACACACCGGCGCACAAGACGTTCAGCCAACATGCGAATATCTTGGCTGTGCTCGAGGATGCCATTCCCGCCGCGCAGCAACCCGCCGTCATGGAAACCGTGCTGGCCGATCCCCGCTTGACCCCAGCCACCTACTACTTCCGCTTCTACCTCTTCCGGGCCATGAAGAAAGTGGGCCTGGGAGATGAATACCTGGCCCAACTCGGTCCCTGGCGCCACATGCTGGCGCTCGGCCTGACTACCTGGACCGAAAACCCTGAACCCACGCGCTCGGATTGCCACGCTTGGAGCGCTCACCCCAATTTCGACTTGCTGGCCACAGTGGCGGGAATCGAACCCGCTGCTCCGGGCTTCCGCGAGGTGGCGATTCAACCCCACCTGGGCCCGCTCAAACAACTTAAGGCCACCTTGCCCCACCCGGCAGGGAACATCATTGTTTCATATCAGCGCCAAGGGCAGGGGCTTGCTGCCGACGTGACTTTGCCAAGTAAGCTCTCGGGCTGGTTCTACTGGAATGGAAAGAAGGTTGCGCTGCACCCTGGTTCCCAACACCTGGCGCTCGAGAGAAGTGACCCGCCGCGGCGGGACGAGTGACGAGTGGAATTGTGGACAGTGGATAGTGGATGATGAATGGTGAATAGTAAATTGTGAATAGTAAATGGTGAATAATTCACTATTCACTATTCAGGAGACCGCCATGTGGATACTCAGGCGTGCGTCACTGCCTTTGAGTCGGACTCTGTTATTCATACTGCTGTTGCTTGTCTTGTTGGCGCGGGGCCGTTTGGCCTGGTTAAAGGAGAATTCCGTGACGGTGAGGGTTGGGTCTGCGGAAGCAGATGTGGTTGGCACTGATAACGCTGCCATACAGAAGGCCGTTGACCGCGTGGCAGCCGCTGGTGGGGGAATCGTCCTGATCAAGGCTGGAACTTACACGCTCAACAACTCCGTCCGCCTGGCCAGCCACATTACCTTGCGCGGTGAAGGGCCCGAAAAGACTATTCTGAAGAAAGCGCCGGGCGTCAAGAGCAGGCTGGCGCTCGATGCCGACTACGGTGAATTCCAAGCCACTATTGAGGATGCGCGCGGTTTTGCTCCGGGCATGGGGGTCACCGTCGTTGACACCACCAAACGTGGGGACTGGGTTGCCAGCGTTCGCAGCATCGTCCGCATCGAGGGTCAGACGCTCTACTTCGACCGCTTCCTGCACATGGACTATTCTGTGGAGAAGGCGGGCGAGGTTTTCAACACTTTTCCTCTCATCGCTGGGTATGAGGTTGAGGATGTGCGCGTCGAGGAACTCACCGTGGATGGGAACCGGGCGAGCAGCGAGACCCTGGACGGCTGCCAGGCAGGCGGCATTTACTTCTTCCACTCCAAGCGAATGACGGTCCGGAATTGCGTGGCACGGGATTTTCCAGGGGACGGCATCAGCACCCAATTTGTGGAAGAACCCGTGGTGGAAAACTGCGAAGTCTATGGGAACGCCGAATTGGGCATTCATCTGGGGACCGGCGCGCTGCGCGGGCTGGTTCGCCATAACCGCGCCCATGACAATGGCACTGACGGCATCTTCCTCTGCTGGCGCGTCCAGCACGCGCGTTACGAACAGAACCAATCCTGGAACAATGGCCAGGATGGAATCTCCCTTGGGCATAAGGACACGGATAATGTTTTCATCAAGAATGTAGTGAGCGGCAACGGGCGGGCGGGAATCTTCTTCCGTGACGAGTCGGAAAGCAACGCCGCCAATCGAAACACTTTTAGCGAGAACACCGTCGAAGATAACGGTCGCCCCGGCGCACCCGGCTACGGAATCCGAATTGAAGGCGCCACGCACGACCTCAGATTCATTTCCAATATCATCCGGGGAACTCGCAGAGGCGGTGAATCCATCCAGCCAGTCGGCATTTACCTCGGTCCCAGGACGGACTACATCATTTGCGATCGCAATGTTTTCGAAGGCGAGCTGGGCCAGGCTGTGGTAAACGAGTCCCAGGGAGGGCACAACCAGTTGCAGGGGACGGGGGAGTAGGGAAGAACAGTAGGCAGTCGGCAGTAAGCAGTAGGCAGTAAGCCGTAGGCAGTGGGCAGTCGGCGGTAAGCAGCGCGGGACTCGGGTGGAGGCTGGGGAGAAGAACGTCGCCATTCTCCGCCTCCGGTTCGCCGCTTTTGTTGTGCACCGCCTGCTGCCTACTGGCCACTGCCCACTGCCAACTGCCCAATGCCAACTGCCTACTGCCTACTGCCTACTGTTCTCCGGTATCCCAAGCGAAAGGAAATCTGCTGGCTGGTGGCGCGAACCAAGCGGGCAATGTCGGGCAACCTTGCAGGAGTGATGCGCGCGGCCGGTCCAGCTACGCTGAAAGCCGCAACAACACGCCCGGTATGATCGAACACCGGGCCGCCCACACAGCGCAGGCCCTCAACAGCCTCTTCCTGGTCCAGCGCGTAGCCTTGCTCGCGAATCCGCTCCAGTTCCTTCTTCAGGTGCGCCAGGCTCGTAATCGTGTGCGGAGTGAAACGAGGAAAGCCTGGTGTGCGGGCGATCTGGTTCAACAGGTCCCCGCTCTGATAGGCCAAGAGGGTCTTACCGACAGCCGTACAATGCAAGGGCACCACCCCTCCGAGGCGCGACTCGAGGCCCGTCGGTTGGGGACTCCCGAACTTCTCAATGGAAATAGCCCGAGTCTCCTGCAGAATCGCCAAGTGGACGGTCTCTTTGGTCTCTTGGTTCAGTCCCCGCAGGAGGGGTTGAGCGACCAAGCGGAAATCCAGGCGATCCAAAACCCTGAGGCCCATCCGCAGGACCTTGAAACTGAGCTGATAACCGCCCGACCCAGGTGCTTCTTCGACAAAACCCTGGTCAACCAGGTTCACAAGCAAACGGTGGACGGTGCTGATGTGAAGGCACAGACGGCGGCTCAATTGCGTGAGCGTATAAGCCGATTCTTCCGCCTCTGCCAGAACCTCCAAAATGTTCAGCGCCTTGACCAGCGACTTTACGGTGTAGGCGCTTCCTGCCGGGGCAGGTGGGGCTTGGGCATTTTTCATAGGGTGAGAATAATGACACGAGAAGGCAGAAAGCAGAAAGCAGAAAACAACAGGACCTATGGGCTGGCGCATTTCTCACAAGCTGAGAATTATTGAGGAGCCAAGCTAATCTCAAGCGGTCCGAAGCGCTTTCCGGCTATAATGCACGACCATGACTCAAGTCGAAACCAAGGAGATGAAAACCTAGTGAAAACGAACGACAGTTCAAATCCCAACCAGGCGCCCCGCCTGTTTTTGGCCGGATGTGCGTTGCCCTTTATTCTAGTGACCGCGCTGTTCTTGCTTTGGGGCATCCCTAGCAACATGAATGACATTCTGATCAAGCAGTTCATGAAATCATTTGAGATGACACGGCTAAAGGCAGGTCTGATCCAATCGGCTTTCTACATGGGATACTTCCTGCTTTCGATGCCTGCCGCCTTGGTGATGCGAAAATACGGGTACAAGGCGGGCCTGGTGACCGGCCTGTTTCTTTACAGCGCCGGCACTTTTCTGTTTTGGCCGGCCGCGAACGTTCGGGCCTATGCTTTTTTCCTTTTCGCGTTGTTCGTGATCGCCAGCGGCGCGGCATTTCTGGAAACGGGAGCGAACTCTTTTATTGCGCTGTTGGGTGATCCGAGAACCTCTGAGCGACGGCTCAATCTCTCGCAAGCCTTTAATCCCTTGGGGGCCGTGACAGGAGTCTTAGTCGGAACGGTCTTCATTTTTTCAGGGGTCGAGCTGCGCCCTCAACAGGTCAGCGCTTTAAAGGCTGCCGGTCAGTACGACAGGTACTTGGCCACCGAGACGATGCGCGTCGTGACGCCATACCTTGTGCTGGGCACGGTAGTTTTCATCTGGGCGTTGCTCATACTCAGAACCAAGTTCCCCAAAATCGCGGAAGAAGCAGAACCCGAAGGCAACCGCCGGCACGGCAAGCTCAAGGACTTGTTTCGCTACCCGCATTTCGTTCAAGGAGTCATCGCGCAGTTCTTTTACGTGGGGGCGCAGGTGGGAACCTGGAGTTACTACATTCAGTACATGCAGGACTACACGCGGCAGCCGGAAAAGGTGGCCGGCTACTTGCTAACCGGGAGTCTTGTGGCATTTGGCGTGGGTAGGTTTTCGGCCACTTACCTCATGAAGTTCATTCAGCCTAGCCGGCTGATGGGGATTTACGGGTGTATTAACGTGACCCTGGTGGGTGTGGGTGTACTGTTTCCGGGCTGGGTGGGCGTCTGGGCGTTGTTCCTGACCAGCTTCTTCATGTCGCTCATGTTCCCCACAATATTTGCGTTGGGCATCAAGGAATTGGGGCCCAACACCAAGTTGGGCGGGTCCATGATCATCATGGCCATTATTGGGGGTGCGGTGGCCACACCCATCATGGGGCTGCTGTTTCAAAGGACCCATAGCATGGCAGTGGCCATGCTCGTGCCCTTAGTCTGTTACCTCTTCATCACTTACTACGCCTTCGTTGGCTCGAAGGTGCGAGTGCCCGAGATGGCGTAAACAGAGGTGAGAATTGTTTATGGAACCGAAGACCCTAGATGACCTCGCTATCGTCATCAAACCCGAGAAAGACAACGTTGCCGTGGTGACGACGGAGTTCATCGAACAGGGTACCCAGCTTAAGTACGGGGACCAATTGCTGACGGTGTCCGGGCGCGCCCTGCGTGGGCAGAGCTTCGCCATCAAGGATATTCCTGAAGGGACGCCCTTTATCTCGCTCGGTGACCCCATTGGCTTGGCGTCGGTTTCACTCAAACCCGGAGACCCGGTCAACGAAACTAATATCCAGCGACGGCTGCCGCGCTTGCGGGCCCGCTACCGCGACAACCCGGAGCCCACCCCGCTCGAGCCCGAACTGGCGCGCCTGACCTTCGAGGGTTACTGGCGCACCGACGGGAGTGTGGGAATCCGCAACCTGGTTGGCGTGGTGACCTCGGGGATGTGCTCGTCCACGGAGGCGGGGGAAATCGCCCGACGCGCGATGCGCGAAATCTACAGCCGCGAGAAGTTTCCCAACGTCGATGGTGTGGTCCCCATCGTGCACGAATCGGGCTGCGGCATGCCGGACGGGCGGGCGGTTGGGATGTTGAACCAGTGGCTCGCCAACACCCTGCGGCATCCCAACCTGGGCGCGGCGGTTTATATTGACCTCGGATGCGGGAAGACCTGTGTGGAATGCTCGGCCCCGATCTTTCAAACCGCCGTCCCGGATTATAACCAGCGCGTGGTGAATATGACGGTCCAGCATCTGGGCGGCAGCCGCAAGACGGTGGAGCGCGGGCTGGAAACCGTCGAGAAGCTGCTTCACTACGCCAACCAGTTCCAGCGCCGGCCGACGCCGGTCTCAAAGCTCATCGTCGGGACCGAGTGCGGCGGCTCGGATCGCTGGTCGGGGGTGACGGCGAATCCTGCCGTGGGAGTCGCATCCGATATGTTCGTGAAGGCAGGGGCAGCGGTCTTCCTACCGGAAATCCCCGAACTTCAGGGCGCAGCGATGGTGGACTTGGCGCGCCGCGCCCGCACGCGCGCTGTGGGGAAGAAGTTGATGCAGGCTCTGAAACGCTATGAGGCCTATGTGAAGAAGTTCGGCGAGGATTTTCGCGACAACCCCTCGCCCGGCAACATCAAAGGCGGACTCTACAATATCTATTTGAAGTCAAGCGGCGTAAAGGCCAAAGGCGGGACATCCATCGTTGAAGACCTGATCGAGTACGGCGAGTGGTTGGGTGACCGAAAGGGCTTGTACGTTCTCTATACGCCGGGATACGACCACCTCTGTACGCCCGCTCTTTTCCTGAGCGGCGCGCAGGTGACGCTGTTCACCACGGGCCGGGGAACCGGTATCGGCTGCGCTCTGGGACCGGTAATGAAGATTGGTTCCAATCCCCAGCTCGCTCGAAGCTACGAGGATTTGGATATCGATGCGGGAACCATCCTGGAGCGCAAGGAGACTGTCGAAGAAGTGGGCCGCAGAATCTTCCAGGAAACCCTCGAGGTTGCTTCGGGCCGCAAGCTCACCCGCGCGGAAGAGTCCGGGTTCCACCACGAGTTCAAGATTTGGGAACAACTCTGGCCGGCGCTGTAGGATTTTCGTTTGTAGATTGTCGATTGCCGATTGAAAACGCGGATGGCGCATACATGCCGCCGTTTGGCATGTATGCGGTCATGGCACCCCGCATTGCCGCACCCGGGGCGCCAGTGCATTCCGACCCAATTGCCAAGAGGCCGCATACATCACAAAACGATGTATGCGCCACCCGCCGCGGCGGGTCAGTAGTCGGTTGTGCTGTCAGCGCCGGAACGCCCAGGCAAGACCGTCGGGGTCGTTGCCAGGCTCGATGTGGCCGACGACTTCCGTTGTCTTCAAATCGATGACCGCCACGTAGTTATCCGGCGAGCAGGCGACATACACGCGCGAGCCGTCCGGATCCATCAGGATGCCCGCCGCGCCGTGTCCAAGCTTCAAGCGTTTCACATCCTGGTGGGTAGCGGCGTCAAAAACCGCCAGTTCTGAGCTGCCCAGGGATGAGACAAACACCCGCTTTCCGTCCGGCGTAAACTTCAGACGGTTGGCTCCCCGGACGTTAGCGGCCAAAGTCTCCGTCACCTTCTTGTCGGCAAGGTCGATGATGGAGATGGTCCCGTCCTGAGCATTCGCCGCCCAGATTTCCTTGCCATCGGGAGAGACGTCAAAGCCCTCGGCGCCTCTGCCGACGGCGATCACTGTCTCGTCCCAATCACCCTGCGGCAGCCCCGGGGGAGGCCCTGGAGGCCCACCGGGAGGGGGGCCGCCTGGGCCGCTGGGCGGTCCGGCGCTACCGGGTCCGGGTCCAGGCCCGAATCTGCGCCCGGCGGTCTTCTCGATGATGGTCATGGTGCCGGAACTGACATTGGAGGTCACCATCCGCTTGAGGTCGTCGAAAACGAAAATCATGTGCGTTCTATTCTGGCCTGTCCCGAGAACCCAATCGATCTTCTGCGAAGAGGGGTCATAGCTGCCGATCACCTTGGCGGCTTCAGCAGTGAACCAGACCTTTCCGCCCACAAATGCGAGGCCGTGCGGACCGCGTAAAGGGCCCAGGTCAATGGAAGGCAGAGCCGTCTGGTTCACCAAGTCGACCACGGCCAAGGTGTGGTAGGCGCCGAAGCCGTAGTTGGAAACGTAAGCGAACTTTCCCTCGGAGTCCGCAATGACTTCGTGGGGGTCCAGGCCGACGGGCACCTTCGCCACGATTTTCAGGCTGGAAGGATCGACGATGGCGAGCGTGTGGTCGCGCTTGGCCAGTATTAGCAATGCTTTGGACGGCGTGCTCTCCGCACCCAGAACGCTCGAGGCGAGGACCCCTCCGAGGAGAAGCGCCGAACCGATTCTCATGAGTTTGCTCATAGTTCATCCTTCATAACGGCGTAATTCGGCAAAGAAGGCGCTGGCAGCGCGGGTCTTGCCGTCGCAGATACTTCACCTGGCTTCTTCGAATCTATTGCTTCGCCCTTTGGCGTGTCAGTTTTGATGAATGTTGATTATATAAGCGGTCTGGCCGGCAAGGCAATCCCTCCGCCGAACTGCCAGCCACGCGGGTGGCGCATACATCACAAAACGATATATGCGCCACCCGCGTGAATCTAAGGAAGAACCGCAGACCCCAAAACCGGGGGTCTGCGCTACTTTCATTAACCAGGCGCTCCGCGCTACCTTGCTCTAAGACTGAGGATTGTCGATTGCCGATTGAAAACGTAGCGAGGACTCTCGCTGTTGGGGGCTCTCTCCGATTGGCCATTGTCGATTCTCAATTGCCCGAACGCATCTCAATCGCCAATCGACAATCGGCAATCGTTCAGGCTTGTCTTTCCTCGGTTGGTCGAAAGACTTGAGTAAGGATGACGCCGAGTGAAACCAGCATGACACCCCCAAACACAAGGCCGTTCAAATATTCGTGAAGGAAGAAGTGGGCGAAGAGCGTTGCCACCAGGGGAGTGAGGGAGGAGAAAGCGTAGACTCGCGCCACGGCCATGAGGCGCAACGCCGTAAACATGCAATAGATGGCAAGAACCCCGGAAAGAACCCCGCTGGTAAGGAGCGCTAAGAGTGAATGCCAACTTGTGCTGAGCAGTGTTGGCCCGCGACCCAATGCGACCAGTCCCAGCAACCCAATCAGCACGCTGGTAACGAACTGCAAGAGAATCGCTGTGGATTGGTGGGCGCCGCGAAGCTGTCCGTCGCGCCATAGGACCCCGGAAATCCCGTAGCTGAGAGCGGTGAAGAAAGCGAGCGGGAAGGCCCAATACCAGAGCGGTGATGCGGGATGCCCGCGGAATTGCCCCCAGGAAAGGGTGACCAGCCCCACAAAAATCAACAACACACCCACCACGGCATAGCGAGGAATCCGCTCACGCAGGAAATACCAGGCAATAAGCGTTCCCCAGATCACGTAGGTCTCTTGTACAGGAATGGTCACTGTGACGCCGCCCAGGCGGATGGCAAAATAATAGAGGAACAATCCCAGCGTCGAGAGGATGCCCGCCCAAATGAAAGATAGAATCGCGCGGCGGCCTATATACCGGGGAGAAGCGGGGCGCAGTTGGTCCAACGTATGATGCTTCCAAACCAGAAAGACGCCCAGAAACAGACTTGGCAGGCCCCGGAGAAATGGCCCGATCAGCGGGTCAGCATGAATGACGCCAAGGCGGTCGAAAATGTTGGCCGAGGCATAGCCCAGCACCGAGCCTGCGGCCCACGGCTCACCGCGGCGACGAGCATCCCGGCTTGGTGTATTGGCCATGGGTTCGTCGAGTCGCACCGAATCCTAAATAAAGCGAGCGATGATTATAAACGAACAGCCGAGGACGGAAAAAGCGGCTTATTTTTGTTCATCAGTTGCAGAGGCCCTCAGGGGGAGAAACGCCAGAATTATCTCCTTTTTCGCTCGCCATGCTTTGGCTTGCTTGTCGAATGCAATAAGATCCATCCTTGTCAGCTCATTTACGTCCCTGAGAAGCGTTCTGTAACTCCTGCCCTTATAATCCACGGCTACCCTGGGCGAAACCTCCCGCAGTTTCGAAAAGGGGACGGGTTCAGGATTTTTGGACAAGTCAATAATGAGATGCTTTCTGCGGTCATGAGGCCCTCCCCTCAGTCTGTCGAATACTTTGTGAACATGATTGATCCATGCGATTTCCCATTGTTCCTTACGGACAGCCGAAATCTGATCTCGCAGGCCGTCCCGGAAGCCGTTGATCGCATAGACCAAGAAGGAGATTAAGTCCTTTCTGGCTGCCTCTAAGTTGCGATAGTACTCAGTCCGCGTCTTGTTGTAATGATTGCTCAAAAGGTGCGCGGCTGGGGATGGTACTCCAGACGACATTAGAATCTGCACTTCAATCAGCCTAGCGGTCCTTCCGTTACCATCGGCGAACGGATGAATCCACGCAATATAAACGTGAGCAACAATAGCCCTAATGATTGCATAGAGAACCTCCATCCCCGGTTTCGGCTGAAACACCTCACTGTTAAGCCATTCACACAAACGCTTGACGAGGTTTTCGCAATCTTCCGCAGGAGCCCCTCGATAGGTTCCGACGCCTACTGAATACTTGCGGATTTCTCCGGGAGGAATGCCGGGATCATCAAAAGACAGATTGTTGAGAACGATCTTGTTTAGCTCCAGAATTCTCTCAAGACTCAAGGGAGGTTGCACTCCGCGCGCGATTTCATGGAGAATGAGATTGCATCCCTGAATGATATTATCAATTTCTTGCTTGAGGTATTCTTGGGATGGGGGAACGGTAAGTTTCCCTTGGATGTGTTGAAGCACTTGTTCTTCTGAAAGTGTGTTACCTTCAATTGCGGTGGTCGCCGCAACGCCCTTTGCTAAGTAGACTTGGTGAAGATACTTGTCGATCTCCGGTGCAAGAGGCATACCAGCAAGATGCTCACATTTCGACTGACACTCCCCAACGGCCATCCAAAAATGAGTTGGTGCGGACGTTAAATCAATTTCAAAGTTTATCCAGGGATGTGTCAGCTTATATGTCATCACATTTGTCACATGTAACATCCACTCTGCAAAGAAGATGCTCACATATTGTCCAGTATGTTGTCAAGCTAAATGTCAAAGCTTCGCGTCAACTGTTTGCGGCAACTACAGCCATTAATCTACGGACTCCTCAATAGTATTTCGGTCCTCCGGCGAGACACTCTTTCAAAGTAGTCCACCACTGGATCATCAGGAAAACTATGTCTCTTGAGAACAAGCCGTAGGGGTGCTAAGATTTCACCGTCGATCCCCGACCTTCGGGGCAGGGTGAGGGAAGTTGATTGCGCGCCTTCCCAATTCCCAATCGGCGGTAAAGCCCGCGAGGGGTGGTCGGAAGCGCTCGAGCCAGCGCAGTGGAATCCGAGAAAGCGAACCGGCAAGCAAGAGGACAGCCCAGGTAGCCGGCGCCATCAGCGGAGAGAGCGTAGAAGGCCTGCAAGCCCCAGGATCCGGTGAAACTCCGGAGCCGACGGTACAGTCCGGATGGGAGAAGGTCAGGACGGAAACCGGTCTGACGAGCGGATGTGCGTTCACCAGGATGGGTGGATAACATTCAACTTCCGCTTTCTTGGACCTGCCAACTGTTCCCTCCCATTTGTTCCGATCGAAAACTTGGATGTTGAATACGTTGGACAACAACGCGAACAGTCGCGATTCGCACCTGGAGCCGAGCGGCGGGGCGACCCCCTCACCCGGCCCGCGTCCCGCACGCGGGATCGCGGTCCACCCTCTCCCCCAAGGGGGAGAGGGCCTGCACCCCCCCAAAAAACCCACCACAGAGGCCACAGAGTTCGCGGAGAAGAGCAGAGGTGTTTTCTCTGTGGTCTCTGTGTCCTCTGTGGTGGATCTTGCCCTAGCGGCCGACGAAGAAGTCGACGGTTTTCGCGACAGAGGACCAAGTCGCCGGATACTCGCCAGCCCCATGATGGCGGTTCTCCTATTCCTGGTCGCCACATTGGCTCACAATCTTTACGCACAAACATGGAACAGCCACCTGGAGGGTATGGTGCTTGACCCGAGCGGGGCGGCAGTCCCAGCGGCGGCGATCGAGCTTCGCAATCCTGCCACGGGCAAGGTTCGGCAGACTCAGACGGACCCCAACGGCTTTTACACCTTCCCTTTCTTACCCGTTGGAAACTACGAATTGGAAATTGCCAAGACGGGGTTTCTTTCGAAGGTGGTCCGCGGCTTGCCGCTGCGAATTGGAGAAACCGCGCGCGTGGACATCCGCCTGGAAATCGCGCATGAGCGATCTGAGATTCAGGTTGATGCGCGGCCGCCGCTTGTCGAGGCCGCTTCTCCCGCCATCGGGGATGAGATTGAGAATCGGCGTGTGAGCCTTCTCCCTTTGAACGGTCGCCAGTTCTCACAACTCGCATTACTGGCCGCAGGCGCAGTCCCTCCTTATCCCAACAGTTCCACACAGCAATTCAACACCCCGGCCCTGGGCTTGGGTTTCTCCGTGAATGGACAACGCTCCGAGCGGAACAACTTCTCACTCGATGGCATTACGCTGATGGAGCCTTTTGCTTACAGCCTCACGGTGAACCCGTCCATCGATGCCATCCGGGAGTTCCGCGTTGTGGAGGACTCTTACGAGACCGACCAGGGCATTACTTCGGGCGCGCAGGTTAATATTGCATCTCGCTCCGGCGCCAATCGCTTTTCCGGGACCGCGTACGAGTTTGTGCGCAACAGCGCGCTGGACGCGAAGAATTTCTTCGACGATCCAAACAGTCCCATCCCCCCTTATCGCCAGAACCAGTTTGGCGGCAGCCTGGGCGGGCCAATCCGTCGGAACCGCACGTTCTTTTTCACGAATTACGAAGGCTTGCGCATTCTCCAAAGCGTCACAAATACCACTTTGCTGCCTCCCGCCGCGGTCCGCCAGGGAGACTTCAGCGGCTCTCCCCCAATCATTGACCCCACTACGGGCCAACCCTTCCCGGGGAACACAATCCCGCCATCACGAATCGACCCGGTGTCCAGCGCTATTCTGGCGCGCATTCCTTTGCCGAACAATCCCATTGCGCCGCCCGGCGAGAATAACGACATCAACGTGGGGCTTCATCGCGTAACCCAGGACCAATTCATGGCGCGAGTAGACCATGAGCTGACGCCGAAGCACCAGCTCTTTGGGCGATTTCTTCTGTTCAACGGACAGCAATTGTTTCCTTTCGTGCCGGACTCGTTCGCGCAAAATCCCTCCGCCCCGCCGGGATTCGGCACCAACCACGATGACACGGGAAGGAACCTCGCACTGGGGCTCACTTCCGTTTTTCGGCCTACACTCGTCAACGATTTCCGGTTCGGTTACGCTTACTATTTTGGGACCAAGGAAGCTCAGAACATTCACAGCGGATTCCTGGAGTCGCTGGGAATCACCCGCGCTCCGGGGGCCACCAACGATGGCATCCCCGCCATTAATGTTCCCGGCTACGCGGACATGGGCGACAGCGACATCTTCCAACCTCAAATCCGCAAGAACCACACGTTCCAGTTCACCGATAACGTGGCGTGGGTCAATGGCCGGCACACCTGGAAATTCGGCGCAGACGTGCGGCGTTATCGCCTCTTCTATCTGGTGGAGGATTTTGGCCAAGGCCTCTTCTCTTTCAGCGATGGGGCCAGCTCGGTTTCCGGCACGGCCTTCTCGGATTTTCTGCTTGGCAGGCCGTTCCTTTCCTACGCCCAGGCGGGAAACTCCGGTGGAAACGATCGTCTGGACTATTTCGGCGCTTACTTTTCCGATGATTTCCACGCCACGCGCCGCCTGACGCTCACTTACGGCCTGCGGGAGGAATTCTACTCGCCGCCCACCAACGCTGACGGACGAGCCTCCATTCTCGATCCCGGCAACGCCACGCGCTTCATTGTGCGAAACGACCAGGGACAGGCAGCAGCATTAATCGCAGACCCGCTCATTCAGACTCTTCAAAGCCTCTATGGGCTATCCTTCATTACCTCCCAGCAAGCCGGGCTGCCGCCCTCACTCATCCGTCCGGATTGGGCGGGATGGGCGCCGCGCTTCGGGTTCGCTTACGATGTCACCAAGCGCCACACCACTTCCCTGAGGGGAGGATTTGGCGTCTTCAACTCGCTTGGCGAACTCGACTATGCGGCGGAGACCCGGCTCAGCGCCCCCATCACAGAATTCCTCTTCGGACTCGACACGTGCAGATTCTACGGCCCGGGCGCCTGTGGCCAGGCCTATGCCCCGCCCGTGCTCACTTATCCGCTTGCCTACACGCTCGGCAATCAGGAGCCCACGGCCATCTCCTCTCCGCCCAACCTCCGCAACGGGTACGTTTACGAATGGAGCTTGTCGATCGATCATGAAATAGCACCCAATACAGTTCTTTCGGTAAGCTATACCGGCTCCGACGGGCACAAACTACCCCGCCGGGGATTGCAGAACCAAGGCGTCCCTAACCTGCCTGGCGAGAGGCGAGGCTATCATCCGCAACCCGGCTCGAATCAGTTCATCCGGGCCACGGATGTTAACTCGAATTACAACGCCTTGATCGTGCGCTTGGAACGGCGGTTCTCCCACGGGCTCTCCTTTGTGGGTGGCTACACCTTCGGCAAGTCGATCGATACGGCTTCGGGGCTTAATGGGACCAACCAGCCTCAGGACAACTATAATCTGAAGGCTGAAAGGGGCCTTTCGGATTTCGACCTGCGGCAACGCTTCACCTTCTCGAGCACCTGGGAACTTCCCTTCGGTCCCGGCCGCCCGCGGCTGCGCGATGGGATGGCAGCTCGGGTGTTCGGCCACTGGGACCTGTCGAACATCCTCACGCTTCAATCCGGGCAACCACTTACCGCCATCTTAGGGACGGCGCTAAGCGGCACCGACTCAAACGGCACTGACCGGCCTGATTTGATTGCTAATCCCAACTTGCCGGCGAGTCAACGCACCCCCTCCCGCTGGTTCAATACGGATGCCTTCGTTGCTCCGCCTATTTTCTACGACAGCCTCGGCGCATTCAGCATCCCTGGGAATGAAGGCCGCAACGTCATTACGGGCCCTGGGCTGGCGGAATGGGATATGAGTCTTGAACGACAAGCGCGACTGAGCGAACGGCTTAATCTGGTGTTTCGCTCAGACTTCTTCAATTTGACCAACCACCCTAACTTCGACCGGCCTGGCCTTATCTACGGAACTTCGAACTTCGGGAACATAAGTTCCGCGGGGAATTCCCGCCAAATCCAATTCTCGTTGCGGATGAGCTGGTGAGAATTGCGGGTGCGGGTGTCATTTTCGAGACACGGACGTTGCAAGCGGCAGTCATTCCCGCGAAAGCGGGAATCCACCCCGAAAACCCTCGGAAATTCCGCCTCGACGGACTGGATTCCCGCCTTCGCGGGAATGACTACGCTCCAAATGACACCAGTACTAAATCGCGAACTCCCTTGACAAAACCGCCGCCGCAGGCGATACAGGAACTCTGAGAGCCAATCTTTGAAAGGTGCTTACATGACCGAACAGAGACTCAAAGATCGCATCGCCTTGGTTACGGGCGCCAGCCGTGGAATTGGCCGGGCCATAGCCCTTGGCTTCGCGCGAGAAGGCGCCTCCATTGCGGCGACCGCCCGAACGAAAAACGAGTTGGATTCGCTTGTGCAGGAAACTGCTCTGCTGGGGCACAAAGCGATCGCCATTCCCGCCGATCTTGCACGCCCCACCGCGGCGGGAGAGATCGTCGGCCAGGTCCTGGAAGCGTTCGGAACCCTCGACATCCTGGTGAACAATGCCGGAATCGGAAGCAGTGCGAACCCGCGGCCCCTGGTAGATTTCGATGACGGGTTCTGGGATCTGTCGTTGGCTGTCAACCTCACTTCCCCGTATCTCTTGTGCAAGGCGGTTCTGCCCATCTTACTGGGAAAGAGAAAGGGACGAATCATCAACATGGCCTCAATTTCCGGCAAGATGGCGGTGCTGCACGGGGTTGCTTACGCCGCCTCCAAGCATGGCCTGCTGGGACTTACCCGGACTTTGGCCTTGGAAGTAGCCGGCGCGGGAATTACCGTGAATGCACTCTGTCCCGGACCGGTGCACACGGCTATGAATGACAAACGCATCGCGTACGATGCGCATCGACTGGGGGTAAAGGTCGAAGATTTCGAGAGCACTCTTACCCCCATCGGCCGACGGTTGGAGCCGGAGGAGATCGTCCCGTTGGCCGTGCTGCTGGCCAGTGATGAGTCCGCAGCAATTACGGGCCAAGCCTTTAACATTTGCGGCGGCGTCGCGATGTTCTGAAGGAGACGAATGACAATCAGGGCGGGACTTGATGGGGAGGCAGGCGAGGCGTGCACCTGGCGGATTGGAGCACGCAGGGAACAGCCCCAGGCTTCTACTTTTGCCGCCTTATGGCCAACGGCGCGACGTTAGAGAGAGCGGCATGGCTGTGATGGTAACCGTCGCTACTGCTGCGGGGTGCTCGGCGGGTTCGCCTCCGTGGCCGTCATCATAACCAGCGTGAACTCGAAGTCCATTGCTTTCCCGCTGGTATCGTTGGCGTGAACGCGCATTTGATCCTTGTGGATCGTGAAGGTGGCTTGCTGGCCGATGGCCATAAGGGCCTCATGCTTCTCTTTCTTCTGTTGGACGTGGTACTCGGTCACGCCTGAGCGCAGCACGTACTCGTGGCAGAGCAGTTCGTGGGTCTTCTTGTGGGACTCGCCCTTAGTTCCGCAAGCGACCGAGTTCATGGCTACAACTGTCGCCGTCTCGGTGACGTCCTTGGCTTGCGCGGGAGCCGATAGGAGAGTCGCCCCAACCACAACACTGAGCACGAACGCAGTTTTCATAGCTGAGCCTCCGATTTAACCCCATTCTGCTTCGATGCAGGTGACTCCACACGCTGGAGCCTACAACGAAATCAAGGTCTGCCAACCTTGTATCATGCCTTCCAAGGCGTGTCAACCGAGCTGCGGCCCGAGCTTCGGCCCCGGAGAGCGAGCGGGCCGCCCACGCGCCACACTCACTTGGGCGAGGTGAGCGCCTTGAGGTAACGATAATAGAACTCGACCCCTCGGTAGTAAGAATCCACTCCCAGGCGCTCGTCCTTCCCGTGCGCGCGGATGTCATCCGTGTCGACCGCCAAGCCGGAGATTCCGTAGGTCGGCATGCCCGCCGCGTTGGTGTAGATACCGTCGGACGCGCCGGTGGACATGGTGGGGACCACGGGCACTCCCGGCCACATCTCGGCGGCGACGCGATCGAGCGCCTGCATCACGTCGGGCCGCAGCGAAACCGGTGGTAGCGCCTTGGCGTTGGCCTCCCTGTCCAGGACCCCGCTGCTCGCAGGGACGTAGCTGACTTCGATCTTGGGATCGGCAAGGACCTTGATGAGTGTCTGCCGTACTTCTTCGCGCGAGTGTCCGGGGAGGATGCGGCAGTTGACGTTGGCGCGCGCCATCTGTGGCAGGGCGTTGTTGGCGTGGCCGGCAGCGAGCCGGGTGGCCACGCAGGTGGTTCGCAGGGTCGAATTCCAGAGCGGGTCGGCGGAGAGGCGCGCGCGAGCCGCTTCGTCGGGCGAGCTCTTGACGATGGCGCGCATGTCGGCCGCTGTCTGGCCGCTTTCCACCGCGGCCGTGCGCTCGAAGAAGGCGCGCGTGACCGCGTTCAGCTCGAAGGGAAACTGATAGCGCTCCACGCGCCCCAGTCCGTCGGCCAAGTGATAGATCGCGTTGTCGGCCACCGGGAGCGAGCTGTGCCCTCCGGGATTGGTCACCGTGAGCTGGTAATCGGCGTAGAGCTTTTCGGTGGCGTCCATTTCGACGATCAACGGCTTGCCCTTCACCGTATCCACGCCGCCGCCATCGGCATTGAGAACGAACTCGGCGTCGACTAGATCGCGATGGTTCTTCAGCAGCCAGTCTACGCCATTCGATTGGCCACCCTCCTCGTCCGCCGTGAGAGCCAGGATGAGGTCGCGGTCGGGCTCGTACCCCTCGCGTTTGAGCCGGATCAGCGTGGTGACCCAAATGGCATCGCCGCTCTTCATGTCCTGCGTGCCGCGCCCGTAGTAGTAGCCATCCTGCTCCACAAACTGGAAGGGATCGGTGGTCCAGTCCTCGCGCCGGGCTTCCACAACGTCGAGGTGGCCGATCAGCAGCACGGGCTTGTGGGCGCCGGCGCCGTGAAGCCGGGCCACCATGTTCCCCTTGCGGCCGTTGGGGCCCAGGACCACTATGTCGGCCGCCGGGAACCCAGCGTCACGCAGGCGCTGCGCCATGGCTTCGGCGGCGACGGTCGTGCTGCCTACTGAATCGGTGGTGTTGATCTCAATCAGTTGTTTGAAGATGTCGTGCGCCAGTCGCCGGGTGACGTCGTCGGTCTGCCCACGCGCCATTGGCGCCAGCAGGAACAGCGCCAGGACGGCCAGGCAATGCTTCAGGTTAGGTCTTCGCATGAATTCGGTTCTTCCCCCTTCCACCCGCCGTGCCCGGCGGGACTGGCAGAGACCGGTCAGAATAGCACACTCTAGAAAGTGATGCGCGCGCCGATCTGGGCCGCGAAGGGAATCCCCACCGTTGTGCCTGGTCCGAAGAAATCTCCCAGGGCGCCGGAAGGAACGAGCAGTTGCTTGGGGTTGGTGATGGGAGTGGTCTCAGTGCAAGCCGGATTTTGGCAGAACGCTGTGGCATTGAAGAGGTTGTTGACGGGCGTGGGAAGAGCGGCGAGGTTGGTAACGTAGTTGGCGCCGGGATTGTTTCGGTTGAGCAGGTTGAAAAACTCGATGAAGGGCATAACCACCCAGCGCTCGCGTAAAGTGATGGGCCGGCTGACCCGCATATCGACCTGCATGTAGGGGGTTCCGCGGAACTGGTCGAGAGTCGTCTGAACTCCATTCACCACGGCGCGATCGTCCAGCGCATCTCCAAAACCGTTCACATCCACTGGGGTGGTGAGGGTGATGGGACGGGCGCTTTCCACCTGGGCGAGCGTCGATATCTCAAATCCGCCGGGAAGGTGGAAGATCCCGGCGAGCACAAAGCGATGCGTGACGTCCTCCCCCGAGGGACCGAAATCGCCTTTGCCGAAAGCGTGCAGCGGGTCGCACACACCGTCCACGTAATCGAAGAGCTCGCCTAATACGCAGCCCCACGTCTTGGCCTTGGAGAGGGTGTAATTCGCGACCAAGTTGAATCGGCGGGTCACATTCCCTTGCAGGTGGATCATCATGCCGTCATAGCGCGAGCGGTTATCGGAGCGGAACACGCTCAAGTTGGGGACATCGTTCATCTGGTCGGAGGTGGGGAAAAGCGGGGAGAACAGCGTGTATCCTGTCTCGTATTGGTAGCGAGCGTAGGAATGCACTCCTTGTTCGTGGATCCAGTCGACGGCCAGGGTCCATTTCGAACTGAAGGCGTGCTGGACGCCGGCGCTGGTATGGAGGGCATAGGGAGTTTTATAGTGCGGATCGATGAGAGCCCCGGCGCCCCCCGCTGCGGCGCCAGGAATGCATCCAGGATCGCCCAAAGTGAGGCAGCGGGCCGGAGCTTCGTTCACGGCCTGGAATGCCGTCACCCAGCCGTTCTGGGCAAGGTCGTTATAGTATTGGCCGAACCCGGCGCGAATGACCGTGGCCCCGCTTCGCCCCGGGGAATAGGCAATGCCGACGCGTGGCGCGACCGCCCCACGATAATCGCGGGGCGCAGCGTTACTGAGGGGAATTTGCAGAGCCTGGAGGGTCATTAGGGCAGGGTTCTGCAACTGGGAGCGGCCCGACGCCTCGAAAAGTCCAAACGTGGTGTCGTACCGCAAACCATAATTAACGATGAGGCGCGAGGTTACGCGCCACGAATCCTCGGCGTAAAACCCCAGGCGTTGGAGGTTCTGCGAAAAGCTGCCATTGCCGGCGGGGGTGTTCGCACAAGTCGTGCCCGGAGTGGCGGTGGGGCCACAAGAAAGATCCACCGAAAACTGTTGCGGCTCGCCCAGATAAACCGTAGGGTTTTGGGGGAAAACGGTGAGGTTCTCTGCTGTCCCCGCGAGCGCGCCGCTCATAACAGGTTCGTGGATGAGGTCCACCCCAAAGCGCGGCGCGTGACGGCCGGAAACATGACTCACATCGTACCGGAACTGGTATTTCTCCTGATTGCGCAGGACGGGGAAAGCCGTGATCGGCGTAACGAATTGGTTGTCGCCGAAAGTCTCGAATCCGGAAATGGAGCTGGAGGTTGAGCTGAAGGGAAATGCCAGGGCAAAGCCCAGGTTCGAATTGCGCGCCTCGGTGTGGTGCAGGTAGCCGGCGCCAAGGGTGAGCGATCCCAGCCAAGTCGGGCTAAAGGTGAATTGATTGCCCAGCACGAAGCTCCAATAGCGTGAGACCGAGGTGGCGCCTGTGGACGGCAACGTGGCCTGTTGGACCAGGTCGTTCCGGGTGTTGTAACTATCCGTCGCCGCCCGCAGAAACCATTGTGAACGCGTCGACTCAGTCCAGTCGAGACGTGTGGTGCCCAGATAGTCGCGGAAGGGGACGGGGACATAGGGAGGCACCGTGATCGAGCTCACCCCGGGAATCAATCCCTGGGCCGCCAGCGAGCTGAGAGCGTCAAATTGCGTCACGCTCGCCGGGCTGTAAGCAATGCTGGCGTCTTCGTGAACGACTTCGAGGGACGAAAACAACCAGACCTTTCCCTTCCGAATTGGCCCGCCGAGCGCGCCAATGTAGTTTTGCCGGGAGAAAGGCTGCTTGGGGTTGGGCGGAGGATTGTCGATCGGAAAGCGCGCATTCAGGGCTGCTGCCCGTTCGTATATCGCCCCGTCTCCGTGCCACTGGTCGGTTCCGCGCTTGGTGATGATGACCACCGAGCCAGCCGTGGTGCGCCCGGTGTCCGCGTCTTCTTGCGAGGTGCGCACGGCGAACTCCTGGATGGTGTCCGGTGAGAAATTTTGCAGGAACCCACCAATGGAATCATCGGAATTGTCGGCGCCATCGACCGAGAGCTGAACGTTCAGGCCGGAACTGCCGCCGAAGGAGACGGCGGTAATGCGCGCCTTGGTGGGATCGGAGGGCTCCACCGGTTCAGTTCCGGGAACGAGATAGGCGATATTGGCAAAGCTGCGATGCGCCAGGGGAATGTCGCGTAGATCCTGTGCCGAGACGGCGCCCTGATGCACGGCCCCGGCGGTATCGATGGCCTGGGTCGTAATGGAAGAGGCTTGGCCCTTGACCTCCAGGCTCTGCGCGAGGGTCGCCGGCCTCATCGTGACCGTGATCCCTTGTACAGAACTGACCACCACCCCCACCTCGGCGCGCGCTTCCGCAAATCCGTGGGCGTTCACGATGACCTGATAGCCGCCCGGCGGGAGACCATCAAGGCGAAAATCCCCGAACTGGTCAGTCGCGGCTCCTCGCTCGAGCCGAGACCCAGCCGCTCGAACCACAATGGCCGCCGCCGGGACGCGCCCGCCATTCGAATCTTGCACGACGCCGACGAGTGTTCCTCGGGGGTCCTGTGCTTGCGCCGCCAGGGATAGCAGCGCCATGCACACTGAGAGGAAAAGGCCCCTACTTGTCATTCTGAGCGAAGATTTCATGATCCTTCGGCTCACCACTGTGCATGAAAATGCGCGAAGCGCCTTGGAGTGCGGCAGCGGAGCCTGCGGAGCTGCCGCCTTTGGTTTTGGACTGGAGGCGCAAGCCAAGGCGGCAGCTCCGCAGGCTCCGCTGCCGCGCTCCAAGGGCTTCGCCACGCGTGAGCGAGACCCCACCATCTCTCCTCTGAATCCTGATCCCAAGTCCTGTTCTTCGGGTCCTCCGAACCCACCGAGCAACCACAACGCTCGCACCCCCCGTGTCCAGCCAAAGATGTGGGACATGCTCAACCCCTTGGGAGAGGGCTGCCCTCTCCCTCTTCCGCGCTTATGTAATCCTCACCGCCGCCGGGCCCCGGCTCACTCCTCTTCTTCCGACTCGGACGCGGGCTCCAGCGCAGCCTTCAGTTTGATTACCGAGAGCCCGGCTCCGCTCAATTGCCGGTTGAGCGCCGGAAGATCCGCTGACTTGAGCGCCTTCCAGCGCGCCATCACCGCCGCTTCGTCTTTCTCGACGGCAGCGAGTGCGGCGACCTGCGTTGCCGTTGGGGCGGCGTCGGAGCTGCCCACCGAGCCGTAAAGCCCGCCTATTTCGCCCGCCACGCGGGAAAGCGTAGCCTCTGGAGAGGGTGGGGCGAAGAATCCTCCGCGGCTTCCCGCCAGCCCGGACAGTTTCTTGCGAAGCGCGCCCAGCGCGTCCGCCACCGGCCCGCTCGCCTGCTTGGAAAGCGTCTCGAGCTGATGTTCAAGCCCGCGCACCTCCGCCTGGGTATCGAAACTCTCATCCATCATCGCGGCCAGATGGGTTGCAATCTCATGTTGCTGCCGCAGACCCGCGGCGGGCGTCAATACGCGGGGGTCCATCACGACGCTGAGCGGCGCGGTGAGAGTCTTGCCGCCGGCGGTGAGGCGTACCGTGTATCGCCCCGGCAGCACGCTGGGTCCCAGCGGCTCGCTCGGGGTGTCGTGCGGAACGGCTGAAATCGGATAGCCGTACGCCGACGATTGCGGTGGAGTCTCGTGGAGATCCCAAACAAAGCGGTGCATGCCCGGGGCGCTGGAGAGGGTGGCCGGGATGCGTACCCAGTAAGTCGGTATCGTCAGCGTCTGGCGCAGCGAATCGAGTGTGAACGCGGGTTTGTCCTCGCTCGAGTAGCGGCGGATCCGCTTGCCCCTTGCGTCCAGGATCTCGAGAGTGACGGGACCCGTGGCGGCCTCACCGAGAACGTAGTCGATCACCGCACCGTCGGGGGGATTCTGGCCCGCGGGCTCGTCGGGAGGCAGGGGCGTGTCGGTGTTGGTGTCGCGCCGGACGCGGTACGCTGGGGCGGGCTTGAACAGGTAAACAGGGGCGTTCGCCGCCGCGGCCATCTGACGAAGGGGGGTGATGTCGTCGAGCACCCAGAACGAGCGGCCGTGGGTCCCCACCAGAAGATCGTCGTTGTGAATCCACAGGTCGCGCATGGAGGTGTGGGGCAGGTTCAGTTCGAGCGACTGCCAATGGTCGCCCGCGTCAAACGACACCCACACCGCATTCTCCGTACCGGCGAACAGCAAGCCCTTTGCCACCGGATCCTCGCGGACCGTGTCCACGGGACCGGCGTCCGCCAGTCCCGAAACCGTCTTCTGCCAGGTCTTGCCGCCGTCGTGCGTGCGGTAGATGTAAGGGTGCAGGTCGTCAATCCGAAATCGGCTGACGGAAGCAAACGCGGTGTCGTTATCGAAGTGCGAGGCTGATATCTGCGTCACCTTGCTCCACGGCGTTAACTCCGGGGGCGTGATGTTGCTCCAGTGGTTGCCCCCATCGCGTGTGATCCAGATGAGGCCGTCGTCGGTCCCGGCCCACAGCGTGTTGATGTCCTTGAACGAGGGGGCCAATGCATAAATGGCGCCCCGCACCTTGGCCGCATATTCGTCCTTGGCTGCCAGATCGCCGAGGCTTGCCGGGATGCCGGGTTGAGGCCGGGTGAGGTCGGGGCTGATGGTTTGCCACGACACGCCGCCATTGCTGGTCCGGAAGAGTACGTTGGCCGCGTAATAGAGGATGTGCGGGTCGACGGGCGAAAACACGACCGGCTCGGTGCGGTCGGTGCGGTAATTGCCGCCGCGCAGCACGATGGGTGTTACGTTCTGCACCTGTCCTGTGACCCAGTCGTACTTCGATACCGAGCTGCGGCCGGCCCCGTAAACAAAGCGGGGATGAAGCGGGTCGGGCGCGACGTAACCGTATTCGATGACGCCCACGGGGTGCCATTCGCGGAAAGTGATTTCGCCGTCGTTACCGCGGCTGGAGATCCCCAGGGAGCCGCTCTCCTGCTGGCCGCCGTAAACGCGATAAGGAAATTCATTGTCGGCGATGACATGGTAGAGCTGCGCCGTCGGTTGGTTGTACCAGGAACTCCAGGTCTCCCCGCCGTTTACGGTGACATTGGCGCCCTGATCGCTCACCAGCAGAATCGTGTTGGGGTTGGCGGGGTTAATCCAGATGTTCTGGTAGTCGTCGCCGCCGGGCGCGCCGCGAATGCCGGTCCACGTTTTGCCGCCGTCAGTCGAGCGCCAAGTGACGATACTGGCGGTGTAGAGCACGTCGGGATTCTTCGGGTCCACCTTGGGAACCGCCAAATCGCCGCCGCCGATGCGAACCGAAGGACGCGCGTCGGTGGTGATTTGGGTCCAATGCTCACCGGCGTCGTCGGAACGGTAGATGTGCGTCCCGTGGGTGGTGGCCAGGCTCGAGTAGACACGCCGCGGGTCGCTCGGTGCGATGGCAATGTAAGCCTGCACCAAGTCCTCGGGTAAGCCGCCGGCGAGTTTATCCCAGGTGTTGCCGCCGTCCGTTGACTTGAAGACCCCGCCGCCCGCGCCGCCATAGGTATTCCCGTCCTCCCAAGGCCCCTGTCGCGCGCGCCACAGGCACGCATAGAGCACGTCGGGATTCGAGGGGTCGATCTCGATGTCCGACCCGCCGGTGTTCTCGTCTTTATAGAGGGCCTTTTGCCACGTCTGGCCGCCATCAGTGGAGCGATATATGCCGCGCTCTTGGTTCGCGCCGTAAGGATGGCCGAGGACCGCCGCAAACAAACGGTTGGGGTCGCGGGGATCAACGACGAGGGCGGGAATTTGCTGCCCATCGCGCAGGCCGAGGTGGGTCCAGGTCTTCCCGCCATCGGTGGACTTGTAGATTCCGTCACCCACGGAAAGATCCGGCCGTTGTAAGCCCTCTCCACTCGCCACGTAGACGATTTGGGGATCGGAGGGAGCGACCGCGATGGCTCCTATCGACTGCGTCGGCTGATCGTCGAAGATGGGGTTCCAGGTGCGGCCGTAGTCGTCCGACTTCCAGACGCCGCCGTTAACCTGCGCCATGTAGAAGACGTTGGGTTGGCCGGGCACGCCGGTGGCGGCGCGTGTCCTTCCGCCGCGGAACGGACCGATCATGCGCCAACGCATCTCCTGGTATAACGACGGTGAGTACTGCTGCGCACCCGCCCAAGTCGCGACCGCGCACGCGGCAAGAACACTAAGTATGAGAGACACGCATCGATTCATAAGAACCTCCGGTGAGGACAGACTAGAATAAACCCAATCCGCGCCAGCCGAAAAGGGAATAAGCCCGGTGGGGTGTGCGTCAAATTTGCAGGCGGGAGGCTGGCCAGAAATCAGGCGACGGAGCACAGTTGCAGGGGGTGAAAACGTTCATGCGTTGGCGTGCTCGTGCTGCTTCAGAGTCGGGAGGGTTTTGATGGAGTTCCCGGCTTTCTGCTCTGCCAGGCGCAACTCGTAGAGTGTTTGCAGGTTCAGCCAAAACTGTGCGCTCGTGCCGAAGAAATGGGCAAGACGGAGGGCCGTATCGCCGGTAATGGCGCGCTCTCCGTTCAGAATCTCGGTGATGCGGTTGGTCGGCACCTTAAGCTGGCGCGCCAGTGCGGCGGCACTCATGTTGAGCGCCTGCAGATCATCGGCGAGCACTTCGCCGGGGTGGATAGGGATGCGTGCCATGCCAAAATCTCCTCTAATGATAGTCAACAATTTCCACGTTCACGGGGCCTGGAGACTCGCTGGGCCATTCGAAGCAAATCCGCCACTGGTCATTGATGCGGATGCTGTACTGGCCTTTTCGATCGCCTTTCAGGGCCTCCAGACGGTTGCCAGGCCGAATCAGGTCAGCGAGGGATGTCGCCGAATCGAGCTGTGCGAGCTTGTTCGCAGCGGAGCGTTCGATCCCGGAAAAAGCCTTGATCCATTGTCCGCTGTCGAAGTCCTTAGTCCGCTTGTCCCGATAGCCGACGATCATAATTAAGCCTGGCAGAAATTACGGCTTACGTCAAGCATAACGATTTGGGGCCGAAAGTTGACTGGTTGATTCGAACATCCCCATGTATGTGGAATCAATCGAATCTTGAGTTTTGATTTAGGTTTTGACGGGTTCCCGGGTATCGCACGGCTGTCGTAACTTGATGCGACCGCTACCGGTGCATCGGTCCTCCATTTGGACCGGCCGGGGGACCGCAGACCCCCAAAGGCAGGGGTCTGCGCCAGCCCGCGAGACTTCGCCGTCAGCTTAAAGAGCGCCTCCGTGTACTTCGCGAGTTCCTCATCCGAGTGGATGAGGTGGGGCGCCCCCTGCCGGATCATCTCGGTTGGATTCGCCAGTGCTGTGCTCCGTCCCATCTCTGCCACTTCATCGCCAGTCGGCGGCCGCTTGTTAGAGATTCTTCAAGTCAGATAGGATGTCGTCTAATTTCTTGTCGACCCTGAGGGCCCGTCGCCTAACCATTTCGTAAAGCTCCCTGAGCCCCTGCTCCGGAACTCCCTCGATCTTGTAAGTAGCGTCCAAGAGCATTTCGTTCCCTTCATATAGGGTGAAGGAGGGAGGTCCACTCCCCTCGGGCGTCGACAGATAATCCGTGGAAGGAAATGCCTTCAGGGTGTATTTCCCTTTTAAGGGGACGACAAAGATACCTTCTTGGGCAGTTGGCTCCCAGGCGAGTTTCCCGGACTGCGTCTTGGCAAAAATCTGGGCTAAAAGTTCTATCACTCTAGTGTCTTTCATTCGCACCCCCATCTATAAATCTTTGCGCAGTACCGTACTCTTCAATAAAGGTGGTTCGCACCTGCATGCACGAGCGGCGGAGCGCGTTCAACTCCTTCTGACTAAGCTCTGAGTTTACCGATTTTGAAAGCACTTTGTGCATGGAGTCAAGTTGCTCGTGGGCAGCCAGCCAGTGATCCTTCGACCCTATCGTGAGGTCACTGTCCCATCTGGTTCGGATCTGGTTCGGCAAATCAAGGAGATCATTACACTTCGATAATGCAAGCTCCAGCTTGCCCTTGTCTATCAGAATGGTGATCTCGGCCGCGAGCTTGATACCCGCATTTATGTCTTCGGCCATCGATCGGGCGAGCACAGACCGGCGGGCTTTATCCGCATCAACCGAGGCCCTGTGAGCGAAGAATGCCGCAAGGGCACTTAAAATCAGGCCAAGAACACTCGCCAGGTTCCCCCAGTTCTGCAAGAGAAATTTACCGAGGCGTGACATTAGTGGTTCGATGGTCTCTCCAGCGGAACTCCCGAGCAATGTCAATCGCGGATCTTCTTAACTGACTGTCCTGCATCGAGATGAATTGCGGCGATTATCTCATCTCCCTGGTCTGGCCTTCTGGTCTTTGTCCATATTTGCACGAACTGTTTGTCTTGCACTATGAAGTCGCCTTCGTACTCTTGCAATGGCGCGTCACCTCCCGAGCGAAATAGACCATATATAGCCACGTCCTAATCCCCCTGAACGTCACTTGCTTAATTGATCTCGTTCGGAGCATACCATATCTAGGCTCTCACCTATCATACACCTCATTCCTGACAGTAACCTCATTTGGCACCACTTTATTAGCCCAGTACCCACGGGAGCTTGCCAATCTACCTCCCTGGCATGTTGCGGGGCGGTGTGCGGGCGTGGAGTACTCGCGCCGGCTGGCGCGGACCCGCCGCGGCGAGTCTGCGGCTTCGCAGGCGGGCGGAGGTGGAATGTTCTTGTGGCGAATCACGACATCCGATGCTTGGTTTGAGCCGCGTGGAATGGAAGGGTTGGTTGCGGGGGCTGGATTTGAACCAGCGACCTTTGGGTTATGAGCCCAACGAGCTACCAGACTGCTCCACCCCGCACAGCAAGTATAGTAAATCGACGCAGTTCTGCCAACTACTTTCTTGATCGGTTTCTTGATCGGGTACTTGGGGGAATGGAATACTCGGACGAGGCTTGCAGCTACGGCGCCTTTACCCTGGTGACGCGCCAATGACGCTTCGTAAACTTATTCCAGTACAGCATGAATAATGTTTCCATCGACTCTTTCAGGTTGGGACTGATACGAAGGCGCAGCATGTCCTGCACTATTGAACGCGCTGGCAGAGACGCAACTTTCTGCCTGTAGTTTCTTATATAATAATCGGGATCTCTCTTGAATTCTTCACGCGAAAACCCGACGGCCTTTGTAATTGGCTTATCAGGCCAGGCAACAAGGAATCCGGCTTTCTTCACGGCAGAAGAAAATGCGGTGTCATCCGGCATTGTGGCTTTGTAAATATTCTGCCATCGTAGACGGTAATCAAAAAAGATCGTCCGCGGAAATACTGAACTGCTAACAACATTTGCCGTTGATAGATACACAAGGTTCCTGTGATGCTCTCCAATCAGCCGGCGGGCGGCCGAGCATATACATAACTGACCCAGGTTTGCGATCTCCTGGAAGCAATTGAGCACATATTTATCCCACCCCTCAAGATAGATATAATCATTTTCCATAACGTGGAGATATTTGCCCTTGCAAGTGGCTAACGCTTTATTCAGTGCAGCGGCAGGGTCATTCGTTTCCATATGAACAACTTCTCTGATTCGCGGGTCTCTTCTAACGCCTTCCAGCCATTCTCCGGTGCCGTCAGTGGACGCACTATCGACAATAACGAGTTCATAGGGAACTGATATTGTGTTCAGATAAGAATGAAGACAGTTTTTTGAAAGGCTCAGGCGATTAAAGCAGAGCATGACGGTTGATATTGTTATTTCTCTACTCATTATTCTAGACGATCCAAAGGCCCGGCGGAAGAGCCTCAAAATGGGACCCTGGGTTCTATTCTGCGGCGCCGGTAGGCCCGCAACGCGGAAGCGAGAATCTGCTCCACACCGCTGGTCCACGCCGGCGTCGCCACCGCCGGCGGAATCTCGACGCCCCACTCGCGCCGCAGTTCATCAAGCCTTTTCCTCGCCGCCAAGCGCCACCTCAGAAGGGCTGCGACCTTCTTCCAATGGAGACCGGGTTGGCGGCAAATCATGAGCGCGTCGAAATGCCAGTCGATGCCGTCCTCGTGAGCGCCGCCGAGCGCCGCCACTAACGAATGTTCTTGGGGTATGGTGTAGGGCGCGCCCAAACCTGGCCGCAGAGCTTGAAGGGGGGGAAACTCGGGGCGTTGAAGGGACAGATCCGTATTGGGCAGCGCGCGCCAGTGAACACGCACCTGGCCGCTGGACGGCGATTGCAGCAGGGTTCCCCCCGCGAAATAGAACTGCTTTCCCCCAGTCTCGGGAATCGCGTTGAGAGCTTTCCACCCGGCTCTCGATAGCGCCTCGAACGCGGGTCGCACCAGGGCCGGCTCGATCAGCAAATCAACCATTCCGACCGGACGAATCGCGCCCGCGGGCCAGTACAAGGGTCCCCAAACGATCGGTCCCGTCGCGGCCACGCGCTCCATCCCCGCCGCAACCAGGATTTGGAGAGCATCGGCCAACAATTTCCGCTGAACCTGATTCTGGCTCCAGGCTTGCCGGCATATGCCGAGCAAAATCGCGCGCCGTGGGTCGCTCGAAAGCCAGCCGGGCATCCGGCCGGCCAGGGCCGGCAGCAAGTGAATGCTGCCGTTGTCCAGGCAGTCCAATTCGGTCGAGGCTCGCCAGCTTCGCCAGGCATCCTCAGCCAGCGGGGAAGGGAGCAGCAGCGCGTCCAGCAACAAACGTTTCGGCGCCGTGACGCTCATGCGATCTTCTTCCCCCGGCGCCGAACCAGCTCGGCTCTGACCAGGCCCGGGTCCGGCGGGAGGAGGAGCGGCCGGGCCTTCCTCGCGGCGGTTCCCGCGGCACGCAGCGTAACGGTTTCGATCGGCCGCCCTCTCAATCCTTTTTCTTCCGCCCGCTGGAGCCAAGTCCGATGCTCGCGGCCCTGGAAGGAAAAATCTTCGGGAAAGAGGCCGCACTTTTGAAATGTGCTTTTCCGAATCAACGCCCCCCGCAGGGGTTTGAATGATTCGTTTTCATCCCCCGAAGCCTTGCCTCTAACCCAGGCCGCTGCCGGATCCATTTCGCTCGCGCCTGCCAGGGCATCGAGAGCGCCCACTGGGAACCGGTCGCCGGGCTCGATCAAGAGAAGCAATTCCGCGAAAGACTCCCGGATGCCGCGGTTCCAAGCCTCGGCATCCAAGATTGCTTGTGTGTACGAGAAGACCCGCACGGTGCCGGGGAGCTGGGAGGCTTCATCGCTCATGGCGCAGCCCGGGCCGCTGGCCACCACGATGAACTCCGTTCGGGGATAGCCTTGAGCTTCGATTTCCGTGGCAAGAGCCCTCAGCTCCCTGCGGTCCTCCTGAAGAAAGTGGGCAATCACCGTGATGAACGGCCGCCACTCCGCAGGGCGGCGGCGCGGCAAATCGCCGCTGATCCGAGAAGCCAAAGCCTGCTTAATGACGGTCGCGATACGGGCCCGCTCTGTTCCCAGGTAAATCGCCGACCGCGGAACCTCACGGGAGACGCGATTCAGGAATTCCACTGTCCCAGCGCCGACGTGAGGAAGCCATGCGAAAGTTTCGTAAGCGAGCTCGCGCTCGATTTCGAATGGCTCCGCCTCTCCCAGGGCGGTCTCCGGCGCCCCGGAAAAGGATGGTTTCAGTACCAGTTTGAGCGGAAGGCTCTCTTTCAACTGCTCCGCATATCCGTCTTCGAGAAACAGCATCACTTTGCCGAAGGCCGGGTCATGAAGGGTGCGGCAGCGGGCGGCCAGATCGGGGTATAAACTCAAACTGCGCGGGTCGAGTTTAGCCGTCGCATACACTCGGTACGCGCGTGGCTCCGGGTCGAGCGCCAGGGCGAGGTAGTCGTCCGCTACGAAATCCATTCCGGCCAGGAGACAGGCGAGCGAAGCGGAAGACTTGCCCGATCCCCCACGGCCCGGTATCAATACACCCCGGCCGCCGCATCCCACGGCCGCGGCGTGCACCAATTGGCGTCCGTTGAGTTCCATCCACCAATGCAGGATGCTGCGCAAGGGCGTGGCCAGGGCCCGAACTGGCAGGTACTTGTGTGTTGGCGCCCAAAAAACCGCCTGGCGCGTCTCACAATCCATGGCATTCACCGAACCTTCACCCCAATGGTAGGCGGAGCGGTACCGCGAACTGTCGAATCCCCAGATATTTCCGCGCCGTGTTAAGTCCGAGACAGGCCGAGGCCGTGGGGCAGGTGGAAGCCCGGTGCTTTCCGAATCCCACAGACGAATTTCGCATGCGGGCTCGCTCACCCCGCCGGCCACACCATTGGCCAGTCCCGGCACGATTATGGGAATCAGCGCTTCTCCCGCAAAGCGGAGCCGAACCAAAGTACCCGCCAACCGGAAATCGCGAACGATCTCGCCAGTCCGCGCCGACGCCGCCAGAAACCCTTCCTGGAGCCGGGCAAAGAACTGCGCCTGCTCCTGTTCCGTGGCGGGTAAGAGGCCGGTTCCTGCCGAGTTCATGTCTGCGCCTGTTCCGCTCGCAACAACAGAGAGCATAGTTTGTGTGTTACTTCCTCGGAGCGGCTGCACCGGATACCTTCCCTCAGATTGGCCATCGCCGCGGCCAGGTTGCCCTTCTTCATTTGTTGGTCCGCTAGTTCGAAGGCCCACAGTGCGTAGTACTCGAGCGCTCTGCGCGCCAGTGTATCCGCCTTGGCGACGGGCAGGTAACTCCTTGCAACCTCGATCGCCGCGCGCGAATCCGCGACCAGTTCACCGGATGCGGCCAGGCGAGCGCTTTCGGATTCGTCGCTTTTGCGGAAAAACGCCAGCGGCCTGGGCTCGTACCAGACCGGATAATGCACCGAGACTCGCTGCCACATTTCCCAATCGAAGGCGGCCTTCGCCTGGGGACAATACCCGCCGAGCCGCTCGTAGGCCTCTCGCCGGATCACAATCGACGGCGTCTGCAGGCGGCAGCAGACGCCGATGCGGTCCAACCAGCCATCAATCGTGCCCGCCGTTTCGCGTTCCAGCAACGACAGAGCGGTTTTTCGCCCCTGCTCATCCACATAGGTGTGGCGGCAGAAGGCCGCGCCGATCTCCGGAGCCTGAACAATGCCTTCTTGCAGTGCTTGGTAGAAACCTGGCGCGACCCAATCGTCATCGTGCAGGATGTGGATCCATAGCCCGCGCGCCCTTCGGATACATACGTTGAATATCTCCGGATGCCCGGCGCGGACCGGATGCCGGTGCACCTCAGCCCGGTCTCCGGCGATGGAACGGACCATTGTTTCGATCTCCCTTTGGATCGCATCGTCCCCGCCATCACTCACGACTTCGATCTGCATCTCGTCCCGCCCGGGCGCCTGCGCCAGGACGCTCCGCAAGGCCTGTTCCAGAAAGCCGGTCCGGCGATAAACGGTCAGCATCACCGACCAGAGCGGGCGCGTTTTTGCGGCGCCTGCCGGTCCAATCTCGGGAAACGCCACGGCGGCGCCCGGGACCGGACTCTCATCGGCTCGCATCACTCCCAAGCGCACAAGCTGCCGGCTGTCTTCGAGCTTCACCGAATGTGCCGGATCGTAAAAAGTAAGCGAAGGTTGCAGGCGCAAGCCGCGCTCGTATTCCCGATATTGCAATGCGTCGCCGTAGTGTTCTTTGCGTTCAACTTCGCGTGAGACGTAACCGCAAAACGACGAGAAATACTTGAAATGAAGCAAGGCCCCGCTTTCAGCGGCGATCTGGTCCGGCGCCAGATTGGTCCAATGCTGGCCGCCGGTTAAGATACAGTCATCCTCGTACTTAAGCAGCGGAACTTTGCTCAAAATATATATAGTCCCCCCGAAAACTCGCTGGCGGACTCCGCCGTAGTAGGACTTCCGGTTGCGGAACGGTCCCGTTTGGTCCTCGCACCTATGGTAGAAGCGGCGATCGAAATAGGGGCATACTTCTTCAAACGGCCGGCCCGGGGTGTAATGCGTCTCCAGGATGGGCGCGTCCGAATACATGTCCAAATGGATTGCGTCGAAGGCTCTCTTCGCCTTCCGATCCAGGCTCCGGCACAGATCCGCAATACTTCTGTCTTCACAATTCGGGTAGTAGAGCAATTCATCGGCATCGACGATCAGGCACCAATGACCCTGTCCGTGCATGCGCAGAATCGCCTCCAACCAGCCAGTGCCGAAATTTGCCCGGTTGTAAGAGAAGTCGGACTCCCAGAGGTAGACGTCGGGCTGCCGGAGCAAGAATTCGACACTGCCATCCGAGGAATCGTTATCCACCGCCAGAAATGCTCCTATGCCTTTCTTGCGGTAGTATTCGAGAAAGTAGGGGAGGCGCGGAGCCTCGTTTCTCAAAACCGTGCAGCAGAGAATTTCGCCCGGGTGCAGGCTCAAATATCTCGAATCCTTGCGCGCCAGTCCGTAATGGCGGAAGACGGCATCGGGGCCCTGCAGGGTGAGCATGACATTCACAAACTGCTTATGGAGCCGGGCCTCGTTGGGATTATGTTCCAGCGCTTGCCGGTAGACCTCGAGCGCTTCCTCCAGCCGCAGTTGCCCTTGAAGCGAAGCCCCCAGCAGAACGGCGGACTCGAGATGGCTGGGGTCCAGCGCCAGGGCCTCGCGGTAACCTGCAATCGCCGCCGGCATCGTGCCCTTGCTGTGCCACCCTCTGGCCAGAATGTATCGTTGTTGAGCGGAGCGCCGGGAGCGCGAATCAGTCGTCATTATCGTCACTCCATTGTAATGGCCGCTTTGGACCGTTGCCAACGCTTCTCAGTACCGTCCAAACTTAATGCACGCAAGTTCGCGAGCCAGCCTCAGGACGCGTAACCCGGGTATGGACTTGGCAAGCCGGGTGGCTCTCTCATGCAACGGCCGGTTCTCCCCCAGTTGTTCCTCCATGGCCTGCAGGCTTTGCCTGTAGCCGGACCAATCCGTTGCCAGTCCCTTGAGTATTTGCCGCCAGGGGCGCGAATGAACCAAGTAAAACACGTCCTTGCCAAGCCGGCCATGCCTGAGTTGATAGTGAAAGAGTTCGGCCAAACTTGCGGCTGAACGCCGTTCCGCGGGATTCGCCAGCCCGGACAACAATACGGCAGCCTGCGTTGCCGTGGTCGCGCGGTCATAGCCGCTGAGGAGCGTGGCCACGGTAAGCGCCGCAACCTTACAGCGCGATCCGGCAACCCATTTCATCGCTTCCTCGAGCCGGCCGGTTTCGCGCAAACGCCGGAGCCACAGCTCGGCGTCCAGAAGATCCCGGCAGACGATCTCGATCGCAAAATCCTCACGAATGGCATGATGAACGGTCAGCAGGAATCCGTCCTGGGCATCGACCACCGGAATTGTCGAATCCATCAGATCGAATTTTACCGCACGTCGCAGAATCTCTTCCGGACGTAGGCCGGATCCAGCCACCTCCCAATGCAAATCGACCTCACAACCTTGCTCATCCTGAACCGTCACCGCCTGGTTACCCGCGAAGCCCGGGCATTCCTCCACGAACCGGAGGTACTGGGCCAGGGTCTCCGGGCCCCGCCGCTCGAAACCTTGCCGTCCCAGGCAGGCGAGAGCGTTGGGCAGGTCTTTCTTCAGGATGAGGAGGTCAGCATCTTGAATGCTTCGGTGCTTGGAATCGCCATACAGGGCAGCGATGGACGCGAGACCTTTGAAGGCCACCACCGGAATGCCGGCTTGTTCCAGTGCATGGATGGCCCCGATAGCCTTGGCCGCGCGAAACGCTGAGTATTTATAGGCCTTGAGAAACTCCAGCTTCAGCACCCCGGTATCGGCGTCCGTCAATTTCAATCGCAGAGAGCGGATGCGATCGAACATCCGTGGGATCACTTTCCACGCTTTAGCAAGTTCAATCGCTTCTCTCCAGGAGCCGGCTGTGGAGAACAGGCAAGCCACGGCGGCAGCCCTGCCTTCCTCGGCCAGCAGGAACTCGGGTAGCTGATGTCTGGCGGTAGCTGTCAGCGGGTTCGCCTTCGCCACGTACCGATTATAGCGTTTCAGTCTCGGTTCGACTACCCGGCGCGAGCGTTCACAGGAACTTCGCACGGCGACTTTATTCCGAGCGCCCTCAATAAGATAGAAGGAAATTCGCAGATACGAAATTCGCACTTGCATTTTCGCTGGGGAGGGTTATAATTCTTGCAGTCATATGGCAGCAA
>Ga0326728_10003162_pt1 | contig 52198 bp, 40 predicted proteins | sample MB3enrmetagenome_FD_207602 | JGI IMG/M metagenome (GOLD analysis project Ga0326728, IMG submission 207602) | Lab enriched peat soil microbial communities from McLean, Ithaca, NY, United States - MB31MN | ecosystem: Environmental > Terrestrial > Soil > Wetlands > Peat | place: USA: New York... | reverse complement strand
GTGCTCGAGGCCGAAATGCGCCACGTGATCGCTCAAGGTCAGCAGGAAGTGGTAGTCGCGGTAATGGCGCACGCCAAAGAGCTTGCCGGTCTCCGTCACCAGATTCGTGAAGTTCTTCTGCACCTCCAGGCTCATTTCGAGCGCCGCCTCGCTGTCGGCCGCCATGTCGATCTCGTGCCGGATGGGCTCGCCGGGCGGCGTCACGTCCACGGCGCGAAAGTATTCGCCGGCAATCACCGGCGAGTCTACCAAGCGATCCAAGGCAACCGGCTTGAAGGTGATCTCGTTGCCCGCCACACTCTCTTGGGGCAGTGCGGTCCCGAACTTCCACCCTTGAGGCAGGCGCAGCGTCGGCCTGTAGGTGATCTCCTCGGCGGGGACTCCCGCGGGATACAGCACGTTCTGGTTCCAACTGACAACTACCAGTTTGTCGGTAGCGGAACCACCGAAGCCCAGACCGCCTCCCCCGGGCTCGATGTAGTCGAATGCCGCTTCCAGGCTGTCCGCGCCCTCGGGCAACTCCAGGTGGAAGGTGAACACGTCAAGCAGATCGCGTCGCCAAGGAATCGCTTTGCCGTTCGCCATCAACTTCAGTCCGGCCACGCTGCCAACGGGCCCCGATGGCCCGTGCGCACCGGGAATCCATTTGGGGTAATAAAGCGTGAGCGGGCCAGGTTTCACCGTCATGACCATGCGCGTGTGGAGCATCTTCTCCGGTGCTTGGGTTGCATCGACTGTAAGGGTGATGGTCGACCGTGATTGAGCCGGCAAAGCAGCCACGCCCAAAGCAACAACTTCAAAGACCAGTATTGACAGGCGGAAGCGTATCGAATTCATCAGCGTACCCCTTCGTGGAAGCATTGTAACCACTCCCTTGGCCTCGAACCGCCAAGGAAAACCCTGAAATGATATTCTCCCCTCCTGTTGAGCGCAACCCCGAAGCCGTCCATGGCGGTGGAGCTTGGCCGGGATCAGACGCGCGCTGGAGGTCAGGTGAATGAGAAGAAAAAGAGGCAAGGCTCGCGTGCGGCGCAACCGCCCACATGCTCCCTTCCTGGCAACGATCCGGCGTTACGCATGGTTACGTGCGGCAGGTCAAGGACTCTTCTGTTTCTCCTCGGTCTGGACATTGAACAGCCGGTAGTCCGAGTAGTGGTGTTGGTTGTAAAAGACGTACTGGTTCAGTTGCCCGCTTACGGTCACCTCACGCGGCAGCCACAGCGTCTTGCCAACCTGCACAAATGTCATTTCGGAGTACTCGACTTCGGTGGTTTCCCTCTGCAAGCCGACGTTGAGTTCCGGCTGCTGGATGTCGGTCCGCAGACGGAGTATCCTGAAGCTCACCGGGTCGATCCACGCCACGCCCTGAGCGAAAACAAATCCGAACTTGTCGCCGACCGCAACCCGCCCCGCTTGCCGAGCCACCCCGGGCTGCTGGGCAAAGGCGACGACATAGGTGTTCAGGCCTTTCACCAGCTCCCGCCCCAAATACCGGAAGCGGGAGTCACGTTGGTGGGCGGGATGAAAATGTGCGGGCAGGGTGACGAATCCGCTGGTAAGTACAGCGCCTCCAAGCTTGGCCGGTTCGCCCTTAGAGTCGGTCCGCAACTCCTGGAGGCGAGTTTTGTCAGTGCCCGGCTTAACCATAGCCACATAATTGAACTTGGCTTCGTAAGGCTGCGGGCGCTCAAGCCCTCGGGATTGAATAGTGAAGATGATGTGTTCTGTACAAGTGCTATTAGAGAAGTTATCGAAGAAGTTCGCGACGGTGGCTCCCACTCGCTCCAAGAGCAGCGGCAACATGTCCTGGCTCTTTGCAGATTCTAGATGCTTGAGTTCGGGGACCTTCTTGGCGAGCTCGGCAGGCGTCATGTCCAGAAACGTATTAGGGACATCCTGTGACTCAGCTCCCTTTTGGCCGGTGGCCTGGCAAAGCGGTTGGGGGATCAGATAATGCAGCGCTTCGTGGAGCTTGACACGGCGGTCGGTGAAGTCGCTCTGGTCTTTGCTGGCGGCGGTGAGGGTTCCGTCGTCGAACAGCCGGAAGTCTTCTTTGTGGAGATCGCCGATCGTCCGCTCTTTCGCGTCGTGCACCACCACTGGCACTATGACCAGGTTGCGTTCGGCGCGAATCCGGAACTTTGGTGTGGTCTCGTGCCCCTTAATCTCAGGCGGGTTGGCGCATTGCGGGGCAGCGCCGGGGCCGCTGGCCAGCATCAAGAAAGAAAGCGCCACAGACCAAAGAAGGTTTGGACCCAGGCCGCACGCGCGGATACTAAGGGCATTTCCACCCATTAGTCATCCTCTGACGGTTTGCTGAAAAACTCATTCCGACTCTCATTCTGAGCAGTCTCCCGCGGCGGACGACGAGGAATCTCCTCAGTCGTTGATTAGGCGAAACAGCCAATCATTCGGTCCGCCATGATAATCGGCGCATCTCAGGCTGACACGCTTAGAACGGCTTTCAGCAAGCTGCTAAACGAGTATATCCCCTTTGGACACCCCGTTCCAACTAAGTGGCGCTGTTCTGCTCTGGAGACATGGCGTTCTATGGCGCGGAACAGCAGCGGGGAACAAATCACCCGCTCCACGAAAGAAGAGAGGCGCCGGGGGCATGAAGAATGGAAGTTGGACTGGATATTGCAGAAGAAGGCCGTTTCAGTTTGTAACGCCGCGACTCTTGTATATGGCCTTGTTCACTTCAACCAGCAAGTCATCGAATAATGCGCCGACTTTGCGCGCGGCCATCTCAATCGAGCAGTCATAGCAGGAGGAACGAAGGCCGAATTTCTCAAACACCGGTTCGGTCTCAGGGAACTTTTGCTTTACTTCGCGTACAATTTCGCTGCCCCGCACGAGATCAGTGAACTGAGACATGGCTCACTTCCTCCCGCAGGTTTGACTCGGAGTTTTTCCTGCGCGGCTGGTAAACGCAGAAGGGTTCTTCATCCAGGTAGTCGCCGGTAGCAGCAAAGGCCCGAGCGCGGCAACCCATGCAGAGGTTGCGAAACTCGCAGTAGCCGCATTTCCCTTTCAAATTAGCCGTGTTTCGTAGCTCCTGGAAGACGCGGGCATTCTCCCAGATGTCGGCAAAAGACTGCTTGTTCAGGTCTCCTGCCTGAACCGGCAGATAGCCGCAGGGATAAACCTCCCCTTGGTGCGAAATGAAGCAAACCCCCGTGCCGGCTAGGCACCCCTTGGTCATTGCATCCATACCCTCGGGGTGATTATGGCCGGGGTGGGCAGCGTGTGGGTGAAGTGTGATGCCGGTTGAGCCGGGCATCGTCATCTCGGTTGGGCCGATTGAATCCTTCTTTCCGCCCGCGACCAGCGCGCCAGCCTCCCTGGAAACATTCGAGGCCACCCTTCTCTCTGCGGCACGCCGTTGCCGCATTACCCGGAAATAATGAGGGGCGCAGGTGGCTTTCAGCTCGATTCCGCCTTCGAGCGAGCGATCGTAGAACCAATTCAGAATCTCTTCGTATTGCTCCGCCGGCACCATCTGCTCGGCGGCGATGTCTACGCCGCACCCCACCGGAACCAGGAGGAAGGTGTGCAGCGCATCCGCTCCGATTTCCTTAGCCAGTTCCAGGACGGCAGGGAGCTGGTGTGCATTATGCCGGGCAATCGTCGTGTTTATCTGGAGTGACATCCCCAACTCGCGCAGGTTTTGGAAACCGCGTAGCGCGGCATCAAAGGCGCCGGGCATGCCGCGAAACGCGTCATGGGTGGAAGCGTCGGCGCCGTCCAAACTGATGGAAACACGTCGTACACCGGAATCCAAAATCTTGCGGGCCACCTGCTTTGTTACCAAGGTGCCATTGGTGGCCAGCGCCACACGCATGCCCAGGCGTGCGGCATAGCTGGCAATATCGAAGATGTCGTGCCGGAAAAGAGGTTCGCCACCGCTCAGAACTAGGATTGGCAGGAATGACTGAGAGACTTGCTCTATTAAGTTCAGGGCTTTGGTTAAAGGTAGGTCATTTGATGATGAGAGTTCTGTAGCGGTGGCGCGACAGTGAATGCAACGCAGGTTGCATCCCTTGGTCACCTCCCAAAAAACGAGCCGCGGTTTGTAGTCTACATCTGTCATCAAAGTTCCACGACTCGAACTTGAAGGCTGGCAGTTTCACCCAGCTAGCTTTCCATAAGCACGTCTTTCTCCATCGCCTCAAAGAATTGAGACGCAGGACCGGGCGTACCTCTTTCGTTCATACCGCGGACACGGGAGACTTATGATATTCACAACTATGTGCCTCTGTTGAGTTAGCCCTGGTCGCGAAGGGAACACTCGGTGGCTTGTGTCTGAGCTTGAGATTTACGGGGGTTAAGGATTCCGGTTCGTCCGATTTCCGGTATCCTCAACCCCCAACCCGTCAAATGACAGGTTCCTAGGACCCGAAGTCCCTCGCGCCCTTGGAAATGGCACGCCTTATGCCAAACTCGGGAAGATCAACGAACATCATGAGGTTGGATTCAAGGCGAAGGAACAAAACAGCTTAGCGGTTTTTGAATTGGACGAAGATTGGCATAGCTTCATAAATCATGAGATTAGGAAGTGCGGAAAATGACGGTTGACAAACTCAGCGCGGGGTGAAAAGACGCAAACTTCCAACCCTGCTTTGTGTTAACAGATTGCAACAAACAGCGTTGACAGGAGTCAACTCAAATACTTACCGAATACGGGTTATCATTCTTCGCGGCGGCCGCCCCTAGCGACGCTTAGGTTCCTGGAAAAAATAATGTCGAGCTGGCATGACATGCTGGTTCGGTGACCGCAAATTCTCTAGGGCGGGGGTGCGCGATAATGAAGGGAGTACCAACCGCGTGTCCGAGTCTTAAAGAGGATTCCAGAGTCTAGTGACGGCTCCGGGGTAACGCCGGCATCTTGCTCGCATCCCAGAATAGCGCCGAGACGGCGGCGCTAAGAAGACTCGATCATGTCCCCAGCGAAGGGTTGCGGGGTCCGTTTACGTCTGTTAATGTTATGAATCACGAGTGTTCCTCATGACTTCGCCATGCCCAAAATGCGGCGAAACGAAAACAGATCCCGTCAGACACGGGCTCATGTACAAACTTGTTTGGGCTTTTGGGTATCGACTGCACGAGTGCGCGCGGTGTCGCGCGCCACGCTTTATACCCAGACATGATGGAAAATTCCCTCACTCATCACAATTGGGGAAGGGGCCGGAAAGTGTACTCCCGTTCGCGGAGGGAAGAGGGGCTTTAAGAACGTCCGAAGAGAGCCCCGAGCCGAAAGGTACCAAGCAGGTAGCCGCAGCAGATTCCTCGGACCGCGGATTGCGCTGCTGTCCGGTTTGCGGCAGCACGGAATACCACCGTATCCACCGCACCACCCTGGAACGGATCCTGTCGCGCCCAAAAGTAGCCCGCTGCGAGAAGTGCGGGTCGCGCTTCCCGTATCCCGGGCATCGTCATAGATCATCTGGCTCAGTAAAATTGCGGGAGGCGGTGGCAACTGCACCATGCCCTGCGGAAGAGAAAAAGGCTCCAGGAATGGCCGAAGAGAACACACAGCCGAAGGTTACCAAGCGAGTCGCCGGCGCGGATTCGGCGAACCACGGATTGCGCCGCTGTCCGACTTGCGGCAGCACGAAATACCACCGTACCCGGCGCACCATCCTGGAACACCTCCTGTTGCGACCACAGATGGCCCGCTGCGAGAAGTGCGGGATGCGCTTCCCCTATCCTGGGCATCATGAGAAATATCCTGGCCCACTGAAAGTGGGGGAGCCCGCGGCAAAAGTATCCCGCCCTATGGAGGAGAGAAGGGCTCCAGAGATGGCCGAAGCGAGCTCCCAACCGAAACTTACCCAGCAAGTAATTGTCGTAGATTTCTCGACCCAGGGATTGCGCCTCTGCCCGGAATGCGGTAGCACGAAATACCACCGGACCAGGCGGACCATCCTGGAGCGAATCCTGTTGCGCCCAGCCATGGCTCGCTGCGAGAGGTGCGGGGCGCGCTTCCCCTATCCGGGACATCATGATAGATCCCCTGACTCAGTGAAATTGGGGGAGGAGGCGGCAACCGCAAGCCACGTTGGGGAGGAAGGAAGGCCTTCAAGAACGGTCGCAGAGAGTTCTCAGCCGAAAGTCGCCAAGCAAGGAACCGCCGCAGGTTCCTCGAACCGTGGATTGTACCGCTGTCCGGTTTGCGGAAGCACCTCATACCGCCGTTCTCGGCGCAACATCCTGGAACGAATCCTGTTGCGCCCAAGGATGGCCCGATGTAGGCGTTGCCGCAAGCGCTTCCCCTATCCCGAGCGATAGCGGTCTCGGGACTCGCAGGCCTGCGAGCCGGCGCCGTGGCTGGAATTGCCGATTGCAAGCCCTCAAAAAGGGTGGGACACCTTTCCAAATGCCCTCTTCGAATGTCACGGGCCGAATTGCCAAAGCCTCCGGAATCGTGATGGCGGGAGTGTTGCTGAGCCGCCTGTTGGGTTTTCTTCGTGAGTGGACGGTGGCCCATCAGATTGGTTCGAACTCCATCACGGACAGCTACTACGCTGCCTTCACCTTGCCCGACTTCTTGAATTATCTGGTCGCCGCTGGGGCTCTGAGTGTGACCTTCATTCCCGTCTTCTCACGCTACCTGGCAGAAAAGCAAGAGGACGAGGGCTGGTACGCATTCTCAACCGTCGTCACGGTGATGGGCCTGGCGCTCGTGGCCTTGGTCGGGATCGGTGAGGTCTATGCTCCGCAACTCGTTGGGGCAATCGCCCCAGGGTTCGCTCCCGAGGCCAAGGCGCGGGCCGTTTTCCTGACCCGGCTTATGTTGCCCGCACAGATTTTTTTCTACCTGGGAAGTATTCTGACCGCAGTTCAATACGCCAAGGCGCAATTCATCGTCCCGTCCCTCGCCGGGGTGGTTTACAACCTCGGGGTCATTTTCGGGGGAGTTTTGCTTTCTTCGCGTATCGGCATCACAGGTTTTGCGGTGGGGGTGCTGGGGGGCGCGATGTGTGGGAACTTTCTCTTGCAGATCTACGGAGCGCACCGGGCGGGAGCACGTTTCACGCCCAACCTGGACATCCGGCACCCTGGATTCCGCTGGTTCATCAAGCTCTCCATCCCTATTATGCTTGCGCTTTCGCTCAGCGCCACGGATGACTGGATTATCCGCTGGTTCGGCTCTTATCTGGTCCCGGCGTCCATCACCTGGCTGACCTACGCGAAGTCCCTGATGCGGGTCCCCCTGGGCGTTGTCGGCATGTCGGTAGGGGTAGCATCGTTTCCGTTCATGGCACACCTCTATTCGGAGGGGAAACTCGAGGAACTCAACCGCACCCTTTACGCCACCATGAAAGGGTTGCTGCTCCTGCTGGTTCCAATTTCGGCCTTGACCATCGCACAAAGCACACCCCTCGTGTACTTCGTCTTCTCGCATACTCGTCTGCACGGACCGGATTTCCAAGCTACCTCCGCAACTCTCCGGGTCTTCTCCATCGGCATGTTTGCGTGGGCGCTTCAGAATATTCTCGCGCGCGCTTTCTACGCAGCTCGCGACACGATTACCCCTGCCGTGGTGGGAACCGGGCTCACTTTTCTCAGTCTTCCCCTTTACTGGTTGCTGGTCCGCCACTTTCAGCACCTTGGGCTCGCCTGGGCGAGTTCCCTCGGCATCGTCACCTACACGGTGATTCTGTTTCTGCTCTGGAACCGCCGCCTCCGCAATCCCGAGGCCCGCGCCCTCTTGATCTTCTTGCTCAAGATCTGCGTGGCCTCAGGGCTTGCAGGCGTCGCGTGCTTTAAGCTGAGCAATTGGCTTGGATTCCATATTGGCTGGCAAACAACCCATCAAGCCCTTCTCGTCTTGGTGATCGTTAGCTCAGTAGGTTTGGCTTTGATCGCAGTCCTTGCCAAGCTGCTCAGATTGAAAGAATTCGAGGACTACCTTAAGAGGCTGGCAGTGAGGTGAAGGGCTGCAGTGGGCCCCTTGGGTGAGACAACCTGTTATGGCAATGGTTACCGTTCGATAATAAGTCGCTCCTTCCGCCCCGGCTAGCATTCTATGAGCATCGTATAGGTCAGGCGGAGACGGTCCGGTTCGGCTTTCAGGTTATTTTCAGAATCTTGGCGTAAGCTTTTGATTGGTGTCATTCCGAGCGAAGCGAGGAAACTCGCTCAGGAAACAAAGGACCTGAGAGATTCCTCCCCGTCGGCTGACGGATCGGAATGACAGGCTAGCGGGTTTTTCAGCATCTTGCTAAACAAGAAAGGGAGGTCCAACATCATGCGCAAGGCGATCACGCTTCTCGCAAGCACCGGTGTGCTTGCACTGGCAGCAGTCCTCTTCACAGGAACGTTCTCAGGCGCGGCTGGCCAAGCGCCGGGCCCGTCTGGCTATCACGTCGTTAAATCCGTTCCCGTAAGCGGCGAGGGCTTTTGGGACTATCTCAGTGTTGATAGCGAGGCGCGCCGCCTCTACATTTCACACGGGACTCACGTCCAGGTCATGGACATCGACACTTACACCATCGTCGGGGACATTCCCGACACACAGGGCGTACACGGCATCGCGCTGGCTCCCGAGCTGGGCCGCGGCTTCACCAGCAACGGCCGCGCCAATACCGTGACAATCTTCGACCTGAAGACGCTGAAGACTATCGGCACCGTGAACGCCGGAACCAACCCGGATTGTATCGTTTACGACGGCGTCACGAAGCGCGTCTTTACGATGAACGGGCGTAGCCACGACGCCACCGCCATCAATGTCGCCGACGGCGCCGTCGCCGGCACGCTCGAGCTTGGCGGGAAGCCGGAATTTGCGGTTGCGGACGACAAGGGCAGCATCTACGTGAACATCGAGGACAAGTCCGAGCTCGTCCAGTTCGACGCGCAAAAGTTGACCGTGCTGAAGCGCTGGCCGATGGCCCCCTGCCAAGAGCCCTCCGGCTTGGCTATGGATTTGAAGGACCGCCGCCTCTTTGCCGGATGCGAAAATAAAATGATGGCTGTCGTGGATGCAGATACTGGGAAGGTCATCGCCACACCAGCTATCGGCCAGGGCGTGGATGCCAACCGTTTCGATCCCGAAACGAACTATGCCTTTGCCTCTAACGGCGAAGGAACTCTCACTGTCGTGCATGAGGATTCGCCGGATAAGTTTACGGTGGTGGAAAACGTTCCGACGAAGCGCAGCGCGCGCACCATGGCGCTCGACATGAAAACGCACAGTATCTTCATGGCGGCGGCAGACCTCGAGCCCCCGGCCCAGGGCGAGCGGAGGCCGCGCATGAAACCCGGCTCGTTCGTCATCCTGGTTGTTGGCAAGTAAGGAGGAGCTGCTTGAAGAAACTGACAGGGCTGGTGTTGATTCTTCTCGGCGGCATAACCTCCGTGCAGGGGCAACAGCCACTCCGGCTTCCGATCCAGGAAGCTCTCGACCTGGCGGACAAGCAAAACCTCGACCTCGCTGCGGCACGGAGACGGCGGGCTGTGGCGCTGGCAGGAATCCGGATTGCCAGGCAAAGGCCCAATCCCTCTGCAAACGTCACTGCTTTGCGTGATGAGCCACACGAAGGCCTTTTCTTCGACCAACCAGTGGAAATTGGCGGAAAACGTGGACGAAGGATTGACGTAGCCCGGCAGGAAGGGGAGCTGACCGAGCTCGAAATCGCCGCCCTGGCCCGCCAGGTGCGACGAAGCACCCGCGAAGCTTACTACGCTGCAGCCCACGCGCGCGCGGAGTCCGAAAGGCTGGCGCGCGTGGTGGAAGTTGCAAAGCGCCTGGCGCAGATTGCTGAGGACCGCTTCAAGACCGGAGACGTTGCACAACTCGAGGTGATCCAAACCGGCCTGGAAGTCTCCCGCGCCCAAGCAGACCTCCAGGTCGCCCGGCAGCGCGAGAAGGTTTCGATGAGCCAGTTCAACGCGCTCCTGAACGAACCCGCCTCAAAAGCCTGGGATCTGGCAGGGACTCTCGAGGACAATACACCCACGGCGCCCTTGCAAGACCTCATCAGCCGCGCCTACCAATCAAACCCCGACCTGCAACACCTGGGCGGCGAAAAAAAGGTCGAGGAGAGCCGTCGCTCCCTGCTCAAGGCCGAGAGGATTCCCGACTTGGACCTGGAAGCCGGGGTCGATTTCAACTCGCCACACGATTTCCGCTATGGGCCACGCGGCCAGATTTCCATTGCTCTTCCGCTCTTTGCTCGCAACCAAGGGGAAATCGCGCAATCATTGGCGAATGAGCGCGTCTTGGAGGCCGAAAGCGCAGCCACCGAGCGCTCCGTTTCCGCCCGCGTGGAAGTCGGCTTCTACGACCTCGAAGCCCAACGCACGCAAGTGCAACTCTACCGCGACAGCCTGCTCCCCGTGGCCCGTCAACTCGAGAGCATGGCCGAGGAAAGCTACCGGGCTGGAAAGACCGGCATCTTGACGGCAATCCAGGCCCAGCAGGCCGTGCAGAGTGTGGAGAGTAGTTATCTCCAGAGCCTCGAGGAATTACAGGGCCTTTACGCCGGCTTGGAAGAAACGGTGGGAGGACCGGTGGATTAAATGCCTTTCGAAAAGACTGCGAATGTAGGGCCTGGGCTTGTTGCCCCACGGCTGCCCAAATCAGCGAGTCACGCGAGGGCGAAGTGCGGCTCTGCCGCCCTGCTCTCCAAAAACTTCACGCAACCATGTCATTCCGAGCGCAGCGAGGAATCTCGCTCTGATTCTCTCTTCCGCATAACCTCTGGTCCGCCTCGAGCTCCCGATCCGCCAAAGGGCAGAGCAAGATTCCTCGCTGCGCTCGGAATGACACCAGTAGTGTGTTTCCTGTCCTTGGCGCTTGCCCTATTGCTTTTGTCTTCATGCTCAAGAAAAACCTCGGGCGGCGAGGGCGAGGACACCGAAGAGGGCGCAGCGAACATCGTAGCGGAAGTGACTGTCACGCGCGTGGGGCGCGCTGACATTCAATCAACTCTTTCTGTTAGTGGGACTGTTTCCGCGTTGCCGAATCAAGACGTTCGCGTCAGTTCGCTCGTTCCCGGCCGTGTCGCCCGGATGATGGTGGCAGAGGGCGATCGCGTCCGCGAGGGCCAAGTGCTGGCGAAAATCGACGATCGGCCATTCCGCGACCAGGTTCAGCAGGCCCAGGCGGCTGTGGATCAGGCCAAGGCGAACCTGGAAAATTCACGTCTGAACCTGCAACGCAATGAGAAGTTGCTGGAGCGGGGCATTGCCGCGCGGAAAGACCTCGAGGATGCCCGCACCCAAGCCAGCGTCAACAAGGCTGCCCTGAGCCAGGCAGAAGCCGCGCTATCGTTAGCCCGGCTGAACCTCGCGCGGACGGAAGTGCGCTCCCCCCTCACGGGAATGATAGTCAAGCGCTTGCTGAGTGTGGGCGAGCAGGTGGACGGCACGGCTGCCCAGCCGGTGTTTGAAGTGGCGAGCACGTCAGAGGTGGAGCTGTTCGGGAATGTGCCCGCCCTTTACCTCTCGAAGATCCGCGTGGGGCAGGCGCTGCAAATCTCCACCGAGGCTTTTCCGGGCAAGACATTTCAGAGTCACGTGGTGGCGATCTCTCCCGCCGTTGATCCCGCCACCAACGTGGGGCTGGTGCGAATCCGAATGGCCAATGGCGCAGGACTGCTGCGGCTGGGAATGTTTCTCACCGCTCAGGTGCCTCTCGAAACGCATCGCAACGCGCTGGTAGCTCCCCTCGAGGCAGTATACCGTGACCAGGATGGAAGCCCGGAGATTTACCGCGTCGAGGGCGAAAAAGCGGAGGCGGTCCCGGTAAAACTGGGGCTCGAAACAAAGGACCGCGTCGAGCTGCTCTCCGGGGCGCAAGAAGGTGAGACCATAATCCTCGGCGGAGGCTACGGTCTTCCCGCACAGGCGAAAATCAAGGTCAAATCATGAACCTCGTCCGCTTCTGTCGCCGGAACAGTCGCGCCGTTTATCTGCTGACGGGCTTGCTGGTGGTTGCGGGCCTGGTTTCGGTTTTCCGTTTGCCCAGCAACATCTATCCCGAGCTTTCCTTCCCGCGCATCGTCGTCCTCGCGCACGCTGGTGATCTTTCGCCTCGAAACATGCTCCTCACGGTCACGCGGCCTCTCGAAGAGGAGGCGCGGACGGTGCTGGGTGTACGCCGCGTGCGCTCCAGGACCATCCGGGGGGCCACCGAGATTTCCGTTTTGTTCAATCCCGACATGGATATGCAGTATGCGCTTCAGCTCTTGCAGGCGCGCATCAGCGACGTTAGAACGGACCTGCCCGCGTCCACCGACATCTCGGTCGAGCGCATTACACCCACGGCCTGGCCCATCCTCATGTTTGTCCTGAACGGGAACGTCCCGGACGCGGACCTGCGCGATTATGCCTACTACAACCTGCGTCCGCTCTTCAGCCGAGTGCCGGGCGTGGCGCTGGTGGAAGTCCAGGCCAGCTATACGCGCGAGGTTTCCGTAATCGTCGATCCGCAGAAGATGCTCGCCCACCGCCTTTCCTTGCCGGACATCGCCGACCGCTTGCGCGCTACCAATGGGGTGACCTCCGTCGGGCGATTGGACAAAGACTATTCACGCTATCTCGTCTTGGCCACCGGCCAGTTTACCGACCTGGACGACATTCGAAATTCCGTCGTGGCGGTGGAGGGCCAGACGCCCATCCGGGTTTGCGACCTTAGTGAAGTCCGGGACGGAGTCGAGGATCCCCGCATCCTGGTTTACGGGAACGGCAGGCCGGGAGCCTTGCTCAGCATCTCGCGCCAGATTGGTGGGAACATCCTGCAAGTCGCCGATCAGGCCAAGGCGCTGGCGAAAGACCTGGGCTCGGCTATTCCCAGGACGTTGCACCTCTCGGACGTCTACGACATGGCGGAATTCGTGCGCGAGGCGGTGGCCAGTATACGCGATGCAGTCCTGATCGGATGTTTGCTTGCGGTTGTTATTCTCTTCCTCTTTCTGCGCGAAGGCCGCACCACCCTGATCGCCGCAATTACCCTGCCCATCACGGTCATCAGCACATTTTTCTTCATGAATTTGTTCGGGAGCACGCTCAACCTGATGTCGCTGGGAGGAATAGCCATTGCCATCGGGCTGATCATCGACGACGCGGTGGTCATTGTTGAAAACATCTACCGCCATCTCGGACTTGGCGAGCCGCCCGCCGAAGCGGCGGAAAAGGGAACGCAGGAGTTGCTGGGCGCCGTCATCGGCTCTACGGCAACTACCGTGGTTGTGTTCTCTCCCTTGAGCCTGCTGAAAGGTGTGGTGGGCGATTTCTTCTCGGCGCTTTGCCTCACCCTTGCCGTGTCGGTGCTTCTCTCGCTCGTATTCGCGCTAACCCTCATTCCCCTCCTCTCCCAAAGGTTTCTTTCCCCAGAGCGTCACCGTGGGACGGCGGAGAGTTTCATCCAGCCCATCAATCGTGCCTATGAAAAGGCCGTTCGGCGGTCGCTTGGCAAGCGTTGGGTGGTGGCAGCAGCTACCCTGGCTTCCATCGCCATTACCGTGTTTCTTTACACGCGCCTAGAAACCGGCTTTCTTCCTGAGATGGACGAAGGTGGCTTTGTCCTCGACATGTGGACACCGCCGGGAACTTCGCTGGCGGAGACGGACCGGATCGATCAACTGGTGGGGGACCAAGTCCAAAAGACACCTGAAACCGAGGCCTTCTTGCGCCGCACCGGCGCCGAGATGGGGCCTTTCGCCACCACTCAAAACACGGGCGAGATTGTGGTCAAGCTGAAACCCCGCTCCCGGCGCGACCGCAGCATCTACGAGACCATGGATGAACTCCGCCAAACGATCCTCAGCAAGATTCCCGGGGTGCGGGTGGAGTTCACGCAAGTGCTCCAGGACATGATTGGCGATATGGAAGGAAACCCCAACCCCATTGAAGTGAAAATTTTCGGCAGTAACATGCCTGAACTGGAGAGGCTTGCGGACGAAATCGGGCCGAAAATGCAGCAGATCCCCGGCATCGTGGATTTCCAGGGTATTCTCAAGGGCAACCCGGAAATCGTGGTTCACGTTGATCCTGTCCAGGCGGGGCATCTCGGCCTCACCGTGGACCAAGTCTCGCAGCAGGTCGGGGCGGGGCTGCTGGGGTTGACGGAGACCGATCTTCGCCAGACCGACCGCACCATCGGCATCCGCGTGCGCTTTCCGGATTCGTTCCGGTATAACTACCCGGACGTGCAACAGTTCCCCATCCTCACGCCGAGCAAGCAGATTGTGCCGGTTTCCGCTCTGGCCCGGATCGAGACCGTCCAGGGCGAGAGCGAATTGACGCGCGAGAATCAGCGCTTGATGGTGGCGCTTTCGGCGCGACTCGAAAACCGCGGCCTGGGAAGCGCCGTACGCGACGTGAAGAACCTCCTGAACACCATCCAATTTCCAGTCGGGACCACCTACGGAATGGGCGGGCTCTATGAAAGCCAGCAGAGCTCCTTCCGCGACCTCCTCTCCGTCCTCGGCCTGGCGCTGGCGGCGGTTTTCATCGTGCTGGTGATCCAGTTCCGCGCCTTCGCTCCCGCCTTGATTATTATGTCGGCGGCCCCGCTTTCACTCCTCGGCGTCTTCGTGATGCTGCTCGCCACCGGGACGGCGCTCAATGTCTCGTCATTCATGGGGATCATCTTGATGGTAGGGTTGGTTGTAAAGAACGGCATCATCCTCTTTGAGTACGTTCACAAGCTCTGGGAAGAGCAGGGGATGCCGCTCAGCGAGGCCCTGGTGCAGGCCGGCAAAATCCGTGTGCGTCCGATTCTGATGACGACCCTGTGTACGCTTTTTGGCTTGCTTCCGCTGGCGCTGGGTCTGGGGGCGGGAGCGGAATTGCAAAAACCCTTGGCCTTGGCCGTCATCGGCGGCCTCTCCATCTCAACTTTCATTACTTTGCTGGTGATGCCGGTGCTCTATTCCTTGCTCGAGCAGAAGAGCGGATGAGTCCGTGGTTCGTTGTCCGTTGCAGAAAAGGGGCTGGGCGCCAGCAGGCTGCGGAAAAACCCCTCCAAGCTGTCATTCCGAGCGGAGCGAGGAATCGCGCTCTGAGTGTTTTCAACGCAGTGCGAGATTGCTCGTCGTCCCGATCAGATCGGGACTCCTCGGAATGACAGTCCAAACGGGTTTTGCCGCAGCCTGCCAGGGGCTGGGGCGATTTCGGATTTGGGATTTTAGATTTTGGATTGCCCTTGCGCCGACTGCTTACTGCCTTCTACCTACTGCCTATTGGCCACGGCCAGCGCTGCCCGCGTCGAGCCCATGGTCATCTCGAGGGATTCTTTGGGAATGCTGGTTACGAAGGGCTTGATCAGCCAGCCCAATCCTGTGGGAATGTCGCGGGTGAGGGAAATTGACTCGCACTCGATGTACATGCCGCCGTCTTTTTCCTCAAACCTCCAGTAAGAATTGATTCGCCAGAGGAATCCCCCGTCCTGGCCGACAGGCTTTTCGCGCTCATCCGGTGTGTCGGCATTGGCCACTTCGGCGATTCTGGTTGAATAAGAGCGGCTGTAGCAGCGCGTGGAATCAATGGGGAAATAATGGACGTCGTGATTGGTGTTGAGCGTGACCGTGATGACCTTCTTTTTCCGTAGGCGATAATAGATCTTGAAGTCATTCTTGTCGCGGCTGATCAGACGTGAGCCAACCACCTCCGGCTTATAGATATCCTGGTGGTGATTGTAGTCCTGCACCAGAGCCAACGTTTGTGGGAGATTGGCGCCCGGAACGAAAACTGCTCCCAGCCAATGATGGATGATTGCCTCCGGCGCCTCAATCGTGTGACCGGAAGCATCGAGCGTCTGAAGCTGCTCCATAAAGATCTCACCGCGCTGGAGTGCGGCCAGGACTTCGGAGCGGCGCGACGGAGGAAGTTCATCCAGATACAAGAACTTTTCAGTTTGTGAAACTTCCCGATTGATTCGTGCCTCAGTCAACTGGACGTACCTGTCGAAGGCCTCGACGGTTTTCGGCTTCAGCTCGGCGCTCATCACTTGAGGTGCTTGCACGCCTAAAATCAGTATCGCCAGGAGAATTGTGAGCTGCTTGATGAGCATCCGTAGAAACATCACTTTCAACCATAACACATCTGGATAAGCTTAGCAGGACGCCGGGGCGATTCTTGCCTTTGGATTTGCGGTTTCGGATTGCAGGTTTTTTTTAAACTGGGACGCATCGCTTACTGCCTACTGCCTACTGCCTACTGCCTACTACTTACTACTTACCGCCTACTGTCCTTCTGGAATCTCAGGTGCGTTAGAGGTCTTGCGACTCTTCAGTCTAGTTTTCTTGACGCAAGCCAGAAATATGACGAACTGTCTGCATTGGCAAGCTCTTGGCTTTGACAAACTCCGGGCAACCCGCGTAAAATTCTTGGTTTGAATCAATCCAGTAATGATAAACAACGGAGGATTATCTATGCCTGTTAAGGTTGGAATCAATGGTTTTGGGCGCATTGGACGGAACTTGCTGCGTGCGGCGCTCAACGACCCAGGAATTGAATTCGTAGCGGTCAACGATATCACTGACCCGAAAACCCTGGCTCATTTGCTGAAGTATGACTCGGTATTCGGAATCCTGGCCGCCCAAGTGGCTCACGGCGCAGACTGCATCACGGTAAATGGCAAGTCGATCCGGGTTTTTAAGACCAAGGACCCCGCGGACCTTGATTGGTCCTCTTTGGGCGTCGAGGTTGTGGTTGAATCCACCGGCCTTTTCACCAAGGCGGAGGACGCAAAGAAGCACTTGAAGGGCACCGTGAAGAAAGTCATCATCACGGCGCCGGCCAAGGGTGAAGACATCACCATCGTGTTGGGGGTGAATGAGCATGCCTATGACCCGGCCAAGCACCACATCATCTCGAACGCTTCCTGCACCACCAACTGCCTGGCCCCGGCGGCCAAGGTGGTTCACGAGAACTTCAAGATTCTCAAGGGTTCGATGACCACCATTCATGCCTATACCAACGACCAGCGCATCCTGGACCTGCCCCACAAGGATTTGCGCCGAGCGCGCGCTGCGGCGCTTTCGATGATTCCGACCACGACCGGCGCCGCCAAGGCCATTGGACTTGTGATTCCCCAACTCAAGGGCAAGCTGGATGGTTACGCCATGCGCGTCCCCACCCCGGACGTTTCGGTGGTTGACCTGGTAGCACTCGTCGAGAAGCCCACCACCGCCGAAGAAGTGAACACCGCCCTCAAGAAGGCTGCGGAAGGCCCCATGAAGGGCATTTTGCAGTACGTTGAGGAGGAGTTGGTCTCCAAAGACTTCACCGGCAATCCACACTCCTCCATGGTGGACGCCGGCTTCACCAAGGTCATCGATGGCAATCTGGTGAAGGTGATCGCCTGGTACGACAACGAGTGGGGTTACTCCTGCCGCGTCAGGGACCTGATCAACTTCGTGGCGAAGAGCCTCTAAAGCACAAGGCAGTAGGCAGTAAGCAGCAGACAGAATGAAATAGGCGGCTGCCCATGGACCGTGGTCCCTTGTCCGTCGTCCGTTGCAAACCATTTCACATTTGTCATTGGACGGCTGACAACGGACACGGGACACAATTGCAAACTGTCCCTGGTCCGTTATCCGTTGCAACTGGTCGATGCCTTGGCGCCCAAACTCAATGCATACCTGCGATCAATTGGCCCGGGTCAGGGTCGTATTGATACCAGTTTACGACGAACGACGGACCACGAACAACGGACAACTGACCACGGACCACGAACGACGGACCACTGACATCTCAGAAAGGAAATATCCATGTCAAAATTATCTATTCGTGATATTGAGCTCAAAGGAAAGCGCGTCTTCATGCGCGTGGATTTCAATGTCCCGCTGAACGATGCCTCCGAGATCACCGATGATACCCGCATTCGCGCCTCGCTTCCCACCATCCAGTACGCACTGGGGCAGGGAGCGCGGCTCATTCTGGCTTCGCACCTGGGAAGACCCAAAGGGAAGCCCAATCCGAAAATGAGCCTGAAGCCCGTAGCTACGCGGCTTTCGGAGCTGCTCGGGAAGCCCGTGGCCTTCGCCGCCGACTGCGTGGGCCCGGAAGTCGAAAAGCAGGCCCTGGCGCTCAAGGACGGGGAGGTGCTGCTGCTCGAAAACCTGCGCTTCCATCCTGAAGAGGAAAAGAACGCGCCGGAATTTGCCCGGCGACTGGCGGCCCTGGCCGAGGTTTACGTGAACGACGCTTTCGGCACCGCTCACCGCGCGCACGCTTCAACCGAGGGCATCACCCATTTCCTTTCGCCCTGCGCGGCGGGCTTGTTGATGGAGAAGGAGCTCGAATATCTGGGGAAGGCGGTCGAGAACCCCGCCCGTCCGTACGTAGCGATTGTGGGCGGCGCCAAGGTCTCCGACAAGATCGAACTGCTCGAGAATTTCGCGAAACTCGCAGACACGGTGCTGGTTGGTGGGGCCATGGCTTACACCTTCCTGAAGGCGGAGGGCGTGGAAGTCGGCCAATCCAAAGTTGAAGATGACAAGCTGGAAAGCGCAAAGGCGCTGCTGAACTTCGCCAAGAGCAGCGGCAAGAAGTTCCTGCTGCCCAAGGACCATGTGGTGGCCGAGAAATTCGACGCCAGCGCGCCGGCGGTAGTGGTCAACACAGTCAGCATTCCCGCCGGCTGGATCGGAATGGACATCGGACCCGCCACGCGCGCCGAATATGCCCAGGAAATTGCCGGCGCCAAGACCATCGTCTGGAACGGCCCCATGGGTGTCTTCGAGATGAGCCAGTTCGCGGCAGGCACCCTGACCATCGCCAAGGCGGTTGCCGCTTCTTCAGCGCTTTCCATTGTCGGTGGCGGCGACTCCGTGGCAGCCGTGAAAAAGATGGGCGTGGCGGATAAGATCAGCCACATCTCAACCGGTGGCGGCGCGTCGCTCGAGTTCTTGTCGGGATTGACGTTGCCTGGCGTGGCAGCACTCACGGAAAAGCAGTAGGCACTCGGCGGTCGGCGGTCGGCAGACAGCAGTAGGCGGTTGCCCGTGGACGAGGCAAGAGGCGCGTCAGTCGGTAGTGTAAAGGGCCTGCGGGTCTACCAGTTGGCCTATAGGGCGGCGATGGAGGTCTTTCGCCATTCACGGTCATTCCCAGCCGAGGAACACTACTCTTTGGTCAGCCAGATTCGCAGGTCTTCGCGCTCCGTAGCCGCCAGTATTGCCGAGGGATATCGGAAGAGACAGTATCCTGCCATGTTTTCGAGCAACCTGGCAGATGCGGACGGGGAAGCAACAGAAACAAGAGTTTGGCTCGACTTTGCCCGGGATTGTGGCTACCTAACCCCGGAACTCCACAAGGAGTTGGCCGCAGCCTACGACGAGGTCAGCAGAATGCTGCACTCCATAATGAGTGATCCTGGGGAGTTCGTCCCGCGATGACTGATGCCAAGGAGCAGGGCAGTGGGCGGTAGACAGTTGGCATTAAGCAGAAGGCAGTCGGCAGTTCGCTACTGTGCGGGCGATTTGGTAAGATGAGGGTAGATCAGGAGGAGCGCCATGAGCAACGCAGAGGAACCCCGGACCCCATACAGTGGCCGCATTGTCCGCGATCGACGAATCTGTGGAGGGCAGGCGGTGATCAAGGGCACGCGGGTTACTCTCCGGACGGTGCTCGCAAGCCTTGCGGATGGGGATTCTGTTGAGGACATCCTGAAGGACTTCCCGAGTCTTAAACCTGAGGACATTCGGGCAGTGATCGCCTTCGCTGCGGCTTCGGCGGAAGAGGACCTTCCTTCGCCCGCCATTCCCCAGATTCGATGAAGATCAAACTCGATGAGAACCTGCCCGCTCGCTTGGCAACGCGACTGGGCCTGCTTGGCCATCAAGTGCAGACCGTTCGGGAAGAAGGCATGGAAGGCCAACTCGACGCCACCATCTGGGAAGTGGCGCAGAGCGAAGGTAGGTTCCTGATTACACAGGACATGGATTTCTCCGACGTTCGGCGCTTTGTCCCGGGGTCTCATTATGGGATTCTGTTGATTCGCCTTCGCACCCCCAAGCGGCGCGCATTAATCCGACGCGTAGAGGATCTCTTTCGACAAGAGGACGTTTCTCAGTGGGACCGATGCTTGGTCTTAGCGACAGAAAGCAAGGTCCGGGTGCGGCGATTGGCGAGGCAGCCCTGACGGACAAGTGGGCGGTAGGCAGTACGCGGAAGTTCTGTCCGCCTTAAGGCGGTCCGGGCGAGGGATATGCGGTCTCTTGTCAACTGCCGAGTGCCTTTCGCGGACTGCTTAGTGCCTTCGGCGGATTGCCTACTGCTTACTGCCGATTGCCTACTGCCTACTTCTAACCAAGGACGGAAAACATGCGCAAACCTGTAATCGCGGGTAATTGGAAAATGTACAAGACCATCTCGGAAGCGGTGCATTTCATTGAGATGATCAAGCCAGTGGCGGCGCAAGCCGAGCACTGCGAAGTGGTGGTGGCCCCTGCTTTCACAGCATTGGCCGATGCGGCGGAGGCGGCGGAGGGATCGAAGGTTGCGGTGTCCGCACAAGATATGCACTGGGACAAGGAAGGCGCGCACACCGGCGACGTCTCGTGGGAGATGCTCGTGGATGCCGGCTGCACGCACGTGATCATCGGCCACTCCGAGCGCCGTCACGATCACGGCGAAACCGACGAGCAGGTGAACAAAAAAGTGAAAGCGGCGCTCGGGGCTGGACTCACGCCGATCGTTTGCGTGGGGGAAACGCTGGCAGAACGCGAAAAGGGTGAAACCGAAAAGGTCCTCGAGCGTCAGTTCACGGCTGGCCTGGCCGGGTTGACCCCGGCGGACTTTTCCCGTATCATAATTGCTTACGAACCTGTGTGGGCCATCGGCACCGGACGCACTGCCACACCGGAAATGGCGGCGGAGGCGCACCGTTTCCTTCGCAGCCTCGCTCGCCAGCAGTTCGGCGAAAGCGCGGCGGGGGGCATCAGGATTCTGTACGGCGGCAGCGTCAAGCCTGAGAACATCGGTGCGTTGATGGCGCAGGAAGAAATTGACGGGGCCTTGGTGGGCGGGGCGAGTTTGAAGGTCGATTCCTTTGTCGCCCTGGTGAATTACCCGCGCGGCTGAGGGGCCGGAAGAGAGATTCCATAGTATGATGGCTGCAATTCAGGCGATTCACATCCTGGCCAGCATCCTGCTCATTGGCGCGGTGCTTCTCCAGGGCGGCGAAAACGTGGATATCACCGCGGCTTTCGGTGGCGTAAGCCAGGCCGCCTTCGGGCCTCGCGGCTCTGTGACCTTGCTGGCAAAGATCACCTGGGGCCTGGCCGTCGTTTTTATAGTCACGTCCATGAGCCTGGCAATTCATGCGTCAAGGTCCTCCTCGGGCTCGGTGCTGGAGCACGCGCCTGCCAAGTCAGCGCCCGTCTCGGCGCCCGTGACGCCCGCTCCGGCGAAGAAGTAGTAAGAGCAGCCGTCAGTTGTCAGTAATCAGTTATCAGTAAGGACCCTTCCAGCGCACGCTTGGGGGCTGATGACTGACGAATGGCAACCGAAAACTGAGAACTGATGACTGAGAACTGAAGACTGAGAACTCCCTCACGTGCGGAAGTGGCGGAATTGGCAGACGCACCAGCTTGAGGGGCTGACGGTCGCAAGACCGTGGGGGTTCGAGTCCCCCCTTCCGCACCATTTTTCAACGAGTTACACTTTGGAAATCAGATTGAGGCTGTAGCTCACAGGGTAGTTTCGGTCACATTCCTATCACAAGTTCCTGGCGCGTTGGTCTAATGAGTGCAGTCTATTGACCAGTCTCCTGTCATCTCAACCAGGCCGTGAGGTGCCGGATTGTCCTACCGCAGGAAGATTCCCTTTATGATGTCATATAACACTGAGACCACGAATGGCACAACGACAGCGCCGATGAGCCAACCAATATGATACCTACGCCGTTTCTCGGTTTTCTCGTGTTCAGGGCCAATCTGAAACTCCACTGCAGGCCATAATGCTTCCGCCTTAAATACAATATTCACAGCTAGCAGTAGGCCCAACGGCACAGAAAGAACGGAAATGAAGACCAGGTCGGCGGTGGTAGGCACGAAATGGGTTTGCCGTGCTACCACTAGGTCAACGAAAAGAAGAAACAAGTGCAAGAACAGCCAACCCAGCATCAAGGTCGTTATCCCCACAAAAAGAATCCTATGCTGCTCCACGAAATTGCTTTGGGGTGTTGCAGCTCTTAGCAATTCCTCAAATTGCGAACTTACGCCTTTTACCCATGTTGGGTCCTTCCCCGACACGGTGAAGCTATTATTGAAACTGGAATCGCCATGAGAGACCTCTAGGTGCAACTCCACCCCCACATCACGTGATGTGGATGTCCGCATCCCAAACGAAGTGACTCTCTTCATATCCCAGATATGAGACGTGTTGAACTCCTTCACGTCCTCAAACTTGTATCCCTCGCCGGAAATTGTCTGCGCATATAGCCAAAACTCGGTATAAGCAGGCTCCATCTTTTTGATTTGTTTATACTGCTCCTCAAAAAAGGAGGCTACCCGCAAGATATCGTTCTTCTGGACGATGATTTGATTGATTGGAATGCGCTTCGATTCTATCAAGGCTTCCCTCCCAGTATTTGTTGGTAGATAAGTTAAGTCAATTCGTTCTACAATTCCAGGCCTTTATGTGTCGCGGGGCGCTGGCCCCGTCCGGGCGTCTTGGTCAGGAAAGGTGCGTCATATGAATTCGTTTCTAGATTTCCTCCTTCGATTGAATCCTCTGATCCAAGCTCTCACGCTCATTGCATTGATCGTCTATGTGTGGAAGACATGGTCCATGGCGGACGCTACCTCAAAGGCTGCCCGTGCCTCAGAAAAAAGCATTTCTGAGATGAGACTATCGCGAGAGGAGCAAGCGAAGCCGAAGGTGGTGTGTTATTTTGAGCATAATGAGAGGAGCAGACAAACGTACGATTTGGTTATGAGGGACCATGGCAACTCGGCAGCATTCAATGTAAGCCTGGTTTTTTCGCCTCCACTTGAACGGTATGTGGCAAGGAAACTTCCGGCTGTTAAAGGAAAAACTTTTCATATCATGGCTCCCGGCTACGAATGGCGCACGTTCTGGGATTCATTTCCTGGCTCCGATGAGTCACTAATACCTGACGAGTTTATCGCTAACGTAAGCTATGACTGGGATAGTCCGCAAAAGCATGAGACATACGAAGTGCATTTCGATATCAAGTCTCTAATGGGCAGAAATTGGCTCGGCGAGACCACAGTTGAAGACTCGCTTCGAGAAATTGCAGGGAACCTCAAAAATATACTTGATGATGACTCACTTCAAGAAATTGCAGCGAGCTTAAGAAACGTATCGAAAACACTAGAAAAACAGGCTAAAGCTAAACGATACCGAGGTGCCTAACCCGATAGCCACAGTCACTGGCCTCACGGTTTTTCCCGAGCTAGCCCTTTGCCTCGGGGCCCCGCACCCGGCCCTGCGGCTCTTCCAGCGGTGCGGGTTCTTGCCGCGCTGCAGACAGGACAATCCGCTTTAGGCTTGGCCCCACACCGACCACGGTTTCCGAGAACGTGCAAGCCGCGCCGTCAATACCACGGCCCGGTCGAAGAACCGCAAGGCTGGAGAGCGAGCCTTGCGCTACATTTCTCCAGCGGCGCGGGTTCTTGCCGCGTCGCAAACAGGACAACCCGCTTTAGGCTTGGCGCCACACCGAACACGGTTTCCGAGAACGTCCAAGCCGCGCCGTCAATACCACGGCCCGGTCGAAGAACCGCAAGGCTGGAGAGCGAGCCTTGCGCTACATTTCTCCAGCGGCGCGGGTTCTTGCCGCGTCGCAAACAGGACAATCCGCTTTAGGCTTGGCCCCACACCGAATACGGTTTCCGAGAACGTCCAAGCCGCGCCGTCAAAACCACGGCGCGGTGGAAAAGCCCGCTTGTAGCGCAGGGCCCGCGGTCCGGCCCTGCGGCTCTTCCAGCGACGCGGGTTCTTGCCGCGTCGCAAACAGGATAATCCGCTTTAGGCTTTGCCCCGCGCCGAATGCGGCTTCAGAGGACATCCAGGCCGCGCCGTGAAAACCGCGGCGCGGTGGAAGAACCGCAAGGCTGGAGAGCGAGCCTGGCGCTACATTTCTCCAGCGGCGCGGGTTCTTGCCACGCCGCAAACAGGACAACCCGCTTTAGGCTTCGCCCCACACCGAATACGGTTTCCGAGAACGTCCAAGCCGCGCCGTGAAAACCACGGCGCGGTGGAAAAGCCGCAAGGCTGGAGAGCGAGCCTTGCGCTACAATTCATCCTATGTCACGCTTGCGCCGGTTGCTCATCTCAGGAAAGATTTTCTTCGTAACCTGCAACCTCCTGCGGACCCGGTTGCCCCTTGTTGACGCGGACTTTGGCTGTTTGGCTGAAGCGATCAGGGGCGTGCGCGCACGTCGGGCGTTCCTCCTGACAGGGTACGTATTCATGCCGGACCATTGGCACGCCCTGATCGTTCCCGCCGACAATGACGCTCTTCCACAGGTGATGGATGCAGTAAAGGTGGCTTCGATGCGGCGCATCAACTCCAGGCGCGGTAGGCGAGGAGCCCTTTGGGAACCCCGCTATTTCGATGAGATCATGTGGACGGTGAAGCAATACAAGGACACCTTGCATTACATGCACTTCAATCCAGTGGAAAGAGGGCTGGCGTCAAGGCCGGAAGACTGGCCGTGGTCGAGCTTCCGCTGCTTCGGTGGCAGGGGGAAAATTCCTCTGGCGATCGATCGGCTCGAACTACCCTTCGATGACGATGCCCGCTTGTAGCGCAGGGCCCGCGGTTCGGCCCTGCGGCGTTTCCAGCGGCGCGGGTTCTTGCCGCGTCGCAAACAGGACAATCCGCTTTAGGCTTGGCCCCACACCCACCACGGTTTCCGAGAACGTACAGGCCGCGCCGCCAAAACCATGGCGCGGTGCAAAAGCCGCAAGGCTGGAGAGCGAGCCTTGCGCTACCTGGGAATCCGGTGTTTTCGCTCTTGGCACGAGGCTAGTGTAGCGCGTCATAATTATCCTTACTTTCCCCGGCTCCCATAACCCGTCCCCTGACGCTTGTTACCTGCCTTTTTGTTTCCTGCGGTTTTCAGGAGTTTCCTCAAAATTTGGCATGAATTCGGTGTAAATACTGAAAACAAGGCGGACACAAATCTCAAGAAGTGATGGGTTGCGAACACTTCAATTTCGACTCCATAAGGACGGTCTAGCCACTTTTGGAGCGGCCGCGCGCGACTTCCCAAGTTGACGAGGCTAGCGGAAAAGCCTTTATTTTCACTAAAGGCGCCCTGCGGCCCAAGTCGGCGCTCAACATCTTAAAAGAAGTGCCGCACTCACGACAGCGCGTCGAATAAGGTGAATCGCATCCCACGAACAAAAAAATGAGGAAACTCCTCGCACTTTTCTCTTGACACGCCCACCCGCTTGGGGTAGCCTATTGGAGTTGTCGAAAGAGAGCACCGGCAAGCGACGGCAGCAAGCGAACGAAATGGACTTAGCAAGGGGGATAGAGGCGCGAAAAGGGGAAAAAGATACTATTTTGACGAAACGAACCTACCGATCTGGTGCAAAGGAAGGACTTAGCTTTTTAGAACGCTAAAAACGAACTGGTTTTTGAGTGCAAAAACGCCAAAACGAACTCGAAAAAGGAGCCAAGAAACCACCTTTTGTGCGATATCGAAGTCAAATTCGTGGGTCGAAAGGGGCCAGCGAGTGGGTAAGCACCAGGGGGGCTACAGGAGCTTCGAATTTGACGTCTCCAGGCATTAGAAATCCGCCGCGCGTGGGGCTTCGCTGTGGGACAGTCGACCGGGGTCGCCAAATGCAAAGAAGCGTTAGACGCGGTACGCTAGGAGTTGAGCACCCAAAGGTTCAGGACGGTCCCTTCCTTAAACGCCAAGGGGGTCTTGTAGTGGGTCGCTGAAGTCTCTCTCCTGACACCTGAAACCTGGCGCCTGGAACCTGCCCTTGCCTTTCCTCATCCACTCCCCAATAATGTTCTTATGCTTACACGCAACAACATTCGTCTCACGCTTGAAGGGGCGCGCGCCATCCTGGCCGCTGCTGAAAACAAAGCTCGGGAGATCAACGTGGCGCAGAATATCGCCCTTGTAGATGAGGGCGGTCACCTGCTTGTCTTTGCTCGCATGGACGGCGCCAAGCTCTCCTCGGTCGAGGTGGCGCTCACCAAGGCCCGCGCCGCCGCCCTGCGCCGCTCTCCCACAGGTCCCGCGCCCTCGTCCGCCGAACCCAGCGTCCTTCTTTCACTGGGGTTGCCGCTGGCGACTGGCGGAAAGCTCACTTGCATTCGAGGCGGCCTGCCGCTGATGGTGGACGGCCAATGCGTGGGTGGAATTGGAGTGAGCGCAGGCACGGAGGAAGAGGACGTACAAGTGGCGCAGGCCGGCGTGGATGCTTTGGCAAAACTCGTATGACCCAGGCTGCCCAATCCGCTACGCTTTCCGAGCTTGAATACTCCCGCGGAAAGCAACTGGCCATTCAGGTTTTTTTGGATGCGATGGCCGCATTGGACGTTCGCTCCGCCATGTTGGCCAAACTGAAGCGCGAAGGCGAGCTGCTCAAGGCGGGTGAGTTCTCCCTTCCCCTGGCGCGTCCTCCCCGCGTGGTGGCCTTCGGAAAAGCCGCCAACCGGATGGCGGCTGTGCTGGATGAAATCCTGGGCGGCCGGATTGAAGCTGGCGTCTGCGTTTCGCCTCGAGAGCCTGCCAGGAAACTCGACCGTTTCCCCTGTTTTCTGGGGGGCCATCCCTACCCGCAGGCGGGAACTCTTGAGGGAGCCCGCGCCGCACTGGAGCTGGTTTCGAATCTGACTTCGGATGACGCCGTCATCTTCCTTGTTTCGGGAGGTGGTTCGGCCATCTTTGAGCAACCCTTTGATTCCGCTGTTTCACTGTCTGACCTGCGCGAGTTCAACCGCCTGTTGGTAACCTGCGGATTGCCCATTGAGCAAATCAACGTCCTCCGTAAGCACACCTCGGCCGTGAAAGGCGGGCGCCTCGGCGTTCGAGCGTACCCCGCCCACCAGCTCACCATTTACGTTTCCGACGTGCCGGAGCAGCTTTCCTCGATGGTCGCCTCGGGCCCGACCCTTCCCGATGAGTCAACGGCGGAGCAGGCTTACGCGCTCGCGGAGCAAAACGGGCTGGTGTCCCACTTTCCACCCAGCATCCGCAAACGTTTCCTGGAGCACACTCTGGAAGAAACTCCCAAGCCGGGCGACGAGCGCTTCAAGAATTCCCATTACTTTTGCCTGCTCTCCAACCGCGACGCCGTGGAGGCTGCCAGGACAGCAGCGGAAAAACTCGGATTTGTGAGCGAGATTGATTCCAGCCCATGGGACGCGGACTACCGGCAGGTGGCCCAGGCGAACCTCGCCTCGCTCCAAGCGCTGGCTGACACGCACAAGGGACATGCGGTTTGCTCCATCGTAGGCGGCGAAGTCACCTGCCGTGTTACCGGCCCGGGAGTAGGTGGGCGCAATCAAGCCTACGTGCTTTACGCGGCCCAGTCCATTGCCGGACAGCACCGCGTGGTCTTGAGTGCAGGTACCGACGGGCGCGACGGCAACAGCCCAACCAGCGGCGCCGTGGCGGACGGGCAAACTGTTTCGCGAGCCCAGGTTCTGGGGATGGACCCCGCGTGGTACCTGGCTGAAAGCGACTCCTACTCCTTCTTCCGGACGCTTGGAGATACGGTGGACATTGGCTATATGGACAACAACCTCCGCGACGTGCGGGTCTGGTTGGACCTCGGAAATCCTTAGCAGAATGGTGAAAGAAGTTGTCAGTTGTCAGTCAAAAGATCGGGGCTAGGGACTGGGGGCTGGGGAAAAACGAAGTGGGCAGTAGGCAGTAAGCAGTAGCCTGAAACCTAACACCTGGAACCTGCCTTTTCGAGGCAACACAAATGGGCTTGGACGAACTCACCGGAAAGGTCTCGCTCGTGACGGGCGCTAGCCGCGGCATCGGCCGGGCGATCGCCGTCGCGCTTGGGGAGGCGGGGGTTGACATTGCCGTAAACTACCTCGCGCAGGAGGGCGCCGCCCAGGAAACCTGCGAGCGGGTCCGTGCCCATGGACGACGCGCAGTGGCCATTCGGGCGGACGTCTCTCAGGCGGCGGAGGCCGCGCGGTTGGTAAGGACCGTCCAGGAGCAACTGGGGCCGGTGGAGATCCTGGTGAACAATTCCGGAATCACGCGCCCCCAGCCCTTTAACGAGATCACTGAGAAAGACTGGGACGAACTCCTGGACACTAACCTGAAATCCATGTTCCTGGTAACGCAGCAGGTCCTCCCCGGTATGCGCGCCCGTCACTGGGGACGGATCATCAACCTCTCATCAGTTGCCGCGCAAACGGGCGGCGTGGTGGGCCCCCACTATGCCGCTTCCAAGGCCGGCATTTTAGGCCTCACTCACTCTTACGCGGCGCTTCTCTCAAAGGAGGGCATCACGGTGAACGCCATCGCTCCGGCCCTCATCTACACCGAAATGGTGGCTGTCAATCCAAGAGCCCGCGCGGACCTCATACCCGTCGGGCGCTTCGGCGCCGTCGAGGAAGTGGCCGACGTGGCGGTCATGCTGGCGCGCAACGGTTACATCACCGGGCAGACGATTAACGTGAATGGCGGCTGGTACATGAGCTAACAGGAGGTCACTAATGCCGAATTCGATTGGCTTCATCGGCCTCGGAATCATGGGACAGCCCATGGCCCTGAACATACTTAAGGCCGGACATAAGCTGACGGTTTATAACCGCACGGGCAGCAAGGCTGAACCTCTTAGGCAGGCCGGGGCCCAAGTGGCCTCGACTCCTGCCGCAGCTGCGAAGGATGCCGATTTCGTCATCATCATCGTGACTGACAGTGCGGCGGTGGAAGAGGTTGTGCTCGCCAGAGACGGCATCCTCGGGACCATCGCTTCCGGCGCCATTGTCATCGACTCGAGCACCATCAGCCCCGTAGTCAGTCGCAAGATGGCCTGCCACATCGCCGGCCAAGGCGCCAGTTGGCTGGATGCTGCTGTGACCGGGAGCAAACACGGCGCGGAAAAAGGCGAACTGACTTTTATGGTCGGTGGCGACCGCGGCGTATTCGAACGCGCCCTCCCTCTCCTTCAAGTGCTGGGAAAGAAGCACATCTACTGTGGCCCAAATGGTATGGGGCTTTCAGCCAAGCTGTCACAGAACGCCATTCAGGCCACGATGCTCGAAATCTTCTGTGAGGGTTTAGTTCTGGCCGCCAAAGCCGGCGTGGCGCCGCAAACTATGTTGGAGATCCTTCAGTCCAGCCTGGCCCGCGCCGGACTCACGGATTTTAAGGCGCCGTTTATTTTCAAGGGCGATTTCACTCCCTACTTCCCGCTCAAGCTGATGCACAAGGACCTCGAGCTGGCCATGGAAGCCGGGTTCGCACAAAACGTGCCCATGCCTACCCTGGCTGCAGTGAAAGAAGTGTATGGCGCCGCTAAAGCCCAGGGGAAAGGCGACCTCGACTATGCGGCTGTCATTACTTTCCTGGAGGAATTGGCAGGAGTGAAGGTGCGGACAGCATAGGCGCCAAGCGGAAACGTTGTCGGTAGTGATTGGCCAGCGGTCCGGTCATTGGGGTTGGTCCTTTTCCCTTAATCAATTTTCACTATTGAAATTCGTTGCGGGAAGATAGGGGAGAATGGCTGAATTCGCCAGGGTCACGACGAGACGATGATGCCCGCGTATCCAACGACAGCATCCCGGTCACCACTAGTATCAGCAGAAGTGGCGTACTTGATAAGTTCCGCGCGCTGGGCGCCAAGGTCCTTCGCCGCCGTCAGCATGGCGATGGTGGGACCGTAGCCGCACATCGAGATGTCGTCGTGGCGCAGCACATCGTAAAGGCCCGGCGGGTCGAGCGCCAAGATCTTGTCAATCGCCTTGCGGTCCTTCTCGCGGGTTAAACTGTCGGGTTCATAATGGTTCATATCGCTGGAAGCGATGATCATTACGGGAGCGGTGCCCACTGCCTGGGCGATGCTGTGGCCGAGAGATTCCAGCGCGGAATACCCGCCCACCCCGATGGCAATGGGAACGAACTTGAACTCTCCCACGCTGCGCTGGAGGAAGGGAAGTTGGACTTCCAGGGAGTGCTCGTCTTCATGCGCTTCGGTATCCTCCATGAGCAAGTGGCTAGAGCGACGTAGCAGGCGTGCCAGGGCGGAATCCACCGGCACCCTTCCTAAAGGGGTTAACCACTCTCCGCTGGACATGATGGCCAGTGGCGCCCCGCGGCCGGTATGGTTCGGGCCGAGGATGATGTAAGTGGGCCGCTTGGGCAGCCTGGCGAAAACCGCCCCCGCCACGTGCCCCGAGTACATGTAGCCTGCGTGAGGTACTACACATCCCAAGGCGCCTTCGATCTTCTCCTGCTCGTTACCCAGGTATTGATCGAGCTGACGCGCCAGGGGCTCCGGCCGGCCAGGATAAAATCGGCCCGCAACCGCAGGCGGTCGAATGGTGGGGGACGGCATGGATGAATCCTATTCCCCGATTTCGGTCGATGTCAAGTGAGTTGCTACCTGGAAAAGTCCCGCCCTCCGCTTGGCATGGAGAACGGGGGAGAAATGGTTTGGCAGACGCCGCGCTGAAGAGGACAGGCGAGCTGGTCTAACCCCAACGGTCAAAAACGTTCAGGAATCCTCATCTTCGATGCTGATTCTTAGGGCCCTGAGAAACTGAGTATCTTGCGTCGTCAACCTAAAAACGGGTTCCTGGTGCAGGTCGGCGTTGAGCTTTTGGCGGTGGATGAGATTAGCTTCGCCCCTCTTGTTGAACCCGATGGTCACTTCCAGGACGAGGAAAAGGTCGTATCCAGAAGCGCGAATGCGGGCTAGGACGTCCGAAATCTGATCCGATTCAGATAACGACTCGTTGATGGCGTCGCCCAGTTCTTTGATTAGACGTTTGAAGTTATCGTCCAGCTCCAAGAGTCACCATGCCTCACGCTCGACTCATTGTATGATTCGCTGCAAAACTGTGTCAAGGTGCAAAGTTTTGAGTTAGGATAGTTAAGGTGAGATTTGTGCCGCCTTTCGAGGCCGCAGGATAACTGATTGAGCAACCTCGGATACCTGTTTTCACACTTTTTTCGCAATACTCAGCGTCTGTTCCACATGCTGGTGGGACTGGCGTTCCTGGTGCTGGCAGCCGCCGGAGCCACCGTTTCCTTCTCGGAGTGGCGATACTACCTCAGGTCTCCCTCGGTGGGTTTGGTCCATTTCGTTCTGTACGCAAGTTTCACGGTGCTCTTGATTGTTTTCTGCCTTTACTCCTTTGCAAAGGCTCGGAGCATCCGGTAGCCGCCTGATCTGACGCTGTCATTCCGAGCGAAGCGAGGAATTTCGCTCTGACAAGTCGAATAGTCTAGAGTCGAAGGTCGAGGAGTCAAGAAGTTCTCGACCCTCGACTCTTGACTCCTCGACTCGGAAGCAAAGCAAGATTCCTCGCTTCGCTCGGAATGACAGGTGAAGCGAGAGCTGGGAGCACAATGGGTTCGAACGAAGACAAAGAGCTGAAGGGGAAGTTCGCGACCGCTTCCGGGTTGGAGCTGAAGACCACTTACACGCCCGAAGACCTTGCCGGTTGGGACTATGAGCGTGAGGCTGGCTACCCAGGCCAGTACCCTTTCACACGTGGAATCTATTCGAGCCTTTACCGCAGCCGGCTCTGGACGATGCGCCAGTACGCAGGCTTTGGGACGGCGGCGGAGTCTAATGCGCGGTTCCGTTATCTCTTGGGGCGGGGACAGACAGGCCTTTCGGTGGCTTTCGATCTTCCCACCCAGATTGGCTTGGACTCGGACCATCCTCTTTCCCGTGGCGAAGTGGGCCGCGTGGGCGTGGCCATTGATTCGCTGGACGATATGGAAGCGCTTTTCAAGGACATCCCGCTGGACCGTGTCTCCACCTCGATGACCATTAACGCCACCGCGGCCATCCTCCTGGCGCTCTACCTCGCGGTGGCGGAAAAGCAAGGCGCGGACCTCCGCAAGCTTTCGGGGACCGTCCAGAACGATATCCTGAAGGAATATATCGCACGCGGGACGTATATCTATCCCCTCCGCCCCGCCATGCGGTTGGTGACGGATATCTTCGCCTTCTGCCATGATTGCGCTCCGGAATGGAATACCATCTCCATCAGCGGTTATCACATCCGAGAGGCGGGCTCGACGGCGGTGCAGGAAGTGGCCTTTACGCTGGCTAACGCCACCGCCTACGTTGAGGCGGCTGTCGCGCGTGGGTTGGCGGTGGATGACTTTGCCCCCCGCCTTTCCTTTTTCCTAAATGCGCACAACGAAATGCTGGAGGAGGTGGCCAAATTCCGCGCCGCGCGCCGCCTCTGGGCGCGCCTGATGCGGGAGCGCTTCAAAGCCCGGAATCCTCGCTCGTGGATGTTCCGTTTCCACACCCAAACCGCTGGCTCCACCCTGACCGCCCAGCAGCCGGACGTAAACATCGTGCGCGTGACGCTCCAGGCGCTGGCAGCGGTACTCGGTGGGACGCAATCCCTCCACACCAACGCCCGCGATGAAGCCCTCGCTTTGCCTTCGGAGACCTCAGCGTCTATCGCGCTTCGCACCCAACAGATCATCGCGACGGAGAGCGGCGTGACGAACACCGTTGACCCGCTGGCCGGCTCTTACTCCATCGAGAAGCTCACTTCGCAGGTCGAAGAGGCCGCTAAGGAGTACATGCAAAAGATTGATGCGATGGGCGGCATGCTGCGCGCCATTGAAAATGGTTACATCCAGCGGGAAATCCAGCAGGCTGCCTACGACTATCAGAAGTCCATCGAGAGTGGGAAACGAGTGGTCGTGGGTGTGAACCGCTACCAGGACGAGCGCGGCACGCCCTTGCCCCTCCTTCGCATTGACCCAGAGATGGAACGCGCTCAGGTGGAACGACTGCGGAAACTTCGCGCCCGTCGCGACGCCTCGCGCCTTCAGGCTGCGCTACGCCAGGTGGAAGAGACCGCGCGCTCTGAACAAAACCTGATGCCCCCCATTCTCGAGGCCGTCAAGTCTTATGCCACGGTGGGTGAGATTTCAGACGTCATGCGAAGGGTGTTCGGGGAGTATCAGGAGTCAGTGGTGATTTGATTCCACGCTTGCCTAAATTGAGGTTCTTGGATGGATCACAGACTGAGGATCTGTAATGTCTAGCCTAACTTTTCTTGGTGCCACCGGCACAGTAACGGGCTCCAAGTATTTGCTCGAAGCCGACGGCGAGCGCCTGCTCATTGATTGCGGGCTCTTTCAGGGCCTAAAAGAGCTGCGATTGCGCAACTGGAACCCGCTGCCCATTCCTCCTTCCAGCATCCAATGGCTGGTTTTGACGCACGCGCATCTTGATCACACGGGCTATATCCCTCGTCTGGTAAAAGACGGATTTAAAGGGCGGGTTTATGCTTCGCCCGCCACCGTGGATTTGTCGAAGCTCTTGCTACCGGACGCAGGCCACCTCCAGGAAGAAGACGCGGCGTACGCCAACAAGAAGGGATTCAGCAAACACGATCCCGCGCTGCCTCTCTACACTTTCGCCGAAGCCGTGAAATCGCTGGAGTTGTTCCGGGCCATCGATGAATCAAAACCGCTCGAGCTCTCTTCGCACTTTACGCTGCGTTGCTTCTCCGCCGGGCACATCCTGGGAGCGCGGATGATCGAGGTCACCGTGCGTGAGAACGGGAGCGTGAAGAGAATCCTCTTTTCCGGCGACCTCGGCCGTTTCCCGCAGCTCATTCTGCGGGAACCCGTCGTGCCGCAGGATGGGTTCGATTACATGCTACTCGAGTCCACCTACGGCGACCGCCTGCACCCGCAGGATGATGTCGGCGCGCGCCTTACATCCATAGTGGAAGGGACGGCTCAGCGTGGCGGCACCGTGGTGATTCCTTCTTTTGCGGTGGGGCGCACGCAGGAACTGCTCTACCTTTTCCGCGAGCTCATCGGGCAGGGGAGGATGCATTCTCTTCCCATCCATGTGGACAGCCCCATGGCCATCGATGTGACCGACCTTTACCGGCGTCACGAGGAAGACCATGACCTCCAGACCGGAGCGCTGGAAGCGCAGGGCATCAGACCTTTCTCTCCGCCCGATGTGCATTTTGACAGGAGCGTGGAAGATTCCAAAGCTCTGAATGATGCGCATTATCCGATGGTCATTATCTCGGCGAGTGGCATGGCTGCCGGCGGGCGCGTCGTTCATCACCTGGAGCGCTGTCTCCCGGACCATCGCAACACCATCCTTTTTGTGGGTTTTCAGGCGGCAGGTACGCGGGGCAGGCTCATCCAGGCTGGGCAGCCCGTCAAGATGTATGGTCATTACGTTCAACCCCGCGCGCGCATCGAAACTCTCGACAACCTGAGCGGCCATGCGGATTACGGAGAGATTCTGGGCTGGCTGCATAAATTCCACCAACCCCCCGGAAAGACGTTTCTGGTCCACGGAGAACCCAACGCTGCTGAATCGCTCCGCCAGAAGGTCACCCAAGAACTCCAATGGGATGTGTCCGTCGCTTCATACCTTCAAAAGGTTCAACTCTAGTTGCTGGACATCTCGACGTAGCACCGGCGTTTCGCCCGGGCAGGGGCGGAGCCTCGACCCAGGGCTCTTGCTAAGGGGTGGGCGACCTTAGGCAGCGGTACGTGGTGGTTGTAGCCCTGAGGGTACGACCTGCGTGCTGTGCTCAACGAAGTTCAACGCTGGGATGATGAGGTGGGCGCGCTCGGATTGATTGAGGTCCCCGCCGCGCTGGGGGCGAGGCCGAGTTGGTCCGCGATGCCGCGCATGGCTTGGACGCAGAAGCTGATGTGCTCATCCAGGGGGACGCCCAGTTCCTCAGCGCTTTTGATGATATCCTCACGGCTTACGGAGCGGGCGAAGGCTTTGTCTTTCATCCTCTTGCGAACGGATTTTGCCTCGAGGGTGGCGATCCTGTCAGGCCGCACCAGAGCGCAGGCGGTGATGAATCCCGCAAGCTCGTCACACGCAAAAAGGACCCTGGCGAGCCGCGTATCGCGCGGCACACCGGTGTAGTCGGCGTGGCCGAGAATGGCGCGGCGGATTTCCTCTGAAAAGCCCTTCTCCTTCAGGATTTCGCTTCCTTTCAGCGGATGGTCGGGCGCGTTCGGATACAACTCGTAATCGAAGTCGTGGATCAGACCCACGACGCCCCACTTCTCCTCGTCTTCCCCAAACTTCCGCGCATAAGCACAAACACACGCCTCCACGGCCAGCGCATGCTTGCGCAAGTTCTCATTCTTGGTGTACTCACAGAGAAGATTCCAGGCCTCTGAGCGATCCATCTAGTATCACTCCCATCGCAGCCGCGTGTCATTCCGAGCGCAGCGAGGAATCTCGTCCTACTCTCTGGACAAAGGACTCAGAGCGCGATTCCTCGCTACGCTCGGAATTACACTGGTAAGAGGGCGCATACACGAATAGTCCGCCGCGGCGGATATGCGCGACCCGTGAACTGTCAACTGTCGGCTCTCGACTGTCAACTTCCTAAAAGATGTACTTCAGCCCCAACTGAATCTGCCGGGGCGGCTTATTGCCGTAAAGATTTGACGACTGCACCATGCCAAGTGACGACTCCGCGAAGGTACGGCCCGGAAGATCGAAATGCGGAATATTGAACAGGTTAAAGAACTCAAACCGCAACTCGAGCCGACGGCCTTCGTGGCGGAACGGGATTTCTTTGAGCAATGAAAAGTCAAGATTGTTCAGCCCCGGTCCAATCAAGGTGTTACGGCCGTCTGTTCCCAAAAGGGGATTTTGGGGAGAAGCAAAGGCGCAAGGATTGAACCAGCTATTCGGCGTGTGAATTTGAGTTGGGGCTGAGCACCCCGGGTTTGCTGCTACGGCTCCAGCCTTGTTTGGATCGCCCACCAGGTCCGGCCGGTACGGGACTCCAAAAGAGGTGATAGACGTCCCAGTCTCTGAGGCGGGCATGTTAATCGTAAAGGGACTACCGGTCTGCAAGGTCGCAATTCCGGCCGTTTGCCAGGAACCAAATATGTGGTTGATTATCCCGGGATTATTGAGCAACTTCCGGCCAGCTCCTAGTGGTAGGTCATATAGATAGCTGAAGACAAAGCGCTGCTCGACCTGGAAGTCCGAAAGACCCCGGTCAGCGCGAAAATCATACGAATTCTGCGGCACGCCCGAACCGACGCTGCCGCTGAAAACTGCTGAATCGTCGTCGATCGACCTCGACCAAGTGTAAGCAGCCAGGAAAGCCAAGCCCTGGCTTACGCGCTTCTCGGAACGGAACTGCAAGGCGTTGTAGATGCTATTGGCACGGGGCTCCACCACCAGAATCGAGCCGAACTGCGGGTAGGGAGTAGTCTGGGTGGAAGGATTCAGTTCGTTCATGTCGCGGGTGGCAGGAAGATGAGTGCCCTTCGTACCCACGTAAGCCAAGTCAATCATCCAGTTAGGTTGCACCTCGTACTGGAGGTCAACGTTCCAGTCCTGCATATAGGCGTCGCGGAAATTTGGGGAAACAAAATTGGCCTGGGGCTCCGGCAATCCCGGCTGGCTCAAGATGTCCTGAATGACACTAGTTCCGGTGTAGTTGACTGCCGCGGAAATGTCGACAAAAGGTGGGTTGAAACGCGGCAGAATGTTGAGGTTCAGAATGTTCTCATCATAGAAGATGCCGTAGGCCGACCGGACCACAAAGCGCTCGGTCTTCAAGGGCCGCCACGCGATTCCAATGCGTGGGGCGAAATCGTGAAGATTCCTGCCGTAGGTGGCCCGCGTAATCCCGGCGGTGCCCGCCTGGATGAACGCGCAGTCGGGGTAGGGCGAGCAGGTGGCAGAATTGGCGCTCAGGTCGGGAACGCTGAAACGGTTGTGAATTTCGATGGGTGGGCTATTGAACTCCCATCGCAGGCCGACATTCAAGGTGAACCGCGGCAGAACGCGAATGTCATCTTGCACATACGCTCCCAGGCCGGTGGTGCGCAGTCCGTTGTTGGTGTTGCCCGTTTCCGTCACAACATAGTCAGGAACGCCGGCCATGAGCAGAGCCACGGCTGCAACTTGGCAGGAGGGGGCGAAACCGCCGAGGCAGACACCATTTTGCTGAAGGCCCTCGAAAAACCAGTCACCGCGTGAAAGGAAGTCGAGGTAGGAATTCAACTGAAAACGGCGGATGTCCGTTCCGAACTTGAATTGGTGGCGTCCCCAATTCCAAGCAAGGTTATCGGCAAATTCATAGGTGTTGTCGTGGCGGTCCTGCGGGTAGTTCACAGGCTCACCGATGCCGTCAAAGGCATAGAGGTTCACGTTGGGGTATCCCCAGTCCACAGGATTAGTGGACACGGTCGGGAATCCCAGTTGTTGCGTGAGGTTGATACCGGAGTCCTGTTGAAAATCGGCTCCACGCAGGCGGTTAAAGCCCAATCGTGCTTCGTTGACCCAATGGGAGTTGAAGACATGCGTCCAAGTGAACCCGGCGTTCTGCCCCCGGTTGATAGTGGAGCTGCCGTAGTCAGGCAGGCTTGTGAAAGCATTGACGGGATCGAAAGGATTAAAGCGGTTCTCATTGAACAGCGAGTAGTGGCCTGAAAAGGTGTTGTTGGAACCGGTTTGGCGGTCCAACTTGACGGTCAACAAGTCGACCGTGTCCTGAATCACGGGGGAGGAGACGTAGGTATTCGAGTCCGCCAAGTCCGGCAGGGCGACGTTCGCCGGCGGAATGAGGTTGAGGGCGGCCATACCCGCGGGATTCTGAGGGTAACCGAGACCCTGCAACAGGCCGTCCGCCTCCTCGAGTTGCACTTGCGAAGGTACGACGGCTTCCCGCGTCGTTGCCTGGCGCAGGCGCAGCCCCTCGTAAGAGATAAAGAAGAAGGTCTTATCCTTCTGGATGGGCCCGCCTAACGTCCCACCGAACTGGTTCCTGTCGAGGCGCGGGATGGGCCCACAGGTTCCCACGATGGAATCGGGCGTGCAATCGGGCTGGTCGAAGAAATTCTTTGCATCCATGTTGCGGTTACGCACGAACTCAAACCCACTTCCGTGGAACTGATTCGTACCGCTCTTCAGCACCACATTGACTTGGGCGCCACTGCTGCGCCCGAATTCGGCCGAGTAGGTGCCGGATTGCACCTTGAATTCCTGAATGGCATCAACCGACGGAAGCACGCTGTATTGATTGATGTACAAGTCGTTGTTGTCCACGCCATCGAGCAAGAAATCGTTGGATTGCTCACGCGCTCCGTTGACGTTGATGGCTCCGCCCTGGGTGGAGTTCAGCGAGCCTTGGACAGGCAATTGGCCACCGGGGACGAGAAGCGCAAAAGTGAGGAAATTGCGGTCGTTCAAAGGCAACTCACTTACTTGCTTGCGCTCGATGACTTGGCCGAGAGTTGAGCTGTCGGTCTGCACGATAGGGACGGACTCGGTGACGATCACCTGTTCACTTAGCTGGCCGACTTGCAGCACAAAATCAACGCGCGCGGTCTGGTCAACGTTCAGATTGACATTGCTGTGGACACTGCGCCGGAAACCGGCTTTTTCAGCCGAGACCTCGTACACTCCCGGAGGCAACAGGGGGACGCTGAAATCTCCGTCATCGTCGGTCAACACTTGGCGCGTGGCATTCGTCCCCTGGTTGCGAACCGTGATTTGGGCTTTCGGAATAACAGCCTCGCTGGGGTCAGCAACAGTCCCAACTACTGTCCCCGTAGGCCCAACGGCGATCGCCGGCCATGCCGCCACGCAGGCAAGGGCAAGAGCGAGCACCAGACGTCTAAATAGCATAATTCCGCTCCTCAATGAATTTTGGGCAAACAACCACCTCACTGCACCATTATTAGATGCCCCGGGCGTACAGGCCCGTTGTAATAAGTTAACATGATTGTAAAGTTTTGCAATCCTAAATAATGCCCGAACCTTCTTGGCGAAGCGCCGAGCTGCTGCCAGAATGGGCACCTCTGTGGCCCTGGTTCGAGCTTACACCCGTCAGACTATGAATAGACCCGGGCTGGAAGTTGTTCTGATCCATAGAGCTTGCGCGAAGATTCGAAAAAAGATGACGTGAGTGCAAGGCTGGCGTAAACTTAATCATCTTGGGATAGATGCTACGAGTTGCCAGGAAATCGCGCATAGCGTTTGCTTTGTTCTTTTGGGGGGCCTTTGCCGCGTCTGCTCTTGCGGGCACTCCGCAGACTCGGGACCTGAAAGGCGAAGTGTTGAACGAAGCAGGTAAACCTCTTGTGGGGGCCCTCTGCACACTCACCGGGGGCCCTCTCCCCGACACCGGCCTCTCCGTCGCCACGGGCGAAAAAGGCGAGTTTAGCTTTACAGGCCTGTTGCCTTCCACCTATCGGTTGACCTGCGCAGCGGCGGATTACGAACCTGTTATGAAGCAGGACCTGCAGATTGGTGAGACCCCACCGCCGTTCGTGCAGATGGTTCTTCCCCCTGAGATTGTAGTCAGGCAAAAGGTGGAGGTTCGAGAGAAGGCCCCCGTCACATCTCCTGAGAACGTCTCTGCTCCGGCAAGAGTCACTTCGACCCAGTTAATGACGCTACCCTTGACCGAACAGCGATTCAAAGCGGCTTTGCCGCTCGTCCCGGGCGTGGTGCGAACTCCCGATGGAAAAATAAACATTAAAGGTGTGACCGAAAGCCAGGGGATGATGCTGGTTGACGGTGCGGAGACTGTCGATCCAGTGACCGGAGCGTTTGCGATCGAGGTGCCCATCGATGCAGTCGGTTCAGTTGACGTTTTCAAAACGGCTTACCAGGCTGAGTACGGCCGCTTTGCCGGGGGACTGGCCAGCGTGCAAACCAAGGCGCCGTCAGATCAATTCCATTTTGAATTGAACGACTTAACCCCCAATGTGCGCGGTAAGAGCGGCCACCTTGTGGGCATTTCGGAGGAGTCACCACGCATTGACGTCACCGGCCCCCTGGTGCGCGGCAAGCTGGACTTCTTTGAGGCCTTCAACTACGACCTTCACAAGCAGCCGGTTCGCGGCCTTGCTTGGCCGAAAAACGAGATCAAAAAGGAGGGCATTGACTCCTTCACTTCTCTCCAGTACATCATTTCCACCCAGCACCTGCTCACGGGAAATCTCAAGATCTTCCCTTCCCGGCTCGAGTTTGCTGACATCAACTCGTTAGTTCCGCAATCGGCATCGTCCAACTACGGACAGCGTGGTTTCTCCGGCGGAGTTAAAGACCGCTATCTCTTTCCCGCCGGCGGAATTCTGACCTCCTTTCTCCAGCTCACCGATTTCTCCAGCTACGCCCACGGCCAGGGGCCTTTGGATATGCTTGTGACTCCCAACGGCTGGGGGGGGAATTTCTTCAATACATGGGCCCGCGATGGCTCCCAGCAGGAGGCTTCCCAGACCTATCAGTTTCCTCGAAAGGAATGGCGAGGTAGGCACGAGTTCACGGTGGGAGGGGACCTTGTCCACCGCAGCTTTTCCGGAACCAGCGTTTCGCGCCCCGTGCAAGTCCTGCGACAGGACGGAACGCTTGCCGAGCAGATCGACTTCCAGGGAAAAGGTCTGCTTTCAGCAAAGGATACCGAGGTGGCAGCGTTCGTTCAGGACCACTGGGCCATCCAGGACCGGCTGGCCATTGACCTTGGTTTGCGCTACTCCGGCCAAACCACGGGAGACCCCACAGCTTTTGCACCCCGGATTGGCGCAGTTTATTCGCCCGGCAGGGGCGGAAAAACTATCCTGCGCGGTGGTGTAGGAGTTTTCTACGATCGGTTGCCGCTGCTGGCCAGCGACTTCACGGACAACCCTACACGGGTGGTGACCTATTATGACACTCAGGGCAACCCGCTTGGGCCGCCCTTGGTTTTCCAGAACGTTTATGCGAGGACAGAACGAAGGACAACTCAATTTGTCCCGCCGGGGCATGATCTGGATAGTACGCCTTATAACGTGACCTGGAATGTCGAAGCTGACCGGGAGATTCATCCCCATGTCAATCTTCGCCTGAGCTATCTTTCCAGCCGGACCTACAAAGCGTTCACCACCAATCCCTTGATTGACCAGTATGGCGTCCCGCTGCTCGAACTCTCCAACACGGGGGCCACGCGCTATCACGAGTTCGAATCCACCTTGCGCATTCGGGCGCGTGCGAACACGGACCTCAACATCTCTTACGTGCACAGCCTGTCGCGCGGCGCCCTCAATGGCCTTGGGGACGTCTACGTGCCATTCGAGGAGCCTGTCATCCGCCCGAATTTCTACGCCAGCCTGCCCTCTAATGTTCCGAACAGGTTCGTAGCCTGGGGACGGTTTAACATCCCCTGGAAGATTGTTGCCAGCCCGGTGCTGGATATCCACAACGGCTTTCCCTATTCCGACGTTGACGAACTGCAGCGCTATGTTGGCTATCCGGACAGCTTGCGTTTCCCCACCTTCATTTCCCTCGACCTGGAGATGTACAAGGAATTCCGTATCTCCTTCCTTCCCTGGGTGCGGAACCATACGCTTCGCGGCATCTTGCGGGTCTACAACGTCACGAACCACCCGAACCCCCGCGACGTTTATAACAACGTCACCTCGCCCTATTTTGGCGATTTTGCTGGGTTTCAACACCGCTTCCCTGATACGGCGCTCAACTTCCTGTATTGATCGGGGAACCATCATCGCCCCTTAGCCGGCCTCAACGCCTTGTAGGGGCGGCTCTGCCAACTGATCCCTCAGCCGACGGAGCCGCCCCGGGCCCCCACGAGGGGCACCCCTACTAGCGCAACACAGGTTAAAGGATTTTGCTTGCGTAGCTCAGTTATAGCGAATCTGGACCTTGGGGCGTAGGGGGATCAACGTGTAATCAAATTCCGCCAGGGCTTCATCCTTCTCGGTAATCACCAGAAGGTATTTTCCAATTTTGGCGATGAGGCCGGTGGAAGTAATCTTCGAACCGATGTACTGACCGCCTTGACGCATCGCGTCGAAGTCAGGCAGCTTATCGCGACTGGCGCCGTGCGCGTCTTCCCAGTCGACCTCTCCATGCCGGAATCGAACCCCATTGATAATGATGCCCTTTGGCTTTGGCATATTCGGCTCCCTGAAGTCTCTGCCGCGAGGCGGCAGGGCTCCTTATAGGTTCAAACTGAAAGGCTACAGGGCATTGGCCGCGCTTTCAAGCCCTTTGTTCCCAGCCCTAGAAAACCTCGACATCCAGTTCGCGGCCAAACACCTCGCGGAAATAGGCCCTTTCCTTGCTCAGCATCCAGACTTCAAGATCTGCGCCATCCTTGGCCTTCAGTTTAAGCATGACGCGCTCGCGATAGATCTCCGCTGCCACACTAACGATGCTGCCATCGGTCCCATGGCTCATGGCCTTGGCAAGGCGCAAGAGCACCACGGCCTTGGGGACGAGTTCCTCGTCGGCGCCGCTCAGGGCCTTGATGGGGCCATCGGCCGGATTGGGGCGCGTCTTCCCGAGATAGCGCGCAATGGCCGCGATGATATGGCGTTGTTCGGGCGTGAAGCCGAAGATCTCCGAGTTGGCGATCAGGTAATACGTGTGGCGGTGGCTTCCGCTCCGATTGATAAAAGTGCCCGCCTCGTGCAGCAGCGCAGCGGCAGAGAGCCAGCCTTGGTATTCGGGCGGGAGTGCATGCACTCGACGCAGTTCGTGGAAGAGCTGTACTGCCAGGCAGCGAACCTCCTCCGCCCTTTTGAGGTCTACGCGGTACTGCTTGCACATGGCAAGGATGGCGTCGTCACGTTCCGCCTCGATTTGCCGGTGCGATACGGTGGCGCGGTCGTGGTCAGCGAGCATTTGGGCCAGCAGCCCATCCCGAAGTCCCAAAGGCGAGTATTGAAAACCGGGAAGGTTGCAGCGCTCCAGGAGTTCTGCAAAGACGCAAGCCCCAGCCACAATGATCTCCGCCCGGCGAGGTCCGATTCCCGGTACCTTATTGCGGCCCTTGAAGTCCAGCTTTGCCAAGTGTTCAGCAAGGCGCACGAGGGCCGTGCGTGAGACGTGCCCGGTTCTCAACCTGGGGCCGAAGGGCTCGACCACCTGTGCCGCATTCGCGAGTGCCGCGGCTGTGCCCGAGGTGGCCAAGACATTTCTCACCTTAATTCCGCCGATCTGCTCGCGGACGCGGTCGAGTTCCTCCGCAATGCTTCTGCGGAGCCTTTGAATCTCCACGGGCCGGGGAGGATCGTGGGGCAGGAATTCCTCGGTCAGGCGCACCGCTCCTAAGGGCAGGCTGACCATCTCGCGGATGTGCCCCTTTTCCGAAAGCGTAAGCTCGCAACTGCCCCCGCCCAGGTCGATGAGGAGAGCGCGGGAGGCGCCAAGCGAGGTATTGGCCAGGATCCCCAGGTGGATAAGACGCCCTTCTTCCAGCCCGGAAATCTTTTCCACCTTCCAGCCGGTTGCGGAATACACCCAGGCGATAAACGCCGCGGCGTTGCGTGCGTCGCGGAGAGCGCTGGTGGCAACAAGGCGCACTTGGTCCACACCAAAATTCTGCATGTCGCGGTAGAAGCGCCGCAGCACTTTTACCGTGTCCTCCATGGCTTCGGGTGATAGGGTGCCGAAACGGAAAACGGATTCGCCCAGGCGCGTCACTACGCGGTCCTCGTGAACTGTTTTGAGACGGTGGCGCACCACCCGCGCAATCTTGATGCGCACGGAGTTGGACCCAATATCAACCGCGGCAAATATGCTCATAATGGCCTATGGTCTATTCTCACTGAGTCTACATGACTCAGCCTCATTTTGAAAAGCTGATGGGGCAGACTTGTGCTCGAAGGGTGCGGTTCTTTCCGGGCGTTCCGCAGCGAAGTGCAAATCAAGAAATCAAGTCCGCACTAGTCTTCTTCGTCAAGCGCAGAATGACATGCCGAGAGATTTATTCAGCAGCCTCTAAAGATTCCGCGGCGCTATACCCAGTTTCCGCATTTTGGATTGAAGAGTGGTTCGCTTCATAGCCAGTCGAGTGGCGGCGCCACGAGGGCCGCCAACCACCCAGTTTGTCTCACGGAGAACTCGAATGATATGCTCGCGCTCCGCCGCTTGCAAGGTAAGGTTTGAGGGAATTTCGGAATGCTGTTCAAGCTCCGCCACGGGCAAGCGGAGTTCGGGCCCGGGAGAAAGAATCACGGCGCGCTCGATCAGATTCTCGAGCTCGCGCACGTTACCCGGCCAGTGATAGCGCGTAAGGGCGTCCATTTCCTCAGCCGAGACGGTTTCAATACGGCGGTCCATCAGGCGCGCGTATTTCTGCACGAAATAGCGCACCAGCAAGGGGATATCTTCGCTGCGTTCGCGGAGGGGGGGAATCATGATGGGGAAAACGTTTAGGCGATAGTAAAGGTCGCGGCGAAAAAGGCCCTCTTCAACCATTGGAGCGAGGTTGCGGTTCGTAGCCGCCACGACGCGAACATCAACCAGAATGGTGCGGGTTCCACCCAGTCTCTCAAACTCTCTTTCCTGCAATACGCGCAAGAGCTTGGGCTGAAGTTCGAGAGGAATATCGCCGACTTCGTCGAGGAAAAGGGTTCCGTGGTGAGCCAGTTCAAAGCGCCCGATTTTCTGTGCGATAGCGCCGGTAAAGGCGCCTTTTTCGTGGCCGAAAAGTTCGCTTTCCAGCAGGCCAGTGGGGATCGCCGCGCAATTGATCTTGACGAAGGTGCCCTCCCGCCGCCGGCTCAGGTCGTGGATGGCCCGGGCGATCATCTCTTTGCCGGTCCCTGTCTCTCCTAGAATCAGGACCGTTGAGTCGGTGGGCGCAACGGTCTCCGCCTGGCTCAGCGCCCGCTTCAGCGCCGCGCTTTCGCCGATCGCTTCTTGGAAGTTGTGTTCGGTCCGGATTTCCTCTTCCAGGTAGAGTTTTTCCTCCGCCAACTTGTTCTTTAGTTCCGCTATCTCGCGGTAGGCAAGCGCGTTCTCAACGGCAATGGCGACCTGGTTGGCTACCTGGGCCAGGAGATCGATATCTCCCTGCTGGAATGAGCCTTCGGCGAGAGTGCCAAGGGCCAAGATCCCGAGGTCGCGAGTGGATGTGAATAAGGGGAGGATGCAAAAGCATTTAAGGCCTTCTGCCTCCGCCAAGCGGGCGATGGGGGTTTGGTATCGGCTTGTGTTCGCCGTGTCCACCAGCAAGGGCTTACGGGTGGTGAAGACCTCGCCGCCGGCTGATCCTTCCAAAGGAACGGTCATTTCCTCCTGAATCAGTCCTTTACCTTCGGGGAAATCCAAAGCGCGAAGGCGCATCTCATTCGTGGCCGGATCATATAAAGCCAGGGCGGTGTAGTCGTGGCGTATGACTCTCCACAAGCAGGCGGCGATCTCCTTGAGGAGTTCGCGCAGGTCGAGGTTCGACACCAGGGCGTTGTTGACTTCCAGGAGCAACCGCAGGCGGTCACGTTCACGCGAAAGCTGTTCCTGATAGACCTGCGCGTCCTGGAAGTTCAGAGCATTGTCCACGGCGACCGCAACTTGCGCAGCCACCTGCTGCAGGAATTCGAGGTCGGCTCCGTAGTAAGCCCCCTTTTTTACTGACCCGAAGGCTAGCGCGCCCACGCGCCGTTGGGCGGTGGTGAGCGGGAGCAGGCAGAACGACCTTATGCCTTCCTTGCGCAGCAACTCCACATTGCGGGGAAAACGGGTTTCGAATTCGAGGTCGGTAACCACCAGCGCCTTCTGCTGTTCCCAGACGATTTCCTGGGTAGCCTCCTCGATGGGGAATTCGAAACCTTCCTTCACCTCAGTGGGAAGAGAACTCTCCAGCACGTGGAGGCGCACTGTAGTGCGATCCGCATCCGGGAGCGTCAGCCCGATAAAGTCGAAAGTGACAAGCCGATGAAGGCGCTGAGCAATGGCATGGAAGAGCGCAGGCAGGTCCCGGTGTGTGGCAATGGACTCGGATATCTCGAGCAAGGCGCGATATTGTTCAACCGCGGAGACTCTTTCGGGTTGATTGGCCATTCCTTCACCCATGGAGTCGAGCTTAGCATTGTGACGCGCTTCGGCTCAAGCTAAGGATTAAGTTTAATCAGGGGGTGTTGACCAACTGCGTGCTAAACTTGAATTCAAGTTATGAGGAGCGCCGCGCAAGCTTTATTCAAGCCCACCGAGGTCCGAACCCGAAAGGGACGGACGCTCACGGTGCGGGTGTACAATTCCGAGGATTTCGGGACACTCGTCGAAATGTATTCAAACTTTGAACCGAAGCGCGTGGCACAAGGACTCCCTCCCCCGGACGTCCCGCGCATTGCCCGCTGGTTGGACCAGCTTCAGCAAATCTCTCACGCACTCCTCGCATTTGATGGCAAGAAGATTGTGGCTCACACCCTCCTCTGCCCGATTCGGCAAGATGAGGTCGAGTTCACGATTTTTGTCCTTCAGGATTACCGAGAGGAAGGGCTTGGAACCGTGCTGAGTGAGCTGACCATGGCTTGGGCGTTTGAGATGGGGCTCACCAAGGTTTTCCTCACCACGGAGCTTTCGAACTATCGGGCTATCGGCCTTTTCCGGAAACTCGGCTTCCGCACCACAAGCCGTGACGGCGATGAATGCGAGATGAGGCTCGACCTTCCTGCTGATTCTAAGGCCCAAGCAGCCTGATTTCCCGACGAAGTCGATACGCCGGCTAGACGCCTAGATCGGGGATGAGTCTTTCGGAAAGCATGTGGCACACGGTCCGTTTCCTGGCCGCTCATGCGTCGCTGGCGAGCTGCTGCGAGGCCCGGATGTCCACAATGCGTGACGTTAAGATGGTTCGAAATACCGGGTGCGCGAATTCCAGCCGCATGCCTCGTCCGATAAACCGTGCCTTCAGCATCGAGCCACCCCACGTCGATCCTTGGATCCGCACCGGGATGGGCTCAGGACAGTATTTCGGATGGCCGGAGATCAGGTCCCGACCGCGCCCACCAATGACGATGGTGTACCCATGGTGCTGCGTCTCAACTTCCAACACCGCACCCTCGGAGAGCTCGTCCAGGTACACACCACCTTCGATCTCTGATTGCACGATGTTCCGGTTCACCTCATCACTGAAGTTGGGATGAGGCATAAATGGCCTGGGAACGGGGACCGCCGCCGTGCTATCCATTCTCGTTGCCTCTGCCTGCTTTCTGCCTACTGCCTTCCCCCGTGACTCGGAACCTAGAATCTCTGACCACTGAAATCTGTAGCCTGCCCTTACAGCCGGAAACTCATGCCGCGCAGGAGGTCCTGGAAGCGCGGGTGTCACCGCCACTCAACGCGGCGCAGGATTAGGATTGAGCGCCGCACTCGGAGGAGGATTGGGTGTGGCCTTGTCGCCGGCAGGGGAGGAGGAGGGTTTCGTTCTTGTCGGAGCGGGCAAGGCTTCGGGCTTCGCCTTGGCGGGCGCAGCCGCACCTCCGCTGGGCGCAGAGGGCACGGGTGTTACCGCGAGGCCAGGAGTTGAAGAGGCTGTGCCTGCCGGAGGCGGCGGAGCGGCGGGTTTTGGCTCCGGCTGGCCAGCCGCGTGTCCCGCCGACTCTGACGTAGGCTCGGCGCCGGTTGCGGTCACGCTTACCGAGCTCCCACCCAGCACTAGCTCCGGCCCGGCGCTGGCGAGGATTTCCTTCACTTGGCCGGGGTTGGTCAGGAGCGGTGAGTGCGGGAAGTCCTCGACGGGCCGCTGCTTCAGGACCTCGCTCATAAACTGCATCCAGATGGGCAGCGCCACACGCGCTCCTTCTTCCTTTTCGCCGAGCGTTTGGTGGTCATCAAAGCCCACGTATACACCGCAGGTGAGGGACGGCGTAAAACCGAGAAACCACGCGTCGGTGAAATCGTTGGTTGTGCCCGTCTTGCCCGCCATGGGGTATTTCTGGGCCAGCGACCTGGCCCGCACGGCCGTGCCGGAGTTGAAGACTTCCCGCAACATCGAAACCATGAGGCGCGCGACAGAAGCCGGAAGAACGTCCGTGACTTCCGGCTGGAAATCGTCGATCACTCGCCCGTCGTAATTGGTCACCCGGTAGAGCATGCGCGGGGCGATGTGGACGCCATCATTCGGGAAAGTGGTGAAAGCGGAGGTATGCTCGAGTAGGGTCAGGTCCGAGGCGCCCAGCGCCAGCGGCAGGTTGGGAACCAGCCGTGAGGTGATGCCAAATCTGCGGCACAGTCTTATGACGCCATCAACCCCGACTTTCGCCAGCAGGCGAACGGCTGGAACATTGCGCGACTCGGCCAGCGCGTGCAGCAGGGTAATGGTCCCCTCGTACTTTTCATCGTAGTTGTGCGGCGCCCAGAGGCCGGAGGAAGTGTGGTAACTGATCGGCGCGTCCACAATCGTGTCAAAGGGTGACATGCCGTCGAGCATCGCCTGCGAGTAGACGTATACCTTGAAGGAAGAGCCCACTTGCCGTTCCGCCTGGGTGACCCGGTTATATTTGCTGTCATTCCAGTCGTATCCCCCCACCATCACCTTGATGGCGCCCGTGGCATTGTCAATCACCAGCATCGCCCCTTGGACGGTGGGAGCCTGGTCGAGGGCCACGTGGAGCTTCGACCCTTTGATTTCCTTTACTTGAAACAAGTCCAGGTCGCCGGGAACAAAGAGGTCGATCGCCTGGGTCTTCTTGGTCCAGGCAAAATCCGGAGCGGTGACGCGCACCGTGGAGTCGCCAAACCGGACGGTGGCGTGGTCGGCGCTCACTTGCATCACTAGTCCGTGCACCAAATCACCCAGCTGGAAGGCTTGTTTCCAGTCGCTGTCGGCGTAGTTTTCCAGGGTCACGGGTTCACCGTCGGCGAGGGTGAGGGGGGTTTTCAGGATGTTCTTCTCGGGGCCGCGCCAGCCCCGGCGCTTGTCATCGTCGCGCAGACCCTGCCGCAGAGCTTCCTCCGCCATCTTTCCCATGTTCATGTTGAGCGTCGTGTAAACGCGCAGACCCTGCTCGTGCACCGCCGCCGGCCCGTACTTCTTCTCCAGGAATTGGCGGAGCTCTTCCACAAAGTAGGGCGCCACGGTGTAATTCCATTTCTGGATATTCAAACTGAGGGGGGCATTGACTGCCTCTCGGTATTGTCCCTGCGAGATCTTCCCATTCTCGAGCATGGCGAGCAGCACCTGATTGCGGCGCCGGCGCGAGGCTTCGGGGTGCAGGATGGGCGAATAGGCCGTGGGTGACTTGGGGATTCCCGCCAGCAGCGCCGCTTCCGGGAGCGTTAACTGGTCCAGGTGCTTGCCGAAAAAGAACTGTGCGGCGGCCTCGTAACCAAAATTCCCATGCCCAAGATCCACTTGGTTCGCGTACATCGCAAAGATTTGGGGCTTGGTGAAGTGCCGCTCAATTTGAATGGCCATCAAGGCTTCCTGGAATTTACGCCGGAAGCTCTTCTCCGGCGTCAGGAACAGCTTCCTGCTGAGTTGCTGGGTGAGGGTGCTGGCCCCCTGAGCTCTCCGCCACTCCAGCAGGTCCGTAACCGCCGCGCGCACAATGCGCAGCACATCAATACCCCAGTGGCTTTCGAAGTGGCGATCTTCTATTGAGATGACGGCGTCTCTCAGGACCGGGGGAATCTGGTTGTAGGTCACGATGACACGCCGCTCCAGCGCAAAGCTTCCGATGATGGCGCCGTCGTCGGCGTAAAGGTCCGTCATCACGTCCGGCCGATAATCTTCCAACTCGCGAATCTGCGGCAGGTCAGACGAATACACAAAGACCAGCCCGGCCAGCGCGCCTATTCCCACCGAAAGAAGCAAGAGAGTCAGAAATACAAACTGGCCGAAGACCTTGCGGCTGCTGACCTTGGGCGGAGAGGGCCGGCGAGGCGGAGGCGGCGTGATTATGGAAAGAAACGTTTCAGGCATGGTCCATCGCCTTAAGCCATTGTAGGTTGGTCAGAGCTCGCAGTCAAACGAAGTCGAGGAGTCGAGAAGTCAAGAAGTTGGGAGTGAAGGATCAATCTTCTCACTAACTCGAGTTTTCGGTCTCCCTCACCTCTTACCTCTGAACTTCTCAACTCCTCGACTTCTTGACTCCTCGACTCCCCTCAGACGGCCAGGATTTTGCGGCAGAGGCGGATAAGGCGAGTGTGGGGAATGGTCCGCTCGGCGTTCAGCATGACCAATTCACCCTCGCGGAAGCTGCTGTAGAACCAACGCGCCAACAGGCTCAAGTGCTCCCAGGGCGGAACCGCAGGGTCGAGTTCAGCGCGATACCTCCACGGGTGAATAGGTGTGGCCGTGGGAGTGAGCGGCGGGGCGGGACTCTGCCCCCTCGGCTCGATAGTCGTGACCGCAGCGGGCGCATGGGGCGGCGGCTGCAAAGGGGTTGGGTTGGGAAATACCGGCGGCGAGTCGCCCGCGAGGGAATCCAGCAAGTTATGGAGTTGCTGGTCAAGGGGGACCGGCGAAGGCACGTTCTCGTCCAGCGAAAGCAAGGCAGGTCCGCGCAACTCGCCCCGCCACACGCGGAAGAAGAGCACGCTCTTCTCTTCCGCGCCTTTCTGCATGACCAGCGCATGAAGCTCACGCAGGTTGCGCGCCAGTTCGGATTTCTGGCGCAACACTCCGTTGACTTTCTCGATCTTGGCATGGATCTTCGCCGCCTGTTCGAATTGGAGCGTTTCCGACGCCCGGCTGCGCTCCTCCGCGAGCCCACGGAGCAGCGACTGGCCCTGCGCACCCAGGAATTCCACCACACGCCCCACCTCACGCTGGTATTCGTCATCGGTGCAACCGGCAAAGCAGGGCGCAAGACACATCTTCATCTGCGAGTATATGCAACCGGGGTGAGAAGGGTTGGGGTCCAGCTCTTCGACACAGCGGCGGATCTTGAAGAAGTCGAGGAATTCCGCCGCAAAACGCTCGGCGGCAGCCTGCGAAGGAAAAGGGCCGTAGTAGTAAGCCCCATCTTTCGCCAGTCGCCGAGTGGGATAACAGCGCGGGAAGCGGTTACGCAAGTTGAGCTTGAGAAGGGCCGGAGGTTTGAGGCGTAGCCGGAAACGGTATTGCCGAGGGTAATACTGTTTGTTCAGAAGATAATTCAGCCATTGAGCCTCAAAAGCAGACCCGACAACCTGCCACTCAACTCGGCGAGCGAATCCCCGCAAGTTGAACATGCGCGAGATTTCGCGCTTTGGGGACAACAGCCGGCCCAAGCGCCGGCGAAGGTCCCGCGTGCGCGTGAGGTATGGCGGGGTAGCAACTGCGGAGTCAGACGGGAAAAGGGCAAAAACCGCGGGGCGAGCGGGGAAAGACTCAAAGAAAGACTCCGGCTCGTTGTTCGGATCGAATGGCGCGGAGAATTGAAGTCTCATATCCCTCACCGGCTAACTCGGATTCTAGTGTAACCCCACAAGCGCGCTCGCACAGCGAGGGATTGCCCTAGCCCCTCCGTGGGCTTCATCCCGCACCTGCGGGACCACTCACGGTCCTCCCCCACGGAGTTTGTGTGATAGCTCGATCAGCACGCGTACATCCCGCTTGCCGGGCTAAAGCCTGGCTTTGGAGTGCGGCAGCTTGCTGCCGCTTTTCTCCCGGCCAGCTTGCTGGCCGTCAAGACTCGCCGATTCAGTTTACTGCCGCGCGAGCAAGCTCGCTGAAGGAAAGCGGCAGCAAGCTGCCGCACTCCAAAGCGCCTGCGACCCCCTTCATCCACCTGGCCGAGTTATCAGAAAGTCTTCTGCGGGGAGGAAAACACTCGCTCTCACCAAAGCCGGGCCTTCCGCTCGGCGGATTTCTGATGCCCGCCGACGTCAAATCCGATACTCGTGTAGCCCCCTTGCCTTCGCCCCCTGGCGCCTTTCGACTCGCAAATTTGACTTCGATTCCACGCAAAAGGCGGCTTTTCGGCCCCTTTTGGGGGTCTAATTTGGGTTCGTTTGCACTCAAGAACCAGTTCGTTTTTAGTCCAGAAAAACGCTAACTACCTTCTTTTCAATAAATCCTTAGGTTCGTTCCCACTATTTAGTATCTTTTTTCATTTTCCGCGCCTTTTTCCCCCTTGTCAGGTCCATTTCGTTCGTTTCCTGCGTCCGCTTGCTCGCGCGCTCCTGCGACAACCGCAGTAGGCTACCACGAGTCGGATGGTCTGTCAAGTGCAAAGTGGGTGGAGTTTCCCCATTTTGTTATCCGTGCAGTGCCAGGAGCAGTTGCACGGGCCAGGTGTCGGGGGGTGGGGCGCAGGTGGGTGGACGGCCTTGCGAGAGCACCTGGCGGATGCCCTCGGCGAGCGCGTAGAAGCAGAAGAGGGGG
>Ga0326728_10003160_pt1 | contig 52237 bp, 46 predicted proteins | sample MB3enrmetagenome_FD_207602 | JGI IMG/M metagenome (GOLD analysis project Ga0326728, IMG submission 207602) | Lab enriched peat soil microbial communities from McLean, Ithaca, NY, United States - MB31MN | ecosystem: Environmental > Terrestrial > Soil > Wetlands > Peat | place: USA: New York... | reverse complement strand
CACGACCCGGACGTGGTGCTCGTCGGCGAGATTCGCGACTTTGAGACGGCGGAGATCGCCGTTCGCGCGGCGCAGACCGGCCACCTGGTCTTCTCGACGCTGCACACCAACGACAGCATCAGCGCCGTCACGCGCCTGCTGGAAATGCGGATCGAGGCTTACCTCATCGCCTCCTCGCTGGTCTGCAGCATCTCGCAACGGCTGGCCCGCCGGATTTGCCGCCATTGCACCGAAGAAGACCTGGCCATACCGGCCTCCGCCCGCGAAGAAATGGCGGCCGCCCTGTCGCTGCCCGCGGAGCAGGTCAAAGCCTGGAAGGGCCGCGGCTGTGTCGAATGCAACCAGAAGGGCCACCGCGGTCGTGTCGCGATCTACGAATTCTTCCTCCCGAACGAACCCATCCGGGACCTCATCCAGCCCGCTCTGCATACTGACGAACTTCGCGAGGCGGCGCGCAAATTAGGCTGGCGCTCATTGCGCGAGATGGCGTGGCTCAAAGTGCATAGAGGGCTGATCCCCATCTCGGAACAGGAGCGGTGGACCCGGACGATAGACCCCGCCGCCTTACTCGCCAAGGGCTGATCGGCACGGGTGGAAACAAGAAGAGGATGGCGCCACCTAGAACGCCATCCTCGACCGCAAAACTGCTCTGCCCGTTAAATCAGGTCGTGGCAGCTTCTGCCGCTTCCTTCTTCCAGGTGCGCTTGGGGGCCTTAACGATCAGTCCCTTCTTGATGGCGTTGGCCGTGACGCGGATGTAGCGCACTTCACCGTCAACCAACGCTTTGACGCGCTGCAGGTTCGGCATGAACCGGCGCTTGGTAATGGCCGTGATGTGCGTGCCGATACCGCCGCTCTTCTTTGATTTGCCGCTGCGCCAGATGATGCTGCCCTTCATCGGGCGCTTGCCTGTCAATTCACAAATTCTCGCCATATACAAATCCTGTCTCAAAATTAAAGAGAAGGGAAGGTAGCAGTTGCCGGCGACGTTGCAAGCCGTATTTGACGTCGAACAAACTCAGACGCTGCCTTTGTATTTAATGCGGGTACCTGATAACCTGTGCCATGCTTAAAGAACCCACCCGCCTTTCACGGCGCAGCTTTGTAGAGCATTCCGCCCTGGCCGCAGGTGTCCTTGGCGCAGCCGGCCTGGCAACAACAAGGGCTTACGGGGCCGAGGCCGCCGAAGGGCCGGCACTCGCGGCGACTTCGGGCGTCAACGTTCGCCAGCATGGCGCCAAAGGCGACGGCAAGACCGACGACACCAAAGCCTTGCAGGCCGCGCTGGATGCCGCACCGACGAAGGGCCCGGTCTGTTACGTGCCGGGCGGACTCTACCGTCTGGATGGCGCGTTAACCGTCCCGGCAGGGGTCAGCTTGTGCGGTGCCTCGAGTGGTGTGCCCCATAGCGAGCATCCCATCGGCACGGTGCTGCTGGCGTATGGCGGGCGGGGTCAAGCGGATGGCGAGCCGCTCATTACGCTCAAGCCCAACGGCGTCGTTCGCAACCTGGTCATCCATTACCCCGAGCAGACGCTCGCCGCGGTCGTGCCTTATCCCTGGTCCATCCGGGCCGATGGCGAGCTCTGCCAGGTGCTTGATGTCACCCTCACCAATCCCTACCAGGCGATTGATGTGGGCAGCAAATGGAATGAACTGCATCTGGTGCGCAACGTATTCGCCTGCCCGCTTAAGATTGGGGTTTACATTGACCAGTGCACAGACATTGGCCGCATCGAGAACGTGCATTCCAATCCCAACTTTTGGACGCGCATGGCACTCAAACCCGGCTTCCCCGGCGGGGACATCGAGGGCTACCTGGAAAAGAACCTGGTGGGGTTCAAGATCGGCAAGACCGATTGGGAGTTCATCAGCAATAGCTTCGTCATCTTCCCCAGGATCGGCTTCCATTTCGACGACTTCGGCCACGGGCCGGGCAACGCCGTGATCACCCAGTCGGGCAGCGACATTTGCCCGGTGGCAGTTCGCGTGGACCGCTCGCAGCCGCACGCGGGCGTGGAGTTTGCCAACGCGCAGTTCATGGGCACGTTTGAGGTGGGGCCGCAGAATCAGGGTCCGGTCAAGCTCGCCAACTGCGGCTTCTGGGGCACTGCCGCGACCCGGGAACACGTCCGCCACTCCGGGACCGGTTCATTGCTCCTCACGGCCTGCCATTTCAATGGCTGGGACCATGCGGGCAAGGGCGACCCATGCATCCGGGCCGCGGGCGGGCGGTTGGTGGTGAACGGCTGTGAGTTCATGGACCAGGGCAAACACGCCATCACCTTGGAGAAAGGGCTGAAGGCCGCCACAGTCCTGGGTTGCATGTTCCGCGGGCCGCAGACGATCGTGGACCAGTCCGGCGCCGATGTGCAAACCGGCCTAAACTCCAGCCACTAGCCCCAACGCCGTTCGGACATTCGGTGTTTGACATGGCCTGCCACGGAGAACCACCGGCGGCGGTAGTGGGGAGGACTGGCAGACAAAGTGGCGCAGGCGTACTCGCCCGCGAATCGGCGGGGCGTGCGGCTACACGATTTCAGTCCGTTCGGCCCGCCTCTCCCAATGCAGTCTTGCCGCCAAACCGGACGTGGCAATCTCATTAACTTTCTCGGCCGGGGCACGACGCGGTGTGACCCGGTCTTCCATCCTTTGTCACTTGGCCGGTGAGCACGCCCACCCGCGCCTGCGTCTGGGTACAGTGAACTTCCTCGCCAAAGCCCGCACCGTTTGCTAAGTCATCCCAATGGCGAAGCAGAAGAAAGCGAAAGAACCCAAACCACCGAAGGTTCGCACCAGGTACTCAATCGGCGAGTGGTATGGCGTGGGCTTCGAGACCATCCCCCCCGCGGACCGGTTTCGCCTCGCCAAGACAGAATGGGATATGGACGCCCTGACAGGAACTCCCTGCCCATTCCAGCCAGGTGCCAAGTGCAACAAGAAAAGCGGCGTCTGCTCTCTACGCTTGTACCAGCAGACCGGCGACGGCCAAGTAGCTGGCACTGGCCCAGTCATCACCACCTGCCCCCTGCGCTTCCTCGAGGCCGATGCCATATTTCACTGGGTTGGAGAGAAGCTCCTGCAGACCACGGAGCCAATTGTCCTAAGCGAAGTCGGCTTCCTCGACCGGCTCAAGCCCGAGGAATCACGAGTGGAGGACGACGAGCAGGACAGCCGGGATTTCATCGGCAGGATCGACAACGTTCTCGTTCACCCGTCTAGGGACCCGCTCGATTGGTGCGCTCTCGAACTCCAAGCCGTCTGTTTCTCCGGCAAAAGCATGAGGAACGAGCTCTAGCTGCTGGGCGAGTCCGAGCCTTCCAAACCTGTCGAGCCCGCCCCGCCCGCGGACTGGAAATAACCCACCAACAATCCCCTTGCTTCTAGCGCGGCTCGTGGTAAATGCCAATAAACGAGCCGCACCCGTGAAAACGACCGAAAAACTCCAGGAGCTAAAGACGCTCCAGTCAAGAATCGACGCGATCCGCCGAGATCTCGGAATCAACCCGCCGGGCGAAGTCACCTACGAGGCAGATCTGGATGTGACCTCGGACGATATGGTCGCGGTTGTAGCTGACGGCTTTGGTGGCGCCACAACCAGCGTTGTCTCAGGCAACTACCCGGTGGATTACACCACCAAGTTCGAAAAGTTCTTCCGGAGCGAGAACGAGGCCGAAAGTGCAGCCGAAGCACTAGCCTGCCACAGAGCCAGCCCGCGCTAGGTTTTGGCCGCGCTGGCGTAGTCCCGTCATTTCAAGGTACTAGAGTACTCCCGCCGGAACTCCTCGTACACGATCCGAAGGACCTTTTGGCGGTCTTCCGGGTCCTCGAAGCTCACCACCATCTTCAGCAGATCGCTCTTGCTGATGGACTGCACCTTCATGTCTATAAGGTATTTCTTTATGTCCTTGGAAATGTCGTCGATAACCAAAATGACATTGCCGTCCTGTAGCCGCTCGCTGTCGAAGTTCCCCTTCAACTCGGCGTAAATCTTGTCAGCCTCCGATTCCGTGTAAACCCGCAGCTTCTTGACCTGGTACACCACCCCGAAGTTGGTTGAGAGGTCGACGCCCTTGTCGTGGGCCGAAGTGCGCGTGTCCCGATACACCTTGCAGGCGAACTTCTCCAGGTGAACCTTAATCACCGCGAAGCTAAAAATCTCGAAGTTCGCGGCTGTCTTGTCGATCTGCTGCTGAATCAGCCCAACAAACTTCTCCTTGTCCTCCGCGAAACAAACCCTCGCCGCCGGATCCCTCAACAGGGGCACCACGCCCAACCGCTCCTCGATATGGCTTTTGATTCGTACCGGAATCCACTCGCACAACCTCGCCGCAAACGTCGAATACGGAGCCAGTAGCTCGTATGTTAGATGGCCAACCGACTTGAGCACACTGTAACGCGACATCCGGGTGCCGTAGGCATCGTAGTACCTCGCCCCGATATGGACATCGTGCCCGAGGAAAATCTTCAGGCTCTTTACCGCCGCCTCGTAAGTGTTCTTGATGTCGGCATCACGAAACACGCGTTGCCGCGTCTTGGCGAACTCTCGCAGCAGACCAAGGGTCACCACCGGCATGATAACCTTGGTCTGAGAGTACTTCAGCATCCTGTCTATCTCAGATCGACAGAACGCCTCCGTCTCAGCCGGAGGAGTCTTCAGACTGTTCGCCATATAGCGGCTTCCACTAGATCCCAGGATGGCAGCTCCCGGCTGCCGTGTCACTACAAATGGAATTGCGGTCTCAACCCACCGAGGCAGTTCTATGACCCTCCGAAAGGTGTCGGTCAAGAAAGGTGTCGGTCAATGAGATTGTCATATTCTCCATCGGCTCTCGTTCGGAGGTGAGCATCCCTTGTGAGGAGAACTTCATGCTGGCCAAGAACCTGCCCCTGGACGGGACAAAGCCAGGTTCCTCGCTGCTTTCGATGGAAGGGTTACTGGGCCATAGCCCACGGGGCGAGGCATTTTGGCCTTCCTGGACTGCCGGGGGCCAACCTGCCTCTGGGGTGCAAATCGGGTTTTGGGTAATCCGGCTGCTCTTAGCCGTATCCGTGCAGAAGAGAACCACAGATGAACACAGATGAACACAGATTCTGAAGGCTGGATTCGGGATTAGCTTCTCCTTCCTTCGGGTCACGGTTCGGTGAACGGCTTCCCGCCATGGAAGAGCGGAGCCTGGAGCAGTCCTTATCTGTGTTTATCTGTGTTCATCTGTGGTTGCATTGCATTGTTACGGCTTCGCGTGCTGGCCCGGCGATCCAGCCGGGAAAAGCTAATACTGCTGGCGTCACTGGTCAGGGTCTTGTTAGGGTTCAAACACCCGCCCAATTGCGGGCGGGTGAACCAGCACCTCAGAAGGCAGGTGCCTGAAACAACATGAAGATCAGCTCCATTCCAAAGTCGGGCCGGAAGGGCTCCGTCGTCTATCTCAACACCCGTCACGGCAAGGTCGCGCGCGAGTACGTGCGGCCGCGCAATCCCCGCACCGCAGACCAACAGTGCAACCGCGGCAACTTCGGCACCGTCTCCGGCCGCTGGCGCATTCTCACCCCCGAACAGCGCTCCGTCTGGCGCGCGGCCTCGGCCAACCAATACTTCATAACCGAATCGGGCCGTCGAGTGCGCCTCAATTGCTATCACTTCTTTGTGAGCATCAACACCCGGCGCGCCGACCTCGGCCTGCCCCAGTTCGACCTCCCGCCCGCTGAGCCGGTCTTCAGTCTCAACCCCGTGGCTGAGTTGGCCATTACGAACATTGGTGGCAAGATCGCTCTCAAGCTCCGCGTCCCAAATCCGCCGGCCCAGTACACGCTGGTGCAAGGTGCCGCCCCGGTCAGGACCGGCGTCCGCTGTGTGCAGCACTTCCCTTTTCTGGGGCTGCTGCCACCCCCGACCGACGGCTGGAGCGACATCACCGAGCTTTACGTTGCCCGGTATGGCGTGCCGAAAGCCGGCAAGGCCATTTGGGTTCGCACCTGCCAGCATATTGACGGCTGGACCGATGTCCCAAAAGTGACCCGCGCCCGCGTCCCTGCCGCAACCCCATAGCGACCCTCGCCGAGGCCTCCCAGTAGTCGCTACCCCGACCGCCGCGGTCAGGGACTCTACAGGAAGCGCCTCTGCCTGAAGGACTTGGCGCTGGCCCTCGCCTCGGCCCTCGCCCTTTGCCGGCTTCCCGCGTCTGGGCGAACCTCCACCGCTTGGCCTGGCCCCCCGGGAAGCCGAACCACTCGTCCCGCAGCCCTCTCCATCCTCGCGGTCCGGTCCCGCTGATACCCCGGTAGTCTCCCCGTAGCCGCGCCGGAGCCTCCCCGTAGTACCTCCGTTAGGCTAACGGAGGTACTACGGGGAGGCTCCGGTGTGGCTACGGCGGGGCTCCGGGGGGACTACGGGGGTATCGGCAAACGGCAGGCGCAGGCCACAGGTCCAGTCGCCAATGGGAAACGGCAGATAGTAGATCGCAAATAGTCCTGCCGTGCCGGCCGCCAGGGCGATTTGCGCTCCAAGCAGTTGGATGCAATGGTACCACGAGGTCCTGGATGCGCCGAGTCGGCTGGCAGGGCCAAGAAGATTGATTTCATGGTACGGAGTGTAGTTATGAAGAGAGCAGGTTACTACTTGATCGGACTTACGTGTTTGGTCGCCCATTGTCTTTGGGCGGAAGCCCCGGTGCGCGGCAGCATGTTGGAGTTGCACTCCTGCGAACTATACGCCGGGGGCTGCGTCGTTTCGAGCGAGGCCACCCAGCGCGGACGTTACATGCTGCGGGCGTGGAGCTTCTCCGAAGGACGCTTTGCGAATCAAGACCTGAGAGGGCTACAGCTTGCGGTGCTTGAGGCCTTGTCGGAGAACCTGGCCGCGGAGAAGGCAGAGGCGGAGCAGGCGGTGGTCTATCTGCAGCAGCAGGCAACGCCGGCGCAGCGGGAGGCTTTGCTGGCATGGTTGCGGGCCAATGCGCCGGAGCTGAAGCGAGCCGCACTCAATAGCCGGGTGGTGCCCATTGAGCTGAGCGACATGGGGAGTGGCTATACGTTTACCGCCGGCCGGTTTGTCTCGGTGCAGACGGCACCGCTGGAGTCGTGCGAGACCGGTTCGTGCGGAGAAGGCCTCTGGTATAAGCCGCGCATGACGACCAGCGTGTTTGCGGTGGGAGTGGATCGCGCATCCCGGGTCGAAGAACCCCTGTTAAAGCTCAAATGGATTGATGGCGGCAAGAGGAGCGCGTTCCTGGCCAAGTTCGGCCAGCCGGGGCCCGACAAGGATATGTATGTGACCTGCGCCGATGTATGCGGTGCCATGGTGATGCCCCATTGAATTACGGCAGCAAGGGATAGGAGGTAGCCTGATGAATAAATCCAACTCAGAGGCAGGGTTTTCAGTCTCGCGCCGAGCGTTTCTCAAGACGTTCGGCACCAGCGCGGCAGCAGCGGCAGCGGGACAGCTCGACACAGTGGCCCAGGGGTTGTCCAAGGCCGATGCTGAGAAGCTGCATGGGCCGGGACCGGTGCCGATTACGCTGAACGTCAACGGCAAGCTGCTCAAATTGGAGCTGGAGCCGCGCGTGACACTGCTGGATGCGTTGCGCAACCATTCGGTCCTGACCGGCGCCAAGGAAGTCTGTGACCGCGCCACCTGCGGCGCCTGCACGGTGTTGCTGGACGACACGCCGGTTTATGCGTGCTCGAAACTGGCCATCGAAGCGCAGGGCCATGCCATCATCACGGTTGAGGGTTTGGCGAAGGAAGGCCGGCTCAGTCCGGTGCAGCAGGCGTTTGTGCAGGAAGACGCCCTCATGTGCGGCTACTGCACACCGGGATTCGTGATGAGTGTTACGGCGCTGCTTAAGAAGAACTCCCACCCGACGGAGGAACAGGTCAAGACGGCCTGCGCCGGGAATCTCTGCCGTTGCGGCACTTATCCGCGCGTCATGAAGGCGGCGCTCAAGGGGGCCGGCGTTTCCACCACCAGCAACACGGAGGTCATCTCTTATGCCAAGCTGGCCTGAAAAGCGGACGTGGATTGGGTCGCACGCCACCCGCGTGGACGGGCCGGCCAAAGTCACCGGCGCGGCGAAGTACGCGTCGGATGTTCAACCCGAAGGCTGGCTTTACGGCATGATCCTGCGCTCGAAGTGGGCGAAGGCCAAGATCACCAGCATCAACCTCGATAAGGCGCTCAAGGTGCCCGGCATCAAGGCGGCGGTGCTGTCACGCGAGGGCGAGCGCACTGTCCGCTATTACGGCGAGGAACTCGCGGCGGTGGCGGGCACCAGCAAACAGGCTTGCCTCGATGCTTTGAAGGCCATCGAAGTCCGGACCACACCGCTGCCTTTTGTGGTGCGGGAGGAGGATGCGCGGGAAGAGTCGTCACCGCGAGTCTGGGAAGAGGCCCCGAACCTGTCCAAACCCAGCGTGAACGAGAAAGGCGAGGTGGACAAGGCGTTCGGGGAATGCGCGGCGGTCGTCGAGGGCTTCTACACTACGCCTGTCCAGATCCACCACCCGCTGGAGACGCATGGCAACACCGTTTCCTGGACTGAGGCCGGCGTGACTGCCTGGGCTTCGACTCAGGGCGTGTTCAGCGTCCGCGACGGGCTCGCCTCGAGCCTGAACGTGCCACAGAACCAAGTGCGTGTGATTTGTGATTACATGGGCGGCGGCTTTGGCTCGAAGTTCGGGCCCGGCATCGAAGGCGGGCTGGCGGCGCGGTTGTCAAAGGCCGCGGGTGCGCCGGTCAAGCTGATGCTGACGCGTTTCGATCAGGCGCTGGCGGTGGGCAACCGGCCTTCGAGCTTCCAGAAGATCAAGCTCGGCGCCACGGCCGACGGCACCCTGCACGCCTTCGAATTCGAGAACTATGGCACAGCCGGAATCGGAGCTGGCGGTTCGACTGCCGGCGGGGGCGGCGGCGCGGAGCTGCGCGCGCCTTACATCTACCGGGTGCCGAATATCCGCGTGAAACAGTCCGCGGTGGCGGTGAATGCCGGTTCGGCGCGGGCATTCCGCGCCCCGGCCTGCCCGCCGTCCTCGTGCGGCATTGAGGCGATCATGGACGAGCTGGCCGTGAAGCTGAACATGGATCCGGTGGAGTTGCGCATCAAGAATGACCCATCGGAAATCCGTCAGAAGCAATACCGGCTGGGCGCGGAACGCTTTGGCTGGAACGAGAAATACCGCAAACCGGGGACGTCGCCGGGAGCAGTTAAAACGGGCGTGGGCTGCGGCGGGGCGTCGTGGGGAGGCGGAGGAAACCGGCGCGCCCGCGCGGAGGCGCAAGTAAATCCGGACGGGAGCGTCGAGGTCCGCTGCGGAACCCAGGACCTGGGCACGGGGACGCGCACACTGGTTGCGCTCGTGGCCGCTGAGGTGTTCGGCTTGACGCCTGACAAGATCCACGCCCAGATCGGCGATACCCGGTTTCCTTATGGCAACGACAGCGGCGGGAGCACGACGGCGCCTTCCGTTTGCCCGGCGGTTTATGATGCGTGCGTGAACGCGCTGGCGGAATTGCAGAAGCAGACTGGCGTGGACGACGCACGCGGCGCGAATTGGCTGGCGGCATGCAAGAAGCTCGGCGTGAATCCGTTGGTCGCGTCCGGCCAATGGCGGGAGGGGCTATCTTCGAGCGGCACGGGCGGGGTGCAGTTCGCCGAGGTGGAGGTGGATACCGAAACGGGATTCGTGAAGGTGAAGAAGATCACCTGCGTACAGGACTGTGGCCTGGTGGTGAGCAAGCTGACCTGTGAGAGCCAGGTTAACAGCGGCATCATCATCGGCATTGGCTACGCCCTTTACGAAGAGCGAGTTATGGACCGTCACACGGGCGTGGTCCTCAACCCGAATTTCGAGACTTACAAGCTGCCGGCGCTAGCAGATACCCCGGAGATTGACATCGTGCTAATGGATATGCCGGAGCGAGGAGTGATCGGCATTGGCGAGCCGGTGACGATCCCGACTGCGGCGGCCATCGCGAATGCCGTGGCCAACGCGTTGGGCGTGCGTGTCACCAGCCTGCCTATCACGCCCGCAAGGGTCCTGGCGGCCCTGGGCAAGACGGGAGGTGCGGCATGAGACCATTTGCTTACGCCACGGCGTTCACTCCGGCCAGTGCCCGCGAACTGATCGCGGACAACGGGTGTTACCTGGGCGGCGGAATAGACCTGCTCGGGGAGATGAAGGAATACATTGCCGAGCCAAAGGTGCTGGTGAACCTGAAGGCGTTGCCAGGCCTCAATAAGATCGAACCCGGCGACAAGGTCTGGACTATTGGTGCGAATGTGACCGTGGGCGAGCTGGAGGACCACGAAGGGCTCAAGCAGACCTTCCGGGGCCTGCAACAGGCCGCCGCCGAGGTCGGCTCGCGGCAAATCCGGAATGTGGCAACGGTCGGGGGAAACCTGGCACAGCACTCGCGTTGCTGGTACTATCGCCAGCGGGACGTGTACTGCCTTAAGAAGGGCGGCGATATGTGCTACGCCCGGAACGGGGAGAACAAGTATCACAGTCTTTTTACTGGCAACACGTGCATCAGCCCGGTCGTCTCAAACCTCGCCGTGGCCCTGGCGGCGCTGGACGCGACCGTTATCGTGCAGCGCGGGGAAAAGCCGCAGCGCATGACCTTGGCGGAGCTTTATGCCAAGGCCTGGGACAACCCAACCGCTCACCATTCCCTGGAACACGGCGACCTGATCCTGCAGGTCGAGGTGCCGGTGCAACGGCGGCGCAGTAGCTATCTGCAGGTGAGCGAGAAGGCAATGTTCGATTGGGCGCTGGTCAGTTGCGCGGCGGCGGGCCGGATCGAGGGGGACAAGATCAGCCAGGGGCGCGTGGTGCTGGGCGCGATCTCAAACGTCCCGCACCAGGTGCAGGCCGCCAATGATCTGATGGAAGGAAAGGTCTTGGATGAAGCGCTGGCCGACAAGGTGGCCGGGGCCATACTAGAGAAAGCACAGCCGCATTCGGCGAACGGCTACAAGATACCGATCGCGCGCGCCCTCATTCGGCGGACGCTGATGCAACTCAAGGCATGACCATGAGCACCAGCCGTATCTGTAACAAACTCCGCACCAAGCGCATGTTCGTTTCTCCGGCAGGTGAAGCGCTCGACCAAACGAAACAGGAAGCCATGAACTCCAGCCATTGCTGGTGCAATTGCACGCTGACGGAGACTGGCCCGGACGACCGCCCGGTGGGGTTCGAGGTCTGCAACCCCTCGCGGCCTTGCTTTGAGGAGTAGCCAAGGCGATTGGCGGTGCAGACTTGCGGTGCGGCGGATCAAATTGCGCGGAGCGTTTGGAGGGCGCGGAGCTTGCTCCCGCTTTGGGACGCGAGGTGCCGGCCGAAAGCGCCAGCAAGCTGGGCGCACTCCAAACGCTTCGCGCGGCAGGTCACCGGGGAACCCCTCATGGTTTAGGGATAGCTCTGTCTATTGCAGAGACTCTGCCTGGCTCACCTTTTCAGCGTTTATCGCGTCTCTGCGGTTTGATCGGCGCTCCGATCAAGGGTGCAACGCTGCGGCGCCAACTCCTATGCTCGTCAGGCCTTCTGTCCGGTCAGTCTCTCGAGGAACTGGCGGGCTTTGGTGGCGGCGGCTTTCACGCTTTCGAGGGGGCCGTGCGCGAGACACTCGACAATGAGAGGACCGTGGGTGAAGCCGCCTTGTTTGAGGCGGGCGAAGACGGCGGGGAAATCAACCTTGCCTTCTCCGATGTTCACGAGCACTTCCTTGGGCGGTTGGAAATCCTTGACGCTCATGCCGACGACCAAGCCATCCACGGCAGCCGCGTCGGCCACCGGGTCGAGCTTGCCGTCTGAGTAAAAGAAGATGTTGCCCGGGTCATACCAAAGGCCGAAGTTCTTCTTGCCGACGATTTCGATGGCTTTGCGGCATTGGAGGCCGGAGGCGTTTTGGCCGCCGTGCGGCTTGATGCTGAGGCCGACGCCTTTCGCGGCAGCGTGGTCGCAGCATTCGGCAATGATCTTGTAGTAAGGCTGATACAGCTTCTCATCGGTGGTGCCGCCCAGCATGAGGTTTGGGCAGTCGCAGATAGCCGAATCATCTATAAGCCGCTTGAGGCCGCGGGTGCCTGCGTCAACGGAATCGGTGGCTGGGAGGTCCCCATAGACGGAAAGCACTTTGAGTCCGCGCTTCCGGGCTTCCTGATGCATAGCCTGGACCTCCTCCACCGGCGTGGTCGTCTTGATCATCACCCATTGCTCGGTGTGGGTGGTCATCAGACCGACGTACTTGAAGCCCGCCTCGGCAATGGCATCGAGGGCCACGGGGTAGTCGAATTGGTCGAACACCCGGGTATAACAGCCTATCTGCCAGGCCGCTTTGAGGACGGCAGCACCGGTTTCAGCGCCGACCAGCCCTTTCAGGGACGAGCCCGCCAGGGCAACCGCCCCCAGTTTGGCGGTCCCGGCCAGAAATGACCTTCGGCTGATTTGGCTCGCAGTGTTCATTATTTCAACGTTCTCAATGTCCTGCGTATTTCACGGGCAATAAGCCTGCCTGGCAAGCGCGGATTCGGAGGCCTGGGGAAGCCAGGGCGCATCTCGGCGACGCCGCGGGAGCGTGCACGTTCTGGTTCGCTGCATACTCCGAGGGGCAACGCAGGTGCCAACGCATTTTACTCCACGGACGTTGATGCGGACAAGAATGTCCGTGCGCCGACCTGGGGGCAGTGCCAAGAGGCCACCGCGCGCCAAAAATAATTGCAGATTCCTGTTGACGGCATTCGATTACTATTGTAATCCTCATATAGATTACAGTTGTAAGCGTAAGAAACAGGCCATGAAGAAGACGCCGCGCATTTCGGAGACCGAATGGGAAGTGATGAAAGTAATATGGGCCCAGGCGCCCTGCACCGCCGGGGAGATCATCGAGTTACTGACCCGCGCCGATCCCACCTGGCACCCCAAGACCGTGAAGGCCTTCCTCAACCGGCTGGTGAAGAAGCGTGTGCTGGGCTTTCGGAAGGAAGGGCGCGCGTATCTTTACCGCCCGCTGGTGCGCGAGAGCGAGTGCGTGGCTGCGGCCAGTGAGTCGTTCCTGGCACGAGTGTTCGGGGGGTCGCTCAAACCGATGCTGGCGCACTTCGTGGAGCGCCGGAGGCTCTCGGCCACAGAGGTTAAGGAACTGAGGGAGCTGCTGGAAAAGCGTGAGGCGGGGAGCCGTGACCCGTCAAAGCAGAGGTGACCTATGCAAGAATTCCTGACCCACTATCATCTTCCTTGGCTGCTGAAGGCTTCCTGGCAGGCAGCGGTGCTCATTTTGCTGGTGTTGGCGGCGCAGTGGGCCCTTGGCCGGCGGCTCAGCCCGCGGTGGCGTTACGAGTTCTGGCTGCTGGTCGTCGCACGACTCGCCCTGCCGTGGACGATTCCTTCCTCGATGAGCGTGTTCAACTTACTGAGCTACCCGAGGGCGGCGTCGGCGGTCGCCAGCCTGCGGGCTGACGCGGAACCGCTGGGGTCTATTACCCCGCAAGCCGCAGCAGTCCCGGCGACACAGCCCCAGGACGCGGCAGCCGGAACGCCCGCGGCCACCGCGCCGGGGTTCCGCCTGACCCTGCCGCACGTGCTACTGGCCTGGGCGGCCGGGGCTTTCGCGCTGGCGGTTTACCTGGTGATCACGCAATACCGGCTCTGGCGAAGAATCACGCCGCGCCGTCCGCTGATTGACGCGCGAGTGCTGAATCTGTTGGAGGATTGCAAGCAGGTGATGGGGCTGCGCGTGCCGGTGACGCTGGTGGAGACGCCCGCGGTGGGGAGTCCCTCGCTCTTTGGTTTTGTGCGGCCGCGCCTGCTGCTCCCAGTCGGGCTGACGCGCGATTTCTCGCAAGAGGAGTTGCGTTATGTATTCCTGCACGAACTCAGTCACATCAAGCGCCACGACATCCTGACGGGCTGGCTGATGACGGCGCTGCAAATACTGCACTGGTTCAATCCGCTGGTGTGGCTGGCGTTCCACCGTATGAGACTGGACCGCGAGTTGGCCTGCGACGCGCTGGCGCTCTCCTACGCGAAGGAGGAGGAGAACCAGCCGTACGGACGCACGATCATCAAATTATTGGAGAGCTTTGGCGGCTCGGCCTGGGCGCCGAGCATGGCTGGAACCGCAGAGAACAAGAACCAAATGAAAGAAAGGATTAGTATGATCGCAAAATTCAGAAGAACAGACCGGGTGCCCGCGCTGGCGGGCGCACTGTTTATCGGCCTTGGGCTGGTTACGCTGACGGACGCGCAGACGGGCGAGAAACAGCCCGCTAAGGCACCAAGCGCGGGACCCCCGAGCATTGTGGCCACATCGCCCGCCGTTGGGGCGACAGACGTTGACCCCGGGCTCAAGGAAATCACCGTTACCTTCGACCAGGACATGGGCGGGGGATACTCCTGGACGGGCAGCGGGCCGGATTACCCTCCGACACCAGAGGGCCAAAAGGTGCAGTGGCGGGACAAACGCACCTGCGTTCTGCCGGTGAAGCTCGAAGCCGGGCATTACTATCGCGTTGGCATTAACTCACCCAGTTACCGGAACTTCCGCAGCGAAGCCGGTGTGTCGGCTGAGTCGTCGGCCATCTACTTCACGACACAAGGGGCGACCTTGGAGCAGATACAGCAAATGCAGCCGCCCAAGATTGTTGCCACCTCACCTGTGGTCGGCGCCACGGACGTTGATCCCGCGGTGACCGAGATTACCGTCACGTTCAACCAGGAGATGGGCGGCGGCATGTCATGGACTGGGGGCGGACCGGAGTTCCCGCCGAGCCCCGAGGGCCAGAAGGCGCAGTGGCGCGACAATTACACTTGTGTGTTGCCGGTGAAGCTCGAAGCGGCGCACTTCTACCGGGTGGGCGTCAACTCGAAGAGCTATCAGAACTTCTGCAACGCCCGCGGGCGCGCCTCCCTGCCAGCGGCCATCTACTTCACTACGCAGGGGGCCAGCGACGAGTTGAAGGCCATGACGCTGGTGCCGCAGGTGGTCACCTTCGACCCCTATAACGGAGCGCAGAATGTCAGCACGGCGGTGACCGAACTGCGGGTCACGTTCAGCGTCCCGATGGGCGGGGGCTGCTCGTGGTGCACCGTGAGCGACGACGGCGCCGATTTCCCGAAGGGCCGGGAAGGAAAGCAGATGTATTGGACCGAGGATAAGAAGACCTGCGTGTTGCCCGTTGACCTCAAGCCGGGTATGACGTATCGGCTGAATCTCAACGCGCCGGAGTTCAAGAACTTCCAGAGCGCCGGCGGCGTGCCGCTCGAGCCGGTTGAATACACCTTCAAGACCAGCGGGAACTAACCATCGGAAAGCAACCATCCTTATGATGAAGAAAGGCAAGCAAACGAACCGTTGGCCGGCGCTGACCGCCGGCCTGTTCACCGGCCTTGCGCTGCTCGCTCAGTCCGGCGGGCTGTCGTCCGCGCAGGCGGCCCAAGGCGCGCCGCAGATTGTCTCGTGCTCGCCTGCCCGTGGGGCGACGGACGTGGACCCCGCGCTTAAAGAGATCACCGTCACTTTTGACCAGGACATGGAGGTGGGGATGTCGTGGACGGGCGGCGGCCCGGAGTTCCCCCAGATCCCAGAAGGCCAAAAGGGACTTTGGCGCGACAAGCGCACATGCGTCCTGCCGGTGAAGCTCCAGAGCGGACACCACTATCGAGTAGGCATCAATTCCCCCAGTTACCGCAACTTCCGCAGCGCCGCGGGTGTGCCCGCCCTGACCTCGGCCATCTGGTTCACCACCTCTGGCACCAGCGACGCCCCGAAACCCGAAACCCAGGCGCCCAGGATTGTCAGCGTGGAGCCACCCATTGGCGCGCAGGATGTCAGGCCAGACCTCAAGGAGTTGCGCGTCACCTTCAACGTGCCGATGGGCGGGGGCTTTTCCTGGACGGGCGGTGGGCCGGAATTCCCGACCATTCCGGAAGGGAAGAAGCCGTTCTGGACGGAGGATCACAAGACGTGTGTGTTGCCGGTCGAGCTCAAGCCGAACTCGCCATACCGGCTGGGCCTGAACAGCCAGTCATTCAAGAACTTCCGGAGCGCCGAGGGGGTGCCGCTGGCGCCGGTGGTCTATACCTTCAAGACGAGCGCGCAGTAAGCGCAGGCAGTAACCAGAAGGCACCAGTCAGAAGGCACGGTTCAGAAGGCATAATTCAGAAGGCCGCACCTCCCCGCGTCTGTAGCGCGGGGAGGTCTGTTTTGTGGTATGAACAGGGGCTTGAACGAGCAACCATGAGCCGTGGGGATGCGGTGTAGTACTTCGCCCTACAGAAGAATTAGGCCCCGCCCGATGGACGCGAGAGGGGCCACGGCTATGCTGCATGGGATTATATTGCGAATTGATGAAGGGCTTGCCCGGGTTAGCACATAAGTGGGGCGCCGTTTGGGCGGTCATTTGGTTGGCGGCTTCGGTTGGAGTTCGCGCTCAGCAACCGGCCGACATCGCCGCTCACGCCGCCGCGTCCAACGGACCATTGAAGCAGCTTTCGCTCGCTGACGCCCAGCGCATTGCTTTCGAGAAGAACTGGGATCTGCTCGCCGCCGCCGCCGGCGTGGATGCCGCCACCGCGCAGAAGATCGTCGCCCACGAGTTCCCGAATCCGACGCTATCCCTCTACAGCTCCTTGATCAACGTGGATAACCACCCCAGCTCGACGTCCGAGGGCAACGGCGTATGGGACCGGAGTTACGACACCATCTTCGCCATCAACCAGCTCTTCGAGATCGGGGGCAAGCGCCGCAGCCGCAAGGCTTCGGCCCAAGCGGGGTTTGAAGGGGCCAAAGCCCAGCTCTTTGACGCCCGGCGCACGCTGGACGTCGCGGTGGCCAAAGCCTACGTCGCCGCGGCGCAGGCCGAGGAGAACGTCCGCGTGCTCCTGCAATCGGCCGGGACGTTGCGGGAGGAAGCCAGGATTGCGGAGGTGCGGCTCCGGGCGGGTGAGATTTCCAGTTCGGACAAGAGCCAGATCGAGATCACTGCGGAGCAGTTCGAGCTCAACGCGCAGTCCGCGAAGTCGGCGGCCGCCCAGGCACGTGTTACCCTGGAGGTCCTGCTGGGCGTGCCGAATCCCAATGCCGAGTGCGTGCTCACCGACCACCTGGAAACGCTCTGCGCGGCGACCACGCCGATCAACACCAATTCGGTCGGCACGTGGCGGCCGGATGTCATGGCCGCCGAAGCCGCCCTGCGCAAGGCCGAAGCCGATTTGCGCTTCCAGAGAGCCGTTCGCGTTCCGGACCCCACCCTCCAAGCGCAATACGAGCATCAGCCGCCCGACAACCCCAACTCCGTCGGTTTCATGGTCAGCTTGCCGGTGCCGCTCTGGAACCGGAACCGGGGTAACATCCTGGCCGCCGAAGCGGCGCTGGAGCAGGCCCGCCTGGCGTTTGAAAAGGCGAAAGCGGAGGCGATGGGGGACATCGCGGTCGCCCGTCTCGCCTACGAGGATGCCCTGAAGCGCTGGCGCAGCTACCGCGAGAGCATCCGGCCTAAGTCGGAGCAAATCCGGCAGACGATGGCCTACGCCTATCAGAAGGGCGGCGCGTCGCTATTGGACTTGTTGGTGGCCGAGCGCAACGACAACGACATCCGGCTGGCGGCCGCACAGGCGGCCAGTGACGCCGCCTCCGCCGGCGCCGCGTTCAAGGCTGCCACCCAGGAGATACAACCAACGCAGGTGAAACAATGAGGGTCCAACTTCCAAGCCGCTCCGGCTCCAGCACAAATCTGCAACACAGCGTGCCCCCTCCCGGCGCGCTGGGGACAGCGCGCCCTACCTTCACGCGTCACAACGATTCGGGCAACGCACCCTCGCCACTGCCCCCCTGCGCAACGGCTCTTCCAACTTCCTGGCGGAGTTTGAGCTTTCGGGTTTCAATTACACTCCTCGCTGTGTTTATCCTGTTGACTGGCTGCAACTCGGGAAAGGAGACCGCAGAGCTTCCCGAAGCCAAAGTCAGCGGGGATACCGTGATCATGGCCACCAACTCGCCGCAGTTGGCTGCATTGATTATCGAGCCGGTCGGGGCCGAGCAGTCAGCGTTCGTTTCCCTGACCGGGCGGCTGGTGTGGGATGAGGACGCAACCGTGCGAGTGTTCACGCCCTTTGCCGGGATCGTCCGGAAGCTCTTCGTGGACGTAAACCAGCCCGTCACGAAGGGCATGCCGTTGGCCGAAATTCAGTCTTCGGACTTTGGCCAGGCTCAGTCCGACGCGCGCAAAGCCAGCAGCGATCTCAGGCGCGCGGAGCAGAACCTTACCCGCCTGCGCGATCTCTTCGAGCACGGCGCCACGCCGCGCAAAGACCTGGAGTCGGCGGAGGCGGATTACGCCAGCGCTCAGGCCGAGAAGGACCGTGCTGAGGCGCGGCTGGCGATCTACGGCATGACGGCGACCTCGACCAACCAGGACTTCCTGCTGCCCAGCCCGTTGGCGGGCATCCTGGTGGAACGAAACGTTACGCCCGGCCAGGAAATCCGGCCCGACCAGATGCTGGCCAACGTGCCGCAGTTCACGGCGCCGCTGTTCGTGGTGACAGAGCCCACCAGGCTTTGGGTGTGGCTGGACGTGACGGAGATGCACCTGCCGCTGGTGCACAAAGGCATGGAACTCACAATCCGCTCCAAGGCATTTCCCGGCCAGACTTTCCATGGACGTCTGGATTTGATCGGGGACTCTCTTGACGCCACGACGCGCACGGTGCGGGCACGCGGGTCTGTGGAAAACTCGTCAAAGCTTCTGAAGTCCGAGCTCTACGTGACGGTGGAAGTCCCGGATGCCGTTCCCATGAGCCTCCAGGTTCCTTCAAAAGCCGTCTTCCTCCGCGAGAATCAGTATTACCTCTTCCTCGAAACGGGTGCCGGTCAATTCCAGCGTCACGCGGTTAAAGTCGGCTCGGAACGCGACGGCAAAGTCGCGATTCTCGAAGGTCTTAAGCCCGGCCAGCGTTTGGTCACCGAGGGCTGCCTGCTGCTGCAGTCCCTGATGGACAAAGCGCCCAAGACATGATCGGCCGGATCACCTCCTACACCCTGCGGCACCGGGCGATCGTCCTGGCGGTGCTGGTGTTGTTCATCCTCGCGGGCATCAACGCCTTCCAGCGTTTGCCGGTCGAGGCCTTCCCGGATGTCTCGAACATGTCCGTCCAGGTCATCACCCTGTTCCCCGGGCACGCCGCCGAGGAGGTCGAGCGGTTGGTGACGATCCCCATCGAGAACCAGATGAACAGCGTCCCCAAGCTCGTTTCGCTCCGTTCCATCAGTCTGTTCGGCTTGTCGCAGGTCACCTTGGTGTTCGAGGATGGCGCGGATCCGGACTATGTCCGCAATCAGGTGAACCAATATCTCTCCGTGGTGGCGCTGCCGACGGGCGCCCAGGCCAGCCTCTCTCCTAATGCGACGCCCATCGGCGAGATCTATCGCTACACGCTCAAAGCCCCGAAGGGCTATCCCGCCGAGGAATTGAAGGCGCTGGAAGACTGGGTAGTCGAACGCAAGCTGCGCACCGTGCCGGGGGTGGTGGACGTGGTGGGCTTTGGCGGGCCGACCAAGCAATACCAGGTGCAGGTGGATCCGCTGAAGCTCAAGTCCTATAATCTCTCGCTCCAGCAGGTTTTCACCGCGCTTGCCAATGGCAACCGCAACGCCGGCGGCTCCTATGTCGAGCACGGATCGGAAATGTACGTCGTGCGCGGGCTGGGCTTCGTGCGGGACACCGCGGACATCGGGGCCATCTCGGTGGACAGCCGTGGCGGCACCCCCATTCGCATCAGCGACATCGGCACGGTCGCCATCGGGCACGCCGTCCGCCTGGGCCGCGTGGGCATGCTCTTCAAGAGCCCCACCGGCATCAGCGATGATGACGATGCCGTGCAGGGCATCGTCATCATGCGGCGCGGCGAAAATCCCCGCACCGTCCTCGACGGCATCCACGCCGAGGTCCAGGAAATCAACGCCCACTATCTGCCTCCTGGCATCAGGATGGTGACCCACTACGATCGCACCGAGCTGATTCACCGCACCCTGCACACCGTGCGCCACAACATGATCGAAGGCATCGCCCTGGTCGTGCTGGTGCTGGTGGTCTTTCTCGGGCTGGGCAACTACCGCACCGCTCTGGTCGTGGCCTTGGCGGTGCCGGTCTCGCTGCTGGGCGCTTACCTGCTGCTGGACCTGCGCGGCATTCCCGCCAACCTGATCTCGATGGGCGCGATTGACTTCGGCATCATTGTCGATTCCGCCGTCGTCGTTGCCGAGAACCTGATTCGCATCCTGCACGAACGGAAAGACAAGCCGCAATCTCTCCCCGCCGCGATTGTGGAGGCGGTCCGCGAGATGGGCCGGCCCATTCTTTTCTCCAAGGCCATCCTCCTGACCGCCTTTATTCCCGTTTACACCTTGCAGCGCGTGGAGGGGCGGATCTTCCGGCCCATGGCCTTGACCCTGACCTATGCCGTGGTGACCGGCACGATCTTCGCTGTGTTCGTCGTGCCGGCACTGCTCAGCTTTGCAGTCCGGCATGGGACGCAGGAGGGCGATTCATGGGTCGTGCGCAAGATTATCCAGCTTTACCGCCCGGTGCTGAACTTCGCCATGAACTGGCGCAAGCTCGTCTTCGCCGGCACGGGCGTTTTGCTCGCCTGTGGCGCGCTGGCCTATTGCTTCCTCGGCTCCGAGTTTCTGCCCAAGCTGGACGAAGGCGCCCTCTGGGTCCGTATCTTCATGCCCAAGTCCATTTCGCCCTCCGAGGCGGCCAACATCGTCCGCAATGTTCGGCACCGCCTCGCCTCGTTCCCGGAGACCGAGAACGTGCTCAGCCAGCTTGGCCGCCCGGATGACGGGACTGACATCAATGGCTTCGATGTCTGCGAATTCAACGTGAACCTCAAACCGCGTTCCGAATGGACGACCGCCTCGAACCGTGAGGCCCTGGCCGACGCAATGGGCCGGGACCTTGCGGCCATCCCGGGCGTCAGTTCCCAGTTCAGCCAATACATCGAAGACAATGTCAACGAAGCGGTGTCCGGCATCAAAAGCGAACTGGCCATCAAACTCTACGGCGAGGATCCCGAGAAACTCCAGGAATATGCCGATAAGATCGCTGAGGTTATCGCCACAGTTCCCGGCGCGAAGGACGTTGGCACCGACCAGTTCACCGGCCAACCGCAAATCCAGATCACGGTGGACCGCGCGGCCATCGCCCGCTTCGGCGTCAGCGTGTCCGACATCCAATCGGTGATTGAGACCGCGTTGGGCGGTTCGGCTGCCACCCAGGTGCTCGAAGGTGAGCGCACCTTCGACCTGGTCGTCAAGGTTGCCCCCAAGGCCGTTTCCGATTTGGACTCCATCCGCAACATCCCGGTCTTTGGCGCCAACGGCGAGCGGTTGACTCTTGGCGCGCTCACCAAAGTCGAAGTGCGCGCCGGGTTGGCCAGGATCATGCGCGAGGGCAACGAACGGCGCATCGCCATCAAACTCTCGGTTCGCGGCCGCGACCTCGGCTCGCTCGTCCACGAGGCCGAAGCCAAGGCCAGCGCCGCGGTTCGGCTCCCGCCCGGCTACCGGATGGTCTGGACTGGCGCGTTCGAGAACGAGCAGCGCGCCGTGCACCGCCTGGCGCTCGTCGTGCCCGTCACCATCATCGCCATATTCTTCCTCCTCTTCACCGCGTTTGACTCGGGCAAGCTCGCCACCCTGATCCTTTTGAACGTGCCCTTCGCCGCTGTCGGCGGCGTGCTGGCCCTGCTCATCGCGCGGCTGGACTTGTCCGTCTCGGCGATGGTCGGGCTGATCGCGCTGTTCGGTGTCTCCATTCAAAGCGGCGTGCTGCTGGTCGAACGTGTGCGTGAATTGCGCCGCCTTGGCAACCCCCTCCGGGAGGCTATTATCGAAGGGGCGGTGTCGCGCGTGCGCCCCGTGATGATGACTTCCCTCATGGCGGCGCTGGGGTTGCTGCCCGCGGCCCTGTCCACAGGCGTCGGCGCCGAGACCACCCGGCCCTTTGCCGTCGTGATCATCGGCGGGCTGGTGACCGCCACCTTGCTGACCCTGTTGCTCCTGCCGATATTGTATCCGAGCTTCGAATCTGAGAAACCAGAGTATTGAGTATGAAATGCCTGCTTGCCTTCATCCCCCCCGACCTGCTGCACCGGATCAAAGATGCCCTGGTCGGCGAACACATCCACGGCATGAGCGTCTCCGACGCCCGCGGCTTTGGCCAGGAACACGATAGCGCCAACCCGGAACACCGCGAGTTTATGGGCCTGGAAATGACCAAGCGCGTGCGCCTGGAAGTCATCTGTCATGACGAGGAAGTGGAGCGCGCGTTGAAGGCGATTTACACCGCCGGCCACACCGGCCACGCGGGCGATGGCAAAGTATTCGTCGTGCACGTCCTCGACGCCCTGCGACTCAAGACCGGCGAGCGCGGCCCCGCGGCGCTGGGACCGCCATTCAAGCCCTGAAGACGAGCGGGCCGGCAGAATGAAGAATGCGGAACCCTGGCCTCGTGCTGGCTTCTGAATGGCTTTGCGATGGCGCCACGCGGCTTTCCCCGCATGCGTGATTGTCACGCGTCCGCCGCGTGTTCATTAGGTGGTGGATAGGTGTTGGATAGTTACCGCCTATGTGTCGGCTAGGTACCCGCTAGCTGTTCGCTAGGCTGTCCGCCAGTTGTACGCCGGATATGCGCTAGCTACTGTCCAGCGTGCTCTCCGCCGCCGCCGTTCGTAATTCGAGGTTCGAGGTTCAATGTCGGATGTCGCGCACTTAGTCCAGCAGCTTGGGTTTGTCGGACGGCTCTGAGTGTGAGGCTTCGGTGGCAGCACTTGTCAGAATGCCCGAGTGACATTGCCTGACGAGCGAGATTCAACGATTGCGAAAGAGCCCACCTGACCTCGTGCAGCCAATCCCGCGATGACCCCGCTGTGTTATGGCAGACGCCAGTGGAAATGAAAAACTCAATCCGCCGCGTTGGCGGCGGCAAACATCGAGGCGGTATAGATCGGGGTCGGGGACAGGCGCCGTGTGGCTTGCCGGGTTAACAAGTCGTCCAATTCGTCCAAGGAGCGATTAGCCACCCTTTGGTAGTTGGTGATGGTCGGCGAGAGATCATTCTTTGGTCCCGGAGGCAGGACAGCCTGGACTCTGTTTGGCGCGGGCCGCGGCACAGCCGGCTGCCGCCAGAGAACGGACAGCAAGGCGATGACCAGTGCGGTGGCGCCGAGCAAGGAGAGTGCGGCGCGCCAGCTTAGCCGGCCGGCCCCGAGTCGCTCCGCAAGGCGGTCCCAAAGCGAGCCCGATTGCTCCGCTCGGAGTCTTGTGACTACTCGCCGGTGGAAGGATTCGGAGGCCTCGAGGTCTGGCGTTGGCTCCGTTGTGGTTAGCGTTTCCTTGACGCTTGAAATCTCCGCCAGGTAGTGGCGGCAGCCGTCGCAGGTCTCGATATGCGCGCGGAGCGCCGCTGTAGTGCGGGCATCCAGTTCGCCCAGTGCCAGCCAGGCCAGGGTCTTTCGGTTTCTTGAACAAGGCTTCATAAAACTCCAACTGCCTCTGTGGGATTCCCCCGTTGCTCGCTCAGGGCGTTCATGCCCCGGAGCTTGTCCAGCGCATGGAACAGCCGGGATTTCACCGTGCCCACCGAGCAGCCCAGGGCCGCGGCAATGCCTCCCAACGAGTCATCCACGTAGAACCGCAGGTGAATGACCTGCTGCTGCTTCGCGGGCAAAGCCTCGATGCAGCTTCGCAACAGCGAGGCTCGCTCGCGCCGCTGGGCCGCTTCATCCGGCAGGGAATCGGGATCGGCCACCCGGCCAAAGCTGTGCTCGAACTCGTGCCGGTCCTGTTCGGAGAAGGCGGAGAAGGGCACGGGGCGCCTTTCGCGCACGGTATTGCGGTAACGGTTCAGCAGGATCGCGCACAGCCAGGTGAAGAACTGGCATTGCCCGTTGTAGCGGCGGAGACACTTCCAGGCTTCAACCAGCGTGTCCTGGGCCAGGTCCTCCGCCAGGCTCGCCCGGCCGCAGAGCGCCATCGCCTGGCACAGCAGCCGCGTCTCATACATCCGGCAAACCTCGCCAAACGCCTCCGCATCCCCCGCCCGGGCCTGCTCAAGCAAGCCGCTCGCCTCTGGGGGAGCGGTTTCCGCGAACGCTAGGTTCAGGCTGAACATCTTTGGATTAGACAGTTCAGTGCAACCGAGGTCACACGACATCACTTTGGGTAGGTTGCGGGCCGGGCCTGGCCCGCGTTGCTGCCACCAACATAGAATGGCGGCCCCTCTTTCTCGACGAAGATCAGCACTTCCTGCCAGCCGTTTACCCGGCAGGCGGACTTGAGCTCAAAGCCGCGGTCCACGCCCTGGAAGACAAAGCGCTGGAGCTCGAAGGGGCCTTGCCCCCACGGGTCAACCACGCTCTGCATGGCGGCCAGCCCGTGGAGCTTGTATTCCACGGCGGCGCGCACCATCGCCAGGCTCAACAGAGCTCGGAGTTCCTTCGACCGGACGCGATCCCAGGCCGGGAGCAACAGGGAGGGCAGCGGATTGGGGGAACGCTGCATCTCAACCTTGAGCTGTTCCATGCCGCTCTCATATTCGCCGTGAGGCAACGCCAGGGCCAGGGCGAGCGGCTGGTCGAATGAGTCCAGGTCGCGGGTGAGTTTCACCATCCCTGCGCTGGTTCCACCGGCGGCCTGAGTCAAGCGTTCCCACCAATTGCCTGGCTGCGAACTATCCATGCGCGGCAACGCGGTCGGAACCGGGCTTGTGCTGCCCGCGCTGCCCCCCATCCTTGTCTGGCCTGGCTGTGGGTCCTCGGTTTCCTTCTGCAGGTAGAGCGTGCTCGCGAACAGGTCGTGGATGCCGGCCATCACCTTGGCGTCGTCGCCGGGGTTCGCCTGCTGCAATTCCTGAATCCGGCGCAGCACCCAATCCTGGAAGAAGGCCCTTTCCGTCGGAACACAGTCGGCCCCTGTGCGCCGGGCCGGGGCGGCCTCCATTCCTTCCAGCAACTGCTGCATATTCTCCGTCGAGAACTGGCCGAATAGCTCCGTCACGGTAAAGCAGTCGATCATCTCCATGGCTCGCTGCACGAGCGTGGAGATCAGCGTGCCGTCCCGGGCGACATTCCTTCCCAGCACGAACGCCGCGACCAGGTCCTCGCGCGCGTCGGCTTGGCGGCCATGTTGCAAGGCCCAAAGCGCCCTGAACTTCGCGGTCAGGAGGACCGCCTTGGTGCGGGCCAAATGGGGAAGGAGCGTGGCCGGCCCCTCACTCATGTCGATGCCCCAATCGCAGGGCACGGTGGAGCGGGCCGCCTGGCGCAGCAGCCTGAACTCGTTGTCATAGCCGGCCATGATTTTGCCAAATCGTTCCGGGAGCACCTGGCCCTGCCATTCCTTCGTCCACAGGTAGTCGTGGTCCGCCTCGGACAAATCCGGCGCCACCAGAAACGCCTGGTAGTAGAGCAGCGCCGGGTTGATGTTCGTGGCGGAGGGCTGCCCGCTGGCGCCAGCCGGGACTCCCGCCACAACGAGCAATGACAAGCAGATTGATTTCAGAGATTTCATAACATGTTCCTGATATCGCATTTCAGTTCGCCCATTAATAACGCCAGCGCGGCAAAAGGTTCACTTTTTCGGTCAAACAGGAGCGGCAGCGTACTCCGCGTGCGCTGGGCAGTGTCGCCCAGGAACGAGTCGGCGCCGGCAGACTGCTTTGACGATTTCGCACGGTAGATGCGCATTATCGGTTTAGATCATTCTCCCGGGTAAACCTCACGTAGCCGCCTCCACAAAAGGCCGCCTCCGACTCGGATGCCCGTCTTCGTCCCAACGCTGGCCACCGGGTCAGAGTTTCGTCTTAATGCCGCAGGCGCGCATCTTTCAATTCCGCCGCGAGAAGCTACGGGCACTCTTCGGGAAGCGCTCGTAGCTCGAAGCACAGCGGCCACGCTCTCAGAAGCGCGGCCGTGCGCGACGAAATCTCCTCTTGCGCGTTCAGCGGGCTAAGACTTCCCGCCGTAAACAGCGTTCTTACCCAGCAGTTGCTCGATGCGGAGCAGTTGATTGTACTTGGCCACAGGGTCGGTTCGGCTGAGCGAGCCGGTTTTGATTTGGCCGGCGTTGGTGGCCACAGCGATGTCGGCAATGGTGGCGTCTTCGGTCTCGCCGGAGCGGTGGCTGATGACCGCGGTGTAGCCGTTGTTCTGGGTCGATTCCACGGCGTCGAGTGTTTCCGTGAGCGAGCCGATCTGGCTGACCTTGACAAGGATCCAGGTTGGGCGCAAACCCGCCTTCGTCGCCGACCGCAGTCGAGAGGCATTTCTTCTTGAGCACGGCTTTGAGGGCGTGGAAGGTCTCCGCGATGGCGCGCGGGCCCTCGGAGAAGCGGTTGAAGCCCTTGGGCACGATTGGCGGCGCCCGTTCCTGTTGGCCCGTTAACAAGGCTTGACCTTTTCATTTGGCAAGGCACATTATGCCTCCTGATTCCAGACCGGAGGTTGTGGCCGCAGCCCCGTTGAGATGGGGCGGCATCGCGCAAGTTCGCATTTGCGGCTACATTGACCCGGTTTGAGGCAGATTTGTTATGCAGCATATACGCAACATCGCCATTATCGCCCACGTTGATCACGGCAAGACGACACTCGTTGATTGCCTGCTCAAACAGTCGGGGACGTTTCGTGCCAACCAGGCCATCGCCACCGAGGAACGCATCATGGACTCGATGGACCTGGAGCGCGAGAAGGGCATTACCATCAAGGCCAAGAACGCCGCGTTCAAATACAAGGATTACCACATCAATATTGTGGACACCCCCGGCCACGCGGACTTCGGCGGCGAGGTCGAGCGCATCATGAACATGATTGATGGCGTGCTGCTGGTGGTGGATGCGACGGATGGCCCGCAGGCGCAGACGCGCTTCGTCCTGCGCAAGGCGCTCGAAGCCGGGGCCAAGCCGATTGTCGTGATCAACAAGGTTGACCGCGAGAACGCTGACCCGCATCGGGTGCTCGACGAAGTGTGGGACCTCTTCGTCTCACTCCATGCCACGGACGAGCAGATGGATTTCCCGGTGATTTACGCCAGCGCCAAGGACGGCTACGCGAAGACGGACCTCAAACATGTCAGCGGGACGATGGAGCCGCTGTTCGACGCCATCATCAAGCACATCCCGCCGCCGCGCGCACACGCCGGCGAGGGGTTCAGGCTGCTGGCCGCCAACCTGGATTACTCGGATTACCTGGGCCGCATTGCCTTCGGCAAGATCTACAGCGGCAAGGTCAACGCAGGCGATACCTGCGTCTGCATCCACGGCGACGGACGCAAGAGCACGGCCAAGATCACCGCCATCTTCCACTTTGAGGGCCTGAAACGCATTGAAATCCCGGAGGCCCACGCGGGGGACGTCGTCGGTCTGACCGGGTTTGAGGACGTCTTCATCGGCGAGACGATTGCGGATTCGGAAGACCGCGCGCCGCTGCCGTTTGTGCCGATTGACCCGCCGACCATCCAGATGCAGTTTGCTGTCAACGATGGCCCGCTCGCCGGGATTGACGGCCAGCTCGTCACCGCCCGGCATATCTGGGAGCGGCTGGTCAAGGAAGTCCGCACCAACGTCGCCCTGCGCATCGAGCAGACCAGCGCGCCCAACATCTTCAACGTCAGCGGTCGCGGCGAGATGCAAATCGCCATCCTCGTCGAACAGATGCGCCGGGAAGGTTACGAGGTGCTGGTGTCGCGTCCTGAAGTGATTTATCGCAAAGACAAGAAGGGCAACCGACTGGAGCCCATCGAACGGCTCTTCCTCGAAACACCCAAGGATGCCATGGGCGTGGTGCTCGAGAACCTGGCGGGCCGCAAAGCGGAAATCACGACCATGAACCACCATGGCGACCAGGTGAGCATCGAGGCGCTGATTCCCATGCGCGGTTTGATCGGCTTCGAGACCGACCTGGTCAACCAGACGCGCGGGCTCGGGGTGATGAGCCACTTGTTTCACGAGTACGGGCCGGATCGCGGCGAAATCACGGCCCGCAAGAACGGCTCACTGGTCAGCATGGAAAACGGGGAGGCCATGGCCTACGCCCTCAACATGATCCAGGAGCGCGGCCGACTGATGGTGGAGCCGGGCGAGCGGATTTACGCTGGCATGATTGTTGGCGAAAACGCCCGCGACAACGACATCCCGGTCAATCCGTGCAAGGCAAAGAAGCTAACCAACATGCGCTCGCAGGGTGACGGCAAGGGCATTCAGCTCAACCCGCCGCTGAGGCTGTCACTCGAACGCGCGCTGGAGTATATCGGGCCGGACGAATACGTGGAGGCGACGCCGAAGAACCTGCGCCTGCGGAAGAAGATACTGGATGAGGTCCAGCGCAAGCGCGCCGCACAGGGCCGCGCGACGAGAGTGGTCACCGCCTGAGCATCGCGCAACTCGTTGCAGTCAGAACGCTTCGCTACCGGTGCCCGCGGCGGAGCCTCACCGTAGCACCTCTGATTTGGAATCAGAGGTGCTACGGTGAGACTCCCGGGAGGCTCCGGTGTGGCCCGCAGGATGGTCTGGTGCAGGGTTGGAGGAATAGGGAGCCAGAGACTCGGCTGTTTGGAGCGCCAAGCTGGGTTCGGATGGGTCGCCGAGACGCGGGAAACGGGCAAACGGCCAGAGCCGGGGCACCGTCTAGCGCCTGATCCCTCAAAGAAAAGCCCAGTAACCATTCCGTCGGAAAGAGCGATGAACCGGGTCTTGATTTCTAAGGGCTTGTAACTAAACGACTTGTGCTCCAGCCTCCGCGAGATGGCGCCCTCCTGGGCTAAGGGGGAGGCTGTATTCGCCAGCCCGGCGGGCGCGGGAGCGTTTGCGCTCCAGCGGGGCCAATCCCGGGAAAGGTTAGCGAGCGACCCCCGTTCCGTCGCAGGCCGGGCAGGCGGCGGGGGCGTGGCGGATCAGGTGGTAAATATAGTCTTTGAGCTTGGCTCGCCGCATCTTGAGTTCCTCGATTTCCTGATCCGTGGCGAAGTCAATTTCCTCTTCGATGCGATAAATCTCGTCGTCCAGCCGGTGATACTCGTCGAAGATATTCCGGAAGTGGTCGTCCGAGCCTTTGAGTCGCCGGATGGTCTCACGATGCTCCGGAAACTCGCGCAGGATGGGATGATGAAGGTCCATGGGAGTAGTCTCCTATTGCCTGGTTTTCTAACTCTGCTGGTGGGTTTGGATTGACGGCGGAGTCAGACGGGCGAGGTGGCACGGTTCAATCCTCACTATGAAGGAGCGAGTCTGGCCGGTAAGCCGGCGGGTCTGCCGCTCTGCCGTTGATATTGGCTCGCAGGCAACCGGTTGTCTCGCGTCTCTTCAGTTCCATTCGCGGTCTCGCCGCAGTGGGCGGCTTTGAGTCAACGATAACCGAGAATCGGTCGTAGTAAAGTGTTTCTTTCTGTCGCGGTGCATTTTGCTAGGGCGCGCCGCCGGCAAACTCCATGCCCACCAGGCAGACGTCATCCGCGAAGGCGTTGTCGGCCGAGAAACGCCTGATCTCGGACAGCAGCTCGTCGAACAACTGCGGCACTGGGAGCGGCGCGCGCCGCTGCACCCCGGCGATCAGCAGCGCCTGGGAGTAAAGCTCATTATTGCGGTCCTCGACCTCGTAGAGGCCGTCGGTGAACAGCATGACCACGTCCCTCGGGCTGAGGCCAACTTCGGAGGTCTGGTAGGCGGCGCCTTCGAAGAGCCCCAGCACCGGCTGGCTCTGGCCGCTGGCATTGGCCAGCGGTACGACCTGGCTGGTGCCGCGGCGGACGTGCAGCGGCTGTGGATGGCCGGCGTTGGCGTATCGCACCCTGCCCGTCGTCCAGTCCGCCACCAAGTAGAAGGCCGTGGTGAGCATCGGCGTGCCGGTGTGCTTGAGGATGGCGTGGAGGTCGGAGTTGAGCTTGCTCAAGAACTGGCCGGGATTCGTGGCGAGCGGGTTAAGCTCCTCCGCCAGGGCGCGGATCATGGCTGTCACCAGCGCCGAGCGGACACCGTGCCCGGCCACATCGCAGATGAACACGCCCGCCTCGTTTTCGGAAAGCGCCGAGACGGTAAAGAAATCGCCGCCCACGGTGCCGGCCGGAAGGTACCGGTGCGTGAACTGGAGGGCGCTTTGGGATGGAAAGGCCGAGCGCGGGAAGGTCGGATACTGCTGCGGCAGCATGGTTAGTTGGATCTCTCGCGCCATCTTCAGATCATCTTCCATCTGCGTGTTCCTAGCGCGGATTTCATTGCGGCTTTGGGCCAGCAAGGCGTTGACGCGGCGGATTTTCTCCTCCGCGAGCCGCTGTTGTGTGATGTCCCAGAAAATGCCCTGCAGCCCGATGATCGTCCCGTCTGCCCCATACAGCGGCGTTTTGACTACCTGCACGTAAATCTTATCGCGGCCCGGCGGCTGGTTCTCCTCGACTGTCTCGTAAGGCCTGCCCGTCCGGATCACCCTTTGGTCGTCGCGCTGGTATTTCTCCGCCAATTCGCGCGGGAAGAAGTCGAAGTCAGTCTTGCCGACAATCTGCTCCAGAGGCCTGCCCAGCATTTTGCATAATTGCTGGTTGGCGAAGGTGAAATGTCCCTGGGGGTCCTTGCGGAGGATATTCTGGGGCAATGTCTCGACCAGCGAATGGTAGAGGGTCTCTGAATTACGGAGGTTTTCCTCCGCCTGCCGGCGCTGAGTGATGTCTTCGACCGTGCCCTCGTAGTAGAGCAGCCGGCCCTGCGCGTCACGAATGGCCCGGCAGTTCTCCGAAATCCAGATGACCGAGCCGTCCTTGCGATAGATGGGGGATTCAAAGCCTGTAATAGTGTCATGCTCCTGCATCAGACGGATGAACTCCTCACGCCGGCCCTTTTCGACATAGAGGAGGCCGCCAATATCGGTGAGGCCCTGGATCAATTCCTCGGGCGACGTGTAGCCGTAAATGCGGGCCAGGGCGGCGTTGGCCATCAGGTAGCGGCCTTCCGGCGTGGTCTGGAAGATCCCTTCCACCAGGTGGTCGAACAGGCTGTGATATTTCTCCTCGGCCTCGAGCAGGGCCACATCCATGCGGTGCCGCTCGATGGAATAGCGGATCGAGCGTTCCAGCCAGGCCGGCGTGAGCTGGCTTTTGACCAGGTAATCCTGAGCTCCGGCGTGCACGGCCTCCAGGGCTACGATCTCATCGTCGCTTTCCCCGACCGCGATGATGGGCACGTGCGGTGCCTGGCCACGGATCAGAGGAATGTTGGCCAGCCCGGCGCCGTCCGGCACGTAGAGATCGAGCAGTGCGGCATCGAAGGGGTTCGCGCGCAACTCCGAACACCCGGCCCTCAAGTCGGTCGCCGCCTGCATCTCGGCTATGAGATCCCGGGCTTGGCCCAGCATTTCGCCCACATAGCGGGCGAACTTGGGGTCATGCTCAATCAGCAAGATCCTTAACTGCTCCGGCGGCATAGCTGTTCATGTTTGTCGTGCATCCACTCAAGGCTGTGCAGAGGCTAAAATCGCAGCATTGCCCTGTACTCGCAAGCCGTTTGGTTGTTGCCGAAACGGAGTGATAAGTAACGGAGTGATGGAGTAATGGAGCGTTGGAGTGATGGAATAGAGGGCGGGAGAGCTTTGCTCGTTGGACCGGTGCTCGAGGGGCCGCCGTGGCTCAGCGGATAGTTCGCTCCGGCTCTCCCATGACCCCTTCACGCGCAGGCCTAGTCTTTCTGCTGCCCCTTGGATTCCGTTGCGGCCTTCGGACCAGGGCCGGCCTCGAGCGCAGCCAGGGCTTGCCGAGCCTCGCGGACCGTCGGGCGAAGCTCTAACCGGGGTACTTCGTCCTCAGCGGCACGTCTCCTTAATCCCCTATCGCTTCCGGTTGTAGCTGGCTTGGGAGTATTTCTGCCGCGCCAGCTCCCGGGTCCGGTCGTCCAGCGAAGCATCCGGCTCCAGAGGAACCCAGCGCGCGCCCTGCTCGAGGCCGGCGACGTCGCACATAGCCTTCTGCCAATCTGGTCTGGCTCGGGAAAGCTGCCCCGGCTGCACCGAGCCTTGGATGAGCAGACCGTCCCGGGTCCGGCGCTGGGCGGCGCCCGCGATCTTCTGTCCGTGCCAGAGCAGGTCGAACATCTCGTGGCCTTGGAAGCATTGGCCGGGCAGGGTCTTGCTGCACGCCGGTGCCAGCTCGGTGGGGAGGTCCAGCCTCGCGAACGCAGCCCGAATCCATTCGTGGACCCGCCGGTAGCTGTTGGTGGCGCTCAGTGAGTACCAATCGTCGCTCGGCGGAAAGGCCAGGCTGTAGGTCCAGTCTGCCTCGTGAGGTACCAGGCCACCGCCGGTGGGCCGCCGCACCAGCGGACGCAACTGCGTCATCTGCTCGACCTGCGCGTACCGTTGAAAGTAACCGAACGAAGCTGCGGGCTCGATCCAACCGTAAAAGCGCAGGATGGGCCGCCCCAGCCGCGCCGCCGCCTGAAGCAGCGCGTCGTCCAGCGCCATGTTGAACGCGCAATCGCCCGAACCGGATTCCAGCAGATACCAGGGATGAGAGGTCAAATCGGTCAGGCCGTTTATTTAGCCACTCCGACCCGCGGGCAGAGGGCCTTGATCTCGCACCCGGGGCAATCGGGGTTGCGCGCATAGCAGCGGCGGCGGCCATGCCAGATCAGCCAGTGACTGAGCATCGTCCACTGCTCCTGCGGCACTAGCGTCATCAGCTCCTGCTCGATCTTTTCGGGCGCCTTCTCTTTGGTCAGGCCGAGCCGTTGCGCCAGCCGGGCCACGTGCGTATCAACCACCACGCCGCAATTGACGCCATAGGCGTTGCCCAGCACCACATTAGCCGTCTTGCGGCCCACGCCGCCCAGTTGCGTCAACTCCTCCATTGTCCGCGGCACCTGGCCACCATGCCTTTCAACCAGCGCCTGACAGCAGCTCTTGAGGCTTCTGGCCTTGTTGCGGAAGAAGCCGGTGGTCCTGATCGCCGCCTCCAGTTGGGGCAGGGGAGCCTGCGCGTAATCGGCGGCAGAGCGATACTGCTTGAAAAGGTCGGCAGTGACCAGGTTCACGCGTTTGTCCGTGCACTGGGCCGAAAGCACCGTCGCCACCAGCAATTCCAGCGGGTTGGTGTGGTCGAGTTCGCAATGCGCGTCAGGATACGCCTTCTTCAGGCCCGCCAGAATCTTCGGGATCCGGGCGGCTTTGGTTGATTGCGTCTCGCGAGGCATAACTGTGGTTCAGGCTTTCTTCGCTGCTATCATTTCAACGGGAATACTCCCGCCGTCCAGCGCACCCGGTAAGGTATGTGCCCCGCCCGGTCTGCTTTTGCTCCGGACCGGCCCAGCCGCCGGCTACGAATCCCCACATGGGGCCCGCTCCAACTCCGGCTCTTCGATCTCCCTCGGCGGCGCCACTAGCGGCGAACCGTCGGATGTCTCCGGATACTCGAAGATCTTGCCCTCGTAATTGCATATCACCACGCGGTCGGCGTTGCGGCTCAGCACGTAATCAGGGGTGACCGGCACCTTGCCGCCGCCGCCGGGCGCGTCAATCACGTATTCCGGCACGGCGTAACCCGTCGTGTGCCCGCGCAGGCTCTCCATGATCTGGATCCCCTTGCGCACGCTCGTCCGCAGGTGCGCCGAGCCCGCGATCAGGTCACACTGGTAGATGTAATACGGCTTCACCCGGCACATCAGGAGCTTTTGCACATGCGCCTTCATCACGACCGGGTCGTCGTTCACATGGCGCAGCAACACCGACTGGTTCCCGAGCGGAATCCCCGCGCCGGCCAACCGCCCCAATGCATCCCGTACTTCCGTGGTCAACTCCCGCGGATGATTCGAGTGCACGCTGACAAATAGCGGATGGTGCCCCTTCAGCATCGCGCACAGCTCCGGCGTGATGCGCTGCGGCAGGAAGATCGGTATCCGCGTGCCGATGCGCAGAAACTCCACATGCGGAATCGCCCGCAGCCGGCCCAGCAGATATTCCAGCTTCTCGTCGCTGAACAGCAGCGGGTCGCCGCCGCTGAGCAACACATCTCGCACCTCCGGATGCTGGCGCACATACTCGATCTGGCGATTGAACTCCGGATGGAAGTCGTAGCCGCTGGCGTTGCTCACCAGCCGCGACCGCGTGCAATACCGGCAATAGGCCGCGCACCGGTCGGTCACCAGAAACAACACCCGGTCCGGATAACGGTGCACCAGCCCCGGCACTGGCGAATGCGCATCTTCCCCGCACGGGTCGCTCATCTCCCACGGCGCAATGCGCGTTTCCTCCAGCCGTGGAATGACCTGCCAGCGAATCGGGCAGTTCTCATCCGCCGCGTCAATGAGATTGAAGAAGTAAGGCGTGATAGCCAGCCCCAGCTTATGATTAGCCAGCTCCGCGCCTCCAATTTCCTCCGGCGTCAGCGTCGGCATCAGCCGCTGAAGCTGTTCGACCGTCGTAATGCGGTGCTTAAGCTGCCAGTGCCAATTATTCCATTCCGAATCCGGCACGTTAGCCCAAAAACCCCGCCCCGCCGGGCGAAACTCCTTGAGAGAATTGGCCAAGCTACGCGATGGCGGCTCTTCGCCGTCCCCTGATAAAGCGCTTCTGTGCATCTTGCCCCTAAAGTTGGGTAACCGCACTATAGTTTTGATCCCAACCCTGTCAAGCGACCGATCCTAGAATTGTTGGCCGATGGGAGACGCCGTCGCGCCCAGCCTTCCGGGAACGGCCCGGCACGGTCTGGATGTGCTACATAAGCTGCTTGATTTGGCCGAGTTGCGCAAGCCGACGGTCCACTACCGACGGTGGCCAACAACGCAGCCCGGGCGTCTCGCGCGTACCTGGCTGGCGCTTGGCTCGTACTTGGCTTTGGGCGGCCTTGCCCCACCTTTCTGCTCCCCCGCAAGTGTGGCTGCTTCGTCAATTAGGCACCATTCGTGAAGGACCGGCAGCGCGATTTCGGCGTCGCACGAATCGTAGCGCAACACGATCTCCATGTCTGGCAGGTCCTCCTCGAGAGTAAACTTGACGGCGTTGCGTACATTGCCAAAATCAAGCGCGTGCCAGCTCCCGGCCCCTGATTCGTTTAGCCCGGCGTGCGGGCTCTGCCCAACATAATACATTTTGGTTCGGCAGTTTCGCAGCAATACTCGCATATCAGCTCAAGCCGAGCGGGGGCGTCGCGGACGGCGGAGGGCTCTTTACGCCCGGCGAAAGCTGGCCCCGACTGCTCTCGATCGGCCAACGCCAAGAGCGCAGCACTTTACTATAGCCTGTCTCCCCGCGACGAAGCGGGAGCACCCACTCCCCATCAGGGTAGCCCAGACACGCGACGAGTTCCATTCCTCCAAACTCCACCCGCCCACTTGCCTCTACGGCATTTTCAACCGTCCCCACGTCAAGGGCGATTCTGGGGTCGGCAACCCACGAGTTCGGACCTCGATAATATAGGCCGCTTACGGCATGGCGCAAGAATACACTCACGCCTCTATCTACTTGCGCACCGTAGTGGATGCAACTGGGGTGTTCACCCCATACACTCGCCCGCAGGCTATCCTGAATGTTGCCAACTCAAGATCGTTGTGGACGTCCGAATTCACTTATCGGTTTAGCTTATGCGACTGAGGCTCTAGCGGTGTGTCCCAGTTCAGGACGATTGTCCTCGATACTACCCGAAATGCCGTCATCCACACCACCCCCTTCGTTGGCAGCGGTGGACTATTCGCAGAATGTGTCCGCCGGGGCGATCCCAAATTCCAGGTGGCGTAAAGCGGCTTCCTCGGAAGCCAACTCCGCCATTGCTACGGTTGGTCACAATTTCTATTGCGCGGGTCATGTAAGAACTCACTTGCGTCGGACGAGGGAAGTTCGGTATGAGGTCAGAAATGAAAAAAAGCGAGACAACCAATCAACCTCGGTCGCTGGGCGTTTCCCGGCGCAAGTTCATCGCAACCGGCAGCGCGGCGGCGGCGGCGTTCACGTTTGTGCCGCGGCACGTGCTGGGGGGAGCCGGGTTTGTGGCTCCCAGCGAGAAGATTACATTAGCCCATATTGGCTGCGGCACGCAGGGGTTGCGGGAATTGCCCGGCCTGCTCGCCATGCCCGAAATCCAGATCGTCGCCGTGTGCGATCCCGTCAAGGAGAGCTATGACTACGTGGACTGGTCCAGGGACGGCCTGCGTGCGTCCATTGCCGAGACGCTGGGCAAGCCGGATTGGAGACGGGACGCACCGGGCATTCCCGGCGGACGCGACGTGGCCAAGGACTTCATCGAGACATACTACGCTGGCAAGAGGCCCTCGCAGAAGTTCAACGGTTGCGCCTCTTATGCTGACTTTCGCGAACTGCTGGACAAGGAGAAGGATGTCAACGCCGTGAAGATCATGACGCCCGACCACCTGCACGCGACGGTTGCCATCGCCGCCATGAAGTCGGGCAAGCATGTCATGATGCACAAACCGGTTGCCAACCGCCTGCACGAAGCGCGGCTGGTCATCGAGACGGCCCGCCGGACGAAAGTCGCGACGCATTTCCTGCCCGCGAGTGATGGCTCGGACATTCGGCAGATCAAGGCCTGGGTGGATGCGGGTGCCATCGGCACGCTGCGGGAGATTCATAACTGGTCGAACCGGCCAGTCTGGCCGCAATACCCTACGATTCCGACGGACACCCCGCCGGTCCCGAAGGACTTTGATTGGACGCTCTGGCTGGGGCCGTCAATGGACCGGCCTTACCACCCGCACTACACGAATGCCGTGTTCCGCGGATGGTATGAGTTTGGCGGCGGCGCGCTCGCCGATATGGGCCATTACAGCCTCTGGCCGGTTTTTATCCTCTTCGGGCTGGAGGCGCCGTTCGCCGTGGAATCGCAGCCCAGCCACCTCTGCACGTTGCACGACAACGTCGCCGTAAAGATCAGGAACGACTACTCGTTCCCTGCAGCCTGCACGATCCGTTTCCGGTTCGCCGCCAAGGGCGCTCGGCCAGCGCTGGATCTCTTCTGGTATGACGGCTCGATGAAGCCGCCGACGCCGGAGGAATTGGAGGCGGAGAACAAGGAACTGGCGGCCGAGGGGATGATGTTTGTGGGCGACAAGGGGAAGGTCCTTGCCGATTTCCGCGGTGAGAATCCGCAGATCATCCCGGAGCGGAAGATGCGTGAGCTCCAGGCAGCGGGGAAGCTGCCAGAGGGGACGCGGCAGGGGGCGGCTGGGCGAGCCCGGCGCGAGGCCGGAGCTCTCTGGGTAGCAGCCTGCAAGGGCGGGTCGCCCACGTACGGGGATTTCCTGCTGGCCGGCCCGATTTCGGACGCCTTCAACCTGGGGGCGGTTTCCTTGCGTTTGGGGGGCCGGCGCCTGCTCTTCGACGCCGCGGGCATGAAGGTCACCAACGTGGCCGAGGCCAATAAGCGCCTGACCCGGGAATATCGGCCGGGATGGGCACTGACGTAAGGTCTCCGTCATGGCGGGACGGAGCGCCGGCATGTTGCCGGCTTAAGGGGTGCGGTGGATGTAAGCCCGCAACATGCCGGCGCTCCGACGCCGCGGAAACGTCCGGGTTCGGTCGCTGCCCGCGTTCAGGCCCTCATTCCCAAATTTGGTTATAGAAGTCCACGATGTCGCCCTTGGTCTTGGACTCCTTGAATTTGATGGCGGAGCGGGGATGCTGGTTGAGGAAGCCGGTGAGCATGTATGGCAGGTCAAAGCCCCACAGTAATTTGGAGCGCAGAGGCTCAATCGTGTCCTGAACGCAGCGGAGAATGGGAAGCAGGTTGTATTTGGGGTTGTGGAGGAAGCCGACGAGCAACTCCATCGGGCAATTGCCGGCGCCGCGGCCCAGCCCGGCCATGGTGGCGTCGAGCATGTTGGCTCCCAGCACGATGGCGTCAATGGTGTTGGCGAAGCCCAACTGCAGGTTGTTGTGGGCGTGCATACCGACCTCTTTGCCGGCGGCCTTGCAGTAGGTGAGGTACTTGCGCACGAGATGCTGGACCTGCTCGCTGTAGAGCGTGCCGAAGCTGTCCACGACGTAAACGGCTTTGGTTTCCGACCCGGCGAGCAATTCCAGCCCCTCGTTTAACTCATACTCCGGGACAGTGGAAACGGCCATGAGGTTGACGGTGGTCTCGTAGCCTTTGTCGTGGGCGTCCTTGACCATCTCCAGCGCGGTGGGGATTTGGTGGATGTAAGTGGCCACGCGCACCATATCAATCACGCTCTGTGTCTTGGGCAGAATATCTTCGTGATAATCAGTGCGCTCAGCATCCGCCATCACGGTGAGCTTGAGGGAGGTTGGGTTGTCGCCGACGATGCGCCGCAGGTCGTCCTCGAGGCAGTATTTCCAGGCACCGTGCTCGCCTGGGACGACGACCTTCCGGGAGGCCTTGTAGCCCAGCTCCATGTAATCAACCCCCGCCTCCACGCACGCGGTATAGACGGCCTTGACGATTTGGTCGTCGAACTTGTGGTTGTTCATCAGGCCCCCGTCGCGGATGGTGCAATCGAGCACTTTGATTTGGGGGCGGTAGGAAATCCACCTCCCAGCGGGGGTTTCTTTGGGCTTGGCGGTTTTCGCAGGTTCAGTTTTGGCCGTCATAATGGGTGGCCGGGTATAGCCAGGTTCGGTGTCTGGGGGGGGGCAGGAGGCGGTGCTACGCCGCCTGCTCCTCGGTGTCGAGGAACCCCTGCAGGTGGCGGACGCGGGTGGGGTGGCGCAGCTTGCGCAGTGCCTTGGCTTCAATCTGGCGGATGCGTTCGCGGGTGACGTTGTACATCTTGCCGATCTCCTCCAGTGTGCGCTCGTAGCCGTCCACCAGGCCGAAGCGCATTTCCAGGATCTTTCGCTCGCGCTCGGTCAGGCTGGTCAGCACGTCGCCCAGCTTCTCTTTGAGCAGGCTGTAGCTGGTCACATCGGAGGGGTTCTCGGCGGTCTTGTCTTCGATGAAGTCGCCGACGCTTACGTCACCGTCGTCGCCGACGGGCGCGTGCAGGGAGATGGGCTGCTGGGCCATCTTGAGCAGGGCGTTGATGCGCGCGACCGGCATGTGCATTTCGTCGGCAATCTCCTCGGGTGTGGGCTCGCGGCCCAGTTCCTGGGTGAGTTGCTTCTGGGCGCGCCAGAGCTTGTTCATGATCTCGATCATGTGCACCGGGATGCGAATGGTGCGGGCCTGGTCGGCAATAGACCGGGTGATGGCCTGGCGAATCCACCAGATGGCGTAGGTCGAAAACTTGTAGCCGCGGCGATACTCGAACTTCTCGACCCCTTTCATGAGGCCGATGTTGCCTTCCTGGATCAGGTCGAGGAAGGACTGGCCGCGGTTGGTGTATTTCTTGGCCACGGAAACCACCAGGCGCAGGTTGGCTTCGGCCATGTGCGTCTTGGCCTGGTGGGCGCGATCGGCGGCTTTCTTCAACTGCTCGAAGGTCTTATAGAAGCCCTCATGGGGCTGGCGCACGAACTGCTCGAGGGCGCGGACCTTGGTGTGTTCGCTATGGAGTGCCGCCTGTTGGTCGGCGCACTTGCGCCGCGCGTCCAGTTCTTCGATGTGCCGCAGGCTACTCTTGAACTTCTCGTGCACGTTCCCCGCTACCAGGATCATGTCCTCCAGCACCCGTTGCTTGTAGAAGAACTTCGGGAACATGTCCTGCAGCTTTCGGTCCAGCTTCTGGAGTTTGGCGTAGTGCTTTTGTCGGAGGCCCTGAGTTGTGGCCTTCTGCCAAACGATGTATTTATCGTCCACCTTGGCATCGAGCACCTGAACCTTCTTGATCAGGCCCCGCAGTTCCCGCAGATGAGCTTCGCGGTTGGCTACCTTCTTGTCCACCACCACGCGGTCGAAACGTTCCTTGGGCGGCTCGGAAAGGAGCTTCTCGGCGATGGCAATGTGCTCCTTGGCCGCAAACCCGAGGTCGTAGACCAGCCGCTTGATGTCGGATTCGGCTTCCTCGATGCGCTTGCAGATCTCGACTTCCTGCTCCCGGGTGAGCAGTGGCACTTTGCCCATCTGATTCATGTACATCCGCACCGGGTCATCCAGAACCTCCAGCCGGCTGTCCTCCTCCTCCTCCTGTTCGGCGGGCTTGGCCCGCTCCACCTCGGCGTGGTCCACTATCTCGACATCCAGATTGCGCAGCTTCGTGTACAGTTCGTCGAGGTCCTCTGGCGACAGCCCGTCCGGTAGAATGTCGTTGATGTCGTCGTAGGTGACATGGCCGTGCTCGTGGGCCAAGTGGAGCAACGTCTTGATGGTTTCGGTCAAATCCACCGCGGGGGAGGACTTGCCGGCCGCCGGGGCCCCATGGCTGCTGGCATATGCCGCCTTCGCCTGGGAAGCAGTGTGAGCATTGGACACGCCGTTGGCGGGCTCCGGCGCGCCTAACTTATTGTGGCCGCCGGCCTTATGTGAGATGACAAAACGGCGGTGCTGCCGGTGCGCTTTAGCAGACGCGGGCCGCTCCACGGGCTGGGCTCGATGCCCAGCTCGATCAGCCGAGTTGCTCTCTTTACGATTCAGCATAAATTATCAGACGCGCGTAAGCTCTTTTAGTTCAGATATTTCCGCAGGCCGCCTCAGGACGGCATCTCATCATTGGCACAGCTACTCTGACTGCCTGCTGAGGCGTTCGAAGACCGCAAACACCAGAAGACTTACACGCTAGTCCAAAATACTCTATTCTACGAAAAGCTCAACTGCGCGACAGTGGGTCGCGCGCGCGGTCTTTGCGCCAGCAAGCCAAGCCCGAGGCAACCAGAAGTGGATAGTCTCGCAAACCAGGGGACCAATGTGCAAGCAGAAAAGGAAACTATTTTTTCACTGCTTTCCGGCGCCTGGCTTCTTGAAGAAGAAGGTCGCAATCTTCCTGGCGAGTGTCGTGGCGATCTCCTCGTCCGTGTTGGTCAGGATGATGACCGCGAGGTTTTCGTCCGGGAACCGCTGGATCGAAGCCGAGAAGCCGGAAGTCGAGCCGCCGTGGCCGATGTCCCTGTGTCCCTCCACCGTATCCAGAAACCACCCGAAGCCGTATTTAGTCGCTTTGCCATCGGTCAATTTGGCCGGCGTCCACATCTGCTCCTTGCTGTCGGCGTTCAGGAGGCGTTCGCCGTCCAATGACGCGCTCCATCTGGCCAGGTCGCCTACCGTGGAGGCGATGGCCCCGGCGGAAAACACATCGGTCAAATCATAGTCCCGGTTGATCCACACATGGTTCGTTTGCTCGTAGCCCGCGGCACGATTGGGAATGATCAGGCTCGGCAGGCGGTTGGTCGTCGCGTGCATCCCCAGCGGTTGAAAGATCCGCCGGCTCATGAAATCCCAATACTCCATTCCGCTAACATTCTCGATGATGTAGCCCAGGAGATTGAAGCCAGTATTGCAGTATTTCCAGGATTCACCTGGCTGAAACTCCATCGGCTGCGCACCGATGGCCTGGATGAACTGTGGCTGGGTCAAATGCCTCCACAACTGGAAGCCTGCCAGCCCGGTGTAGTTCTTGATGCCGGAAGTGTGCGTCAGCAGGTGCCGGATCGTGACCTTTCCCCACGCCTCGGGCGTGTCTTTCAAATACTTGCTGATTCGGTCGTCCACGGAGAGCCTGCCGTCCTGCGCCAGCAGCATGATGCCCGCCGTCGTGAATTGTTTGGTGATCGAGCCGACCTCGAAGACCGTCTCCGGTCTCGCCGCCACATTCAGTTCGAGGTTGGCCAGGCCATAGGCGGCCGTCTTCACTACCCTGCCGTCCTGGATGATCTTCAAGGCGACGCCCGGGATGCGGTGCTGCTCCATTTGGCTCTTGATGTACTTGTCCACGCCGTCGGCCTGGGCGAGCTGGGTGGCAAGCAGAACAAACGCAGATGAGGCGCCGGCCAAAGTAGATTGCTTCATGGCCGCATCCTAGGCTGGCTCGTCGGCCTGAGGCCACAGTAAACCAGCGGGTGGATGCCTTCCCGCCGCGTGAGGCAACCCGACCGCCCCTGTCAAAACAGTTAACATGAGCGGTAAGTGGAAATGGCGCGCTGAATCCTCAATCCCGGGGGCTGTTTATGTCGAACTATTCTTACGTCGCGGTTGATCCGCAGGGAATGGAATCGCGGGGCACGCTCGATGTGTCCGATCAGAGCGAGGCCTTGCGGCGGATCAAAGAAATGGGTTTATTCCCCACCAAAGTGCTGGCGGCCGACAAACCCCGCCATCCTTTGGCCGCCACGCAGCCGCGCCCAGGAACAGCCCGCAGGAGATGGAACCTGTCAATTCCGACGTGGGGTGGGGGCATAAGGGCTGTGGCCCTCGCGGTCTTTACCCGCCAATTGGCAACCCTGATCGAGGCGGGCATGCCCTTGCTCCGGGGATTGAGGACTTTGGAGGAGCAGGCGGAAAGCCGTGCGCTGCAACGCGTCATCCAGGCGCTCTCGCTCGTAATCGAGAATGGGAGTTCCTTTGCCGAGGCCCTGGCTCTCCATCCCCGGATCTTCAACCCTCTCTACATCAACATGGTGAAGGCCGGCGAGATTGGCGGCGCGCTGGACGTGACCCTGCGGCGGTTGGCCGACTTCATGGAAAAGGCGCAGAAGATCAAAGGCAAAGTCAAAGCCGCCATGTATTACCCCTGCGCCGTTTTATGCGTCGCAACCCTCATTCTCACCCTGCTCATGACCTATGTGGTGCCGCGCTTCAAGGAGGTGCTCGAGGGATTGCTCGGCGGAGGGCGGATGCCGCCCTTCACGCTGTTCGTCTTGCGCCTCAGCGAGTTGGTGAAGCACAACATCTTCCTCGTCCTTGTAGCTGCTGTTTCGCTGAGTATCGCCTTCCTGTGTGCCCTGCGGACCGGCTGGGGCCGCTGGTCTTTCGACCGTTTCAAGCTGGCGATGCCTGTGCTGGGACCGGTCTTTCGGAAAGTGGCCATCTCCCGCTTCAGCCGCACGCTCGGAACGCTGCTCAGCAGCGGCGTGCCGATTCTCCAAGCACTGACAATAGTGAAGGAGACCGCCGGCAATGTGATCGTCGGCGGGGTCATCTCGGAAGTGCACCAGCAGGTCAAGGAGGGCGACCCTATTGCCCCGGCCCTTAAGGCCTCGGGGGTGTTTCCGGCGATGGTCGCCGGTATGGTGGATGTCGGCGAGCAGACCGGCGCGCTGCCGGAGATGCTACTCAAGATCGCCGACACCTATGATGACGAGGTGGATAACTCCGTCAATGCGATGACCTCCCTGCTCGAACCCATTATGATTGTCCTGCTCGCGGTCATTGTCGGCGGCATTGTGGTGGCCCTCTTCCTGCCACTGGTCTCCTTTACCAGCCAAGCCGACCCCTTTGGCCAAAACGACCGGGCAGACAATTAGACGCCGCGTTACTCCCGCATCTTGCTGTCTATGATGATCGTCACTGGGCCGTCGTTGGTCAGGCTCACCAGCATGTGCGCCCCGAACTCGCCAGTCTGGATCGGTTTGCCCAAATCCTGCGCCAGTCGCCGGGCGAACTGCTCATAGAGCGGCACGGCGATTTCGGGCCGCGCAGAGCGGCTGTAGGAGGGCCGGTTTCCTTTCTTAGTGCTGGCATACAGGGTGAATTGGCTGACCAGCAGGATGCCGCCGCCGGCTTCCTGGACCGAGCGGTTCATCACCCCGCTGTCATCATCAAACACCCGCAGCCGGACAATCTTCCCGCTCAGCCATTCAATGTCCTCCGCCGCATCGGCGTCCTCGACGGCCAGTAACACCGCCAGGCCCTGCCCAATGGCGCCCTTTACGATGCCGTCAACGCTCACCTTGGCCTCGGCGACTCGTTGAATGACGGCGCGCATCAATGAGATTGCTTCGGCAGGCAGCCCAGCTTGGCGAAGGCGACGGCGTAGGCCAGCAACCCGACCATCAGCAGCCACGGTTGTCCCTTGACCGTCAGCAAAATGCCCCAGCCCAGCACCAGCCCAATAACCAGATACGCCACGATCGCCATCAGAAACTTCATGCACCGATCTTACTGCGCTTCTGGTTCCGCGCAAGCGGCCACTCCACACTTTAGTGGTGACCGACGGCGCAGCGGATGGTATGCAGGGCGCGCACCGTCCGAACTTATGACCGAACGACGCTGGCTGCGCATTATACCCATCGCGCTCGTCATGTACACGATCTCCTACGTGGACCGGACGAACATCTCGCTGGCGCTCGACCCCACCATCTCCTCGATGATGAAGGACCTGTTCATGGACGACAGGATGAAAGGAGAGGCGGCGGGCATCTTCTTCTTCGGCTACGTGTTGCTGCAAATCCCAGGCGGCTATTGGGCGACGCGATGGAGCGCGCGCAAGGTCATCAGTCTGTGCCTGGTTTCCTGGGGCCTCTGCGCCATCGGCTGCGGCCTCGCGCGCGGTTTCAGGCAATTCGAGGTGATGCGCTTTCTGCTGGGCGTTGCCGAGAGCGGGGTGTTTCCGGCGACCCTGGTGCTGCTGGCAAATTGGTTCCCGCGCAGCGAGCGCGCTCGGGCCAACGCCTACTGGACACTCTGCCAACCGCTGGCCGTCGCCGCCTCCGCCCCCTTTACCGGGTGGCTGTTGGGAGCCTATGGCTGGCAGAAGATGCTGGTTCTGGAGGGAGCACTGCCTTTCCTCTGGTTGCCCTTGTGGTGGTTCTGCATCCGCGACCATCCGCGCCAGGCGAACTGGATTTCCGCCGAAGAGCGGGAGTTCCTGGAAACCGCCCTGCATCGGGAAGCGGCTAAATTGGACCCCCCCCAGGCCGTCTCCCTCTGGGGCCGGTTTCGCGAGCGCACCGTCTGGGTGCTCACGGCAATGTACTTCCTCCAGAACTGCGCCGCCTACGGGTGCATGACCTTTTTCACGAGCAGCTTGAAGGGCAGGGGATTCACCGGGTTGCAGTATGGCATCCTGTTTGGCATTCCCTATGCCCTGACCGCACTAATCATGGTGCTCAACTCCTGGCATTCGGATCACACCGGCGAGCGCCGCGGGCATGTGGCCCTCGTCTATGTCATGAGCGGCACCAGCCTGTTGTTGAGTGTGGGGCTGCAGGGACATTTCTGGCTTTCCTACGTCTTGCTGTGCCTGGCCATCCCGGGGCCGTTCGCGGCCATGGGGCCGTTCTGGTCCATCCCAAGTGAAACCCTGCCCCGAGGCGCTGCCGGGCCGGTGATTGGGTTGGTCAATGCCTTTGGCAATCTGGGCGGGTCGGCCGGACCGTATATCGCAGGCTGGCTCATGCAGGAATACCAGAGCCTGCCCGTTGCCTTCGACGTCCTGGGCGTGGGATTGCTCCTTGGGGCCGCGCTGGCTTTTCTGCTCCCGAAGACAGCCTGCCAACGCCCGCCCGATCCAACCATGCAAGCGAGCTGAGCCTCCGGCTTGACCGGAGTGCCTGCATCATCCTTACTGAGCGCATGTCAATAGTCCGCTCGTCCTCGCAATCTCAAGCGCCATGAAAGCCCTGGTTCTCAAGGCATACAAACAGTTCGCCTACGAAGACGTGCCCGACCCGGAGCCTGGTCCGGATGAAGTGCTCGTTGCCGTCAAGGCCTGCGGCATTTGTGGCAGCGACGTGCACGGCATGGATGGGAGCACCGGCCGCCGCCGACCCCCGATCATCATGGGACACGAGGCGGCGGGAGTCATTTCCCGGAACGGAAGCCATGTGACCGGGTGGGCGGCGGGTGATCGAGTCACATTCGACTCGACCATCTACTGCGGCCAGTGCGCGTTTTGCCGGCGTGGCATGATCAACCTCTGCGATCGGAGGCGGGTGCTGGGCGTTTCCTGCGAGGATTACCGCCAGAACGGAGCGTTCGCCGAATTGATGGCCGTGCCGCACCACATCCTCTATCGGCTACCCGATGGCCTGGCCTTCGAACGTGCCGCCCTCGTCGAGCCTTTCGCCATCGCCCTGCACGCTATTCGCCGTGCGCCCCCAACTTTGAACGATACCGTCGTGGTTGTGGGGGCGGGGATGATCGGCTTGGCGCTGGTGCAAGCCCTCAGCCAGAGCGGCTGCGGACGACTCATCGTGGTGGACATTGCAGCCGACAAACTCGCCTTGGCGGCCAAGTGCGGCGCGACGAGCCTCATCAACTCCTCGGCCGAAGATGCACGCGCCGCCATCCTCCGCCTCACGCAAGGGTTTGGCGCCGACCTCGCCTTCGAGGCCGTAGGCTTGGCCGCCACCGTGGACCTGGCCCTCGGCTGCCTGCGCAAAGGCGGCGTGGCGACCCTCGTCGGCAACGTGACTCCGAAGACCGAGTTTCCGCTGCAGTGCGTGGTAACGCGCGAATTGACTATCTATGGCTCCTGCGCTTCGCAGGGAGAGTATCCGGCCTGCCTGGATATGCTCACGCGCGGCGCCCTGCGCGCCGCCCCGCTGATTAGCGCTACCGCTCCGTTGGCGGAAGGCGCGGCCTGGTTCGATCGGTTGTATCAGAAGGAGCCGGGCTTGCTTAAGGTCGTGCTTAAGCCGTGATGCGTGAAACGCGAAGCGTGAAGCGGAGCGAGAACGAGAAAGAGGATTAGCATGAGCGAGAACTCATTTGATCTCACCGGTAAGGTTGCCATTGTCACTGGTACCAGTCGCGGCTTGGGCCAGTACTTCGGCCGCGCGCTGGCGCGGGCGGGGGCGGATCTGGTGATAACCAGTCGCAACCCGGAGACGCTGGCTCCGTTTGCAGCCGAGATCAAAGCCCTCGGTCGCCGGGCATTGCCGCTCGCTTTGGACGTGCGAAGTCTCGACAGCATCCGGGCCATGGTCGAAGCCGCCGTCGCCCACTACGGCAGAATTGATATCGTGGTCAACAACGCCGGCTGCAATGTGCGCAAACCCGCGCTCGAAGTCAGTTGGGACGATTGGAACCTCGTCCTCGACACCAATCTGCGCGGGACCTTCTTCGTGTCGCAAACGGTGGCGCGGCACATGATTCCCCGGCGCTACGGCCGCATCATCAACATCGGCTCCGTCACCTGTGTCGCCGGCTATGCCGGGCTCGGACCCTACGGCGCCAGCCGGGGCGGGGTCAAGCAGCTCACGATGAGCCTGGCCGACGATTGGGGCGTCCACGGCATCACGGTGAATTGCTTGGCCCCAGGCTGGTTCAAGACCAAGCAGAACGCCGTCATGTATGAAGACCGGGAATGGGTCGAATACCTCTGCGATCGCATCCCGCTCAAGCGTCCAGGCCAGCCGCAAGACCTGGATGGCTCGGTGGTGTTTCTGGCCTCCGATGCCAGCGCCTACGTCACCGGCCAAACCCTCTTGGTGGACGGCGGCATCTCCACGGGGGCAACGCGCGCCTTGCCGAAGAAAGGGCGTTGAGAGGGCGCACCGGTGGACGGATGAGGAGAGCGGTTACTGCTGCCAACCTCTGCTGGTAGGCGCCGCGATCATCGGTAGCCACGGCGGTGAGCGGGTAGTCGCCCTGCGGGGCATTGCTCCAGACCAGCTCCCAATAGCCGGTAGGAAGGAAAACTATGATCGGCGGCTGAACCGGTCCCGGCGGCAGTGGCAAAGGCTCTGTGCGAACGTGGTAGCCCGTCCCGAGGTCGTTCGTGCCGGCAAAGAACTCGACGTTGGTGACAGTGGTGACAGGACCACCCAGGTCCGTGGCAAAGGCAAGAACCGGGATGTTCACCGGCGCCCGGAACATGAAGTTGTTGGCCGGGCTGGTGATGCGGACGACGGGCCGGAAGTTGGGCGGCGGCGGTGGCGGACCGGGGTTGACCGCAATATTGACGAGGGCAGAGAGGGTGGTGGCGCCGCCGTTGTCGGTGGCCTTGGCGGTGAGGACATGTGGGCCAACCGCGGCGTTACTCCAGACCAGCACGAACGGCCGGTAAGGCGGCATCGGCAGTAGCGGCGGCTCTGGGCCAATCAGGGGCGGCAGGATCGAGGCTTGGTTGCTGATGACGCCCAGGCTGACATCGTCGGCAAAGAACTCCACGCTCGTGACAAAGCCGTCCACATCCTGGGCGCACGCAAGAATCGGTATATTCACCGGTGTATAGAAAACAGCCCCGTCCGTCGGATAAACGATGCTGACCATCGGCGGGATATTGGTCACCGGACCCGTGGTGATAAACACCGTGGCTTTACTGGGCGAGCCGATGACGTAGTTGACCGGCACGCTGCCACCAACCGGTTCCGTCAGGGGGGAATTGGCGAGTGTCAGGACCACCGTCTCGGTCTCCGACTGGCCCAGGTTGATCGGGTTAATGACGATGTCACTGGAACGCACCCCACTCGGGATGGCGAACCAGTTCGGGATGGGGAGTCAGTTGCCGACGGCTTGGTAGTCCACCCCGTTGCTGGCGGTCCCGCTCATTTCTTCCACGGACCACAGTCCACCTAAATTCTCAGGCTGTCATCCAGCCCTGGCCGGGCCGCCCGCCTCACACAGCGCCCCTGCCGAGGGGAGCGAGCTTCTTGTGGCTAAAGCTGCTTGTGCGATCCGTCGCAGAAGGGCGGATTGTTCGTGTGTTTGCACTGGCACCAGGCCACTGTCTTGGCCTCGCTAATCTCAACCTCCAGCGGCGTGAACTCCGTTCCTTTGTGGGAACCATCGCAAAAAGGCTGCGTCGCGGATTTCCCGCAGGCGCACCAATAATAGGTTCCCGCTTCGGCCAATTGGACCGCCGGGAATCTTTGGGCGATGACTGGAGTCTTCATAGGCAGTTTAAGAATGCTCTCTCCTTTCCAATTTCTCGCTGCCGCCGCTACGGCCGTCCGGGACGGAGTGCGGCGCCGTGAAATCTGACCATGTGGAAGTGCATGCGGCTGGGTTCAACCGGGTGCCCGCAGATTGAGCAGGGCACAGCACCGATCGAGTCTGCTAGCGGTTGCTCCAGCGAGGGTTCAGTTCTTCGGTTTCCGGCACCTCCCGCCCTATGCCCAGCCCTTTCACCTTTCGGCCCTTTCCGGCCCGGCGACGGCCTCCCGTGACTCTTTGAATTGAAAGCGCCGCCCCGCCGTTTACTCATCAGCGTACCTCGCCTTCAACATCGCGGAGAAACGGGCCGCTTTCTCTTTGCGGCGCCGCTTGGCGCTGGGCTTCTCAAAGCGCCGCCGCAGCCGGAACTGCTGCAAGGTCTGCTCGCGGTCCAGCTTCTTCTTGAGCCGGCGGATGGCCTTCTCCACCGGTTCGCCTTTTTTCAGTCTTATCTCGGTCATAAATTAAAAATCGTTCTCCGCACGCTCTCTCCCGCCGGCGCCTTCGCGTGCGAAGATCAGAGCCTGCGTCCACCGGCTTCCAAAGCCCCAGTGAAAACCGCCGCTATTCACCTGTGGGGCAGACCTCCGGTCTGCCGGTGCGCGGAGCCTCCGGCCCCGTGAGGCTGGATTCTGCGCCTTTGCCGCGTGGTTGGCAAGACTTGATCTTGACCGCGTGCATCCCGCACCGGTTCTCTCCCCGGATAGCAGTGTTGACAAAGGCCTGGGGCAACCGTATGAACTGCGAGTGAAATGATAGCGCGCCAGATCGAGTTTCCACTGGCGGTGGCCGTGTGCGCGTGGTGCAGACCGCGCGCTTGGGGCGCTGGCCTGGGAGCATTGTCCCACGGGATTCGCCTGCCTCATCTGCGAAAGATGAAGCTGGAGCTGCAGCGGACCGCGGGCGCGGCTCCGGAACGCTTGCCTCGTCGGCGCAAAATCAAGAGCCCGTCGGCAGGGGAGGGCATGTTCCTGCCTTTGTAGGCTTTCTCGGCGCCGTGTGGTGGTTGAGGTGCGGTATTCCACAAAGGACCGCACAACCGCACCAAGGCGCGGGGGTTTAGCCGCCCGCGAATATGAGGCGGGAGCTTGGCTGGCCCAGGATGTGGGCAACTTCCAACTGCCAGCAGTAGCGCCGGCTTCCTGCGAATTCAGCGGCAATGGACAAAGCCCTTTGGCGACTTCTGGTCAGGGATATGCGTCGGTGAACGCATTCGCCGCCGCCATTTCGCTGTTCAGGTGACACCGCGCACGGCACGTCCCGCGGCGGTGAGATTCGCCAGCCGCATTTCGGAGTACTTGCGTGAGCAAGATCACCCCGTGTTCTGACTGATAGGAAGCGAGTCAAGCTTGGCCTTTGCGGTGGCCATCCGACACCGCCTCGCGCGGCTGAGCGGGGAACCGCCCCAGCAAGGCAAAGCTCGGCAAATCGCCGCCCGCGAATTGGGCAGCAAGACTCCCGGCGGGGCAGACGATCAGGACTTTGGCGATGGCGACTGCGACCGAGCCACCTTTCATGGATCTGCCGACGATAGCAGCTTGCGGATCGCCGCCATCAGCACACCTTCGACCTCGGGCGCGACGTTGGAAGCGTTCGGGCCTGTTTCGTAGCCGCCTTGGGTGTAGGCGACCGCAGTGCCAATGTACCACGGCGCGTAATCCCCGTATGCCGCCACCGCCACGAACAGGTCGGGTCGCATGGCCTTGGCGGCCAGTTGGTATTCGACAAATAGCTCGCCGGGCAGATGCAGGATGCGCGACCGACCCAGTCTCAAGCATTGCACGTCAAGTTGATGCCTTGCTTGGCACCGGCGCAACCAGGCGAGTCGGGAGGGGCCACCTGCCGCTACGAACGCCTCGACCCGCTCCTTCAGGTCTGCTTCCAGCTTAGCGGTGATAAGATTTGTGGCAGGGGGCAGCGCCACGGATTCGACCGTCCAACCCACGTCAGCGGCGCTCATCGGTTGGCGCTTGGTGCTTTCCCAAGCGCGGCGCATTCCATCCGCCAGCCGTTCGGCCAGCGCCAGGCGGTTCTCCGGTGAGCCGTCATTGTACTTGCCGGCGCCGACGTTCCCGCCTGCGCCGTTGAAATGGATATGCAGGGCAGGGGGGACGGCCAGTTGGCGGAGAAAACGGGCCAGCCCTGGAAAGTCGGGATTGGGTAACCCCGTGCGGTAGTAGCTCTGAGGGTGCGTGGCGTAGTAGCTCAGGACGGCCACGGGCTGCTCGCCGTTCCAAAGGCTGACGAGGGAAATGATGGGGTCAATGGTGCCCTCTGGCTCAGCGCGGATTGCCGGGTCCTTGGTCGCCGTCCAGCGGGTGGCGCGGACCTTGCCGTCCGGCCCCAGGATGCGCCGGTTGGAGGCGACCTGCTCGACGCGAGCCTCGCCCAGACCGAGGTGCGTCACCGGTTGGGCCCGAGGCAGAGATTCCCGCACCGCCCGCTCCAGATCCGCAATTACCTGGCGCTGGAAGCGACCCTCGTATTGGCGCGGGTTCATCCCTGCTTCGTTCAGGATGCGTTCCGCCGAGAAGTCACAGTCGGGCGCATCGTGCTGATGGAGGGAATGCACGGCCACCCGGCGAGGCGACGTGACGGCGGCGCGGGCGAGGGCATCGCAAAAGGCATCGTGGCCTTCATTGGCAATGCCGATCCAGTCCACGGCGCACAGTACGATCGGCTCCCCCGCGCCCAACAGGACTATGCCTCGCGCCCGCAGCCCAAGCTCCCAGTGGTTGGTCACTGGATCGTAGGCCATCATCGAGCCAACCGGAGGCGTGGCATCCACATCGAAGGTGGCCACGCGCAGGCCCACTGTGGGCGAAGGGGCGGGGGCTGTGTTTTGCGCAGCGGGCAGGACACCGCCACCTGCGCACAGGAGGCCAACGGCAAGAGCAAGCCGGATAAGCATGTCCTACGGTTTCCCGGGTTCGGTTGCCACTTCGATGCCTGTGTCAATGAACTGACCGCCGACGGTGTTGCGGCAATGAACGGCCAGCAAGTTGTCACCCACGACTATGGCCTTGGAGAGCGTGTCAGACAGTGCGGTGAAGTAGTCGGTGACGAACCCGGCAAACACAGCCACCGGTTGGCCGTTGAGATAGATCTCAGTGTCCTCATCGTGATGGAGCTTGAGCGCAGCCAAGTCGAACTGTGCCGTGTCGGCGCGGAACGTCCGTCGAATCCAGATGTCACTCGTGCGCCACTCGGTGCCGATGACGACGCCGGGGGTGCCCGGCGAACCAAATCCGCCCTTTCCCTGTGGCCAGCCGGAATCGTCGAAGCCCGGCTTCAGCCAGTCGGCAGAAGGCGTGTTCGTCGTGTAGCGCCACATCTGTGCGGACTCCTGCGAAGTAGGTACCAGCGTCCGCCAAGCCACGCGGCGGACTCGCGGCGGCTGCGTTTCGTAAGCAGCGGGTCGCTCGTTGATGGCCCGCAGCCGCCGCACATCATATTTCGGGGTGCGGTCGTAGAAATAAATGCCGTTTTGCTCCTGCTCTATGTCCGTCAACTGGGTGTAGCAGAAACCGAACATGTTCGGGTTGTCGAGCA
>Ga0326728_10003158_pt1 | contig 52250 bp, 34 predicted proteins | sample MB3enrmetagenome_FD_207602 | JGI IMG/M metagenome (GOLD analysis project Ga0326728, IMG submission 207602) | Lab enriched peat soil microbial communities from McLean, Ithaca, NY, United States - MB31MN | ecosystem: Environmental > Terrestrial > Soil > Wetlands > Peat | place: USA: New York... | reverse complement strand
GCAAGCGGCTAATGATCAGGACATTGCAGGAATCCGCAGGGCGCAAATCAGGTTTTGGTAGGGTCGCCTCGCCGAGGCGACCTCGGACGGCTCGGCGAGCCGTCCCTACCTCCGATGGAGATTGCTTTTTCAAAACCTGATTTGCGCCCAATCCGCATTTTCCGGCATTTTTCCCTTGACAATCCTAGCTTACATGCTAATCTTTCGGCGTGAGGGCAAGACACGTATGGGAAGACGGGAACGGGACCATGACCGGATGCGCCGGAATTTCGGATGGCCCGCCCTCCGTCCCGTCCGCCGCAGGCTCGGCGGAGGCGGAAGGCCCGGCGAAGGAGGGCGGATCGGGGCGGATGGCGGCGGCGGAGGTTTCCACGGCGGCGGAATCCCGCCCCCGGCCTCGAATCCTTTAATACTATATTAACTTAGTATGCTTTATGAATCCATTGCCGCCAGCATGCCGTTTTCCGCCAGTTTGGCCATTTTTGAGGAAAAGCAACCCAAATGGCTTGCCATGAACTATTTACGCGCAAAACCGAGCTTTCCAAATCAAGCCTAATCAACCCTAATCAAGTAATTTTTGAACGATAATACCCCCCATTCCATGAGGCCATTACTCCACCAATCGAATAGGGATTTCCCATTTTGCGGTCTAAAACCAGCCCCCATTCGAGCGAATGGAGTTCCCGGCGCCTTCATGAATTGGCCGCGCGATGTCCAACGCTGCCAATCAACTCTTGCGCCGGCTGGAAATTGTTGTACAATGAGGCGTCCGCGATGACGACGACTTCCGGCATCATTCCCAAGCAGGGGGCGGCCCTGCAAAACCGGCTCGACAGCACGCTGATTGAAGGAATCAATCTGCGGCTGGCGATGACAGGCTGTCCCACCTTCGGCAACGGCTCCATGAGCCGGTTTCCCAAACTGGCCGGCCCGATGTTTTCGCGGCAGAAGGAAACCATGCGCCTGCTGGCCGATTACCTTTGCCCGGCGGATTGGCGCATTGACCGGTTTCTCCACGATTACCTTTACGACGCCGGCGGGGCTGTCCGATGGCCGGCGCGCACTTTGGTTTTGGACAGCCCGGGACTGGCGCGCGAATTGTCCCTGCCCCCGGACCGCGACGAGTTTTTTTCCAGCATCATCCGCTCCTATCGTGTGCGCCAGGGGGTGCTGCACAATCCGGTCAATGACCGTCGCACCACCCAGGGGGTCTTTCATGTGGCGGAAGGCGGGTTGCCGGTGCCGGATGACAAATTGGCCGTGCCCAAGGAAGTGTTCCGGCGCTTGTTGGATGCGGCCTTGCATCCGCCGGTGGAATTGCTGCGGCTGCCATTCACCTCCACGCAGGAGGCCCAGGCGGAATGTTTCGTTTCCCTGTTGCTCCGGCCGGTGGTTTGTCCCGGCGTCCCCGGATTCATCGAGGAGAAATCCATGGAAATCCGCTTCTTCGCGCCGGGCAGCCTGGTGAGCAATCTGGATTTTGTGGAAACGATTTTTGGCAACGCGGGCGATCCCTTCCTCCCGGAGAACGACGCGGCCTTGGACGTGGAACATTGGACCGGCCACACCGGCTGCGTCATTCTCGCCCCGCACCTGATCACGCTGACCAAGAAAAATCTTGGCCTGCCCCACTGGGACCGGGCCTCGCCCCGCCAGCGCCGGGACGGGATGTGCTGGAAAACGGAGCACGAAGTTTACAACAACGGCGCGGCCTTCAAAGCCACGGCCCGCGACGCGCGGGGCGTCATCGTCACCGTGATTGCCGACAACTACTTTGGCTATTGCAAAAAGGAGGTCAAGACGCAGATCAGCTACGCCGCCAACCTCTACGGGTTGTGCGAGGAGGAACACGCCGGCGGCGCGCTGGTCTATGCCAGTTACGATCTGGGCGAGGAATTTCTCGGCAGCAAACATGTCCGCTCCCGCGGCCATTCCTTCGAGGAAGTCCTCAAGCTGGTCGGCGCGGGGCTGGAGTTGCAGCCGGAAGGCTATGCCATAGACAAGAAACACCCGGACATCATCTACGTGCCGAAGGATGTTCGCTTCGATTTGCAAAGGCAAACCGTGACCTGGCCCTCCCCATCGGGAGAACGGACGATCAAGCTGCTGGCGGACAAGGTTTACGTGCGCCCTTCCGGCTACCAGGTGCGCATGGAGAGGCTTTCCCCCAATCAGGCCTGGCGGCTGATCGGCACCGTGGCGGAAGGCACCCTCTGCCACAAACCCTGCACCGTTTCGGGCGGCGGCAAGTCCGAAATCTCCAAGTCCATCAGCGACGCCATTATCCACGGGCCGGTCTTCACCGCCGATTTCAAAAAGGACTGCGACCAGGTGCAGGCCCTGCTGGACCGGGATTACTCGGACCGTTTCAAGGATCCCGCCAAAGCCGGGATGGACCGGCGCCCCATCCTGAGTCCGGAGCGTTCGCTCGGCTCTGTTGTCAAACTATTTACTCCCTCCGAGAGCGATTACTCGGAGGAATTCAACCGCTGGCTCCGCTCGATTCCCCAATACATCCTCGAGCAGGTCTTCGTGGTCAAACGCTTTTACAAACCCTCCTGGAACGGCCATTGGCGCGAGCATCTGAGCGTGGACATCATCAACGGCACCCCCGGCAACGAGCTGAAATGCGACAAGCGCAAGCTGGTGGCCAACTTCCTCCGGGTCGGCTACGAGGCCGACGGTTCGTGGCGTGTCTTCGGCTTGCGCAAGGATTTTTTCCCCGCCGCCAAGGTGCAAATGGAGGACGACATCACCGCCTCGGTCGTGGCGCCGGCGGAGAAGCTGAAGGATTTGAACCCGGATTATTCCAACCCCTCGGTCAAATTCGTCCACAATTGCGAAGCCCGGCTATTCCAAAGGCCCGACGAGGCGATCCACCGCGGCTATGACAAGCAAACGGAAAAGGATTTGTCCGAGCCGGGAAATTTCCTGTCCAATTTCGAGCCGTTGACCCGGGCCGACGCGCGCAACCTGGTGGAGGACGCCATCGGATTTGTCAAATATACCGAGCCGATGCGGGGGCTGATTCTGGCCGCGGCCCGGGAGGGCGGCGCCGATTACTTCGTCTCCTCCTGCCACCCCCGGCTGGTGGACGGCAAACCCTCCAAGAACCCGCGCTACTTGCAACAGCGGCCCGATGTGGCCGACGCGCGCGCCACCCATCTGGCCGAAATGGCCGCCCGCCTGTTCCGCCGCATCCCGCTCGACGCCCCGCTTTATACTCCGGTCAACGCCGTCATGCCCGGCCGCCGCAACAATCCGCCAGACCCCGCCTCCCATCTCCGCTCGCTGGCGGTGTTCAACCCCATCCATTACCTGGAAGGGCCCGAGCTGTTCATGGAATTCATCTCCAGCATGACCGGCAAATCGCCCTCCACCACCGGGGCCGGCTCGGAAGGGGCCATGACCAAAGGCCCGTTCAACGCCCTGCCGCCGATCCTGGACCTCAACGCCGCCCTGCTCTCCTGCGCCCTCACCGGGTACGACGCCTTCATATCGGCCGCCGGATACATCGGGCCCAAAGTGCGCGTGGACCACGACGTGAGCCTGCTCATTCCGGAAGTCTGGTGCCGCATGACCCCGGCGGAGCGGCAGCCTGCATTTCTTATTGACAATGGTTATCTGGAAAAATGCGACGACTTTGATTTTGCCGGCAGGCGGGTTTTGGCCGGCCGCCTGGGCTGGCGCATCACGGCGAACTTCGTCCGCGCTTTTTTTGGCCGCGTCTTCAACTATCCCCACGCTGTATTCACTGAAGAAATCTTGCGTCCCGAGAAACAGGACCCGGCCGTCTTCGCCGACGGCATGGACAACATCGTCACCACCCACCGACAGTCCGCCGCCAGCTACTTTGCCGATGGCAGCGTCGAAATGGCCTGCCCGCCGCTCAAATGCCTGCTCCACATCATGGCCTACGGCGGGCATGAGGGCCGCGATGAAAAGCACCCGGAAATTCGCGCCCTCTTCACGCGGGAAAACATCCTCGCCAGCGATTGGTATGCCGCGCGTCTGGCCGCCAAACAGCAGCACGACTTGCGTCTGTGGCACGGCCACGCCACCTACCTGCAAAACTTCCTTCTGAAGAAAAATTACGAGGAGGAGGCCGGACGCCTCGGCCTCGCCGCCAAACTGGAGAGCGCCTGGGAAACGTATCACAAAGTAAAGGCCCCCGGCTACCTGGCCGGCCTGCGAGGCACCATCGGCCTCCAACCGCTTCCTCCCGCCGCGCCAGCCCCGCCGGAACCGCGTTGATCAGGGTGGAAGCACTTGGCCTGCCACCGGCTTTTTTTGGTTGATGGCGGAGGGCCGGGGCCGGCTTGGCTTCGCGCCGGACTTCGCCATTTGCTTTTCCCCGCGCAACACAGCAGCCGGCGACCAACGATCCTGCAGCCGCACCCGCACAGGCTCAGGCGGAGGACTGCCCGCCCTGCCTTTCCCAGCGCGCCGAATGCCGGTCGGGTGCGCTCTACCGGGCGGTATCGTCCCAAACCCAGTCGTCGTCCGAGCCGGGCTTGCCGCCGTCGTCGGTTTCATTCCAGCCGACTGAGTAAAGAAGAAACTTCCCGTCACCCGCAAGGCGGTAATGCAGGGGCTGGCCGCCAATGATGTCGGGCGGGATTTGGTCCAGGAATTGCGGGACCAGGGCGTGGAGGGTTTCGGGATAGGCGTTGTGCGCCAGGCGGTAACGTTCGAGGGCGCAGGCGATGAGCGCTTCGTGGACCTGCGTTTCGAGCCTGGCGTTTGTGCGACACATCTTGCTGTTTCTGGGATCGGCCATCTGGGCCAAGTAATTATACGGTGAAGGATGAGACTTGGCCATAATGGCGACGGCATCCACTTTTTTCGGAAACACTAACTGGCCGGTGGAGTCCGAGCTTTCGGCGAGGGCCTGGCGACCGTTGGCGAGTTGGACCATGTTCTGATAGACCCAGCCGCGGGGGATCAATTCGCCGACGACTGTCGCTTTCAGGGTTGTCCAGGCGTTGGTCGGCCATAGGTGGCCGCCGAACAACAATTCCCCCACGTTGAAGGCCGTGGCGTTTGGAAAGAAATCGGACACCCTGGCAAGCTCTGCCAACATCCCACGCTTCAAGTCAGACACGAAGTTGATATTTTCGAGTTGGTCCTGCAATACCGCCAGTTGCGCATCGTTCCAGGCATGACTTCGCAGCCCGTCGGTTATAGCGCCAAGGTCAATTGCCGTCACCGTCTCACGGATCAATGTTGCAATCATACCCCATTTGCTGCGCGGCAGGTCTTCCACGATGCGGCACAAGTCCTGGCTCAGAGTCAGATCGCGCAACGCTTCCTCCGGCCGGCCCAGCAACAAATAACATTGGGCCTGCGCACTCAAAATGCGGGCGAGCGGGCCAATGTGAAAGAAGAGCGGGTCGAGTTCATTCCCGGGTTTCTGATCATCGCCCGAAATGCGGGCGTAAGGACGCTGGAAGGCCTGGCGCATCACCGCGAACTGCGGTTCCAGGACGGCAATCCGGGCAAGGAGTTCGGCGGCTGAACCCGGCGCTTCCATCGTCACCTTGTAGGAACTTTTGCTGGCGGGTTCGATCCGCGCATTTTCCTCCTCGTACAAGTTAACAGGTCCATCGGGATGGAAGCCGTTGGTCAGGAATTGCTCCAACTCCTTTGCCGATGGGGCTGTTTGGCACTGCAACAGGATTTTGGCGGGGTGAATCTCCTCCGGTCGCCGCAATAAATGGAGAAATCCCCAGGGATCAGTGAAATAGGTCCCGAACGCATCTTTGATCAGCTTGGCCACTTCGGCTTTGGCGTGCGGATCTTCATAGGACAGCACTGTGAAACCGGCGGGGGAATTGGAGTCCGGCTGGCTAAAGGCCACTTCAGCCACGACGACGCGGGTGGAAGGGTGGTTTGTATCCCCGGCCTCGTATAGGTCCGTTATGTCCCCTAACCTCGCGCTCAAAACCGTGGGGCCTTTTCCCAAAAACCACTGCCGCATTTCCGGCACGGCAAAGACATTTTGATCATCCGGCACCGGGGCAGGAATGCTATCCACCCAATCCATCTTGATGCCTTTGGCCTCCAACTCGCGCTTGCAATTTTCCCAGTCGCGTTTGCCGCGCCAGCTTTCCTCGGTGTAAAAAATGGCGGTCAATGTCAGCAAAATGGCAACGCCGAGCAGGCAGCGCCGCAAAATGCGCCAGCGTTTGGATTGGATGTCGGTCATCATAAATATCAGACAATTTGCCACTCCTGCTCCCGCGCGCTGCGCGGCCGGGGAGGATCGAAAGGCGCGGCAGGAGTGTTGACGGGAGCACGAACGATGCCGGGCTGAGTCAGTTCCGCCAGCACGCGGGTTTGTTCCTCCCACGACTGCACCATCGCCGCAGCCGAAGAGGAGCGCGCGCCGGCCGATTGAGGATCGGACAATCGCGCGTTGACCGCCAGCAACGCCAACCAGACCGCCGCCAGCCCAACCCAGGCGCGGCGGCACGGCCAGATCATTTCGCGCCAGACGTTGCGGAAGATGTTCTTCGGCAGCGACCCACGCGCGCCAGCTTGGGCGGCGGACCCTTGAACCCAACCCGGCAGGGCTGCGCTGCCGCGCAGCCCAGATTTGCCCGCCGCGGCTTGAGCAGTGGACGCCTGCACCGCGCCGGCCCAGCGCGTCCGCATGACCTGGGTTGGCTCGATTTGCGCGAGATTTTTCTCCCAGCCGGCCAGCGGCGCGGCAAGAGCCTTGATCTCGTTGCAATAACTCCGGCAACTGGAGCAGGCGGCGATGTGCCGCTCCATTTCGGGCCGGTCTTGTTCCGGCAAGGCGCCGGTCGCGAAGAGAGAAATCTCCCGGCGGCGGGAGCGGCATGGATTGCGGAACCATTTCATATCGTGGCGCGTTAATGAGAGAGGGAAAAGCTATACGACTCTGTCGAGCCGTGAATCCATCCCAACCCGGTAGGGCGAGACTCTGTCGAGCCGTGACTCTTTCCGAAGAAATCGAGTTTCGGCTCGACGGAGTCTCGCCCTACCGTCCAAGAATGGCTGGTTTCTTTCATATCTGTTTATCCCCTTCCGGCGCAGGAAGGTTCATTTTCATTTGGCGCAATTTTTCCAGGGCATGATGAAGGCGGGATTTGACCGTCCCCACCGGGCAGCCCAAGGCCCGCGCCATGTCCGGCAGGGAGGCGTCCTCGAAAAAACGGAGAAGAATGACGCGGCGATGTCTCTCGGGCAACCGGTCAACGCCTTCGCGGAGCCGGGCGGAGATTTCATTTTGGGCGGCGATTTCCGACGGCGAAGGCTCCGGGGAAGGGAGGTTCTGGTGCCGCGCGGCCAGATCGTCCCGCTGGAAGGCCGGCAGCCAGGCCAGCGCCAGCGGCCGGGAGCGGGCGCGCCGCGCCAGTTTTTGCCGCCGATGCAGCAGAATGGCGCAGAGCCAGGTGGAAAACCGGCAGCTTTCATCATAGCGGTCCAGGCTTTTCCAGGCTTCGACGAGGGTTTCGGAAACCAGGTCCTCGGCCACGCTGAGATCGCCCGCCAGCGCGGCGGCCTGGCGGAGCAGGCGGGCTTGGAGAGGCTCAACCAAACGGCAAAACGCCGGCGCATCCCCGGCGCGGGCGCGCCGAAGAAGTTCGCCGGGAGCCGTCATCGCAGCCGGGTCGTCGGTGATCTGCATCCATGTATCAATCCCCGGTGACAGGGGAAAGGTTCAAAAATAGTCAGAATAACGCTTGCTTTGTTGAGCGGATGGGGGCATGTTGCCGGGCATTCTGAATTGCCTGCCCCTTTTTCAAGGTGGGGCGGGGCATCGTTTGAACCCGGTTCACCTGGTCCTGGCGATGCTTTAAAACAGAAAGCCGGGAAAAGACCGGAAGCAGCAAACAGGTAGTTTTGAAACAAAGGCCATGTCCTCTGCCAACTCAGCCAGTGTGGAACAGTCCATCGAGCTGGAAGGAACGATTCAAACCGTTCTGCCCGGAACCATGTTCCGCGTCGTGCTGGACAACCAGCACCAGGTGCTGGCGCACATCTCCGGCAAGATGCGGCGGCATTTCGTGCGGCTGACGGTCGGGGACCGCGTGCGCCTGGAGATGTCGCCTTATGACTTGACCAAGGCGCGGATCACCTACCGGCTCCGTTAAATCGCAACCCGCAACCCCCCAGACGTTTTGTTCTATTCCTTTTTGCAATGGTCGGCCTTTGGATTTATCGGCGGCATTATTGGCTCCTCCTTTATTGAGTGGGCGCTGCATCGCTACATCATGCACCGTCCGCTGTGGAAATTCACCTACCCTTACGAGCGGCATGCGCTGACGCATCATCGCATTTTCAAGGCCGATTACACCTATCATCTGATCCATGAAAAGGACAAATTCACCATTCCGATGGCCTGGTGGAACGGGCCGGTGCTGATCGCCCTGTCGTTGCTGCCCTTTCTCGCGGCGTCCATCGTCACCGGGCATTGGGGGATTCTCTGCGGCGGGGCGCTGGCGATCAGTTCGTATTACGGGGCCTATGAATACCTGCATTGGTGCATGCATCTGCCGCGCAAGCGCAACGTCGAGCGGTCGGGGATTTTCTTCCGGCTCAACGGCCACCATTTGCTGCATCACCGCTACATGGGCAGGAATTTCAACGTGGTTTTTCCGCTGGCGGATTTGTGCCTGGGCACATTGCTGCTGCGTTCCAAGGCGCATTTCAAGCAGGCGGAAGGCCCGTCGGTCCCGAACGTCCAGCCCAAGTTCCCGAAAGTGGCGCTGGCCGTCCCCAAGCCGTAAGTTTGCTTCATTGCCGGCGGCTGGGATAAGCTTGCTTCCCCGTGAGCGATGATTTTTCAGACGCGGCCCTGGTGCTGGCCGGGCACGGCTCGACGCTCAACGCCAACTCCGCCGCGCCGGTTCGCCAGCACGCCGCGGAGTTGCGCCGGCGCGGCATTTTCGCGCAGGTGCGGGAGGCGTTCTGGAAACAGGAGCCGCACCTGGCCGAGGTGATGCGCGGGGTTTTCGCGCCGCGTGTCTTCGTCGTGCCGCTTTTTATCAGCGACGGCTATTTCACCGGGGAAGTCATCCCGCGCGAACTGGGCTTTTGCCGGAAGGGGGAGAGCCAATTCTCCCGCGTCCAACAGCGCGGCGGACAAACCTGGTTTTACTGCGGCCCGGTGGGAACGCATCCCCGCATGACTGAAGTCCTCCTGGCCCGCGCCCGGGAGATCGTGGAACAATTTCCCTTTCCGCGCGCGCCCAAACCGGCGGAGACCACCCTTTTCATTGCCGGGCACGGCACGGACAGGAACGAGAATTCCCGCAAAGCCATCGAGCGGCAGGTGGACTGGATCCGCGCCAGGAACCTTTTTGCCCAGGTCCACGCCGTCTTCCTGGAGGAGGACCCGCGCATCGGGGATTGCTACAAGCTGGCGCAAACGAAAAACATGGTGGTGGTGCCGTTTTTCATCAGCGACGGTTTGCATTCCGTCGAAGACATCCCGGTGATGCTGGGCGCGCCCGGGGCCGTGGTGCGGGAACGGTTGCAGCAGGGCCGGCCCACCTGGCGCAACCCGACCGAGCGCGAAGGCAGGCGCCTCTGGTACGCCGCCGGCGTCGGCAGCGAACCGCTGATGGCGGAAGTCATCCTGGAACGCGTGCGCGAATCCGCCGCGCCGGCATGAGCGATCTTCTTTTTCGCGGATAAAACGGGTCCGGGAAAAAGTCCGGGATATGCTCCGCTTGTCCGCCACAGACTGAAATACTTTTCCAGCCCCGGACTCCGGACTTTGGCGAAGCATGGGGAACACTCAAGGGGCCAGGCGGGCGATGTCCCAGGAGCCGCCGGGCTGGCGGGTGTAGAGAAAGCGGTCGTGCAGGCGGTTGGGCCGGCCTTGCCAGAACTCGATTTCCCGGGGCACGACACGATAGCCGCCCCAAAAAGAGGGAAGGGGCACCTGGCCCTCGCCGAATTTGCGCTTCATTTCCTCCCACTTCTGCTCCAGAAGCGAGCGGGTGGTGATGACCGAGCTTTGCGCCGACACCCAGGCGCCCAGTTGGCTCCCGCGCGGGCGGGTGATGAAATAGGCCAGGGTTTCGGCGGTGGAAATCTTCTCCGCCGCGCCGCAGACGACGACCTGGCGTTCCAGAGCCAGCCAGGCAAAGAGCAGGGAGACCTGGGGATTGTCCGCCATCTGGCGGGCCTTGCGGCTCTGGAAATTGGTGTAAAAAACGAAACCGCGCTCGTCATAGCTCTTGAGCAGGACCGTGCGGACCAGCGGGCGCTGATCGGCCCCGGCGGTGGCCAGGCTCATGGCGTTTGGCTCCACGAGCTGGGCGTCCACCGCCTGCTGGAACCAAAGGGCAAACTGGTCGAACGGGCTGGGCTTGAGGCCCGCCAGGTCCAATGCGCCGCGCGTGTATTCCGAGCGGGTTTCGATCTTCATGGCGTTGTCAATTATTCCGATATCCTCCATGAGCGTTGCCCCGGAACGGCGAAAAGTCAAACCAGGAGGCTGCCATCAGCGCCTTCCAGAGCCGGTACGGCAAGGCACTTGCTTACAGAGAGTAAACAGTTGGCTTTGCCGGGCGCCGGCTTGAAATCCTTGCGCCGGCGGTGAAGGAAAATGACCACAGTGCGCAATTTGCGACCATTGGCGGACCATGCTGCAACATTACAAACAGAACGGCGGATTCGACGAGATGCTCGATGAATCCGGGGCGACGCGGGCGCATTACCGGAAGTTTCGCGCCCTGCTGGAGGAGATTCAACCGGAGGATTTCACCCAGCGGCGCCACTCGATGGACTTGTCGTTTTTGCGGCAGGGAATCACCTTCAATGTTTATGGCGACGAAAGAGGGGCGGAAAAGATTTTCCCCTTCGACCTGATCCCGCGCATCATTCCCGCCAGCCAATGGGAGTTTCTCGAACGCGGCCTGACCCAGCGCATCACCGCGCTGAACCTGTTCCTGCATGATATTTACCACGGCCAAAAAATCCTCAAGGACGGCGTCATCCCGCCCCGCTACGTGTTGTCGGGGAAACATTTTCGGCGCGAGTTTGTCAACTTCAAGGTTCCGCAAAATATCTACATTCATGTTTGCGGCACGGATTTGATTCGCGGCGGCACCGGGGAATGGATGGTGCTCGAAGACAACGCCCGGTGCCCGTCCGGCGTCAGTTATCTGTTGGAAAACCGCCGCGCCATGAAGCGGAGTTTCCCGGCCATGTTCGAGTCCATCGGGGTGCGGCCCGTGGAACACTACCCGCAGGAGCTGCTCAAGATGCTGCAATACATCGCGCCCGGCGGCGTGGCCGACCCGGCCGTCGTGCTGCTGACGCCCGGCGCGTGCAACTCCGCCTACTTCGAGCACACTTACCTGGCGCGCCAGATGGGAATTCAGATTGTCGAAGGCCGCGATTTGGCGGTAAAGGACGACCGCGTCTTCATGCGCACCACCAAGGGCCTCCAGCAAGTCCATGTGATCTACCGGCGGATTGACGACGATTTTCTCGACCCCACGGTCTTCCGGCGCGACTCGGTGCTGGGCGTGCCGGGCATCATCCGCGCTTTCCAGCAGGGCAACGTCTCGCTGGCCAACTCCATCGGCACCGGCATCGCGGACGACAAAGTGATGTATTATTTCGTTCCGCGAATGATCAAGTATTACCTCGACCAGGACCCGGTCCTCCCCAACGTGCCGACCCACCTGGCCAGCGAGGAAGCCGGCCGCAAATATATCCTGGAAAACCTGGAAAATCTGGTCGTCAAGGCCGCCAACGAAAGCGGCGGCTACGGCATGCTGATGGGACCCAAAGCCAGCCGCGAGGAACTGGCCAAATTCCGCGCCCTGATCGCCGGCGACCCGCGCAATTACATCGCCCAGCCGATGATTCTGCTCTCCCAGCATCCCACCGAGGCGGCGGGCCGGTTCGAGGGAAGGCACATTGACCTGCGCCCCTACATCATCTATGGGGAAAAAATCACCATTGTGCCCAGCGGCCTGACGCGCGTGGCCTTGCGCAAAGGCTCGCTCGTGGTCAACTCCTCCCAGGGGGGCGGCAGCAAGGACACCTGGGTGCTGTACGGCGATGAATAAGCCGGGAAAAACAGCCGCGCCCCCCATGTTGAGCCGCGTCGCCAATTCACTTTACTGGATGTCGCGTTACATCGAGCGCGCGGAGAACACGGCGCGCCTGGTGGACACCAGCCTGCAACTGCTGCTGGATATGCGCAATCTCGACGAACAACACGTCGCCAAACAATGGCTCCCCATTGTCCAGGCGGCCGGCGACGAGGAGGCCTTTTCCAAGCTCCATCCCAAAGCCACCGGCCCGGCCGTGACGGAGTTCCTGGTGTTCCAGGCGGAAAACCCCAACTCGATTGTCCAATGCATCAGCCAGGCGCGGGAAAACGCGCGGATGGTGCGCGATCAAATTACCTTCGAGTTGTGGGAGGAGCTGAACCGGCTTTATCTGTTTGTCAAGTCGCCCGAGGCGCGCCAGGTTTGGAAGCAAAGCCCGAGCGATTTCTTTTCGGAAATCAAGGCGGCCTCCATGCACTTGACGGGCATCGCCTACGCCACCCTCATCCACAATGAAGGCTGGTGGTTCACGCAGGCCGGCCGGTTCCTGGAACGCGCCGACAAGACCTCGCGCATCCTGGATGTGCGCCACCAAAGCCTCCCCGCCCGGGGGCTGCCGGGCGCCATCAGCCAGACCGAGGCGCTGGAGTGGTCGGCCATCCTGCGTTCCTGCAGCGCCTGGGACGCCTATAAATCCCTCAACGGCGCGGATGTTCACCCGGCGCTGGTGACCGAATTCCTGGTGTTGAGCGAGGATTTCCCGCGCTCCATCCGCTTCTGCGCGGCGCAACTGAACACGGCGCTGCGAAAAATTTCCGGCGTGCCCGAAGGCCGGTTCGTCAACGACGCCGAACGCCGCGCCGGGCGGCTCCTGGCGGAATTGCAATTCAGCACGGTGGAGGAGATTTTCGAGCGGGGCTTGCACGGCTACATGGACGACCTGCAAATCCAGTTCAACCGCATCGGCGGCGCGCTCTTCGAGGCCTATTTTTTCCTTTCGCTCGCCGCCCAGGGGGAGGCAGATTTTGTCCAGCAGGAAGAACAACAGCAGCAAGGCGCGCCCCCGCGGCCCGCCGCCCTGCCATCGGCCCTGACGCCATGAAACGAATTGCGATTCTAACCGCGGGCGGCGACACCCCCGCGCTGAACGCGACCATCCACGGAGCGGTCATGCGCGCCAATGAACTCAAGATCGAGATCATTGGCATCATCAAGGGATTCAACGGCATTTTCAATCCGCGCGCGCCCCATGTTCACCTCAACCCGCTGTTCCAGGGCATTCCCGAGCTGGACCCGACCAAGGGCGGGACCCTGATCGGATCCTCGCGCGATTATGTGGACCCCGACAACAAGGAGCAGTTGGACCAAGTCGAGCGCCGCCTGGCCGAATTGAAAATCGAAGGGCTGATTTGTGTCGGCGGCGACGGCACGTTCAACGGTCTGCAACCTCTCACCGAACGCCTTCCCGTCGTGCTCGCGCCCAAAACCATAGACAACGACCTGGGGCTTAACTACCCGAGCGAACCGGAGGAGTGGATCCGCGTCGCCGATGCCGAGGCGAAAAACGGTTACCGCTACAAGCGGACGGAATCCAACACCGTGTTCCATTCCAGCCTCATGGTCAATTATGTCACCCCCGGCTACGCCACCGCCGTCTTTGTTTCGGCCACGGGCGTGGGCCGCCTGCGCACCACGGCGGAAAGCCACCGTCGGATCGCCATCATTGAGGTCATGGGCCGGCACTCCGGTTACCTGGCCCTCGGCACCGCCTACGGCGGCCCGGACATCATTCTCATCCCGGAGCACCCGCTGGACCTGGAGGGCCTTGTCGAACGTGTCAAACAGATTTATGACCTGCAAAAAAACGTCGTCATCGTCTGCGGGGAAGGCATCGTGGACGACCGGGGCCGCGAACTGGGCGCCGAAACCAGGACCACCGATCCGGCGGGAAACCTGGTCCTGAGCGGCGCGGCCGAGGCCTTGCGGGCCAGGATGATTCAAATGATCGGCGACCGCTACTTCCAGCTTTACCGCCGGAGCGACTCGGCGCACGAGGCCATCTTCATCCGCAAAGTCGGCCATACCCAGCGCGGCGGGCGCCCCATCCTCTTCGACCGCTTTTACGCCGCCCATCTCGGCGCCAAAACGGTTGACCTGTTGCTCGAAGGCCGGACCAACGCGGTCGCCGTCCTCCAATACGACACGGCCAAGGGATTTCATGTCGAGGGCTACGACGGAAACCGTTTTCGGGATCGTTGGGGCCATATTCACGCGCGCCAAATGCATCCTGACTTTTATGACACCCGCCTGATGAAGCCCTCGCGCGCCGGGATCGAATACCTTCTGCCGATCTTCACCGACGCCATCGGCAACGACGACATGGAGCACACGCGGCAGACCTTGTTCGCGCCGGGCAACCTGGTCCAGCCCTACCACTCCATCAACACGGACATTGACAAACGAATCCGTTACCTTCAGCCTGAAACCGCCGCCGCACCGGCGGCACATTGACCCGATTAGTCAACCCTGGAACCATCGCCAAAACCAGTGTCCATCCACGCCGCCCTTTATCACAAAACCCGCTACGCTTACGACCGGCCCACCGGGCATTCCCCGCATGTCATCCGGCTCCGGCCCGCGCCCCATTGCCGCGCCGCCATCTTGAGCTATTCCCAAAAAATCACCGGGGGCAAGCACTTCATCAACTGGCAGCAGGACCCCTTCTCCAACTGGAACGCCCGCGTGGTGTTCCCGGAAAAACTGTCCGAGCTGTGCGTCGAGGTGGAACTGGTCGTGGAAATGGCCGTCCACAATCCCTTTGATTTCTTCCTCGAGCCGGGCGCCGCCCATTATCCGTTCCCCTACGACGCGGCGCTGAAAAAGGACCTGGCGCCTTTTCTGGAGCCGTGCGCCGCCGGACCCCTCTTGAGCGCCTGCCTGCGCCGCGTCCGCGAAGAACTCGCCTCCCAGCCGGTCCGCACCAGCGACTTTTTGGTGGCGCTCAACCAGCGGGTGCGGAATGATGTCAAGTATCTGATTCGCCTCGAACCGGGCGTGCAGCCGCCGGAGGAAACCCTGGCCAAGGCCAGCGGCTCCTGCCGCGACTCCGCCTGGCTGCTGGCGCAACTGCTCCGCCATCTCGGACTGGCCGCGCGCTTTGTCTCCGGCTACCTCATTCAACTCGCGCCCGACCAGAAGTCGCTCGACGGCCCGAGCGGACCGGAAAAGGATTTCACCGACTTGCACGCCTGGTGCGAAGTGTACCTGCCCGGCGCGGGATGGATCGGCCTGGACGCCACCTCCGGCCTGCTCGCCGGGGAGGGCCATATTCCCCTTTCTTGCACCCCGGAGCCGTCCTCCGCCGCGCCGGTTTCCGGGGCGGTGGATGAGTGCAAAGCCACCTTGCAGCACGAAATGCGCGTCACCCGCATTTACGAATCTCCCCGCGTCACACGGCCTTACAGCGACGCGCAATGGGAAAAAATCCAGGCGCTGGGCCGCGCCGTGGACGCGGACCTCGCCCAACACGACGTCCGCCTGACGATGGGCGGCGAGCCGACCTTCGTTTCGATGGACGATCCCGACGGCGCCGAGTGGAATTTCACGGCGGTCTCGCACCCCAAGCGGGTGCTGGCCGGCAACCTGATCCGGCGGCTTCGCGACAAATTCGCTCCGGGCGCGTTGCTGCATTATGGACAGGGAAAGTGGTATCCGGGGGAATCGCTGCCCCGCTGGGCGCTGGGTTGTTACTGGCGCAAGGACGGGGTGCCGATTTGGAAGGACGATTCCCTGATAGCCGACGAATCCAGGGACTACGGCTTCGGGCCGCGCGAGGCCAGGGAACTGGCTCTGCGCATCGCGGCCCATCTGGCAGTGGACAGCCGCCGGCTGCTCCCCGCTTACGAGGACGTTTTTTATTACACCTGGAAGGAGCGCCGGCTGCCGTCCAACGTCACGCCGGAGAAATCTAATCTGAACAACAAGGAGGAGCGCGACCGGCTGGCGCAGGTTTTCCAAAAAGGACTGGGCGCGGTGGCCGGCTACGCGCTCCCGCTCAAGCGCCGCCACTCCGGCGAAGAACCCGGCTGGGTGAGCGGGCCGTGGTTCTTGCGCGACGAGGAAATTTTGTGGCTGATTCCGGGCGACTCGCCCATGGGTCTGCGCCTGCCCATGGATTCCCTTCCGTGGGTGGCTGAAAGCGAGTATCCGCGGCTTTATCCAACCGATCCCGGAGTGAGATTGCCGCCGCTGCCCGCCGAGTTTCCCTCCGGCGCGCGCGCCGGCCAGCGTTTCCTTGAAGGCGCCGGCGCGCCCTTGCCGGCCGGGTCCGGCCCGGGGCGGCGCGCGCAACGGCTTCAGGACAACGTGCCGGGGCAACTGCCTCCGGAGGAGGACCCGGCGCGGCGTCCGGCCCCGCAGCAAAGCGCTCCCTGGCTGGTCCGCACGGCCCTCTGCGTCGAACCGCGCGGCGGGCGATTGCATGTTTTTCTCCCGCCGGTTGCGGCCACGGAAGACTATCTGGACATGGTGGCGGGAATCGAGGCGGCCGTCCAAGAGGCGGGAATGCCCGTGTTGATGGAAGGGGAGACGCCCCCCAGAGATGCGCGCCTGAACAAACTGGCGGTGACGCCGGACCCCGGCGTGATTGAAGTGAATCTGCATCCCAGCGCCACCTGGGACGAACTGGTGGAGAAGACCACCGTGCTCTACGAGGAGGCCCGGCAATCGCGGTTGCGGGCCGAAAAGTTCATGCTGGACGGCCGCCACACCGGCACCGGCGGCGGCAACCACCTGGTCATCGGCGGCCCGACCCCGGCGGATTCCCCGATTCTTCGCCGGCCGGACCTGCTCCGCTCGCTTCTGGCCTATTGGCAGAATCATCCCTCGTTAAGCTGGCTCTTCAGCGGGCTGTTCATCGGCCCGACCAGCCAGGCGCCCAGGCTGGATGAGGCGCGGCACGATTCGCTTTACGAACTGGAACTGGCTTTCCAGCAGGTCCCGGCCGCCGGGAAGGAGACGCCGCCCTGGCTGGTGGACCGGCTGTTCCGCAATCTTTTGATCGACGCCTCCGGCAACACGCACCGCGCGGAGTTTAGCATTGACAAGCTCTTTTCGCCCGAAAGCGCGGGCGGACGGCTGGGCCTTTTGGAAATGCGCTCCTTTGAAATGCCGCCGCAGGCGCGCATGAGCGCCGCCCAGCAATTGCTGCTCCGCGGGCTGATTGCCCGGTTTTGGCGGCAGCCCTGCGCCAACCGCCTCGTCCGCTGGGGAACGGACCTCCACGACCGCTGGATGCTGCCGCATTTCTGCCAAACGGATTTCGCCGACGTCATCGCCGATCTGCGCCGGGACGGCTACCCGTTTGAAACGGAGTGGTTCGCGCCGCATTTCGAGTTCCGATTTCCGCGCATCGGCCAGTTCGCGCAGAGGGACATCGAAGTCGAACTGCGCGGCGCCCTGGAACCGTGGCACGTCCTGGGCGAGGAAGCAGGTGGAGGCGGGACGGTTCGGTATGTGGACAGTTCGCTCGAACGCCTCCAGGTCAAGGCGAGCGGCATGATAGGGGACCGCTTTGCCATCACCTGCAATGGCCGCCGCGTGCCGCTCCATCCCACTGGAACCAACGGCGAGTTCGTGGCCGGCGTGCGCTACCGCGCCTGGCAACCGCCGGAATGTCTTCAGCCCGACATTGGCGTCCACACCCCGCTGGTATTCGACCTGTATGACACCTGGAACGAGCGTTCCCTGGGCGGCTGCACCTATCATGTGGCACATCCGGGCGGCCGGAATTACGCGACCTTTCCCGTCAACGCCTACGAAGCCGAAAGCCGGCGCTTGTCGCGCTTTTTCCCGCACGGCCACAAACAGGGCCGTTTCCAAGCGCCGGAGGAACCCGTCAACCGCGACTTTCCATTCACCCTGGATTTGCGCGCGCCGCCCGGGCGCGTGTGACTTTTTAGGTTCAATCTCCATAGGTTCATCTTATTGCCGCCCATTTCCGCCAAGGTTGCCGCCAGAATCCGCCCCCTGTCACGCCCTGTTTTAATGGCACACCCCCCCACAACTTCGAACTTGGCTTTTCGAGGGGGTTGCTTGCAAGTTATTGCGAATGCGGATTTACCTATGAAAAAGATGGTCGGGGCGGTGAGATTTGAACTCACGACCTTCTGAACCCCATTCAGAACATTGTCGAGTAGGATAACTTTCCAAATGGCAAAGTGCAAATAAGTGCCAAAATGACTTGCAAGTCCATGTCGGCAGGTAATGTCGCTACGGCGAAGTTCAGGCTCAAGACTTCCGTCCGGCTTGGTCTGTCAGTTCCGAATTGAGGCGCAGGGGTTTGCCGCGTTTCACGTTAATCTGCGCCACGCGGCTGCCATAACGCACCACAGCTTTTCCAGTGGCAGACGGACGGATTTCGGCACTTTGCAGTTTTCCTCCCTTCCAGACCATATCCACTTCGTATCCGCCCCGCGCCTGCAAACCCGTGACACGGCCGTCCGGCCATGCGGAGGGCAACGCCGGCAACAGTTCGATTTCGCCGTTATGACTCTGGAGCAGCATCTCAGCGATGGCAGCCGTCCCGCCGAAATTCCCGTCGATCTGAAACGGCGGATGAGCGTCAAAAAGATTCGGATAAGTGCGGCTTGGATCGAAGAGGTGATTTATGATGCTGTAGGCCCGGTCGCCGTCGCCCAGCCGGGTCCAACAATTGATGCGCCAAGCGATGGCCCAACCAGTGGTTATATCACCGCGGGTATTGAGCGTGACTTTGGCAGCATTGGCGAGTTCCGGCGTGCCGCGCGGCGTGATCTGGGCGCTCGGGAAAAGCGCATACAAATGGGAAATATGCCGATGTTGCTGATCTCTTGCCTGCGCATCCCAGTCGTCAAGCCACTCCTGCAATTGTCCATTCTTCCCGATCTGGAGGGGGGCGAGCCGTGCCCGGGTTAGTTCCAGCTTCTCGCGGAAGCCGGCATCGGTGTTGAGGATGTGGGACGTCTCGATGCAATGGGTGAACAAATCGCGGAGAATTTCGGAGTCCAGGGTTGGTCCGGCGCAGACGGCGGAACCGTAAGGATGCTGGTTTTCCGGGGAGAGAGACGGGCAGGTTACCAGCCATTGATGGGTCGGTTCCTCGACGAGGGTGTCGAGGAAGAATTGAGCCGCGCCGCGCATCATGGGATAGATCTGCTTGAGAAATCCCTTGTCGCCGCTGAAGGCATAATGCTCCCACAAGTGTTGGCACAGCCAGGCGCCACCAGTGGGCCACATCCCCGACTCGGGGGTGTCGATGGGACCGGTCGCACGCCAAAGATCCGTATTGTGGTGGGCAACCCAGCCGCCGGCACCATACATTTCCTTCGCGGTGCGGGCGCCGGTCTTGGACAGGTCTTTGACCATCGCCATCAGCGGCACCGTGCATTCGGACAGATTGCAGGTCTCCGCCGGCCAGTAGTTCATTTCGGTGTTGATGTTGATCGTGTATTTGCTTTGCCAAGGCGGGTTCATGCTGTCATTCCACAGGCCCTGCAGGTTGGCGGGCTGGCCACCCGGACGCGAACAACTGATCAGCAGGTAGCGTCCGAACTGAAAGTAAAGCTCGGCAAACTGGGGGTCCTGCCCATTGTGAAAATTGCGAATCCGCTCGTCGGTCGGCAACTGCATGGCATCGGTCCGGCCCAGATCCAGCGAAACCCGCCGGAACAGCCGTTGATGTTCCTGGACGTGGCGGGCGAGCAGCGCCTCGGGCTTTCTCTTGGCCGCGGCCGCAATGCGCGCCTTGACAATGGCATCCGGATCGCCCGTCACATCGTCAAAACTTTTGTAACTGGTGGCGATGGCCATCAATACGGTGGCGGAGTCCGCATTCGTCACTGAGACCGAATTGGAACTCACTAAGGTTTTTCCACCATCCGCCCCCACGCGCGCCCGCACCTCGAACTTCAACGCGCCTTTGATGCGGCCCGAGGCCCCATCCCCGTTGACGCCGCGCAAGGCGAGCGTGTGGCCGGGTTCGACGGTCAGACTGGCCTTCTGGAGCGTCCGCAAACCGGCGGTGAACGAGATGGAGCCTTTCTTATCCGCGGCGAGACGGACGACGATCACTTGATCCACCGGGCTGGCAAAGACGGCTCGAGAGTACTGCACGCCGTTGGCCGTGTAATTGACGCCGGCCACCGCCGTGTCCAGATTCAGATCCCGCCGGTAATTCTCCACTGAGTCAACCTCCGGGAATGTCAGGATCAGGTCCCCGGCCGGTTCATAAGGCATCTGGGAAAGGGGGACGGACATTATTTTTGAGCTGATAAGCCTCGACGCGTCCCGGTATTTGCCGTCAAAAATCAATCGCCGTGCCTCCGGAAGCGCCTCCTTCGCCTGTGGATTCACCGGGTCATAAGGCCCACCCCCCCAAAGCGTGTCCTCGTTGAGCTGAAGCCTTTCCTGGTTGACCCCGCCGAACACCATGGCGCCGATTCGACCGTTACCGATGGCGAGCGCCTGCACCCATTGATTGGGTGCGGCCGGACGGCGATACCACAACGCCAAAGGCTCGGAAGGGGCCGTGGCGCTTCCGGCGAACTGAACTTCCGCCGCCCCCGTCCGCGCGACCGGGAGGCTCAAAACGGTGGCAACAAAGACAATGGGCAACAAAGGTTTTCGCATAGAATCCTCTTCAATAGTGCGCGTGGTTCCAGCAGGTGGAGAAGTTCGAACGCACGCGCGCGGTCAACAACGTTCCAATTCATACAATTGCGGGAGGAGAGGCGCCGAGGTGTTCAGCGCACCACGCTGAAGTTGATTTCGCGCTGAATGTCGTCTGACGCCCCGCCAATCATGAAGCGGTAATTGCCAGCTTCGACGGCATAGTCAGCATTGGACGTGTCCCAATAGCGCAGGCGTTCCACCGGGATTTCGAGGGAGACCTGGGTCGTCTTGCCGGCAGGGACATGGACGCGTTTGAAGGAGCACAGGGCCTTGATAGGCTGCGGTACCGCGGAGTTCAAGTGGGCGAAGTAAACCTGCGCGACTTCGTCGCCCTCGCGGCTGCTCGTGTTGTGAATATCGAACTTGACCGTAATAGTGTCGCCGGACTTGGCGCTCATGGAAGAGAGAGACGGCGCGGAATACTCAAAGCGGGCGTAGCTGAGGCCATGACCGAAAGCGTAGAGCGGCTTGCCAGTGAAGTAACGGTAGGTGCGGTTGATCATCGAGTAGTTGGTGAACGCGGGCAAATCGTCGGTGGATTGATAGAACGTCACCGGAAGACGGCCTGAGGGGTTCACGTCACCGAAAAGGACTTCGCCGACGGCCCGGCCGCCTTCTTCACCGGGGTACCAGGCCTGAAGAATGGCCGGCAGATGCTCGGCTTCCCACGGAACAGCCATGGCCGAACCGCTGCAATTAATCATGATGACGGGCTTCCCGGTCGCGCAGAGCGCGCGAACGAAATCTTCCTGAACTTGAGGCAATTCAATGCGGGTGCGGTCGCCGCCGCTGAAGCCTTCAACGCCATTGCCGCCGCGGGCACTGCCTTGCTCGCCTTCAAGTTGGGAACTGATGCCGCCAACGTAGATGAGGAGGTCGGCAGTGACCGCGTTGCTGAGCGCCTCGGCCCGCATTTCCTCGGGCGGGCGGGCAGGAGTGGCGGGCGGGGCGCCGCCCCGGCCGAAACCGCCGCCTCGGCCACCGCGACCAGCGGCCGCGGCGGATTGGACGACCAGCGGGCACCCCTGAGCATAAGTTACTTCAATATTGGTGCCGGCAATCGAGCGAATGCCTTGCAAAATCGTCACCGCGGAAGAGGGGGTGCCATTGTAGTTGCCGTAGAGCATGCGCTGATCATTTGCGTTCGGACCGAACACGGCAATTTGTTTGATCCTGGAGCGATTGAGCGGGAGCACGCCATCGTTCTTCAACAGGACCAGCGATTCCCGCGCAAGCTGCAGGGCCAGTTGCCGATGCTCAGGCGTGTTGTTCTGGGCCAGAGTGATCTGGAGGTAGGGGACCATGTTCGTCGGATCGAAAAGTCCCAGCTTAAAGCGGGATTCCAGGACACGCCCAAGGGCCGTGTCGATTTCGATCCCCGTGATCAGGTTGGAGCGGTATGCCTCCAGCAGACTGTTATATTGCGCTCCGCAACACAAGTCGGTGCCAACTTTCACGGAGAGAGCTGCGGCTTCAGCCTCCGTCCGGGCGGCATGATGATTGCGCCAAACATCACCGATGGCATCGCAATCCGAAACCACCTGCCCGTCGAAACCCCAACGTTTGCGGAGATTGTCCACCAAGAGAAGGGTGCTGGCGGGCGCCGGCTCGCCGTCCACGGCGTTATAGGCACTCATGACGGCTCCGACGCGCCCCTCCCGGACGGCAGCCTCAAAGTGCGGCAGATAGTTTTCGTAAAGGTCCCGCTCCGACGGATGAACGTCTATAACATGGCGCAAAGACTCCGGACCGCTATGGACCGCGAAATGCTTCGCGCAGGCCAGCGCCAGAGTGTACTTGGGATCGTCTCCCTGCAGCCCCTGAATAAAGGCCACCCCCATCCGGGAAGTCAAAAATGTGTCTTCGCCGTAGGTTTCCTGACCGCGGCCCCAGCGTGGATCGCGGAACAGATTGATATTGGGCGCCCAGAAGTTCAGCCCGTTCCACCAGGTGCTGTCGCCATTGTTGCGGGCCCGATTATCATTGTTCCTGGCCCGGCCTTCGATGCCAATGGCGTGGCCCATGAGCTTGACCGAGTCCGGGTCCCAAGTGGCGCCGTTGGCAATGGCCTGCGGAAAGACAGTGACCCCCCCGACATTGGCCACGCCGTGGAGTGCTTCGCTCCAATAGTTGTAAGCCGGCAAATCCAGCCCGGCACGATGGATGGCGGGAGCACTGTTGCCCATCTGCCGCACTTTCTCAGCGAGCGACATTCGGCTGATTAGGTCATTGAGCCGCACGGCCCTGGGCAGCGAGGGGTCCAGCCACAACACGAGCCCGGAAACCTGCGGAATCTGCCTTGCCAGCAAGTCGGCTTGATCCACCAGGTCCGCCGCGCGAACCGAGATCAGTGAGGCGCCGGTTGCGGTATCTTTGACCTCAATGGTATTCAACTTGGCTGTTCCGGTGGTGGCCCGGAAACTCACGATGATCGCTCCGGCAATGGAATCGTCCCGATGATCCACGTTGCCGTTGACGAAATGCACCTTGTTCGCGCCGCCCGCAGCCACGATGAGATCCAAGTCCTTTGCCAAAACTTGATCTCCGACGGAGACGCTAAATACGCGCTGGCCAGTGTTGGTATTGTCAGAGCTGGCTTCCATCATCCCGACGATGATGGTATATTTGCCGTCCGGCAGGCCGGAGATGGTGGCGGTAAAATTGGAGCCGAAAATTCCTTCGCGATAAGAATCCTCGGTGCCGGCCGGGGCGCCGTCAATGCCGCCCCGGCCAGGAGCGCGACGATGGACGAAATCGCCGTTGAAACTCACTTTCTTGTCGCAGGAGGCGCAGGATTCCTCAGCGGCAAAGGCGGGGGTTCGCCCGAGACTGGCGAGCGCGGCTAGGGCGACGGACAGCTTGAGGGCGGTGGAGAGAAGGGAGTGCATGACGGGTGGTTGGGCAAGTTTTCGTGATAAAAGAGAATCGGGTTCAATACTTGTGCTTCCGCACGATGTGGGCAGATTGGACATAAACTTGTGTGTCGAGCAAGGCAAAAACATCTGAATTCTCAGGAAAGTTAGTGGCATTGGTGTCCAAAACCAGCAGCTTGCAGGAAGTACAGATAGATTTATATTGCTGGTTGACCTATGTCAGCAGATTCAACCCATCGGTTCGATGATTTCACGGCGGCGCAGCAGCGGTTTCTTTCGCTGTTTCTGCGCAGTGAGCAACAGGTGAATTTCTGCAAATGACCAACAATAATCTATGAAAACAAAATCCTCACTTCTCGCGCTTGCCGCCATGTTGGCGAGCCAGTTCTGCAACGGCCAAACCAATAAACCGGCGGACGACTGGAAACCCGCAACATCCAACCAGCAGGGCAAACACTATCCCATGGTCAATTCTGAGGGCCGCGTCCGGGCGCACGTCGCCGCGGCCCAAGCCTCCAGCGTCATGCTTGATCTCGGGGGTGTAAGATATCCTTTGGCCAAGATTACCGGCATGGCCGCCTTCAAGCAGAAGGTCGAACTCCTGTTTGTCAGCTATGGCAGCCGCGAGGTCGCCGGAGGCCGTGGGATGATGGGTGGTAATGGCAAGGCCGACATGGAAGCGCTGAAAGAAGCCGGCGTCAATAGTCTCTATTACGAATCCCCGCTGACCGCTCACGAATGGCAATCCTGGCGGCGAAGCCTCTACACATTTGCGCCGCTGCTGTTCCAAGACCAACCCATTTCGCCTGCGTCCGCACAGAAAACAGTCGAGACCAGCGCGGCAACCCCCGCGCCTGCCGCGAAGACGCTCCGGATCAAGGCCGGCCAGTCCACGCCGTTTACGGATTCGAGCGGCAACGTCTGGTTGGCGGAGCAAGGCTTCGAAGGAGGCGCCACAATTGATCGCGATCCAGGGACGGCGATTGCCGGAACCAAGGATCCGGGCCTGTTTCTGAATGAGCATTACTCCATGGACTCGTTTTCCTGCAAACTTCCCAACGGCAAGTATCTCGCGAAACTCTATTTTGCGGAGACGTACGAAGGCATTACCGGCCCCGGTCAGCGCGTCTTCTCCTTCAAAGTGCAGGGGCGCGAGTTCAAGGACTTGGATCTTTGGGTAAAGGCGGGCGGCCCGAATCGCGCCTATATCGAATCGGTGCCGGTGGAAGTGACCAACGGAGAATTCCGCATTGTCTTCACGAGCCAGGTCGAGAACCCGGAGATCAACGCGATTGAGATCATTCCGCAGACAGCGGGCGAGACCAGTGGGGCAACGCCCGCGCCTGCCGCAGCCGCTCCGGCGCAGCCTGCACCGGTGAATCCTGAAGCCATCGGTGCGCGCGGAGGCCGCCGCGGCGGGCGTGGCGGATTTGGCGGCCCCATCGTGCTCGGGCCGGACGACAAACCGGCTTTTCCGCCCGCGCCGGCAGGTTACGACATGGCGCGCGAAGGCATTGCCCACGGCAAAGTCGAGAAGTCGGAATACAAATCCACCACCGTTGGCACCACGCGCAAGGTCAACGTCTATTTGCCGCCCGACTACACGGCTGACCAGAAGTATCCCGTGCTTTACCTGTTGCACGGCATCGGCGGTGACGAAGAGGAATGGCACCTCCAAGGCCATCCGGAAGTTATTCTCGACAATCTCATCGCGGACAAGAAGGCCGTGCCCATGATCGTCGTCCTGCCCAATGGCCGCGCCCAAGCCGACGACCGCGCCAGCACCGGCATGGGGTCGGCGCCTGCCTTTGCGCGCTTCGAGCAGGACCTGCTCAAAGACCTCATTCCGTTCATCCAATCGAATTACTCGACGCTGACCAATCGCGAGAACCGGGCGCTGGCCGGGCTTTCCATGGGCGGCGGGCAATCGCTCAACTTCGGCCTGGGCCATTTGGACACCTTCGCTTGGATCGGTGGCTTCTCCTGCGCGCCGAACACCGAACCGCCTGAGCAGCTCGTGCCCGATCCGACCAAAGCCACCCAGATGCTCAAGTTGCTCTGGATTTCCGACGGCGACCGCGACGGGTTAATCTTCATCGGCCAGCGCACGCACGCCTATCTTAAGGAGCACAACGTCCCGCACCTCTGGCACCTGGATTCCGGCGGCCACGAGTTTCCCGTTTGGAAGGCCGATCTGTATCAATTCGCGCAAAAGATCTTCAACTGAACCAATCGAATCATGAGCCACGGCCTCGACCGCGGAAATAGCACGCGACCACGGAAAATTCACCATTGCTTTCACCAGCAACATCGAAAACCCGGAAAACAACGCGATTGAGTTTGTGCCGCAATCGTAAGGAGCAACCCATGAACAAAACCGTTTTTTCGCTTGCCACGGTTTCACTGCTGTTAAATGGCAGCGTGCTCTCAAGCCTTGCAGCCGCCTCGGCGGACACCGTGACTTCCGCCGCCGCGGGAAAACACTGGGCTGCCGACAATGGCAACGGCACTTACTCGAACCCCCTGTTTTATGAGGAGTTTGAGGATCCCGACGTTATCCGCGTCGGCGGCGACTACTACCTCGCCGGCACGACCATGCACATGAACCCCGCGGTTCAGATCATGCATTCCAAGGACCTGGTGAACTGGGAACTGGCCGGCTATTGCATGGACAAACTGGATCTTGGTCCGGCCTATCGTTTGGAGGGCGGCAATATCTATGGCCGGGGCATCTGGGCGCCGTGCATCCGGTATCACGACGGCCTGTTCTATATCTTCTCGAACGTGAACGGGGCGGGCCTTCAGGTCTTCCGCTCCAAGTCCATTCAAGGTCCATGGGAACGGAACCAGTTGGCCGGAAGGCACGACCCGTCGGTCCTGTTCGATGACGACGGAAAGATCTACATCATTGCCGGTAATGGGAACCCCTATCCTATTGATGAATTGGCGCCGGATCTCAGGTCCTTCGTCCCCAACGTCCAACACCATCTCACCGTCCCACAGGGCCAGCGGATGGGTGAAGGCCACCACCTTTACAAGGTCAAGGGCAAGTACTACGACATTTCCGCCATGCCCGGCGGTCCAGTCAACCAGATGATCGCCAGGGCAGACTCGATTGACGGGCCGTGGACCGTGACGACCATGGTGGATGGCGAATCGCTGGGCGTAGTCGCCGGGGCGCCTGCGCGCGCCAACCCCAATGACCGCGGCGTGTGGCTGCACCAGGGCGGCATGTGCGACACCCCTTCGGGCGATTGGTGGTGTACCATCATGTCGGACCATGGCAGCGCCGGGCGCATGGTCTCTCTGGTCCCGATCACTTGGGACCATGATTTTCCGCTGATCGGCCTGCCGGGCAATCTGCGCAAAGCGCCCAACACCTGGATCAAACCCAACACCGGCTATACGCAGGATCCCAAGCCGGCATTTGTCCATGACGACGACTTCGACGGCGGCAAGCTCAAGGCGTCTTGGCAGTGGAATCATGTGGAGGATGATTCGAAGTGGTCGCTGACGGAAAAGCCCGGCGGGCTTCGCCTTCATTCCCTGCCCGCCACCGATTTCTACAACGCCCGCAACAGCCTCTGCCAGCGACCGCCCGCGCCTGAATCCATCATGACGGTCGGACTGGACACGGCGGGGCTGAGCGAGGGGGACACGGCAGGGTTGGCGCTGTTGAGCACGCCTTATGCCTGGATCGGCGTGGTGAAGTCAAACGACGGCGTGGCGCTGCAAGTGGTCACCGGCGCGGGCGGCGGCCGAGGCAGCCGAGGCGGTGGCACTGCCGGGGCCAGTTCCCCCATCATCAGCCCGACGGCGCCGCCACAGCATCTGTGGCTGCGCGTGGCGTGCAACTTCGACACCGATCAGGCCATCTTCAGTTGGAGCGCCGACGGCAGGCAATTCACGCCGCTGGGCAATCCGTTCACCATGACCTTCCAGTTGACGACCTTCCAGGGCGTTCGACCGGCACTGTTCAACTTCAACACTTCAGGCCAGCCCGGCGGCTATGCCGACTTTGACCACTACACCGCCGAGGAGCCTCGTGCGCGAGGCATCGAGCGTGAGATTCCCCTGGGCAAGTCCATCGTGCTGACCAGCAGCGCCGACGGCAGCTTCCTGTCCGCCGACACGCAGAACGGCGCTCTGGTGAACGCCGCGGGCGATACAAACGGCCCGGTTCCGCAGAATGTCAAGTTCCAGGTTGTTGATGTGGGTCTGGGCCGGGTGGCGCTCAAAGCCAGCAACGGCAAGTTCGTTTCTGCCGGTGAGAGCGGCGTTGTCCTCAAGGATCTGGCCGGCGCCAAGCCCGGTGACGGCGAATCGTTCCAGTGGGTCAACCTCATGCGGGGCGACACGATGCTGATGTCTCTGGTCAATCACCGTTATCTGGCTACCAAGCCCAATGTACCAGGATCGGTCGCCGCAACCGCCACCGGCCCAAGCCCGACCCGCAAGGGCGGCGCTGAGTTCAAGTGGAAAACAGTAGAATGAAATAGGGCCGCAGATTCTAACTGGTTCGTCCATCAAACCGTCATGAAAGCTCATCGCCGACCGCTATCAAACGATTCTATCAAAGGAATGCGATGAAGGTCATCAATTCCGACATTCGGCAAGTTTCAACTTGCTTTCCGCACAGCCATAATCACCCTCGTCATATTGATCACCCTATGAATGCTCCTTTCCGTCTTGTTTCTCGCCGTGTCCTCTTCGGGCTGGCTGCCCTGAGCGCGGGCCTGGTCTTCACCAGCGAGGCATCCGCAGCCGACCCCGGCAAGATCGTCGTCCAAGTTGACAAACCCGGCGCCAAAATCAGCCCCATGTTCTACGGCCTGATGACCGAGGAGATCAATTACTCCTACGATGGCGGCCTCTACGGTGAGTTGATCCAGAACCGCATCTTCAAGAATGCTCCTCGCGGCGCCCGCGGCGGTCGCGGACGCGGCGGCCCGCCGGACGCCAACACGCCGCCCCCGGCAGTTCCGGCGATCCCCCATTGGTCCCTGGTCAATTCTGAAGGCGCACAGGGGGAAATCTCACTGGACACCAACAACCCGGTCAACACGGTGGCCCTGACCACCAGCCTCAAGCTTGACATCGCCTCCGTGGCCCCTGGAGGCCGCGTCGGCGTGGCCAACGACGGCTACTGGGGCATTCCCACGCGGCCCGATACCACCTATCAAGCTTCGTTCTACGCCAAGGGGTCAGGAGGCTTCACCGGCCCTCTGACTGTGGACATCGAATCAAACGACGGCGCGACTATCCATGCCTCCGCGACGGTGCCCAGGCTCACCGATGCCTGGGAGAAATACAATGTCACGTTGAGAACCGGCCAGTTGGAGCCCTCGGCCAGCAGCCGTTTCGTCATTTCGGCCGCCGCAAAGGGCGCGGTCAACTTAAACCTCGTGTCGCTGTTCCCTCCGACCTACCAGAATCGCCTCAACGGCGACCGCATGGATATCAGCCAACTGCTGGCCGACATGAAGCCGGCTTTCCTGCGCTTCCCCGGCGGCAACTATGTCGAAGGCAATGATTATGCCAACCGTTGGGACTGGCCTCGGACGATTGGGCCGCTGGAGGAGCGTCCTACCCACATGAGCCCCTGGGGCTATCGCTCGACCGACGGCATGGGCCTTCTGGAATACCTGGAATGGTGCGAGGACCTGAACATGGAACCGGTCCTGGCCGTCTTCGCCGCCTATACGCTCAACGGGCAGAGCTACACCGGGGAATACGCCCGGTTCGCCCAGGAGGCGGTGGACGAAATTGAATACGTCATGGGCGATGGGAACACCCAATGGGGCGCGCGGCGCGCCAAGGATGGTCACCCGGCCCCCTTCAAATTGAGCTATGTCGAAATCGGCAACGAGGATCCCGCCGGCGGCAGAGGGGGCCAACCGGCGACCTACGCCCAGCGCTTCCCCATCTTCTATCTCACCATCAAGGCCAGGTATCCCAACCTGCAAATCATTTCCACGACCCGCAACAACTTCGGCAACTACCCGCCCGATGTCATTGACGAACACTATTACATGAACTTCAACAGCGCGTTGAACAACGCCCATATGTATGACAACCGCCCGCGCACGAATCAGGCGGGGCAGCCGGCGCCCCGGATTTTTGTCGGCGAGTGGGCTACCCGCGACAACAACCCCACGCCTTCCTTCCACTGCGCGCTGACCGACGCCGCCTTCCTCACCGGCCTGGAGCGCAATGCCGATCTGGTCATCATGTCCTGCTATGCGCCGCTGTTCGTCAACGTCAGCCCCGGCGGCCAGCAATGGGCCACGGATTTGATCGGCTACAACACCATGACGGCCTTCGGCTCGCCTTCGTATTACGTGCAGAAGATGTTCTACAACAACAAGGGCGATGTTGTGCTGCCGATTTCGCTGACGCCGCAGATTGCGCCAACTCCGGTTGCCACGAACGCCGCGCCCGCCGGCGGGCCGGGCGGCTTGGCGGTCGCGCTCGCGGCCCGGGCGCTCCGACGCAGACTATGTTTGCCTCCTCCTCGCTCGATGAAACCACGGGCGAGGTGATTCTGAAGGTCATCAACGCGGTGGAGACGCCGCAGCAGGTGGAAATCAGCCTGGAAGGCGCGCCAACAATCGGCAATGCGGCCAGGATGGAAGTGCTCACCGGCGGCCTGACGGACGTGAACAGCGTCAGCGAACCGATGAAGGTTGCGCCGAAGAGTTCCACCATCGCCGCCAGCGCGAGATTTGTCCGCGAATTCCCGGGCCACACCGTCACCGTGGTCAGGTTTTCAACGAAGTAATCACCCTATAACCCAAGGAACGTATGATGAATAGATGCGTTATATCGGGCCTGATCGCCTCGGCGATGCTGGCGACAACCGGATACGGTCAGAACAACGGCGACACGAGATCGGGGGCGGGAGCGCAAACGGATTCGGGGCCGGCGGTACGCGCGCCCTCCATCGGGCTGAAGGAAGCATTCGCCGGGAAATTCCTCATTGGCGCGGCGGGCGATCTCCGGGGTTACTCGGACGTCGAGCTGGCGAACATCAAGGCCAACTACAACGTCATCACTCCGGAAAACTGCATGAAGCCCCAGCCAATCCATCCCTCGGAGGACACGTACAACTGGACGACCCCCGATGCGCTCGTCCAATGGTGCCAGGACAACAACCTCAAGGTCTGGGGCCACAACCTCTGCTGGCACTCGCAGACGCCAAACTGGTTTTTTCTGCCGGGGGCCGATGGCCAGCCAGTGACGCGCGACCTGGTGATGGCGCGATTCAAAAACCATATCTCGACCGTGGTCGGCCACTACAAAGGACGCGTCATCGGATGGGATGTGGTCAATGAAGCAATTAACGACGGCGGCAACGGCGAGACGGAAAACCTGCGCAATTCCAGTTGGTATCGGCTGATCGGGCCGGACTACCTGACGCTCGCCTTCAAGTGGGCGCATGAGGCCGACCCGGACGCCCAACTGTATTACAACGACTACAATATTGAAGAGGGTGCCGTGCAAAACAAAGGCAAACACGAAAGCTCAATGCTGCTGCTCAAGCGCCTCATCAAAGACGGCGCGCCAATCAACGGCGTGGGCATCCAGGGGCACTGGCATCTGGACACCAGCATCGCCGACGTGGAAAAGGCGATCACAGACTATGAGTCCCTGGGGCTGAAGGTTAGCATCAGCGAACTGGATGTGACGGCCACTGGAAGCAACAGCGGCGCCTTCCCCGCCGGCGGCGGTGGCGGGACCGTATCCGCCGAGGCCTTCCAGCAGCAGGCGCAGGTTTACGCCAAATTATTTGACGTCTTCAATCGGCATTCAAAACCCATCTCTCGTGTGACGTTCTGGGGCATGAGCGACCGGCGGTCATGGCGTTCGGGGCAGAGGCCGCTGGTATTTGACCCCCAACTGCAACCCAAGCCGGCGTTTCAGGCGATTATTGATGTTGGCCTGGGCAAGAATGTGACGAAGTAACCTCATCGGACCCTCGGAGAGTTGAAGTGGTGGCGCAAAACTGGAAAACGGATATCAATAAAACATCTTTCAGAAAAAATCTTGCGCCGCCGTTCAAAATTCCATCGAATCAAACCACTATGAAAATAGTACCGCGATTGCTCGTACTCGTCGGATTGCTCTTGTTCAGTGTGAGCGCCTTTTCTCAGGATACCAACTTTTTCATTTTCCTGTGCTTTGGACAGTCAAACATGGAGGGCTTTCCTGGAGTTGAACAACAAGACAAGACGCCGGTGGATGATCGTTTTCAAGCCCTGGCAGCAGTTGATTTTCCAAGCCTGGGCAGAAAAAAGGGTAATTGGTATTCAGCCGGGCCTCCGTTGTGCCGGCCCTCTACAGGTATTTGCCCGGCCGATTATTTTGGGAGAACGATGGTTTCCAATCTCCCTCCAAACATCAAGGTGGGCATCGTCAATGTTTCCGTCGCCGGCTGCAAAATCGAACTGTTCGAGAAGACCAATTATCAAGACTATGCGTCAACCACAGCCTCATGGATGAAAGACATCATCAACACGTACGGCGGAAATCCTTACGCATACCTTGTCGAGATGGGAAAACTGGCCCAGAAAGACGGTGTCATCAAAGGGATTCTGCTGCACCAGGGAGAATCAAACACGAACGACAGGGAATGGCCCAACAAAGTGAAGGGCATCTACGACAATCTGGTCAAGGACTTGAATCTCAAGGCCGCGGACGCGCCCCTGCTCGCGGGTGAAGTCGTGAATGCTGATCAGCAAGGCGCTTGTGCGAGCATGAATGCCATCATTGACGACTTGCCCAAGACCATTGCCAACTGCTACGTCGTTTCCTCAAAAAGTTGCACCTGCCGTCCGGATCATTTGCATTTCACTCCGGCGGGTTATCGGGAATTGGGAACGCGCTATGGGGTCAAGATGCTTTCGATTCTGGGTTACAAGACTGCCAAAGGCAATTAACCTGAAGCAATAATATATGAGCACGCACCGCAAAATCCTGATGCCGGCCTTCGGCGTCCTGGCTGTATTGGCGCTTCAAGTCTCTTCCGCCACGGCCGGCGGCGGGGGGCGCGGCTCCCCGCCCGACAATGGTCCTCGCAGCATCGCGCCCTACTTCACGCCGGCCACATCGTCCCCCAAGGCGCCGGACTCCGACGGTTTCCTCCAGCGCTGGCTGCTGCTCGAGCCGATTAACAAACCGAATCGCGGCAACACGGTGTTCACCGACAGCTACGTCCGGAACGCCCTCACTACCGAGTACTTTGCCAATCAGTTCACCGTGGTTCCGCATGACGGCGACAAGGTGACGGTTGCCGGCGAGGAACTCGCCTGGCATGCCCTGGATTCCGCCAATTTCAACGTCAAGCTCTTTCGCTTCGCCTATGGCGAGAACAGGCAGACGTACGGCATCGTGTTCTGGGCCGTTACCGTCGTTAACAGCCCGCGCGAGATGCGGAACGTTCGCCTGGCCGTCGGCTCCAATTCGGCGTCCATGTGGTGGCTCAACGGCAAGGAAGCCGTCGGCCTCTTCGGCGATCGGCGCATGGTGATGGATGACGGCGTCTCCAAACGCCTCACCCTCAACCAGGGCCGGAACGTCCTTCGCGGCGCCGTCATCAATGGCCCCGGCATGAGCGATTTCTGCGTCCGCTTTATCAACGAGAATGGTGATCCGATAAAAGATCTCACACTGAGCCTTGAAAACGCTGGAAATTAAAGCCTGCCGGATTCCAGGCCGTGCCCTCCCGGCTGCTGCCTGCTGTCCCGGTGTCATGTCCACAGGGCGCGGCGTTGTCGCCGGTTTAATGAGTCGTCCTGTTCTTGGTCTCTCTCGTTTGGTTTTCGGAACTTCTATGAAATCCCGTATTCTGGCAGCAGCGGTTCCCACCCTGCTCTCTCTCTGGCTGTCTCGTCCGGCATTGGCTCTGGACGGCGAACCCTACATCCACGATCCCTCCACCGTCATCCAGTGCGACGGCAAATACTACGCTTTCGGCACCGGCAGCGGAGGCTTGATGTCCGACGACGGCTGGACCTGGCACAGCGGGGCCGTGCGTCCCGGCGGCGGCGCGGCCCCCGACGTTATCCACATCGGAGATCGCTACTACTTGGCCTATGCCTCAACCGGCGGCGGTTTGGGGGGAGGGCATGCCGGGTCAATTCATGTGATGTGGAGCAAGACGCTCGACCCCAGTTCCCCCGACTTTGGATTTAAAGACAACAACGTCGTCGCTTCGTCTGACGGCGTCGAGGACTGCGATGCCATTGATCCGGGGTTCCTGCTCGATCCCACCGATGGCCGCCTCTGGGTCACCTACGGGACCTACTTCGGGTTCATTCGCATCGTCGAGCTTGATCCCAAGACCGGCATGCGCCTCCCCGACAACCAGCCCGTTAACGTCGCCATAGACTGTGAAGCCACTGACCCGATCTATCACGACGGCTGGTACTACCTTTTTGGCACCCACGGCACCTGCTGCGACGGCGCCAACTCCACCTACAACATCGTCGTGGGCCGCGCCAAGAACGTGATGGGCCCCTACCTTGACAACATTGGCGTCGACATGCTCAGAGGCGGCGGCAAGCTCGTCGTCGCCGCCAGCGGCCGCCATGTCGGGCCTGGCCACTTCGGCCTGCTCGATCTGGGCGACGGCGTGCAGAAATTCTCCTGCCATTACGAAGCCGACCTGGACCGTTCCGGCCGCAGTGTGCTGGATATCCGTCCGCTCCTCTGGCAAAATGGATGGCCCGTTGCCGGGGACAACTTCAAGGAAGGCACCTACGAGATCCAGTCCGAGCGCAGCGGCTTTGCCCTGGAGCTGGCTGTGGATTTCGTGCGGATGGGTGGCGGGGGCCGTGGTCCCCGGGGCGGTGGCGGACCCGTGACCCCGGTCCCGCTCCAGGATCTCGCTGCGGTGTCATCGAACTGGCCGGCCGGCAACATTGACATTCGCATCACCGACTACATGATGCGGCCCAATCAGAAGTGGACGATCACCCCCGTCGCCGACGCCGGCGGCTATCCCGGCTCGCCCTATTTCAAGATCACGATCGCCGGCACGGATCGCGCTCTGGCCGCAACCGAAGACGCCGAGGTGGTTGCGGTTCCCGCCTTTGCCGGCAAGCCCGAACAACTGTGGCGCCTGGACCAGTTGACCGATGGGACTTACCGCATCATGCCCAAGACCGTGCCCAATTCCAAGGAACCCCTGGCCCTGACCGCAGTGGGCGGCAGCACACCGACGCTGGCCAAGTTCGACCCCAAGAGCGACAAGTCGCGCTGGAACTTTAGAACGCCTTGAAGAAGATACATCAAATAATCGGCAATTTAATAGGGAAACACCCTGTAACGCCTGACAGTTGGCCGCGTTCTTGACGGAGGGATTTCAGTCCAGCAACGGCCAGGCGGAGCAGGGCGTTCAGCCATCGGTTCATGCGGCAGAGGATTGCTTGAAATGTCGTGGAAGCCCAGCGTTTTCAGACCGGATGGAGTTTTTGCCAACGGCAAGTGGTTGTGGCCAGGAAATGCGAACTCACCGCGTCAGTCACCACTTCCGCCGGCGGGCAAGACGGAAATTTCAGCGGCACTCGTCCAGCCATTCGCGTTGATCTCCCGCAAAGCCGTGAAACGGAAAAACCGGGCGTTGACGGACGCAAACCTGACTACTTGTAGAGACGGGTTGTTCCGAATGTTGGCGAACGTGCCCGAGGCAACATTGGTCGTCCAATTGCTTCCGTCCGCACTCGTTTCAAAGCGGTAGCGTTCGACGACGCCGTTGAGGTTTCCGTCTTGCCGCGGCAGATATGTGAACCCGGCAATCCGATGCGAACTGCCCATGTCGACAGTCAAATAGTGCGGCAATGCCAGATCGTTGTTCCATGAGGTGTGCCAGAAGGTGGATGAGTCGCCGTCAATCGCTTTGGCGGCGCCGTTGTCGGCCCCGGTCGTTTCCTGGCTATCCACGCCGATGACTTTCCAGCCGGTTGGCGGCAAACCAAGGAAGGATTTTGCAGCCACAATGCCGAGCTGCCCGTTTGGCATCAGGCAGGCGGCTTGCACGGTTCCGCCCGCCGGCACACCTATCGGCGAATTGTAAACAGGCGAATTGGTTGTCGGTGCCGTTCCATCAACCGTGTAAACCATTTTGCAACCGCTGGTGTTGCTGATAGTCACCAAGCCGTTGGCGCCACGATCTGAAATGGCCGGAGGCAAACCAGCCACGGCTTGTTTGAAGAGTCCGATCTCGGCCAGTGTCGGCTCCCTGCGCGAGCCGGTGATGCGAATGCGCACCTGGCTGGTGGTCACAGGCGATTTCAACCGAATGAGGCGACGATGTCCGACAGTCGTAAGCTCGTCCGACGAAGTTTTTTCCGCCACGACCCAATTGGACCCGTTCCAAACATCAATGGCAAAAGACTCGATTCTCTGGCCACGATGGTCCACCGCCTCCTGCAATGAGACGACATCAAAGGCGGCCGCCGCAGGAAGCGTCAAGGTCAGTGTGCCGTTGGTTTGGCCCGGCGCGGCTTCCCACCAGGTGTCGAGGTTGCCATCCAGTGCCAGCGACGGGCGGTTGGCAGCGTTGGAATTGTCGGCCGTCAGCTTGCCGCCGGAAGCGAGGTTGGTGGCGAAAGTATCGTGGACCACCTGCGCCATCCGGCTTAATGCCTCGACTTGATCGTCTGGAATCAGACCGCGCGTGTCGGGAGACAGATTCAAAATCAAATTCCCGTTGCGCCCCACGGAAGAGTAGTAAATGTCAACCAATTGCGACAGGCTCCTGGGGTGTTTCCCGGGCGACCAAAACCATTGGCCGTTGGCGAGAATGGTGACGTTCACTTCCGCCGGATACCACCAAAGAAATGAACCGGACGTGAGTTGGGCGCGGCTGCCGAGGTTGCCAGCCGTCATGTCCGGCCAGATGAAACTGTCAGGCGATTTGGGCAGCGGAATGACGCTCCATTCCGTCGTGCGTCCGACCCCGCCTTCATTGCCCACCCAGCGCACGTCCGGTCCCTTGCCCATGATGACCGCACCGGGTTGCAGGTGGCGGATCAAATCATACCATGCCGCATAGTTGTAAGTCTCCTTGACACTGGGATTCGGGTTGGCGCCATCGAACCAGACTTCGGCAATCGGTCCGTATTCGGTCAGCAATTCGTAAAGCTGGTTCAAGAAGTAACGATTGTAGTCGTCCACCGCATAGGTGCAGTTCGTGAAACCTGCTGGCGGCGTGCGCCCCACCCCCGGATTCGTCTTGAAGCGGGCCGGATCAGTGGGGATGACCGAGAGAACATTGCTGCTGCCGTCGCCATAATATCCGCCCGGGTTTTTAGGATTGGTTCTCAACTGGTAAAGGTCCGCAGGCGAAAGGTAAACGGCCAGCTTGAGGCCGTCGGCGCGCGCGGCCTTGGCCACTTCCCGCACCTCATCTCCCTTGCCGTCACGCCACGGACTGGCCGCAACCGAATGCGGCGTGTAGCGAGTCGGCCACAGGCAAAATCCATCGTGGTGTTTGCAAACGAGCACGATCATCTTGCCGCCGAAGTTCTGCATCGCGCTGAGCCATTGGTTCGCGTCCAGCTCCGTAGGATTGAAAATCGAAGGCTCTTCGCGACCGCTGCCCCACTCGACGCCGTTGAACGTGTTCACGCCGAAGTGCAGGAAAAACGTCCGCTCCAGCCGCATCCAGTCCGTTTGATTGGCGCGCGGCAAGACTTTGGCGGCTTTTTCGGCGATAACAGCGTCGGAATCACCGTTGGAAATCACCTGCAACGTGGCATACGGGATCGGCGCGGGCGCGGCAGCGCCGGCATCCGCGGGCGCTTGCCCGCGGGCCGAAGCCACGAGCATGAGAAAACTCGCCGCCAAGGTACTGGTGTTTTGTGTGACTGACATTTTCATAGGCCGAATATATGTTCACGGAATCAACCAAACAACAATCTCCTGGCGCATTTATGATTGCCAAAAGGGGGCGAATCGGGTCATATTGCCTTGACCATGAGATGGCAAAAAGGGCGCAGAAAGGACCCTTCCGCCGCCTTTTTGCAGTTTGTTTGCAAGTGGGCAGCCGACAGAAGGTCATATCAGTCTTGCCATTGCCGGGTTTGATGCCGGCGTGTTGGTTTCGACGAAATTACTGCCTTTCTGCGGTTTCGACATGAGGACAAACATGCAGATAAGACAGAAACGATGTTCTCTACCGGCGGCAGCGGTGGCGGCGGCACTGACGGCTGGGCTGGCATTGGGCCAACCCACCCAAGGAGGATTCGATGACCATCGTTTTTTTCGATCGGTGGGCGACTACATCATGGCTCCGTCCTTGCCGGCAGCCGCGCCCGCGACACCATAATGGTATGTTGCTTTTCCGGGCAGAGTCGCGCGAGCCGGCGCGAGGCGACGGCGCAGCGGGCTTAACAGACGCGTCAAGATGAACAATTCAATGGCTGTTTTCACATCACTGGCCGCCGTCGTGTTGTCCTCCGGCGTCTGCTTTGCCCAGACCCCGCCGCCAGCCGGCCCAGGCGATGAGGGCCAGCCAGCAACTTCGACCCGGGCGCGAGCACCGGGCCTGGTGCGCCAACTCAACCCCCTGGTGTGACTTCTCCACTAAAATGAAGCAACCCGACTACAGGCGTCCTGCACTAGCACCGGAAAAGCGTGTCCGCGATTTGCTCGCCCGGATGACTCTCGAGGAGAAGGCGGCGCAAATGATGTGTCTGTGGCAGGAAAAATCAACAAAGCTCCTGGATGCCGAGGGCAACTTTGATCCCGCCAAGGCGAAGGTTGCGTTCAAAAGGGGCCACGGCATCGGGCAGGTTGGCCGTCCCAGCGACGCGGGGAGCAAGCCCCTGGATGGCCGGATTGGTTTATCGCCGCGCGCGACCGCCGAGCTGACCAACGCCATCCAGAAGTTCTTCATCGGGAACTCGCGCCTCGGCATTCCGGTGATCTTCCACGAGGAATGTCTGCACGGCCACGCCGCCATCGGGGCCACCAGCTTTCCACAGCCCATCGCTCTCGGCGGCACGTTTGATCCCGCATTGGTCGAGTCCCTCTACGCCATGACCGCCAAGGAAACGCGCCTTCGCGGCGCGCATCAGGCTCTGACCCCGGTTGTGGACGTGGCGCGTGATCCGCGCTGGGGGCGTGTCGAAGAAACGTACGGCGAAGACCCGTTCCTGAACACACAGCTCGGCATGGCCGCCGTGCGCGGATTTCAGGGCGACCGGAAATTTCGCGCCAAAAACAGCCTCATTGCCACGTTGAAGCATTTTGCGGCGCATGGCCAGCCGGAATCCGGCCAGAACTGCGCGCCGGTCAACGTTTCCGAGCGTGTCCTGCGCGAGACTTTTTTGCAGCCGTTCAAGGAATGCATCCAAAAAGCCGGCTGCATCAGCGTGATGGCCAGCTACAACGAGATTGACGGAGTGCCATCACACGCCAATGAATGGCTGCTGCGGGAGGTGCTGCGCAAGGAATGGGGCTTCAAAGGTTTTGTGGTTTCCGATTATTACGCCATCCGGGAACTGCACCATCGTCCCGAGACGCACGGCCATTTTGTTGCCGCCGACAAAAAGGAAGCCGCCGCGCTCGCCGTCAAAGCCGGCGTGAACCTGGAGCTGCCGGATCCGGATTGTTATTTGAGCCTCGTGGAGCTTGTGCACAAAAAGGTCCTTAAGGAATCGCAACTGGACGAACTTATTGCCCCGATGCTGTTGTGGAAATTCAAGCTGGGGCTGTTCGACGATCCCTTTGTTGACCCAGCGGAAGCGGAGAGAATTGTCGGCTGTGAGAGGCATCAAAAACTCGCCCTTCGTGCCGCGCGCGAAGCCATCACTTTGCTCAAGAATGAGAATGATTTGCTGCCGCTGAATCCGGCCAAACTGAAAACCATCGCCGTGATTGGGCCAAACGCAGACCGGGAATTGCTCGGCGGCTACAGCGGCGCGCCGCCGCACTTCGTTACCGTTTTGGAAGGCATCAGGACTTGCCTCGGCGACCGTGCCGAGCTGGCGCATGCCGAGGGCTGCAAGATTACGGAGGGCGGCTCCTGGAGTCAGGATGCGGTCACGCCGGGCGATCCCCGCGAGGACGCGAGGCGAATTGCCGAAGCGGTCCGGGTCGGGAAGAGAGCCAACGTGATCATTCTTGCCATTGGTGACAACGAGCAGACTTCCCGCGAAGCCTGGTCGCGCCACCACATGGGCGACCGTGCCAGCCTCGATTTATTCGGGCGGCAGGAAGCTCTGCTCAAGGCACTCGTAGAAACCGGCAAACCGGTCGTGGTCCTGCTCTTAAACGGACGGCCGATTTCCATCAACTACGCGGCGCAACATGCGGCGGCCATTTTGGAGTGCTGGTATCTTGGCCAGGAAACCGGCCGCGCGATTGCGGAAGTGTTGTTTGGCGGCCACAACCCCGGCGGCAAGCTGCCGATTTCCATTCCGCGTTCCGCAGGCCATCTGCCGGTGTTTTACAACTACAAACCCTCCGCGCGGCGCGGCTATTTGTTCGACGACGCAACGCCGCTCTTTCCGTTTGGTTACGGTCTGAGCTACACCAGCTTCGCCTTCCGGAACCTTCGCCTGGAGAAGAAGAAGATCGGGCGCGGCGAATCCACCCGCGTCCTGGTGGAGGTGGCCAATACCGGCAGACGCGCCGGCGCGGAAGTCGTCCAGATGTATATCCGCGACCGGGTCAGCACCGTCACCCGGCCCGTCAAGGAACTCAAGGGTTTTCAGACAGTGACCCTGGCGCCGGGCGCCACGCAGACGGTCGTGCTCGACATCACCCCCGAATTGCTGGCATTCTACGACATTCACATGAATTTTGTGGTGGAGCCGGGCGAGTTCCAGATCGCGGTGGGCAATTCTTCGCGAGATCGCGACTTGCTCAAAGTCGTTTTGACAGTGAAATAACCCGTTATGTCCGAACCAACGCGGAAGCTTTCCTTCATCGAAAAGGCGGGTTACAGCGCGGGCGACGCGGCAGCCAATTTCGTCTTCATGTCCATGATTTTGTTTCAGGCCAGCTTCTACACCGAGGTTTTTGGTCTGAGCGCTAAATTGGCGGCGGCCATCCTGCTGGTTTCGCGTCTGTGGGACGCGTTTTTTGACCCGCTGATGGGCGTTCTGGCCGATCGCACCCAAACGCGCTGGGGCCGGTTCCGCCCGTGGGTGCTCTGGACTTCGATTCCCTGGGCGGTGGTGATGGTCCTGGCCTACACCACGCCCCATTTCGGCCACGCTTTGAATATTGCCTACGCGTTCGTGACCAACATTCTGTTGATGACGCTTTACTCGGCCAACAACATGCCGTACTCGGCTTTGGGCGGAGTTATGACCGGGGATGTCACCGAGCGCGCCAGCCTCAATTCTTACCGATTCGTCTCTGTCAATGCCGCGCAATTCATGGTCGGCGGTTTCACGCTCCCGTTGGTGGCGAAGTTCGCCGGCCCGGAGCACGACAAGGAACGTGGCTGGACGATGGTCATGGGGCTGTGGGCGGTCCTTTGCCTCGTGCTATTCCTCACGACTTTTTTCACCACCCGCGAACGCGTTCAGCCCATTTCCAAGGCGAAGACGTCCCCCCGGCAGGATTTCTCCGATCTGCTTAGGAACTTCCCCTGGATGGTGATGTTCTGCATGACTTTTACCCACTTCACGATCCTGGTTCTGCGGGGCTACGCACTCTACAATTACTACCATTATTATGCAGACAAGGCAGCCCTGGATAATTGGCTGCATGGGCTGGGCCTGACGGCGCCCGCCGGCGGCCTGCCTCCAGGAGGCATTTTGAGCTGGCTTGGTTACATCGTCCTGCCGGACAAATCCAACGTGGCCGACGTGGCCAACAGCATCATCAACATGATCGGCACCGGGGTCACGATCATCGTCATTCTCCTTTCCCCTTCCCTCGCCAGGCGATTTGGCAAGAAGGCCGTGACGGTGGCTGGCTTCGGCTTGGCGAGCCTTGGCACTCTGGCGTTTTATTTCCTGCCACCCGCTAATATCGGCGGGATGGTGGCTTTGACCGGTTTTATCGCGATTGTCTATGCCCCGACCATCGGTTTGGTCTGGGCCATCTACGCCGACGTGGTGGATTACTCCGAATGGAAAACCGGACGCCGCGCCACTGGCATTGTCTTCGCCACGATCGGATTTGCCCTCAAATTGGGCCTAAGCCTCGGCTCTGCCGCCGGCCTTTGGATCATGGCCGGCCTGTATGGCTACGACCCGAAGGCGGCCCCGACGGCCGAGAATTTGCTGGGCTTCCGCATGTTGTCCAGCATCCATGTCGGCATCCTCTTTGGGGTCTGCACCCTCTTGCTGGCCGCCTATCCGATCAACAAACGTCTGACGATCCAAATCGCCGACGAACTTGCCGAACGCCGCAATGAACCTGGACCGCAAACCGCCTGAAACGAATTCCCATGAATAATCATCCCCTCCCCCGCACAACCCTTGGCGCCACCATGGCGCAAATGGTCAATGCTCCATGATCTGCCGTCCGCGGCTTGGGCCTTTCCATCGCCCGGATTTTTCAGTTTTTCGTGGAGACGGGAATTCCATTGAAATAGCTCTCCGGAGGGCCGAGATAACACGGCTTTAATCCGCCCAGATCCACCACCAGTTTCTCCAGGACAACGCCCGGATCCGCCATCCAGAGTTTCAGGGTGTGGTAGCCGGGGCTGGATAGCTTAAACGTCGTCTTGACTGCGCGCGCGTTGTCCTTGGCCGATTCCTCCCAGTCGCGGTTGCCGTTCTGCGCGGTGTAATCTGCGGGAAGGAGGATCGCGGTTTGCGGCGGCGCGTCATCAAAGGAGACGGCGAAACGAAGCCCCCGGCCAGGAACGAAGTTCAAGGTGGGGGCCGCAATGGCCATGACCTCCGCATCCCCTGCATGGAACAGATACATCCGGTACTCCAGGCACGGCGAGTCCTTTCCAGGCGCAGCCTCTGGCGCGTCCAGAGGCCCCGCCGCCCTCATCCCCGACAAGGTGCGTCCATAATCTTCGATCTTGATCCAGCGGCTCGCCCCGGCGTCAATTATCTTCGTGCAATGCTCGGGTTCGATGGAAACAAGACCTTCGCCTTCAACGAAGCCTTGCAAGGAATCGCGCGTCACTTCCGCGGGGTTGAAGGCCGCCACTTCGACCTTGAAATTGGTATTGACTCCGGCCACCCGCACCGCGCCGGCCGCCGCGCCCGGGGGGGCCTTGCTCCAATCCACGCTGACCCAGAGACGTTCGTCCTTTTCGACCGTGCCCCCGGTTTCGCTGAGGATGATCCAGGGATCGCTGGCGGAGGCAGTGAAGGCAAAGGGCGTCTTCCCCTTGTTGAAAACGTCCAGGTAATGGCGCTGCCGGTTACCCGGGTCAAATCCGGATTAACTTCCTCGGCGAGGATCTGCCGCTGCACCTTGACGATCTCCCCGGTCAAGTCCTTGCCAATGGGCGCGCCGCTGTCATTCTCCGCGCGCAGGCCCAGGGTGAAGATGCTTTCAAGATCTTTGTTGCGCCGGACCCCGTCCCGCCAAAACTGCTGGAGCCAGGGTTGTTGCCGGGGCACGGAATAATTCCAGTTGCCAAAGACCCGTCCGTAATTGGTTCCCCAGTCCCACTCTTTTTGCGCCCGCAGCATCGGTTCCTGGTGGGAGGTGCCCATCACGATGCCGTATTCGTCGGCCAGCCGGGGGTTTGCCGGATCGTCTTCGTTGAAACGGTTGTTCCACATCGCCGGCCAGAGGTAGTTGCCCTTGAGCCGCAGAATCAATTCAAAGAGATTGGTGTAAAACCCCCGGCCATAATTGGCCGTCGGCGCGCCACCGGCCGCCGGCACCACTCCGTATTTCTCCCGCACCCATCCGGTCAGGTCGGGACTCTCGTCATTTAAAAAAAGGCCGCGATATTTGACCGAAGGCGGCCCTTGCACAATCCGGCCAGCCTTGACAAAGAGGGAGGATTTGTGTTCCACCGGCGTATCACTCCAAAAATACCACGGCGACACCCCGATTGCTCGGAAAGGTCATAAACGCCGAAAATGGTCCCGCGTTGGTCGCTTCCAACAATCACCAGCGAGCTGGCCAGGCCGGGGGCCGCATCTGGCACCACCTGGATGAGAAACGACTCCCACTGGCCCATGATGCCGGAGACATCAATCTTGTGGGCGCTGATCATTTTGTCAATTATAGAACTTTTGCCAATCGAGCCGGCAATGATGGCGTTCGGCCCGGGCGCGCCGGCCGCCAGGCTCACCGCCGGTGTCACGCCGGTGACGCGGGCCACGTCCTTCTGTAGATCGCTGGCTGCGCGCAGGACGCCGGGAAAATCACCGGCATCCACCCAGAGGTGCGCGGCGAGGGTGTCCTGGACAATGGCGAAACTGTCTTTGGTTTTGAAAGTCTCGACATAGGGAGCGTGGCCCAGGGCGAAGCCTCTGGGCAGAAAAGCGCCCATCCACAGTCCGATCAGCGGCAGGCCAAGGCGGGTCTTCATTTTCATACAGGCCGTTATCCGTCATTTCGGCGAGCGAGCCAAGACAGAACTCCAGCGCGTTGACCGGCCTGGGCACAATATCGGGCAATCGCTGAGGCTGCCGCGGCTGGCCGTAATATCGAGTTCGAAGGGAGTGGTTTTGTCATTCACGAAGCGTTTTTCCGAAAACGGGTCCGCGCCATAGCCCAAAAGCCAGCCTGCCATTTCGTCGCGATGCTGGGCGAAAGCCAAGTGCCGCGGCGTGGTGAAGCCGAAGGCCATGCGGGTGGGATCGGCTTCCGCCTCGAGCGAGAATTTGCAGCCCAATGGCTGGTTAACGGCCTTACCAAGTGGCGCACCCAAGGAGTTGAAACTATAACCTTCTGATCCGTAGTCAGATGAGTGTTTTTTCTCCTTCGGTAGATCGCTCTTTCATAGGAAGAAAAAAAGTGTGCGGCATCCAGCGGCATCCTGCTCCAGCAAATCGACGGTATATCAGCGGTATATCGCATTCCGTGCCGCGAAAGTGCCAATGATTACGCCCTGATCTGGGCAGCCACAATATTAGGATCTTGGCAAAGCCAGATTCTGGGACACCGCGAATATGTTCAGTTCGACCGACCGCCCTGTCGGATCATCTATGCGAGTTCGGTTTTTGAAACCTTATTCGGGCGGTTTCCGATTCAGATTACCAGGATTTGGTTTCAAAAAACCATGCGACCGTAGTTTTTACGACGGCGACGCCCGAGCCGTGCCGCCGCACTGACAGTAGCCACCACCATGTCTTCCAAGGTTAGGCACAGGGAGCGGCCTGCCGCCCGGCAGTGCCTGGAATGACAGGAACATCGCACCGTTGACGACGAACTGGGCGACAATGACCAGAACCGCGACGACGCCCTGGAAGGCGAACATCAAGACAACAACACCGGCCTCGATCACCAACCACGCGCAGCGCCCAATCAGCTCCATCCCTGCATCCAGGGCTTCGAGGTTGGCGTGAATTGCGCCGGCGCCGCTGCTATCATGGCACTCGCAGGAAATACTTCAGCGCAAGGGCATCATGTCGCTGCCGCAGCACGGGCATTTTGGCCGCGCCGGAGCAGCCGCAATCGCCGCTGGCTGGCACACGAAATAGTTCAACAACCTGTTCCAAAGCTTATTGAATAACGATTTTCATTCCAGCTGAGACCCGCCCAATCCGGCAGCATCCCCAAGTTCACGCTCAACATGTCACAGGGGGTAGGACAACCACTGGCACGCCCTCGACAAGGCCATGCTTTTTTTCCGGTGTTGTTCCGGCAAATAACCGAGCCAGGGCACCACAAACCGCACGAGCGGACCTGCAGATGTTGAGCCAAATCGGCATTACATCTATTGTTGACGGCCCATTTTCCGAGCCGCTAACGTGGTGCGAACTGTAAAATGAACCATCCGCTCAGCTCTTGATCTCATCCTGGCCAAAATTGCACGGGGAGCTGATGCCTCCATGATGAAACCGATGTGCAGGATCTGCGTATCTTTTCACTTCCAACTCCGTCGCCAACGCACCACACTCGTTCAACCAATACTGGATAACTGGATATGACGCGGATTTCTCGGCGTGACTTTTTTGCCCAGGCGGGCGGCTTCATCGCCGCTGGGGCTATCTCAGCGGTTTGCCGCCCCGTTCCCATCTTCGCGCAGGACAGCCAACATCAGCCCAAGCCCAGCGAAGCGGAGGCAGAGGCCATCGCCAAGGCGGCCAGGCAATTCATGGACAAGTGCCGCGTCCCCGGGTTGTCCGTGTCGTTTGCGCGCCATGGGGAAGTGGTCTATGAAGCCGGTTTCGGCCATGCGGACGACGGCGCCGGGGAAGGTGTGACGCCTGCCCATTTGTTTCGCATCGCCAGCGTGAGCAAGCCGATCACCTCCGTCGCCGTCTTTACCCTGATCGAGAAAGGCCGCCTGAAGTTGGAGGACCGCGTTTTCGGGGCGGGCGGAGTGCTGGGCTTTGACTACGGCGACAGTCTTCCCGAGCGCGTCCGCAAGATAACCATGCGCCACCTGCTCACGCACACCGGCGGCGGGTGGAGAAACGACGGGGATGATCCGATGTTCCGCAACAAGGACATGGACCACCAGGAACTGATCGCCTGGACATTGCGAAATCAACCATTGAAGGATGAGCCGGGGCAAAACTACGCTTACTCGAATTTCGGCTATTGCATCCTGGGCCGGGTCGTGGAAAAGGCCTCGGGGCGGCGCTACGCCGAGTATGTGCGCCAAGCCGTGCTCGAGCCGTGCGGGATTCGTGACATGCAACTGGCCGGCAACACCTTGGTTCAGCGCGCGCATGATGAGGTGTGTTATTATGACCGCGACCGCCACGAGAACCCTTACAACATGAACGTCACGCGCATGGACTCCCATGGCGGCTGGATAGCCACGCCGGGCGACCTGGTGAGGTTTGCACTGCGGGTGGGCGGCTCTGACACCGTGCCGAACTTACTGAGGCCCGAGACCATCAAAACCATGCTCACGGCCAGCGCGGCGAACGCGGGTTATGCCTGCGGCTGGTTCGTCAACCGCGTACCCAATTTCTGGCATACCGGGAATTTGCCAGGCACCACCAGTATCATGGTCCGGACCGCCAGCGGTCTGTGCTGGGCGGCTTTTGCCAACGCGCGCGCCGACGGCTCGGAACTTGCGCTCGACCAAATGATGTGGCAGATGGCCAGGGCCGTCCCCGCCTGGCGAGCTTGATCACGGATCGCGGACGAACTGGCACTGGACGGCAGCCCGCCCCACGCCCCGCACTTCTCCCCAGCCTGCCGAGCGTTTCAACGCTCTCACGTCTTATCGTTTGCCCTTCCACGTCCGGTGGAATACAACTTGACGCATGTTGTCCAAGGTCTGCTCCGCCGCCGTCCACGGCATTGAAGCCTACCCGGTCGAAGTCGAAGTCAGCTCCGGTTGGGGCGATACCCATATCGAGCTGATTATGTCGTTTTCGCCTAACTGTGCATTTGTTGCGCAGCCATCTCCGTGATTGACTCCAAATCCCACTGACATTAAAAATCGCGCATGAACATTACAAATTTAACGACAACCCAGCTCAACCAAATCATCGCTATCAAGGAGCAGATTGAGGCCCTGCAAAACCAAATCGAGTCAATTGCTGGTGGAGGTGAACTTCCAATCCCGGCCACGGAGGAAGCCCCAGTTCCCGCCAAGCGCAAATATCATTTGACCGCCGCCCATCGCCGCAAACTGGTGAAGGCTTTGGCCAAAGCACGCAAAATACGCTCGGCCAAGCTGAAGGCCGCCAAAAAGAAGGACCGGCGCAGCAGTCAAGCGGTCAGGGCGAAACTTAGAGCGGCGGCCAAAGCGAGATGGGCCAAGGTCCGGGCGGAGGGGAAGAAGGGGCTGAAAGACGTTGGAAATGATGATGTGTCTCGCGGACCGTCCGGGCTTCAATGATCCGGTCACCATGATCCCTGCGCTTCACATGGCCCGCTCGACAGCTTGGCCCCCGGCCGCCCCTATTTCTTCAAGTGCCCGGAAACCAGCTTGGTCATTTCAAACATGCTGACCTGCTTCTTGCCGTTGAACACCGCCTGCAAATTCTCGTCGGCGTTGGTGCGCGTTTTCTTTTTGGCATCCTGCAAACCGTTCTTGCGGATGTGGGCCCAGAGCTTTTTCGCCAACTCGGTGCGGGGAAGCGGTTTGTCACCCACGACCAGGGCCAGCTTTACGTCCGGCTGGACCAGCTTCATGAATGCTGCGTTGGGTGTGCGTTTTGCTGCTTTTGGTGTTTTAGGCGTGGCCTACATTTGCCCATCTGCCGGGGAAAATGCAACCTCAATCATCGGGTGGCGCCGGTTGCTGGCCGGAAAAGGATATGGCCAAAGACCTTCGTTAAGGCTCGCTAACGACCACCAATCATGCGGCTTTCATGCCTTGAATGATCGCATTCGCCATCCTCGGTTCGACGCTCAAGTTGTCGTTTTCCCATTGCCGCTGCTCCGCAACGCAGTTCTTCTTCAACCAGTCGAGTGCCTTTTGGCTGGAGGGGACAAACAGGGCAACCGAAGGCAAATGGCTGACACTCGCATCCGATTGGACAGAACTTCTTTCTTTCACTTTCCGCTTCATAGTAGTGATTTCAGCATAAATTCTGTGGCGTTGCAAGTTTTCGTTGGGCGGGATTTTGACCCGGAACGCCGGATGGGGACTTGCTGCCGACCACTGCCTCATGCCAGAAGAGCGACATCCACTCCCTCGCATCCGCATGGTCCTCCTTCGATCCGCCTTTCACTCGGAGCAATTCATTCAAGACGCTTTGGTTTATTTGAGTCAAGTCGAGGACATTTCTTGGTCCTGAGATTTCTGTCCTGAAATTTCTTGCATCCTGGTGAGGGGCCGCTATTTTGTGCCGCTGATGAATCGAAAACCCGGCGCAGTTTGGGTGGCCCCTTTGCTCATGGTGTTTAGTTCCGCGATGGCAACGGCTTGGGGTCAAACCGACGAGATCCAAGTTTACGATGCCGAAATCGCCGCGCCGGGCAAATTCAATCTCACCTGGCACGACAACTATACGCCACTGGGACGCGACAGGCCGGCCTTCCCCGGCGGCATTATCCCGGATAAATCATTCAATGGCGTTCCCGAATGGGCCTACGGTGTCACGGATTGGTACGAAGCCGGTCTGTACATGCCGATCTACAGTTATTCGCGGGATCGCGGGTCTTCGTTTGACGGCTTCAAATTGCGCAGCCTTTTCGTCTCCCCGCACGCCTCCGAACGCACGTTCTTTTACGGGCTGAATTTCGAATACAGTTACAACTCTGAATTCTGGGATACGACGCGCTTTTCCGGGGAGATGCGGCCCATCCTTGGTCTCCACTTGCATCCGGTGGACATCATCATCAATCCGATTGTGGATACGCATTTTGACGGCTTGAGAAGGTTGGAATTCGCGCCCGCCTGCCGAATCGCCTACAATTGCAACGACAAATTGGCGCTGGCGCTGGAGGAGTATGCGGATTGCGGAACGGTGACGCGTTTTCTTCCGTCGAATCAGCAGTTCCATGAGGTTTTTGGCGTCATTGATTATGCGACCAAGCTGGTGAACATAGAATTCGGGGCCGGGCTTGGCCTGACCAGGGCCTCAGACCAAGTGACGCTGAAATTGATTCTCTCGCGAGATCTCAATTGACCGGCCCCTAAACCTCCAGAGCAGCAACACGGGCTTTGATGGCCGAGGGATGATTCCAAGCTCTATTGGAGAGGGCTTCCAATTCCCTCAACGCCTAGTCGGCTTCCCCCAGCAACAACCAGAATTGGCCTTGATGTAGCGGCAAACCAGGCAGCGAGTTGACCTGTTTCTTGCTCCTTATGAGTGTATCATCGCTCAGATCTCCTTCAACCCCAGGGCTTTGACGACTACTGCGTCCACCACCGCCTGGCCATTCACGATTCTGCGGTTGATGCCAAAGCCCTCGTCCCAGCCCCATACCGCCCAGCCGAAGTGGCTGGCGGCGAGCACCTCGGTGTGTGAAGGTGGATGGATCGTAGCAGTGGAAGGAATAAATCACGTTGCGATCCGGGAGCAGCTTGAGCTTGTTCAGCCCGTCAATGCCGCCCCAGTTGGGACCGGAGGTGACGATGGTGTGCTGCGGCGTATTTTGCCGGATGACGGCGGCCAGACGGGCATTGAGCGTATTCCATTCCTCCTCGCGCCGGTCGAACACGGGCTCGTTGATGATTTCCAGGATGGTCAGTTCCGGGTCGAACCGGGAGAGCCGCGCCGCCAGCAATCCCCAGAACCGGACAAAGGCATCCTGCCAGGCAGGGTCAAGTTCAACGGCGCGGTCTTCATTATGAATGTCCACCATGACCAGCAGGCCGGCCCGGTGAAACCGCTCGATGGCGGCTTGCAGGTATCTGGCGCGGTCCTCCCGCACGTCACCCGTGGCCGGGTTCACGATGTACCGGGGCCGCGCCGTGTTCCCGAAAAACTTGCCGCTTTCACATGGAGTTTTATGCACCCGTTTAAAATCAATCTTCGGCGGAAGAAAATTGGAGATCGGTCAGCGTCTTGAGAAATGCCACAAGTGCCTTCTTATCCGCCGCGCTTAACGGCACGCCGCCGTCGGGGTGCTTGGCTAGGTTCGGATCGAGCGTCGCACTGCGTTTCACGCCAGTCGCATAATGCTCGACCACCTCCTCCAACGAGTGAAAACGGCCGTCGTGCATATACGGCGCAGTCAACGCCACATTGCGCAGCGATGGCACGGAGAATTTCCCGTTGTCGGAAGTTCTGCCAGTGATTTTTCCCCGGCCAGGGTCAGAAAAGGTCGCCTCCAAGCCATTGTTCGCAAAGCTCTGGCTCTGGAATAGCGTCCCCCCGTGGCAATGAAAGCAGTCCGCGCCAAACTGCTCACGGCGCGGGTCGTATTCCGTCGAGAACAATTCAAACCCGCGCTGTTCCTCTGCTGTAAATCTCTCCTCGCCGCGCAGCACGCGGTCAAACTTCGCGTTGAAGGACGTGAGCGTGAGCACATAATTCTCCAGCGCGAGCGAAATCTTTTCCGCCGTGATTTCCGGGGAACCGAATGCGGCGGAGAACAAGGATGGATAATTGGTTTCCGCACTTGTCAGTTTGACAACCAGGTTCGTGAGCGATTGGTGCATTTCGATGGGATTCTGGATCGGCTGCAGAACCTGTTCGCGCAGACTTGTCGCGCGGCCATCCCAGAAAAAGTCCGTTTTCCACGCGAGGTTAGATAGTGGCATGGTTTTGCGCGGGCCAAATTCGCCTTCCGCGCCGCGCGCCGTGCGGCGTCCGTCCGTGAACGCTCTCTCCGGCGAATGGCAGTCGGCACAAGATTGCTGGTCGTTTATCGAAACGCGCTTATCAAAGAATAATGCCTTGCCCAGATTCACGCGCTCGACCAGCAGGGGATTGTCGCGCGGCAATTCGGGAATCGGAAACGTCGCGCTCATTTGGAATGGATACGGCCTGAATTTCGCCGGCAGATAAAGCGGCTTCGGATGAGCGACGCCGATCTCCGCCTCGGTTAACGAACTGATGCGACGGACGCGAAACGCGCCCGGCAGATTGGCGACCAGCGCGGAGGAAAGGGGATCGCCCTCGCGCGAATGTGTGGACGAACCATCTTGGGCAAAGGAAAGCGGGCGCGGCGCATTCAGCAGTGTGGCAAGGTCGAAATCCAATTCCACTTTGGTTTCATTGTTAATTAAGAGCGGCGCTGCGAGCGTGATGCGCGTGGCATTCATGTCACGGGCCAGGTGATACGCCCAGCCGTCAAGTTCGCCGGAGGAATTTCGCCACAAACCTTCGAGCGCTAGAAAAATAAAGCCACCCTGCCAGCTCCAGTGCAGCCGGTTGAGGTTTGGATTAAGCGGATGCCCGGCTGGAAAAGTGGCGACATCGGCGTGGTTGAGGTTTGTATTCAGCCCGACGGTAAAGCGGACGGCGCTGAATTCGCCCGCCGGAATTCTTTCGAGCCAGATCGAATTACGGTTCTGGTCGAAATCCAGCCACGCGACGGAATTGGAAATTTCCAGCCACATGCCATCGTTGCGTTGCAGCCCAAAATCACTGACGAGATAACTGACGCGCGTGATGGAAAAACTTTCGCCCGCCCAAGTCTGATAACGCAGGGACGCTGGCTGGAGATTCTCGCCGGACACTCTCGGTGTGATTTCAATTTGCAACGTGGCGGCACTCCCCACGGGCAGGAGCCACAACAGGGCGAGGCAAAAGACGGTTGTGCGCATCCGGTTCATTTGGCCTCAGAAGCACCGTTGCTTGGATTCCAAATCGGAGACTTCGTCTTCGCTGGCGCCGCCACAGCCGATTTCACCGCCGCGTGAGGAACAATGATCCAGCGTGTGCCACGAGGTGAATTGCGGACCCGCAAAAACATTCGCGGGCAACGCGCGGAAAATCGCGGCTGGATAAACTGTTTTCATGCACATCGAATCATGGATTGATCGTGAACCCGCCGGTGAACGTATAAACCGGACCTTGCGTTTGATTCAGCGGCGGGGAGAACGTGACCACGACGGTCTGCGCGCCGAGGGTGGCATTCGCCGGAATCGTGAGGTTTGCCAGCACCGTGCCTTGCGTCCCGTCGGAACTGCTCGTGGCCGTCA
>Ga0326728_10003157_pt1 | contig 52256 bp, 43 predicted proteins | sample MB3enrmetagenome_FD_207602 | JGI IMG/M metagenome (GOLD analysis project Ga0326728, IMG submission 207602) | Lab enriched peat soil microbial communities from McLean, Ithaca, NY, United States - MB31MN | ecosystem: Environmental > Terrestrial > Soil > Wetlands > Peat | place: USA: New York... | reverse complement strand
CCCCGCTCGGCTACATGCTGAACAGGCAATTTACACGGTGAACTCCTTTCAGTTCACAAGATCAACCAGGCTTATCCTGGCATACCGACCGCAAGGGAGCGGTGTCCGCGAAGTGGAACATAGCCCGATTCCCTATTTCATCAACCCTAAATCACTATCCGCCTAGCGTTGAGGTACTCGGGTTTTCTCGGACCAGATCTATGGATACTTCACCTTGTCAGTATGGACAGACATGCCGCCCGTGACATACCTCCCTGTACCGTCTCTCGCAACGTACATTCCAATCCACGCGCGGTCTGGCTCGAAAACAAGATGCCAGTCGTTGTCCTGGGCGCTTGGCGTGTCGCTCTGCTCGACTCCGAGTGCCAGCCTCTTCCCGTTCTCGTCTCCCATCCAAAGAAGCGGCTTCTCAAAAGCGTTGAGGCTCATCTGCACCAGGGTGGTCCCATCCGCTCCATTGAATTGCAGAAACGGGCTGCCACCAACCATCCCGAACACGCCCCCCTGGTTGCCCGGGATGGTGAGGTCTCCGTTGCGTTCTAGCCCGTGTTTCATATCCCACTGTCCTCCGAAGGCCAGTACCGTATTATGGAGCTTGTCAACGCCCCAGTAGGCAAGTGGCCGTCCTGCAGCGTCCACCAGTTCGAAGCTGCGGGCACGGATCACCTGATCGGGGTATACTCGCTCGCGCGCGCGCTCCACCCGCGTGCCGAGCATGCCGCCGGCGAACCCGGCCAACAAGACCGCCACGATAAGAAGGCTCTGTTTCACGAGTTCTCTCCTTTTACCAGTTTGGAGCATTCCACGTAATGTTGGTAGGAGATTGGGGTTTCCGGGCATCGTCGGAGAGGATTTACCGCGGCTTTTCTCCGAATTCAGCCAATTGGAAGCCGGCAGGCAGTCTCTCGGCGGGACGGGCTTAGGTCTGGCGATCACCAAGCGGATTGTGGAATCGCAGGGCGGGCGCGTGGGGCGGTCATAGCCCGAACGCAGCAGGATACCGGACATCGCCGCGGATTCCCTCCAGCGCACTTTCCGAGAGTTCCAGCGCCATGAACACCTCCGGCGGGAACGGACTATCCAAGTTGCGCGCCGTATCCGGGGAGAAGCCAAATCGAGGGTAGTAATCCTTGTGTCCCAGCACGATGACGATGCGTTCGCCCCGAGCGCGGAGTTCATTCAGTCCATGACGGACCAACTGACTGCCGATGGAATGGCCTTGATGGTCCGGCAGCACGGCCATCGGAGCCAATGAAACCGCCGCCACCGGCCCTTGCGCTGTTTCAATCGTCATGCGACTGAACAGAATGTGGCCGACGATTCGGTTGCCTACTTCCGCGACGAACGACGCCAAGACGACCCCCTCAACCCACAACCTGTCTATTAAGTCTGCTTCGCTGGAACGTCCGATAGCGGTTTCGTTGACGGTCCTGACTTGTTCTCGGTCATGGGGTTGCTCGTCCCTGACGCGTATTGGCGCTTCTGTTTCCATCGTTGACATTCTTTCTCGTTGGGCGGCCGGCCCGCAATCGGGAAGGCTTTCTGTGTTCGTTGGGTTCAAGTTTGTCTCGCAAAGGACCCTTCTTGCTACACTGATTTTGCCACTTCGTCGCCTCACGCTCTACGTCGATTCGTGCTCACCAGGTTCACGCGATTCGGCGTTTCCTGGGCCGGGTCGCGGTGGATTGAACAGCCAGCCGAAGACCGCACGCGTGCAAGACCGCCGACAGGCTGTCCGAGGATGAATCGCGGCGAATCTTGAGCGAAAAGGTTTCTCCATTCGAATCGAAACTTGTATATAATCCACAGATGCAAGGAATACCCTGGAGCACAATTGGGCTCGGCTCGCTGTTGCTCATCTCGGCCTGCTTAAAAGGAGGACAGGAAGTGCAATCTCCGCAACCTGAAAAGTCGAAGCCGCCCGTCAAAACGGAGCAGCGCGGGCGCATTCTTGGAATCGGCGGTGTCTTCTTCAAATCCGCGAATCGCGATCAGATGCGCGCATGGTATGCGAAGCATCTTGGACTGGCCGACAAAGGCGGAGGCGCGATGCTTCCGTGGCGCGAACACGACGACCCGCAAAAAGAACACCTCACAGTTTGGACTATTTTCCCCGCCTCCACCGACTATGTCCCAGCCACGCAGCAGTTCATGGTCAACTACGTCGTGGACGATCTGGATGCTTTGCTCGACCGCTTGAAACAAGAGGGAGTAAAGATCGACGCCAAACGAATGGATGAATCCTACGGCCGCTTTGCCTGGATCTATGACCTGGATGGGAATAAGATCGAGCTCTGGCAGCCGTCCGCAAAGCCCTAAGGGCCCTACACTGCACTTACTCAATCGGTTTTCTGTAGCGACGCGGCCGAATCGGGAGCATGCCAATCGCCGATTCTGGTATAGTATCGTGAATGCGCAAACTGGGTCTCACTCTCTTACTGGTTTCCTCGTTCGCTGGGTGGGCGGAAGATGCAAAAGCGCCGGTCTCCTCGTCTGAGGCGAACAAAGCTGTCGTGCGCCGGGCATTCGCTGCCTTTGAGCAAGGAGACGTCGCGACGCTTAACGAACTCTTCGATCCCGAAGGTCCTTGGCATACTCCCTCAGGCACAACCATTCGCCAAGGTGGCCCCCATGCTGAGCTCAGGACTTCCTGCCCGATGTGTGCCTCGTTGGCGCAACGCAAGATCTCGCTGGACGTGATACTCGCCGAGGGCGATCTGGTAGCAGTGCGTTCGACCTGGAGTGGCATCTATACGGGGACTTTTCGGGGGACGCGCGTAGATGGCAAGAAAGTTAGCATAGTCTTCTCGAATATCTACAGGGTGACCAATGGCAAAATCTGTGAGAATTGGGCGAACGTCGATGGCCTCTCGCTCGCCGCGCAATTCGGAATGCAGTTGGGCGGGGCCGGCGCATCGAAATAGACCAAGACGCCGGTGAGGCGCGAGCCGCCAGTTGGCTGGTGACGCCCCGGGCTGAGCCTCCGCCGCGGTGACGGGGCAGACTAGACTTCAGGACTCCAGCCGGTTCCTGCTATCATCTGTGATTACCGTAGTCATGCAACGCTCCCCCTTTGACCGGCCCTACAAACTTGGGCACAAGACAATTCAAGGCCGATTCGCCATCCCCTCCGGTATTCGCTGCACGCATGCCGCAACCATTCAAAAGTGCTTCCTGGAAGTGCCTTCCATCGGTGTCATCACAACCAAGAGCATCAGCGCTCAACCCCGCCAGGGATACCGCGAGCCGATTTATGCGAGATATGCTCCGGGCTGCTATATCAACGCCGTCGGGCTGGCCAATCCCGGGGCCCGGCAATTTCTTGCCGAATTCGACGGCATCGAAATTCCCCGCGACAAGTTTTTGCTGGTCTCGATTTTCGGTTCCGATGTCGAGAGTTTCGTGGAAGCGGCTCAGATTCTGAAGCCGCTGGCGGATGGCTTCGAGCTCAACATGTCCTGCCCCCACGCCCAGGGTTATGGCGCCGAAGTGGGCCAGGACATGGCACTCCTGCGGCGCATCACGGCGGCGGTGGCTCAGGTGGCGGATGTGCCGGTGTTGGTGAAGCTTTCCGCGACTCTTCCGTACCTCGAGGCAACCTCTCTCGCGGCTGTAGCCGCGGGTGCGGCCGGGATCACTTTGACCAATACAATCGGCCCCGCTATGGTGTCGGTGGGCCCGGATCCCGTGCTTCACAACAAATTCGGCGGCTTGTCCGGGGACGGCATCCGTCCTTTGGGCCTCCGGGCCGTGGGGCAGGTGCGCAAGGCCCTGGGGGCCGAACCGGTGATTATCGGGATGGGAGGAATTGCGTCACCCGAGCACGTGACCCAGTACCAACTGGCCGGGGCGGATCTCTTCGGCGTCGGCAGCGCTCTCACCGGGTTGGACAGCAGCCAGTTTCGAGAATACATGGCCCAACTCGAGCGCGACATCTGTCAGGGCAAAGGGAACTCCGTCTATGCGCGTTCCTGCGAGTCGGCCCTCCGCATGGATTACACGAAGACGCGCATAAAGGCAAACCGGCAATTGGGCGGATGCCTTTTCAAACTGATCTTCGAAAGCTTGCCGGAAGATTATACCGATGGCGACCTGGCGGGGAAGTTTTTCTTTCTCTGTGTTCCCGGAGCCGGCGAGAAGCCCTTTGCAATTCTTTCCTGCTCCGAGAAGAGCGTCGTCGGCCGCATCGTTGGTGAGTTTACGAAGTGTCTTGCCGAACTGCCGGCGGGTTCCGAACTCCTCCTCAGGGGGCCGTATGGATGCGGCGTGCCCTCCTTCGAGAACAGCACGCTCATTTTCGTGGGTGGCGGAACCGGAACAGCTTCACTGTTGGAGATCGCTCACAGGCTGGGACCCACCAACAGACAACTATTCCTGCTGGGCGGGAGGTCTCGCGAACACCTCTTCGATATCGACAGGTTCGAGCGCCTGGGTGCTGTTTACCTGGCTACCGATGACGGCAGCGCCGGGTTCCGCGGGTACGCTCCCGAGTTGTTGCAGCAGGTCGTAGCCGAACTGCCGGCGGCCGAGAGGCAGCGAATCGCGTTCATTAACTGCGGTCCGGAGCCGATGGTATGGCGCTGTTTCGAGATCCAAAAAGAGATGGCGCCCGAGGACCGCATTATCGGATCGATCGAGTACATGACCAGTTGCGGCGTCGGCATTTGTGGGAAGTGTTCCAGCCCTTCCGGCGCGCTCACATGTATTGACGGTCCTTTCATGCCGTGGAAGGATTTTCAACCGCGAGCTGTGCGGAAAGCATAAACCGCTGATTCATTACCAATCGGCATCCGGCGAGCCTCGAAGGCCACCGTACACAATCCCTCGGCCCTCGGTGCCGACGTAGACGCGGCCGTAGATCCGCGGGTCGCCCGCAATGTCGCCGAGCATGCCGTACTGATGGCGGTCGTCGTCGATGCGGATCCAACTGGCGCCCGCGTCGTCGGAGCGGAAGATTCCGTAGACGCCGCTCACCGTGCCGACTACGTAGACCGCCGGATACGTTGCTCCGGCGGCGGGCATGCCGAAGCCCACCAGCGGCGCGGTGTCGATCGACGGGAGCCGTGCGAAGCTCGTGCCGGAGTCGGTGGAACGGTAGAGACCGGCCGAGGTCGGCAGCCAGACATCGCCTTCGTGGCCCGCGACGGCTTTCGGATAGGCCTCCGCGGTCCATCCAGGACTCCCGAAGTCGCGATTTCGATCATGTTGGGATTCTGGAACGGCGCCGGAGAGACACCGAGGTCGTCGTGGCGGAAGCCACCCAGATCGGCGATCGCGCTGTACAGATGCGCGCCGGAAGGCGGACTCACGACGCGGTGAATCACGGTCTCTTCGATGCCGTTCGCCCCCACGTACCAGTGCGTGGGCTGCCCGGAATCGACGTTGGTCAGCTCGTCGGTAGACCACACGGTGTTGCCGCCGTCATAGACCGCGTGGTTGGAATCGAACGGATCGATCTCAAACGACGCGTTCCAGACACCGAATATAGTTTCGGTGTCGAGGAAGGGCGACAGGGAGGTGTCCATCACGGAGAACTTTTTCACGCTGGTCCAAGTCGCGCCGCCGTCGGTGCTGCGGAAGAAATCGTCGCCGGGGTACCAGCGGTTCCAGGTGCCAACGACGACGGTCGCGTTGCGCTGAGAGTCAGCGCTGACGGCGCAGTAGCCGTACCACAGGGTGCTGGGCGTATCCGGAGGCGTGATGTCGGTCCAGACGCCAGTGCCCGTGTCGAACCGGTAGACGGCGCCGTTGCCGATGGTCGAGAGCCCCGCGGAGTTGGCGTAGGTGACGTAGAGCAGTCCGTCGGGACCGAGCGCGCAGCGCATGGGCCGCAACGTCTCTCCGTCGGGCAGAGTAGTGGGTTGGCCGGGCACCTGCCGCCAAGTCGCGCCGGAGTCGGTCGAGCGATAGATGCCGCCGGTGTAGGCGCCGGCATAGACGGTGCCGGCGTGGCGCGGGTCGAAGCGGACGAAGAGCACGCCGACCAGGTCGGGCGAAGACGTTATGGGGAAGCTCGCCAACTGGCTCCAGGTGGAGCCGTAGTCCTGGCTGACCCATAGCCCGTTCTGGTGTGTGCCGAGGTAGAGTTCATTGGGCTGGAAGGGATTGACGGCGAGGCGCTCGCCCGTTTGCTGGCCGTGATCGCCGTCATTGCCGCCCATCTTGAAGGGCAGATCGACGCGCTGGAACGTGTTGCCGCGATCGGCGGAGACCAGGATCGCCGCGTCGATGGGAGACAGTGAGTCGAGGTACATGCCCGCCGCCAGATAGACGCGCTGCGCATCGGCCGGATCGACAGCGATACTTTCGATCCCCATCAGGCTCCAGTCCGCGCTGGTGCCGCCCAACCAGTCGGTCAGCGGAGTCCACAGCGAGGTGGCCGCGCTCCAACGGTAGGCTCCGCCGACGTTGGCGCGAATGTACATCAGACCGGGCTCGGTAGGGTGGAAGTAGACGCCCGGCATCACTCCGCCATCGACGATCTTGACACTTTGCCAGACGTAACTATTGCAGGACGACCGAACTGGGATGGCGTTGACAGCCGCTACTCTCTCGGCGCAACCGGGCGCGGCGGGGCTGGGCGCTGCCTGCAAGAGCAGAGCAGCAACGCAAGTGCCAAGCGCCCATCGATTCATCATGCGGGGGACCGCCTCCCATTGTCTCTCCAGGCTCGCGTTTATGCTCATTTCGCCGAGTAGCAAGATTCAACCAAAGAAATCAGCGGTGCAGTAATGACGTAAGCGGCGATTCACAGGAGCTATCTCCCGGACCTCGAGGTCCTTTGCCCCGGGCGCGCGACATGAAAGTGGCGGAATCGCAGCCGATCGTGCTGAGCCGCGCCCGAAGGAAGCGGTCCGCTTTGGCGGCGGCCTCGATTCAAATCGACCGCTTCCTTCGGTCGCGGCTCAGAATTGCGTATCGCATACGCTCAGATTCGATGAGCGCGCTTGGACTTCGGCTGATCTTCCACTTCCATGTTGCGCACCCCTTTGCCCCTTTTCTGCGGCTCAGCCCGTATACTTTCGGGTATGCGAACAGCGTCCCTAGTAGCCTGCTGCGCTCTGCTCAGTGCCGGCCTGGCATCCGGGCAGGCCGACGCGGATCAAGTACTCAAGACTGAAAAGGCCCTTCACGAGGCCAAGATTCACAGTGATGTCGCCGCCCTCGATCGGATAATGGGCCGATTTCTCTTCATTCAGACATACGTGAAACGGGGTGGTCGCTGGCAGGTGTTGTCCATCGCTCACGTGTTTCACGTCAACCCGAACACGATGCACACCGAAGATCCAGGCGGCCCCGAGGCCGTTCAACTGCCCGCCGTCAGGTGCCTTACTCCCCTGCCCGCTGACACCCGCGCCAGCAGTTCTTCCAACTGGGGAACTTGAATCGGCTTGGCGATACAGGCGTCCATGCCGGCGGCTATGCACCGTTCCATATCCTCTCCCGACGCGGCGGCCGTGACCCCCACGATGGGGACATGCTGGCCGGTAGACGACTCCCGGGACCTGATGCAGGTCGTGGCTTCGATTCCATCCATCTCCGGCATGTGCAGGTCCATCAAAACGATGTCGAACGCCTCGGCGGCCAACTTGCCCACGGCGTCCCGGCCGGTAACCGCTAATTCCACAACGTGGCCGGCCCTCGTCAGCAACGCGGCGAGCAGTTTCTGATTGATGGTGTTGTCTTCCGCGATCAGGACGCGCAGTTGCCGGGCGGGAGCCATCCCGGGTGCAATCGCCGGCGGCGGTTCACCGGTTCGCAAGACTTCCGAGGAGCGGCCAAAACCGACCATGAAATGAAACGTGCTGCCTTGTCCCGGTTCGGTCTCCGCCCAGATCCGGCCGCCCATGAGCGTTACCAGGTGGCGGCAGATCGCCAATCCGAGGCCGGTGCCGCCGTAGCGCCTGGTGATGGACGCATCGGCCTGCGAGAATGCGTCGAAGATGATCTTCAGCTTATCGCCGGGAATACCCGGTCCGGTATCCGCCACCTGAAAATGCAGGAACACCTTGCCGTCCCGCAGGGAATCGCGGCGCACCGCAACCGCCACGGAACCCGACGGCGTAAATTTCAAGGCGTTCGAGATCAGGTTCATCATCACCTGCCGCAGGCGAGTGGGGTCGCCGCGCAGCATCTCAGGGACATCGTTTGCAACCGTGGAACTCAGCTCGATGTTTTTGGCGTCCGCTTCTACCTGGAACGCGCTCAGGGAATCCGCCAGGACCCGCCGTATGGCGAAATCGATCTCTTCCAGTTCGAGGCGTCCGGCTTCCGCCTTGGATTGGTCCAGAATGTCATTGAGCAGGTGCAGAAGGGACTGCGCGCATTCCTCCGCATCGCCCAGGTATTCGCGTTGCTCAGCCGTCAAATCGGTCTGGAGCACGATTCCCAACATTCCCAGGACGCCGTTCATGGGAGTGCGGATCTCGTGGCTCATGCTGGCCAGGAAACGGCTTTTGGCTTGATTGGCTTCCTCGGCGGCGATTCTGGCGGTCTCCAGTTCCCGCGCACGACATTGCAAGGCCAGGTCCGCCGCCACCTGGGCCCAGTAATTCCGATGCAAATGGCGAGCCTGGAAGATTGCGTACATCGCGAACGACAGCACCGCCACCGCCAGCATGTACCCCTGCGAGTGCCCCACCGAGACGGCGGCACCGACGATTGGCGCAACGAGTGTGGCCTCGAAACCAACCGCGATCCCGAGGTCCGGCGCTAGCGCTACACTGGCGGAAGTGCCCCCAGCGATCGCGAAGAGGAGCACGATCAGCGTATTCCAGCTTGCGTAGCCGTATTGGGCGATTACAAAAGCCGCCAGCAGGCCGGTGGGAAGGGAGAGCGTATATGCCGCAAGCCAAACCGCCCGCCTCCGAAACAGCAGCGACGGTCTCCAGGCGCGCGCCGCAGCGGCGAGCAGTAGTAAGCGCCCGGCGATGCGCGCCACCATCAACCCGACGTACCCGCCGGCGACCAGCGGATGGTCCTGATAGAGACGCGTGGAGAAGAGCAGAAGCCCGATCAACAGCAGAATGCCGACAGGACCCGCGAACGAACCGCGCACGATGTCGGAGAGAGCCCGCGAGCGCGCCTCGGGGTGCTCCTTGACGTTATCCAAGGGCGGCATAGCTAACGATGCTTTGTGTGGGCCGTGGACCTGGGTGATTCTCCCAGGCTGAATGAAGTACTCGGGTACTCGAAACCACCGGCCTCGTATCATCCTACCTGCCCGGCTAGCCATATTCAAGAGAATCCACTACGCGGTTTCCGGGTACAATCGCACTATGAAACGCTTGGCACTGCTTGTTGCTTTCACCGCGGGCGCCGGAATCTCGGCCGCGCCCGAGGCATTCTCCACTTCGGCCGGCGTGCTCCAGCTCACCCCCATTCAACATGCCAGCCTGATGATCAAGGCCGGAGGCAAGGTGCTATACCTCGATCCGGCGATGGGCTCGTTCGATGGGCTTCCGGCGGCGGACTATATCCTCATCACCGATATTCACCCCGACCACATGTCGCCGGCGGTCGTGAATAAGCTGCGCAAACCCGATACCGTAATTGTGGCGCCGCGGGCGGTGGCGCAGACGATTACCGGCGCAACCGTTATTTCGTATGGCGAAAGCAAAACGGTGGGGCCGTTCCAGGTGGAAGCGGTGGCAGCTTACAACCTGGTACGCGGGCCGAGCCCGGGGCAGTTCTACCACGACAAGGGACGCGGCAACGGGTACATCCTGACTTACGGCGGGAAGCGGTTTTACTTTTCCGGCGATACCGAAGCGGTGCCCGAGATGAAGGCGCTCAAGAACATCGACGTGGCATTTGTCTGCATGAACCTGCCGTACACCATGACGCCTGAGGAAGCGGCGGAAGGGGTGAAGGCGTTTCATCCGGCGATTGTCTATCCGTACCATTACCGCGGCTCGGATCTGACCGTGTTTCAAAAGGCGCTGGCGGGTACGGGTATCGAGGTGCGGCTGCGGGATTGGTACCCACGGTAGCCATCCCGCGGGAGCTGGACTGCCAGGCAATCGATGTTGCGTAGACACGCGGTTTCGGCGCTGCTCGGGGGCCTGGTCCATAAGGGCCTGGAGCGGTTTCTGGTGGACGGCCGGGGCGCCGCGCTGCTGATCGATGTGGAAGCGCGGCGGTTGGTGGCTTCGAGCGGCGCCGGCCTGACGGGAAAGTGGCTGGCACCGCCGGGCTCGACACTCAAACCCATCGTGCTTTCGGCGCTGATGGCGAGCGGGAAACTGAGCGCGGAGGAACCGTATCCGTGTCCCGGACGGTTGCGGATCGGCGGGCGCACACTCGATTGTTCGCATCCGACGCTCGAAATTCCGATGCGCGTGGAAACGGCGCTGGCCTACTCCTGCAATTGCTTTGTGGCACACGTGGCGGAACGGTTCGCGTCGCGGGAATTGGCGGGAGAACTGGCGCGCATGGGGCTGGCGTCGCGCACGGGCTGGGGCGGCGCGGATGAGGCCACCGGCCGGATTGAAGCGGCGGCCGGAGCGGACGCGCAGAGGCTTCAGGCGCTGGGCGAAGAGGGGGTCTCGGTAACCGCGGCGGGATTGGCGAATGCCTATAGGCTGCTGGCGAGGAACATCCACCCGGCGGTGCGCCGCGGCCTGGAAGGCGCGGTGACGTTTGGAACGGCGCGGCAGGCGCAGGTTGCCGGGGTCGAAGTGGCGGGAAAAACGGGCAGCGTGCTCACGGCGGCGGGCGAGCCGGTGGCGTGGTTCGCCGGATTCATGCCCAGCTTGGCGCCGGAAGTGGTGGTGGTGGTGATGCTGCGGGGACGCTCGGGCGGGGGCGATGCGGCACCGGCGGCCGGGCGGATTCTGCAAGCGTACCGGGCGGGGCGGCTTTCGTGAGAGCGCTGCTTATTCTGGTGCTCGCGTGCCCGCTGGGCGCCGTCAAAGTGAAGGTGGGGGCGGCGGTGGTGGAAGTGCCGCTCGAGCGCTACACGGCGGGGGTGCTGGCCGGGGAAACCAGCGTATTTCAATCGGACGAAGCCCTGAAGGCGATGGCGGTCGCGGCGCGCACGTATGCCGTGCGGATGCGCGGGCGCCACGCGGCCGAGGGGTTCGATTTCTGCGACACCACGCATTGCCAGCGTGTGGATCTGGACGGGATCACGGCGCGCCTGGAATCGATTGTGGCCGAAACGGCGGGAGAGCTGGTGTGGTATCGCGGCAAGCCCGCTTTTACGCCGTACACGCGCGATTGCGGAGGACGCACGGAGGACGCCGGCTCGGTCTGGCCGGAGCTGGCGGCCAGCTATCTGACGCATCGCGACGATCCCTACTGCGGGCGATCGCGGTGGCAATGGGTGGGCGATCCTCAACGGATCGCGGCGGCGCTCGCGCGGGCGGGACTGCGGACACCGCGGCGCGTGGATTCGGTCATGGTGGTGGAACGGACGGATGGAGGAAGGGCGAAGACGTTGGCGCTCGCGGGCGTCGGCGAATCGGTGCGCATCGCCGCCGGAGCATTCCACTCGGCGCTGGGCCGCGACTTGGGATGGAACACGCTGCGCAGCGACTGGTATGAGGTGCGGGGAGTGGTCTTCGACGGTTTCGGCGCGGGGCACGGGGTGGGACTCTGCCAGCGCGGAGCCGACCGCATGGGGTTGGCGGGGCGGAGCTATCGCGAGATCCTGGCGTTCTATTATCCGGGTACGGCGGCCGGCGTGACGGCGCGCGGCCTGGCGTGGCGGAGGCTCGCGGGGGAACGCATAGCATTGTGGACCACCGAACCGGAGCAGGACGGGCTGGTTTTGGGGATGGCCGAACAGATGGCGCCGAGGCTGGCGGAACGAACGGGTTGGAATTGGCCGGCGGGAGTCGAGATCCGGGAGTATCCGGACGTGGACACGTTTCGCAACGCCACCGGGGAGCCGGGGTGGGTGGCGGCGCGGACCGAGGGTCGTCGAATCCAACTGCAACCTGCGAGCGTGCTGCGCGGCCGCGGCGCGCTCGAAGAGACCCTGACCCATGAGCTGCTGCACGTGCTGGTGGAATCCGAAGCGGCGGCGGGGCTGCCGGTGTGGTTCCGGGAAGGGCTGGTGGAAGTTCTGGCAGGCCGCGCCAGACCGGCAGGCACGATGCGCATTCCATCCGATGCGGAACTGCGGCAAACCGGCGACCAGGCCATGGCGCGGCGGGCTTACGCGGATGCCGCCGGCGCGGCGGCGGAATTAGTGAAGCGATACGGCGAGACGGCGGTGCTCGGGTGGGTCAAGCGCGGGCTGCCGGCCGAGGTTGCGAAATAGTTAGTGAACCACCATGGTCACGCCGTCCTGACTGGCTTTTCCGCCGATGATGACCTTCACCGGGACGGCATCGCCGGGCGCCACCGACGGGTCTATGCGAGCGTTGACCTGGAATGGACCCGGCATGTTCGAGGGAGCGGCCCCGCAGTACTCGACCGTAGCGCGTTCACGATGAACAGCCCTGGCTCTACCGGCATGAAACGGAAACCGACTCATCCATGCCACCAGCGGCGAAGCGGCTGCCGGCAGCCCGCGCGCGGTCGCCCGATTGTTCTATACTTCAAGAGCTGGTCACCGAGATGCTGAATTCATCCCCGGCCGACACCACCCAGCTCCTGCGCGCCTGGGCCGGCGGCGATTCCCAGGCGCTCCAGCACCTGATGCCGCGTGTCTACCGCGAGCTGCGGCGCGTGGCCGCCCACTTACTGCAAAACGAGCGGCCCGGCCATAGCCTGCAGAGCGCGGACCTGGTGCACGAGGCGTACTTACGGCTGGTGAATGCGAACGAGCTCGAATGGCAGCATCGGGCACACTTCTTTGCCGTATCGGCGACTTTGATGCGCCGCATCCTGCTCGACCGGGCGCGCCGAAGGCAGGCGGCCAAACGCGGCGGGAGAGCGCTGCCGCTGGACCTGGAGCCGGGTAAGTCGCTGGACGTGGCCCAAGGCAGAGCTAGAGAACTGGTGGCTCTGGATGATGCCCTCAATGCGCTCGCGGAAGTGGATCCCCGCAAATCCCGGATTGTGGAGCTGCGATTCTTCGGAGGCCTGAGCGTCAAAGAAACGGCCAAGGTAGTTGGAGTCTCAGAAGGCACCGTCATGCGCGACTGGAAAACGGCGCGGGCCTGGCTTTTGAGTGAGATGTATGGCCGGGCTTGACTAATCATGGGGCTGATGAGGGTTCAGTAGACCCGCCCGAGGTATTTGTCCAGCCAACCGAGCACCTCGGCGGACAGATGCGCCCGGTCCTGGCTGACGTCATGCGGTGTGTCAAAAACCACGCGGCGCTTGTCCGCCGGGGCGGTTCCGAGCATGCGGAACATAGGCTCCTGAGATCGCGCCGGCGAAAAAGTGAAGTCGTATTTGCCGTTCGCCATGAGCACGGGTTTCTTCAACCGCGGTGCGAAATCCACTTGGTCCCGGCCCGGGGCCGCGGGGCCGAGGAAGAAGCCGCCATCCAGGAAAATCACTGCGCGGAACCGATCCTCCAGCGTCGCGAAGATCACTCCGTATGCGGTGCCCATACTCACACCCAGATAGGCGACCCTGGAGGCGTCGATATCCGGCCGCGATACCAGATAATCCAACGCGCGGCGCACCTCCTTGGAGCGCTGAATCGTCATCTGAAAATCGTCAATGGTTCCGACCAGGAAGGACCCGCCCTTCCTGCGCTCATACGTTCCGTTATAAATCGGATAAAGTAATGCGCGGCCGCTCTTGATTGCATAATCTACAAACTCCATGTCTCCGAGGGCGCCGCTGTCATTCATGAATTCCACCCGTGCACTCGGGAAAAACAAAATAGTCTCATAGGGCGGATGGACGTTCTTGGGAAGAAACAGGTACATGGGAAGCCGCTGGCCCTCATAACCTGCATCGATGACGATCTTCTCCTTCATCCAAGCTGGTGTGCCCTCCACGATCCCGTCTGACTTTGCATTCAGCGGTCTCCGGTCGTACGCATATGCGGCCCTGTACGCTTGGAAAACCTCATCGGAAGCCGGCCTCGCTTTGGAGAAGTCTCTCACTTGCCGCTTCAGCGGCGCGATTGCCTCAGCAGGAAGCGATGCCCTGTTCCGAACCGTACGGATGCCGTTCATGGGAGAACGGTCGAAGGGCGGGAGCGTCTCCGGATCGAAGGCCTGATACGTCTGCGTACCCCAGGCGCCGCCCAGAATAAACCGCCGATCTTCTGTGCCTATTCCGGTCCCGGTCCACTCTCTGACGTTGCCAGCCATATCGTATGTGCCGTAGGGTCCCACTCCCGCATAAGTGCCAACCGCTGCCGGGCCTTTCTTTCCAAAATTGCTCGCGTTGACGGCAAACGGGGCAAGGTCAGAGGGGGCCGCTTTGTACCATTGGCCGATTGTCGGCAGGCTCCTGCCTGCGAAAACCGCGTAAGCCGCCGCTTCGTACCAGCTCACTCCGGAAACGGGATAGTCGGCTTGTCCCTGCGGAAAGTGGCCAGCCTCCCAAGTAGCCGGGCCGGGCCTGCCGGTGGGGTCGCGGAACAAGTCCATTGCCTGTTGCCAGGTCAGCTCCTTGCCGTCCTTGATGAACTTTTCTTTCCAGTATTCCGGCTTTCGATACCCGCCCTGATCCACGAACCGCTGATACTGGGCATTGGTCACCTCGAACTTGTCCATGTCGAAAGCGGGCAGGTTGTAAACCACCGGGCCGACAAAGTCAATGTATTCTCCCCACGGGCCGCCATCCAAAGGGACCATCCCGGGCGGCGTGTCAGTACCCGCCAGCAGGAATTTCATCGAGCTCTCCGTTGCCGGCGCGGCAATCAAGTCTCTTTGTCCGGGCTTCGACACTCTCCAGCGAAAATACCCGCTTGGCACTCGGACGCGGCTGAGCGGGGTGGTCCCCAGCGTGAACCAGCCACTGGGTTTGAGATAATCCTGAATCTCCACCTTCGCTCCCGCAGGCGCTGAGTCGACAGAGACAAGGCGTGTGGTGGACTGCGCGACCTCAGCCAGTTGGCGGTCGCCTGGAAGAATGGCCTCAGCCTGGCGCAACAGCATGAATGCAGCCAGCGGTTGTTGTTCGGCGAGCCGGGTTATCTGCGGGATGGCTCCCTCGCGTGCCCAGCGTCGTTGCTCGATGCGTCGAAAGAGCAGGCCACCCGCGGCAAGTGCGAGAACCACGACCGCCGCGCCAACCGCCATCAACGCCCGCGACCGGACTCTGGCAGGCGGCGTGCTGATCCTTTCGGCCAGCGCCGAAAGCTCGCGAGCCGCGTCTGCCGCGGACTGAGGACGCCGGTTCGGATCTTTCGCCAGCAGTTTGCCAACGAGCATATCCAGCTCGGGGCCGCCACTGGTCAGCTGTCGCGGCAGCGGCGGGCAGTCGGCATCGTGACCGGCGCACAACGCCTGTCCAAGTGCGACGCCGGGAAACGGCCGCTTTCCCGCGGCCATTTCGTACAGCACCAGTCCGAAGGAGAAAAGGTCGGTGGCCGGCGTCGGCTCGCGGCCCGCGACTTGTTCGGGAGCCATGTAAGCAGGCGTTCCCATCAACACGCCGCTCTGGGTAATGCCGCTTTCATCAAGTCTCTTCGCCAGGCCGAAGTCCAGCACTTTCGCACCGTGCCGCGTCAGCATGATGTTGGACGGCTTCAGGTCGCGATGCACAATTCCGTGTGCGTGCGCTTCGGCCAACGCCTCGCAGATCTGCGCCCCGTACCGCAGCGTCTCCTCAAGCGGCAACTTTCCGCGTTCGAGGCGTGACGAGAGGGTTTCGCCGTCCACCAATTCCATCACCAGGTAGTCCGGGCCGACGTCGTAGAGCGTGCAGATGTGCGGATGATTCAATGCGGAGATGGCTCGGGCCTCGCGCTCAAAACGTCCGCTGAACTGCGCTTTGGCAGCCTTGAGCGCCACCGAGCGGCCAAGCCGGGTGTCGCGGGCTCGAAACACCTCGCCCATTCCGCCGGAGCCGATTTGAGCCTCGATCTCATAGGGGCCAAGCCGCGCTCCAGGGGTGACCGGGACTCGCATGGACTCGGTCAGGATACCGACGGCCGGCTGGTCAAGAATCTGATCGCCGGATTCCACTTCCAGCATCAGTTCCACGCGGGCGCGGATGTCCGGATCCGTCGACTCCAGCAAGGCCTGGCGCTCGTTGGGACGACACTTTCGGACTGCATGATAGAGGTCTTCGATTCGACGCCAGCGGTCAGGTGTCACTTCGCCCCCCAAGTGTTCCCCTCCATGTTAAGTCAGTGACTCAGGCCAGGCGCTGCCGGATTGTTCTATACCTCACGAACTTATGAAACTAGCCGGATCTGATTTTTTCTTTTCGCGCTGCGATAGCTTTCGGTCTCGAATTGCGCCCTTGGAGATGCAGGCGGAATTTCCGCGGCAGAAAGAGGAACACCATGAGAAGAATCTCTCGATTGCTAACCATGATTCTCGGCGTAGGCACGTTGGCGGCGCTGTTCGTCTCCAACGCGATCGCCGGTTGTGGAGACATGGCCAACTGGCGAGGTCCCCTGGCATACGCCGCACCGGCATACACTCCGGCGGTTAAATCCACCACCGCGCTTGACCGGGGCTCGCAACCGACGGCGCAGCCGTCGCTCGTCGGAATGTGGGGCGTGCAATTTATCTCTCAAGGCAACACGCAAAACAGCCCGCCGATCCCGGACGGAACGCTGCTCGATTTCGGCTACCAGATCTTCCATAGCGATGGAACCGAATGGATGAATTCCGGCGGACGAGCCCCCAGCACACAGAACTTCTGTGAAGGCGTGTGGGGGGAGACCGGGTTCAATGCGTACGAGCTGAACCACTTCGCATTCTCGTACGACGCGTCATCCGGAACCTATCAGGGGCCGGTGAACATTAAGGAGCAGCTTGTTCTTTCCCCCAGCGGAGACAGCTTCAGCGGGACCTTCACCATCAACGCGTACGATACGAAAGGCAACAACGTCAATCACGTTACGGGCAACATCACCGGCACGCGAATCACCGTGGACACACTACCGACACCCACGCCATAGCTCCAGAATTCGGCGCGCTGACTCGAGAGGGTTGGCGCGCCTTCATTCCCGCGGGCCCATTTCGGAGTTTGAAGTTGTGATACCCGTCTCACGGCAATCCAAACGCAGTGGGACCACGACGTTGTTCGCGGCCCTGGAGATCCTGCAGGGACGCGTCATAGGAGAGAGTATAAGGCCTTCGCCAGCCGCGCCTCGACCTACACGGCCTCACTCGTCCCGCAGGGAAGTGAGCGGATCGACACGCGATGCCCGGGCGGCGGGCGCCCAGGAGGCCAGCATGGTGATGAGCAGCAGCCCCAGCGGGATGGCGACGACGGTCAGGAGATTGACACGGGTGAACGCGGAAAAGGTGAGCCGGGAAGTAATCAGGGGGCAGATGTAAAAGGCCCCCAGCAGGCCGGCGGCGATGCCGGCGAGGCCGAGCCACAGGCCTTGGCGCAGCACCATCCACGCTACCGCGCGGGGATGCGCGCCGAGGGCCATGCGGAGTCCGATTTCACGCGTGCGCCGGCTCACGGAGTAGGCCACTAATCCATATAGCCCAACCCCGGCCAGAACCATCCCCAACAGTCCCATGCCGGCCACGAGCTGTACAACGATGTCCGACGTTTTGATGGCTCTCTGCGTATAGAATTCGCGCATGCCGCGGGCGTCGAAGACCGGCATGTCCGGATCGAGCGAGCGCACGGTTTCGCGCAGCACGGGAGCCAGGGCGGTGCCATCCCGATCGGCGGATTCGGCAACCAGAGTGAGTCCGGCCCGCGGAAGCTGGCGGAAGGGCAGGTAGAAGAAATCCAGGGGGGCTTCGGCGGTCCACATGTATTTCGAGGTTTTGGCGATGCCCACGATCTCGAACAGAGGGCCGGTGGCACTGCCCAGATGGAAACGCTTGCCCAGCGCGTCGCCTTTCCAATAATGAGCGGCCATTTGTTCGTTGACCACGGCAACCAGCGGCGCATCCTCGCGATCGGTGGCGGCGATAGCGCGCCCTTGCAGAATGGGAATGCGCATGGTCTCGAAGTAGCCGTCGCTGACGCGGGCACAGTATGTATCGATGGTCTGGAGACCGCGCGGCAGTTGCCAGTTCTCGGGAAGCATGCCGAGGCTGTCGATTCCGTTCATGGGCACGTTTGAGACGAGAGTGGCCGATTTCACGCCGGGTGCCTGGCGCGTCCGGTCGAGGAGGTTCTGATAGAAACGCTGCGCCTGGTCCTGCGTGTAGTGGGCCAGTTGCGGATTCAAGCTGGTGAGAAACAGATGATCGATGCGAAAGCCCGGCCCTTGCGCCAATTGATCGCGAAAGCCCTGCACCAGAGTGGCGGAGACAGCCAGAAGCACGAGCGAAAGGGCCACTTGGCCGGCCACTAGGCTGTTGCGGCCCCAGAAACGGCGGCGGCCGGCGCTATCGGCATCGGCGGATTTGAGGGCGGGCACAAGGTTTGGCCGGGTCGCAGCGAGCGCGGGCGCCAAACCGAACAGCAGCGTGCTCAGCACCGAGACCAGCAGCGTAAACAACAGCAGGCGGTGATCCACGTCGGCATTGAAATAGAGGGGCAGATCGGAGGGCACCGGCACGCTGTGCCAGAATGCCGCCATGGCGTCGGCCACCAGCACGCCTCCCAGTCCGCCGGCCACGGCCACCAGCAGGTTCTCGAGCAAAAGCTGCCGCACAAGAGCTATGCGGCTGGCGCCAATCGCCAAGCGCACGGCAATTTCGCGCGAGCGGGCGCGGGCGCGGCTCAACAGCAGGCCCGCCACATTGGCGCAAGCCACCAGCAGCACGCAAATTCCCAGCAGCCCTAGCATGGCGACAAAGGTCATGGTTTTGGGCGCTTGCGCGATGCGAAACTGCAACTCGCTCTGGACCTGGAGGCGCTGATCGTGAAGGGCCTGGGAATGCAGCTTTTCGAGCGCCGGCGAGAGCGCCGCGATATCGGCTTGCGCCTGCTCCTGGCTGATGCCGGGCTTTAGCCGGCCCTTTACGAACAGCCAACCGAGATCGCGGTTGTGGAGGTTGTTGGTTTGCGTGATGCGCGGCGACATGGCCAGCGGGACGAATATCTGCGGCCGCACGATCAGATCGATGCCGGTGAAACTCTCGGGCGCCACGCCGATGACGGTGAAGTCAATCCCGTTCAGCCGGATGCGAGAGCCGATGACGTTGGGGTTGGCGGCGAACTGGCCGGCCCAAAACTCGTGGCCCAGCATGCACACCGCATCGCGGCCTTCGGCCTGGTCTTCATCGGGGCGGAATGCGCGGCCCAACGCCGGCTCAACGCCCATCACGCGGAAGAAGTTGCCCGAGACAAACAGGCCATATTTCATGTGCGGCAGAGTGGAGGCGTTGGGGCTAAAACCGAAGAACGAGTAGGAAGAGGCTGTCAGACCCTCGAAGGTGCGGTTGTGGTCGCGCAGGTCCACGTAGTCCGGGTACGAAACAGGCGGGTTTTGACCGAAGTAGGCCGAGACGGCAGTATTGACGGTAAGCACGCGATCCGAGTCTTGGACCGGCAGGGGCCGCAGCAGCATGGCATTGGCGAAGCCAAACATGGCCGCGGTGGCGCCGATACCGATGGCCAGCGAACAGATCGAAACGGCCGTAAAGCCTGGATCCTTCCTGAGAACGCGGAAAGCGTGGATGACGGATAGCAGCATAAGAATGCTCCGATGTGGCGCTTGAGTACCGGGCAGGCGGGTGCAATTGCGGTGCCGCAAAGGCGCCTGGAGGAAGCAATGATATCAACGATTTCAGATTCTTATATCCGCAATGAGCGTTCGTAATTGGGACCGGGCGCGCGATTTCGATTTTTTGGCGAGTTACAAGTTGTAACTGACTTCTGGAAGCTTCCATTTCCACACCTGTGCCGCTGCCGCACAATGGTGCCGCAGAGCCACCGGTGCGCGGGCGGGCCGGTTTGAGGCAAAATATAGGTTGCGGCGACGATACGGGGGTTTTGGCGCGACTCGTGCAATCGAAGTCTGTCGCCATCCGAATCGCGGCAATCTGAAAAATGAGGCGTACGTGAAGAATTCCGTAACTGGCTTATTCTGTCTCTGTTTGCTCTGGGCCGGCTGGACGCGCAGCGGGCAAGCCCAAACCCCGAGCCCCGGTCCGAAGCCGGACCCGGCTGCGGCGTCCGCGCCCCAGGATCAGCAGACTCCAACCGGGGGACCGATCATCCAGGCGCCGCCGGAACTGCCGAAATATCCCGATGTCCGCCTGCCGGGCGAACATGGCTTTTGGATCGGGCTGGGTGCTTCGCAGCCCAAGGGACAGTCCATTTACGATACCGGCCGCGCCAACGCCAGCCAGGCTAACAGCGGGTTTGTAACCATGCAGGGTACCCCGCACATCGGCGAGTCGGTGGAAGGTGGAATCGTGCTGGGACTGCACAATGCGCTGCGGGTTTCATATTTTCAGACCAGCGCCTCCGGAGACTTTCTCGCGCCCACCGATATGACCATGTGGAGCCAGAATTACAGCTCGGGCGACCTCGTAAGCACCAACTACAAGCTCCAGGACATCAAGGTCTCGTTCGATTACCTCACCTGGCCTTACCCCGTGGGTTACAAGCGTTTCCGGCTGAAGACCCTGTGGCAGGTGCAGTACGTCGTGCTGAAATCGACCTTTAACGCGCCGCAACTGCCGTTGGTCAATTCCAGCGGGGCTCCGTTGACGGATGCCAGCGGGAATCCGATTACCTATGTGGGTCAGGGAACAAGCTGGTTTATTACGCCCACGCTGGGCCTGGGGTTTCAGGAATACATCTCGCATCATTTGCGGCTGGAGCTGAACGGGGTGGGTTTCGGAATTCCCCACCACTCGACTTTGTGGGACGTGGACGGTTCCATTAATATTCGGGTGGGCCGATTTGAAATCGGCGCCGGGGCACGCGCGTTTCACTTCAAGACTTCGCCCGAGGGCTCGTACTATATGCGCGGGACTTTGACCGCGCCTCAGGTTTCGCTCCGCTGGTTTTCGGAGTAGCGGTTTTCAGAGGAGCGGACCCAGGCCCACCGAGGGCCCCGAGCTCCGCCGCGCACAGGTGGCGCCAACTTCCGATGGGCAACTCGCCCAGACGGATGGGTCCGATGGCGATGCGCACCAACTTCAGCACCTTGCTACCCACTGCTTCCAACATGCGCCGCACCTGCCGGTTGCGGCCTTCGGTCAAACTGATTTCGAGGTGGGTGTATTTGGCGCTGTCGCGCAGGCGGCGGACTTCGGCGGGGCGGGTGGGACCGTCGCTCAACTCCACGCCGCGGCCGAGGCGTTCGATTTGGCCGTCATCCAGCAGCGTCGAGGCTTTGACCTGGTAGGTCTTGGCGACCTTGTGGGCGGGATTCATGATGCGTTCGGCGAAACCGGTGTCATTGGTCAGGAGCAGGAGACCGCTCGAATCCAGGTCCAGACGGCCGACGGGAGTGACCCACGCGCCCAGATCCCCGATCAGGTCATAGACCGTGGGACGGCCCTCCGGGTCGCGCCAGGTGGTCAGGTATCCCTTTGGTTTATAGAGCAGGATGTACAACTTGGAGGGAGAACCGAGGGGTTTGCCGTCGAGCGTGACGCGGTCCTTTTCGAGGTCGATCCAGTGGTCCGGGTTGCGGATGACCTGGCCGTTCACACGAACTCGTCCGGCGCCGATCCAGCTTCTGGCGTCGCTGCGGGATGCCAGCCCAGCCTTGGAAAACACGCGTTCCAAGGTCTTGAGGGGCCGCTCGCGATGGGGCTTCGATTGCCGTTGCATGGTTCAGTACGAACAGTACCAGTGATAGAGTGGATCGGGAGGAAATCCACACGGGTACTATCTTCATCCGGGGTGCGCGTCAAGTACTCACGCTGCGAGGCCCGCGGCTTCCGCGACGCGGGGCGGAACTTAATGAACTTAACATCATTTATGACGGCGCGCTGCTGATCCGTGACGGGATTCTGGAGGAGGTAGGGCCGACCCGCCGCGTGGAGAACCTGGCCGCGGCGCGCGGAGCCGTGGCTATCAACGCGGCTGGGCGCCTGGTGATGCCGGGGTTTGTGGACAGCCACACCCACCTGCTGTTCCCGCCAGCGTCCGAGGGCGATCTGGAATCGGCCGCGGCGGTGGTGCGGGCAACCAGCGGGAAACGGCTGGCCAGCCGCGCGCGCAGTTACCTGGACGCCATGGCGCGCCACGGCACCACCACGGTGGAAGCCAAAACGGGTTGCGGTTGCGAGGAACGGGCCGAAACGAAGCTGCTGCGAGTACTCCGCTCGTTGGATGGAGATCCCCTGGACGTGATACCCACGTATCTGTTGCGGATGCCGGAAAAAACAGGTCGCGAGGAAGCGGATACCGGCGCCGTGGAGCAGGTTTTGACGGAGTTCTTGCCCAAGCTGCGGCAACGCAAACTGGTGCAATTCGCGGATTTTCTTTGGGAGCCCGAGCCGGCCTGGCAGTCGACTTACGCGCGCTATGTGGCAACGGCGGCGCGGCTCGGTTTGAGCCGCAAGATGCACGCCGCAAGATTCGACGCCGAGGCATTTGCGGCCATTGCAGCCGGGCACAAGTTTGAGAGCATCGATCATTTAGAGGAGCTGGAGCCGGGGGATGCGGCGTCCATTCTCGGCTCGGGGGCAATCGCTACCTTGTCTCCAACCGCATCTCTGCACGCGAACACGCGTTATGCGCCGGCCCGGCAACTGATCGATGCCGGAGTACCGGTGGCCTTGGCCAGTAATTTCAACCCTCGGGACACTCCCACGCTCAACATGCAAACGGTGGTGGCGCTGGCCTCGATGCATATGAAGATGACGCCGGCGGAAGCCATCTGCGCGGCCACCATCAACGGCGCGCACGCGGCGGGCTGCGCCAGCCGGGTGGGGTCTCTGGAACACGGGAAGGTGGCGGACCTGCTGATACTCAACGTGCCGGATTACCGGGAACTGGGCCGCTGTGTCGGGATGAACCTGGTGCATCTCACAATGAAGCGCGGCGAATTCATCTACCGGGAGGGCGACGTCGCGCGAGTGCCGGCGAAAAGTGTGCAGCAGGCTTGGGAATAGGGCGGCGCAGAGCCCGCAGGTCTGCCCCGCGTTGCGCGAGCGGGGGGAAGAGTGTATAACAACTGTATGGTTCCCAATGAGTTACAGACTCTCTTTTGGGACACAAACCTGCACGACTTCGACCCTACCGCGTACCCTGACTATACGATCTTCCGAGTCCTCGAATACGGCGATGTGGCGGCTTTCGACTGGCTCGGCCGGACGTTTGCCGACGCCGAGATCCGCCGCGTGCTGCGGAACGAGCGGCGGCTTTCCCCGAAGTCGGCGACCTTTTGGGCGCTGGTGTACGGCCTTTCCACGGATGAGGTAGCCGCACTCCAAACCCAGCAGCCGCCCGTCAACCTTGCATGAACAGCGACCCGAACCCGATCGGTGGACCCGCGGGGCATGCAATAATCTTATGGGGCTGCCGGACGGGTAGTCGCTTCCGGTAACGGGAGAGGAAAGTCCGGTCTCCATAGAGCAGCGTGCCGGCTAACGGCCGGGGTTCGGCAACGGATACGGAAAGTGCCACAGAAAATATACCGCCTTGCTGAAAGGCAGGGTAAGGGTGAAATGGTGCGGTAAGAGCGCACCGCGGCTGGAGTAATTCAGCCGGCAGGGAAAACCCCACGCGGAGCAAGACCAAATAGGGGAGAAGGGGTGGCTCGCCCCGTTCGACTTCCGGGTAGGTCGCTAGAGCCGGATAGCGATGTCCGGCCCAGAGGAATGACTACCACCCGTAACAGGGCACAGAAACCGGCTTATAATCCGGCAGCCTCAAAAACGCCAAGCTCTCAGTGATCAGCGTTCAGCTTTCAGCTACAACCCCGAGTTTGGCGGCGATGCGGCGCGCGGTCTCGTCGCGGCGGCGCGCAATGGCTTCGGAAAAACGATTCGCGGCCGCCAGCACGGGGGCCGCGGCTTCATCGGGAGTGCCGCTCGCGAACGGCGGCTCGGGCGCATATTGCATGAACAGTTGAATCACCTGGGCGACGGTATCCCCGCGCAGCATGGCGGCCAGCCGCAACGCGCCATCGATGCCGGAGGTGACGCCGGCGGCGGTGACAATGCGCCCATCCACGACCACGCGCTGATTCACGGGAGTGGCTCCGAAATACGGCAACAGGTGGAATGCGCTCCAATGCGTGGTGGCACGGACGCCGCGCAGCAATCCAGCGGCGCCGCAGATCAGCGCTCCGGTGCAGACGGAGAGCAGCCACGCACCGCCCGCGAACTGCGCGCGGAGGAAAGAAAGCGTGGGCTCGTCTTCCATCAGCTCTTCCTGGCCGTGGCCACCGGGGACCAGCAGCACGTCGAGTTGGGCCGATTCGGCAAACGATAGCTGCGGGGTCAGAATGAGGCCTCGCGCGTCGCGCACGGGGTCGCGGGTTTTCGCCAGCACGTGGAACGCGGAATCGCGCAGGCTCGCCAGCACCTCGAAGGGGCCGGTGAAATCCAATTGGTCCATGGCGGGATATACGATGCCGCCGATCTCCAGATGTTTTTCCGTCATAGACGCACCTCGGTTCCCCGCCCCGTTTCGCGGGCCCGGCGATAAGCCAGCGCGGCCGCGGCCACATCCTCGATGGCCAGGCCGAGGGACTTGAATACCGTGACCTGGCGCGCATCCGCGCGGCCGGGCGCGCGGCCCGCGACGATGTCACCCAATTCCGGGCCCACGTGCGAAGCGGCAAAATACGCTTCCGCGATGCCTTGCACGATGTCGCCCGATTCCAGCAGCGCAGCCTCGCGGGAATCGACGACCAGCCTGCCGCGGGCGATCAGCGCCGGATCGAGCTCGCGATGCGAACGGCGGCAGGCACCGATGGAGATCACGTGCGCGCCGTCATCCACCCAGGCGCTCTCGATGGCTGGAGTAACCATATCGGTGGCCAGCACCACCACATCCGCGCCGCGCACGGCCTCTTCGGCACTGGCGGCCGCGCGTATGGGGCACTCGCGCGCGAAGCGGGCGAGGTGTTCGGGAGTGGGGCTCCAGGCGCGAGCCTCCGCGAATTGGTTCACCATCGACAGCATCTCGAGGTGGCTGCGGGCCTGCACGCCCGAGCCGAGTATCGCCAGGACTTTGGCGTCCGGCCGCGCCAGATAGCGGACCGAGACGGCGGAAACCGCGGCCGTGCGCACTTCGGTGATGTAGCGGCCATCCATTACGGCCATCAACTCGCCGGTCTCGGTGTCGAAGAGCGAAATCGCGGCCAAGTGGGTGGGGAGGCGGCGTTCCGAATTGCCGGGAAATATAGTGACCAGTTTGGCGCCAAGTATGGACTGCTCGCGGTGAAAGGCGGGCATCAGCGCGAAGAAAGACCGCTCGCGCACGCCGATAACCGTACGCACCGGCTGATCGATGCCGCCGGCGGAGAATGCGGCCAGCGCGGCCTCCATGGCCGGTATCAGGTCCGGCAGTGGCAGGGCCGCGCGCACGTCCGATTCAGAAAGCCAGAGCGGCATTGGCTGCCTTTAGAATTCCTTCACGGGAGCGGCTTGATCGAGCCCCACGCGGCCCACGACGATTTCCGCCACGAAGTAGTTCTCGCCGTGCACGGCCGCACCGGACATGCGGCGCAGCATGGCTAGTTGGCCAACGTGGGTCAACGCATCGGCGATGGGGCCCTGGATCAGCCGTTCGAAAGGAGCCTCAACCGGCGCTTCAGAAGCCAGCCGGGCGTCGAACGCTTCCAGCGCGTGGAAGAAACGCGCCACTTCGCGGTCCCAAGCGAGCGGCTGCGAGCTGTGCCACGCTTCTTGCCCATTGGCTATCGTTAGAGCCCAATCGAAGAGGTCGCCCATGTGCGCCACGATCTGGACCGGCGTGCGCGAAGTGGGGTCGGCGCGAAATGTCGCAAATTCAGGCGGAGCGTGGCGCAGCGGTTTGCCTGCGCGGTAGGCCAGGGATGCCAGTGTGTGTCGTAGAAACGTCGTCTTTTCGTCCATCATGCCCTTCCAAAATCGAGAAAGCCGCGCTGCGGATCGGTGGCGAGCAGCGTGACGCGCAAGCGGTCGCCTACATCCAGGCCATGCTCGCCGCGCATGAGCCGGCCTTCCACCGGCGGATCGAAGATGCGTACGAACACGCCTTTGGGCACCGCGCCCGTGACCACGGCGGAAAAAGTTTCGCCGATGCGATGGCGCAGGGCCACGGCCGCCATGCGCTTGGTCATGTCGCGTTGCACCTTGCGGGCGGCGTCTTCCTTTAAGGTGCAGTTGCGCGCGATGGCATCCAGATCCGCATCCGCGTAGCCGGACGGATTGCCGGCCAAGTGCGCCTTCACAAGGCGCTGGGTGACCATGTCGGCAAAGCGGCGGTTGGGCGCGGTGGAGTGGGTGTAGTCGTGGGCGGCGAGACCGAAATGGCCCTGGTCGGCGGACGGAGCCGCGAAATCCGCGGCGACCTGGTTTGCGAGCTTGGCGTCGAGCGTTTGGTCAGCGGCGGCGAAGATGCCGCGGCCCATCAATTTCGCCATGAGCAGCGCCGGCTTAACCGCCAGCTTTGCGGCGAGGTCCTGGACGCTGATGGTCTCGGAATCTGCGACCGCGGGCTTAGCCGCCTCGCCCGGCCGCAGCACGACGTATTCGCCCGGCCCCATCAGCTTCAGCACGGAAAGCGAGAGATCGGGGTAGTGCACGGGATCGGCTTGCTTGCGCCGCATGAGGAAGGCGTTGAGCGCGAAGGCATCTGGGGTGGGCGGCAGTTTATCGCCATGTTGCGCCGCCAACTCCACGATGCGCGGCCAGCGCTCCGGCTCCTTTACGATGCGGCGAATGGAAGACACACCGGCTTTGCGCAGCGTCTCGGCCATGACTTCATTGGCGCCGATCATGAAGTCCTCAATCAGCCGGGAAGCGCGGTTGGCGGCGCGCGCGGTCATATCCTTCACTTGGCCATCGGCGAAGACGGGCTGCACTTCCAAACGGTCGAAGGTCAAGGCGCCCAAACGATGCCGCGCTTCGCGCAGTTGGCCGGCCGCCTGGTCCTGCAGTTTGAGTTGGGCCGCGAGCTCCGGCGAGGCGGCCACTTTGGCGGGCGCGGGCGCCGTGCCCTCGAGCCACGAGCCTACGTCGCTATAGGTGAGCTGGGCATGGTTGCGCACCCGCGCGCGATAGATGGCGCTCGACGCGATGGAACCATCGGCGGCCACGACCATCTCGATCACCACGGCGGCACGGTCCTGGCCTTCGGCGAGCGACGTCAGATCGGTCGAAAGGCGCTCGGGCAACATGGGGAAGGTGTGCACGCCGGCATAGACGGTGGTGGTTTCGCAGGCGGCGTGGGCGTCGATGGGGGTGTCCTTGGGCACCAGGCTGTCCACGTCGGCGATGCCCACCAGCACGCGAATGCCGGCAGCGGCGCGCTCGGCCCATTCGATTTGGTCGAGGTCGCGCGAATCGTCGTTATCGATGGACGACCACAAGAGACCGGTGAGATCGCGCAGCGTGCGGTCGAGGCTTGGGGCGATGGATTGAAGCTGCCGTTCGGCGGCGGGGGGAAAATCCGGCTCGAAGCCGCGATCGATCATCTCCTGACGCGCGGCGGCGACCAGGTCGAAGTTGTCGTTGGCCATGAAACTTCGAGAGTATCAGGAGCCCGGCCGGCGCAGGTGCCAGGCCAGCAGCAGCCAGCCGACGATGAACGCCACGCCGCCCACGGGCGTGATGGCGCCCAGCCAGCGCTGGCCGGTGGCCGCCAGCAGGTACAGGCTTCCCGAGAAGAAGACGATTCCCACGAGCAGCGCCGTACACACCGTCCCGGCGGATGCCGATGGAAACGTGCCGGTTTTGGGAAGGATGGAAACCAATAGGATTCCCAGCGCGTGGATGAAGTGGTAGAGCACCGCTTTTTCATACACGCCGCGCGCATAAGTGTCCATTCGCGCGTGCAGGACATGGGCCCCGAACGCGCCCAGGATCACGGCCACGGCCAGCAGGATCGCACCGGTCATACTCCAATTCATGTGTCAGCCTCAATGGGTCATCGCATACACGATGTAGTTCACACCGAGCCGGATGCCCAGGTCGGAAAAGTGCACCGGATACTTGGGATTGTCGGCGTGCTCCCAGGAATCGCCGAGATCCATGTTATGGCACATGGCCACAACGATGCGGCCCTTATCGTCATAGATCGCGCGCCAGTGCGGCACCTTGCCGGTCTCGCCTTTTTCATAGGTCAAGCCGGTTTCCTCATAGAGGTCGCCGGGCACCTGGTAACGATGGTCGAGGTTGTAGATGGTGTGGAAGATGGGGTCGGAGTCATCGATATCGACGATGGGCCGGTCGGGAAAGACTTTTTTCATGCTACCGATGAAGACATCCCATTCGATGGCGCCGTGGAAATCGTCGCACATGAAGAATCCGCCGCGCAGCAGGAACTCGCGGAGGGCTTGCGCCTGGCTATCGGTCAGGTTCCAGTGCCCCACTTCGACGCCATAGAGCCACGGCCAATCGTAGACATCGCCGTCATCGAGATCGATGGGTTCTTCGACGGAGCGCGCGCTGATGCGCGTCAACCGGCGCACGGCTTGCGAGAGGTGGCGGTCGGAGCGTGGATAGTCCATGGTCCAGTTCGATTCGCCGTCCTTCCAGTTCCCGGTGAATGCCACGCCGCCGTAGTAGCCGCCGACGGGCGGATACATGAGGCGCGCGAATACCCATTCGCTCTTGTCCTGGTAATCGGGCGGAATGGGGAAGTGCGAATACTCGAGCCCCGGATACTCCCGAAACGGTTTTTGGAACGCGAACAGGGCAGCGGCGGCGGCGAAAGCGGCGATCGAAAGATGGATTGGCCGGATCACTGGCTGATTCTTCAAGAATAGCAGTGAAGGGAGGCGAGGAGCGGAGAGGTGCTGACAGCGTCAACCGGGCTATTGTTGACAGGCCCACCTATAATATTCCTGCCATTCGTTCAACGGTTTGCCGCGCTCCAGCTTTTCAGCAAGCTTGGGACATCGATGTTCAGCATCTACACCTGTTCCAGTCCCACGATCGCCAGGATACCGAGTTGGGGCTTCCGCGTCCGGTTCATCGCAGTTGGCTTGGCTTATGGCGCCTCTTGCTAGACTAACTCGCTTCGCCCCTATCAATTCCTCTGCGGACGGCTGGGTTAGAGCGCCGACATTCTGAGTGACTGCTAATACATTTAAGGCGTCTACCATCATGTTCAGTCCAGACAATAATGTGTGATCTGGCTTGGCCAAGCATTTTACCGCGCCCAGGTTTACAATCTTATCCCTCACTGAGACTGCCATATCCCTGAAGCTTGCTTGAGCAGCCAGACATTGAGTAGTTGGCGAGGCACCACATACTTGTTTAACCATGTCCGGACCAGATGTCAGTACCAGTTGTATTTCAACATCCGCCGTTTCCTTATAGGTCGATGAACTGACCGGTTGTGATGGGAGGCGTGATTTTGACGATTTAACTTTCTGTGCTTGCGGGCGCTCTTCTCCAGATACTGGTCCCACTACCGCTACTCCTACCGCCAATATCAAAATTCCAAGTGTTCTCATTGTTCTTCCTTTCACGCTACAGGTGGCCAATGCTCCTGGGCGCTGATTTCGGACCACGACATCCTGAAGTGTAGATTCGCAACGCGGCGGAAGCAAGGGGTGGTCTGCTCAGGCTAACCACCCGGCCGTAGCTGTGGGGCTCAACTGATTGAAAACAAGCACGACAGCGTGCCGCCCCGCTTGTCCGCCGGCTACTAACGCTAAACTTCGGATCTCTTAGTCGTCATATCTACGAAGCGGGCCAATCTCTCAGGCTCGGTTCCGTCCGCGCTCGGGCAACACGCGGCGTCACCACGGACCCGTGGTGCCTCAACGCCGAGCGGCACATAATCGAAACCGCCGGAGAGATCGTCCCCGCAATTCCGCGGTAGCGGAAAGGAGACCGGATGTTCGGGACCATGCGAAGCGCCCTATTTGCAATTGCCGGCTGTGTCCTCCTGACGCAGTCCTCATTGGCGGCCGACGGGGTAAGCGGTAATCTCGTCACTGTCAACTGGCTCGAGAAACATCTTCAGAATGCCGATGTTCTGATACTCGATGCCTCACCCGCTCAGCTCTATAACGAAAACCACGTTCCCGGCGCGGTTAACGTCGATATGCTGGCATACGGCCGGCCGGAAATTCCGGCAGCGGAGATGGAAAAGACTCTTCGCTCCTGGGGCGTCAGTCCCGGCAAGTCCATCGTTATGTACGATCAGGGCGGGAACATGATGGCCACGAGGGTCTTCTACTCACTCTATTACTATGGGTTCCCCGTGAAAGATCTCTTCATCGTCGACGGCGGCTTTTACAAATGGCAATCGGCGGGATTGCCGATGACGAAGGAGAGTACGCCCGTCGCCAAGCCGGGCTCTTTCACCATCGCCAACCTCAACCGGGACGCAAAAGCGGAGCTGCCCGAAGTTCTGACTGCCACCGGCGATCCGGCCAACAACGCCTTGGTGGAAGGCCTCGACGCCAACTGGCATTTCGGGGGGGTGGCGGCGTTTAACCGCGTGGGACATATTCCCACCGGCATCGTTTTGCCTAGCAACGACTTTTACAACCCGGATAAGACGTTCAAGTCACCCGAAGAACTCCGCAAGATGCTGACTTACTTCAATATCAAACCTGAGCAGCGGATTTACACGTATTGCGGAGGAGGGGTGGCGGCGAGCGTGCCGTACTTCGCCATCAAATTCATTCTGAATTACCCCTCGGTCAAACTCTACGAAGACTCCGAACTCGGATGGCTGAGAGACGAAAGAGAACTCCCCTACTGGACGTACGATGCTCCTTATCTGATGCGGGACACTGCGTGGTTGCGCTTCTGGGGTGGAGGGATGCTCCGGAGTTTTGGAGCCTCGCACGTCAGCATCGTGGATGTCCGGCCGCCAGCCGCCTACGAGCAGGGGCACATACCGTTTGCGGTGAACATTCCGGGCGAGGTCTTTGAAAGTAATCTCCCCAATCCTCGCAAGATGGTCGAGATACTAGGCCAGGCCGGCGTCGATCCGTCTCAGGAAGCGGTCGTCGTCTCCGGCGCGGGATTGACCAAGGAGTCAGCTTTGGCGTTCGCCGTCCTCGAGAAGTTCAAACAGACAAAAGTATCCGTCTTCATGGACTCCCTGGAGAAATCGGCACAACTCGGCTTTGCGCCCACCAAGGAACCGACCGTCGTTGGCGCGAAGAAAAGCCCAGCGGATCTGGCCGTTCCTGCCGTTACGTATCCATTCAGTGCGCGGCGGACTGTAATCACGTCGAACCTGACCCCTGGCGTATATCCCAGAGTATTTATTGCCTCGGGCAAGAATCTGCCCACCCAGGCTCAGGACGGCAAGATGATCCAGGTGCCATACACGAACCTGGTGAACGCCGACGGCACTCCCAAAGCCGCCAAAGACATCTGGAGCATCCTGACCAAGGCCGGAGTGCCTCGATATGCGCAACTGGTCTTCGTCTCCGACGATCCCGGCGAAGCTGCCGTGAATTACTTCATCTTCAAGTTGATGGGCTTCCCGGATCTCAGGATCTGGGTGAGTGACTGCGGTTGTGCGCTGCTCGGACCGGAGAGCGGCAACTGAGCGGCCTCCGATCAACGTGAATCATGGCCCGACCAGTGTCGGGCCATGTTATCGGCGTGCCGGTTGGTCGGCCCTGTCTTGTGCCTGGCGCTCGAGATCCGCCACGTTCAAGTGGAAAGCGACCCCTTTGATGCGATACCAGAGCCGCGAGTTACGCTCCTCACCCCCGAGTTGAAACATCCGTTGGACGAACGGCCGCGCACTCTCCGGGCTGACAGAGTATGCGGTGGCGTACTCAATCATTTGTTCCACGGTTCCAAGCTCCATCATCTTCGCCGTCACCATGGAGCGCACCCGACTTTCCAGGTTTTGTTCCCGCGGCCCGGCACCAACCGGGAAGACTCCCACGGCCGCCCGCATCACCAATAGCAACTCCTTGCCGTTGGAGGCGCTCTCAGCCATTTGTAGAATCACTTTCTGTTGCGCCGGGGACCGCGGAGACATGGCACCGGCCGCCATGTAAAGCTTCTTCAGAGCAGGGCTGACTACCTGCTCCGCCTCTGGTACAGGCGCCTCGGCTTTCCTCCCAGCATTATTGCAGGAAGCCAGATTCCAGGTGATCACCACGACCACGGGTGCACCACGCAGACGCGTCCACATATTGCGAGCGTACATCCAAATTGGATTTCTGAACAGTGTTTTTGCACAACTTGACGCAAATTTCTACGCGCGATAGGATTGAATGGTCTGAATATCTCATTTTGACCCAGCGATTGGGACAAATTGTTGAAAAATACATCACCATGACAGCCGTGAACCTACTCCGGCGCACAGCTATTGCGACCCTCCTGATCGCCGGCCTGCACGGCCAGCAAGCCCCGCAACTGCACACGGAAGACTGCGCCGGCTGCCATGATTCCGGGCCGCGCATCGGGAAACGCCAACCAGGAGTTCCCCCGGGCTTCCATGCGGCCGCACTCAAGGCATCACCCCACGCCGGGCTCGATTGCGTCAATTGCCACAGCGACATTAAAGAAGTGCCACACCCGGAAAAACTGGCCCGAGTGGAATGCGGCAAATGCCACAGCCAAGAACAAAGCCAGTATGACGGCAGCGTGCACGGGAAAAAGGCGGCCCAGAATGACCCGTTTGCCCCAGGCTGCAAGCTCTGCCATGGCACGCACGACGTCCTGCCTCCGTCCAACCTGAACTCGCCGGTCGCCACCATCAACGTTCCGCGTCTGTGCGGCGGTTGTCACCGCGAGGACACGGAAGTCAGTAAGACGCGCACTTTTTCGCAGACGAATATCCTCGAAAATTACAAGGACGGCATTCATGGCATTGGCCTGTTCAAGCAGGGCCTGACTGTGACCGCGGTCTGCACCAGTTGCCACACGGCGCACAACCAGCTTCCGCACACGGATCCACGCTCCTCGATTGCCAAGCAGAATATCGCCAAGACCTGCACGCGGTGCCATGCGCAGATCGAGGCCGTACACCGCCAGTTCATCCGCGGCGAGTTGTGGGAGAAGCAGCCGCACATGATTCCGGCATGCGTGGACTGCCATGAGCCGCACAAGATCCGCAAAGTCTACTACACGGAGGGCATGTCCAATGGCGATTGCTTGAGCTGCCACTCGAATCCCGCGCTGAAGGGCGGCTCGAAATCCGGGTCGCTCTACGTCAACGCGGCTGAGTTGGCGGGTTCGCGCCATTCCCGCATTGCGTGCGTGCAATGCCATACCGGTGGGACTCCGTCCAACGTGCGAGCTTGCAGCACCATCCAGGAGAAGGTGGATTGTTCGATTTGCCATGAAAAGGTGGTGGCCGAGTACCGCGAGAGCACCCACGGCACCCTGGCCGCGCAAGGCAGTCCCGATGCGCCGCTTTGCGAGGATTGCCACAGCCCGCATGGCACTAAGGGCAAGCTCGATTCCACCTCGCCCACGTTCTCACGAAACGTCCCCGCCTTGTGCGCCAAATGCCACCAAACCGGACACAAAGCCGCCGTTCGCTACACCGGCAAGCAGGACCAGATCGTGGAACATTACCGCGAGAGCATACACGGCAAGGGGCTGCTGGAAGCCGGCCTCACGGTGACCGCCAATTGCGCCGACTGCCATACCCCGCACCACGAACTGCCCAGCCGCGACCCGCGCTCCAGCGTGAACCGCGCCAACATCGCCACAACCTGCGCGCAATGCCATCGGGGAATCTACGAATTGTTCACTGCCAGCGTGCACAGCCCTACGGTGACCCACTCGGGGAAACCGCTGCCGGTGTGCGCCGACTGTCACTCCGCCCACAGCATCGAGCGCACCGACCTCGCCGATTTCCGGTTGAACATCATGGACCAATGCGGCCGCTGTCACCGGGAGATCACCGAGGCCTACTTCGAAACGTTCCACGGCAAGGTCTCCAAGCTGGGTTACCTCAAGACCGCCAAGTGTGACGACTGTCATGGCGCTCACGATATTCTGCCGGTCAACGATGCGCGCTCGCATCTGAGCCGGAACAACATCGTCGCAACCTGCGGCAAGTGTCATACGGGCTCCCACCGCCAGTTCGCCGGCTATCTGACACACGCCACTCACCACGACCCGAAGAAGTACCCCTTCCTGTTCGCCACGTTCTGGGGCATGACCGCCCTGCTGATCGGCACGCTAGTAATTTCAGGCACTCATACGGCTCTCTGGCTGCCGCGGTCGTTCAAGTACCGCCAACAAATGAAGAACGGGCAAGTGGAAGGGGGAACTTATGTGCGCCGCTTCCGGCGGTTCCACCGCAACCTTCACCTGATGGTGGTCTCCAGCTTCCTGGGGCTGGCTCTGACGGGAATGATCCTGAAGTTCTCCTATGCCGGCTGGGCCAAGGTGTTAGCTCGATTGCTAGGCGGTTTTGAGGCGGCGGGCCTGATTCATCGATTCTGTGCCGGCCTGACTTTCACTTACTTCGCGCTTCACTTGTACGACCTGTTCAAGCAGCGGCGCGCCAGCGGCAAGACATGGCGCCAGTTCATCACGGGTGAGGACAGCATGCTGTTCAATCGACGCGACTGGCAGGAACTGGCCGGCTCCCTCAAATGGTTCTTCAACCGCGGCCCACGGCCCGAATACGGCCGTTGGACCTATTGGGAGAAGTTCGACTATTTCGCGGTGTTCTGGGGTGTTGCCGTGATCGGCGGCACGGGCCTTATGCTGTGGTTTCCGGAGATCTTCACGCGCGTGTTTCCCGGTTGGGCGGTGAATGTCGCCACCACCATCCATAGCGATGAAGCGCTCCTGGCAGTGAGCTTTATTTTCGTGGTGCATTTCTTCAACACACACTTCCGCCCGGAGAAATTCCCGATTGACACCGCCATCTTCACGGAGGGCGTGCCGCTCGAAGAGTTCCAGCGCGACCGTCCCAGGGAATACCGTCAAATGGTGGAACGCGGCGAGTTGGAGCAAATGACGATGCCGGCGCCCGCAGCCAGGGACGTGAAATTCTGGCGCCGCCTCGGCTTTACCGCCCTGACGATCGGCCTGATTTTAATCGGCCTGATCGTTTACGCCATGATCTTCGCTTATCGCTAGATTACGCGTTCCACTCGAAAGTTCCGGTTTTCCAGCCGATAAGTAAAGGAGGAGAAGATCCATGGCCACAAAGGCGAACTGCTGGGAGCGTAAGAAATGCGGTCGCGAAGCTGGGGGTGCGAGAGCGGCCGAGCTCGGAATTTGTGCGGCCGCCAGCGCAAACATGAACGCCCTCAACGGCGGGAACCACGGAGGCCGGATTTGCTGGTCGGTCGCCGGGACGCTTTGTGGCGGAAAGATCCAGGGCACATTCGCACAAAAAGTCGCAAACTGCATGGCTTGCGAGTTCTACCTGGAAGTTAAGCGCGAAGAAGGCACCAACTTCAGGCTGTTACCTTGAGCCAGCGGCGGGTGGACTTCATCGCCGAGGCGCCCAGCCAGCGGTCAACGTCACCATGATGCTGCGTCCGGGCAGGAGATTCAGCAGATCGCTTGGACTCTGCGCGTAAGGCACGGTCGCCGTCGCGGCGGTAGCGGGCGTGACTCCAACGAGGTTATGGCTGTTGGTGAGATTATCGATCGCAAAGCCGATTTTGCTTCCGCGCAGCCAGGACCCTTTCTTGATGGTGTAATTCGCGAAGACGTTCACCACGTTGAACGGGTTGATCGTAATGGCCTGGTCAACCGGGTAGGGGATTTTAATTCCATCGATCAGGTAGGTGTACGTGCCGTTGTCGTTGTATAACGTGCCGACTCGCTTGTCCACCAGACCGACATCCCAGTCCTGGTGACGCCACAACAGGCTGACGGTCTCGACGTTTTTGGGCGTATCGGCCACCCACAGGCCGCCGTTGGGAATATTGGGGCCCGTTTGATATTTCGCCGAACCCAATGAGCCGTTGACGTACACCGAGAATCCCGCTCCGAGTATGACGTTGCTTTCCGCCTCAATACCCTTGGTATTGGTGGGGCCGGTCGCCACGAAAACGGATTCGGTGGTGGTTGGATCGGTGTAGCTATCGTAGGCGTTCTGGAAGTGGACGTAGTAAGCGTCGACGTCCAGCGTCCAGCGGCGGTGCTTCATCGTGGAGCCGATCTGATAGGTCTTCGCCAGGGTCGGCTTGGGTGGAGTCAGAACCTGTCCGTTGGGAACATCGAAGACGGCGCTCGGCGGAATAATACTGCCCTCGGCCCACTGTGCGTAGACTGACCAACTGCTCTTTAAGTAGTAGCGGGCGGCAACGTTCGGCAGCCAGTTATTGTAATCGATGGAGTGAGTGACGAATGCGGCGCCGCCGTTGCAGAGCGGGATGAGGGTGACCGGTTGGGTAGTGAGCGTTCCGCCCAGACAGCCCACAGTCTTGCCATTGTCCTGGTACTGGTTTAGCGTCATAAGGTAATTTGCGTCCTTGACACCCACGGTTATCACGAGTTTCGGCGCCGTGTGCCATTCGAATTCGGCAAACGGCTGCGTGGACTCGGTGATGAAATGCTCGTGGAAGTTGCCCAGCGGCGTATCGAGCTGAGTCAGGATGTTGGACGGGATCTGATAACGGTCCGTGTAGGCCCAGTCATACCAAACACCGGTGCGGAAGATGCCCCACTTAGACTCCTTACTCAAGATCGCGGTGTCCCCGGCGTGCCGATAGCCGTTGAGCTTGTCCACGCCGCTTGGTTTGTTGGCGCTGAGGTTGACCGTGGCTCCACTCTGGTAGAACTGTTTGTTCCAGTAGCGCGTGGTATACAGTTTGGTGTTGAACTTCCACCCGTCTCCCAGATCCGCATTGTAGGCAGCGTATTCGAAATCGGTCTGCACGTGATAGGTGTCGTAACCGTAATAATAGGGGTCGGGCGTGCCGTTCGAAAGGAATGGAGTACCGTCCAACAGGTAATTATCGCCGTATTCCGCGACCTGCGCGCGGGTGGGAGTTGTGGAGTTCGGAGTGTTGGTCCAAATGTCAACCAGCCCGCCATAGAACGTGAGCGAACTGCGGTCGGAGATGCGGTATTGATACTTGCCGTAACCGGCCACTCGCTTCTGGCGGTTGTAAGTCTGATATCCGTCGGAGAGCAGTTGCTGCATATTCATCAGGAAACTGTTGCGGCTGCCGGAGCCGAAAAAGCCGCTATCGGCGTCCAACTGCAGTTCACGCGTATTCCAGGAGCCGTAGGTGGCCGACGCGCGAATGTCCGGGTCCGGAGCTAGTTGCGGGGACTCCAGATTAATCGATCCGCCGAAGTTGGTGGGGCCGAAGTTCGACGAGAGGCCGGGGCTGCGATCGAAATCGACGGCGTCGGTCCAGCCACTTGGAAAATTCGCCCAGGAATGGTGCGTCGGCGTGTTGGTATCTTCAAACGGGATCCCATCGAAGGTCATAGTGTATTGCCCGTCCGCGAAGCCGCGGAAATAGGTCTTGCCTTGGCCGAGTCCGATTCCGTTGGGATTGAGGCTGAATGTGCCGGGCGCATAATTCACGTATTCGGCGTAGTCCGCCAGGGGGGACATGAAATTCTTAATGAAGTCCGAGCTGACTTCGGTTTTGGCGGAAGATGCCTCGAGCGTGTTGCCCGAGGGCGCTGTGACAGCCGCCAGCGATATGGTCTCGTTCACCGTGACCGAGGTCGACACGGACTCAACCGACATAGTGATGGGAATGTCCAGGGTTGCACCGGCGGTGACTTGTCCGCCGGAGCGAGTGGCCAAGGCGAAACCGGGCGCTGAGACTCGAATCGAGTAGCTCCCGGCCGCGAGATCCGCAGCCAGAAACTTTCCTTCGGTATCGCTTATCACACTGCGAGAGGACCCGTTGGATTCGCTTTTCAGCTCCACCACGGCACCTTGGATCGGCTTGCCAGTCTGGTCCAAGACCGATCCAGAAATCGTTCCGCTCGGTTGTGCGTTTAATTGGCTCAATCCGGCGGCACAGAACAATACGCCAACTGCGAATACACCAAGCTTGTTGGTTAGGGAACGCCACATTGTTTTGTTTTTGACCTCTAGACATGGTAAGTGCGGCATGTGACGATGGCATGACCAAGCCATTAAGGGCTGAAGGACATAGGGGGCTTGGCCTCCGGCCCCCGGCCTCGCTACACTGATCCGTGATGATACTTGACAAGTTTCGACTGAACGGCAAGCGCGCGATCGTAACCGGCGCCGGACGAGGTCTGGGGCAGGCAGCCGCGGTTGGCCTGGCGGAAGCGGGCGCCGATGTGGCCCTGGTGGACGTGATCCCAACCGGCGAAAGCGCTGAGCGGGTCCGCGCACTGGGCCGCCGCGCCTGTGAGATCCATACCAATTTGCTCGATCGCTCCAGCATTCCGACAATTGTCGAGACTGCCGTGCGCGAACTCGGCGGCATCGACATTCTGTTCAATAACGCGGGCATTATCCGCCGCGCGCCGGTCCTGGAATTCAGCGAAAAGGACTGGGACGAAGTTATCCAGATCAACCAGAGCGCGGTTTTCTTTCTGAGCCAGGCCGTGGCGCGGCAGATGGTGGCGCAGGGGCGGGGCGGAAAGATCATCAACGTCGCTTCCATGCTCTCGTTTCAGGGCGGGATTCGCGTGCCTTCCTACACGGCTTCGAAGAGCGCGGTCATGGGATTGACACGCCTGATGGGCAATGAACTGGCGCCCCACCGCATCAACGTCAACGCCATCGCACCCGGATACATGGCTACCGATAACACGGCGCCTTTGCGCGCCGACCGCGAGCGGAGCGCCGAAATTCTGGGGCGAATTCCGGCCGGCCGGTGGGGCGAGCCCGAAGACCTGCAAGGGGTGGTGGTGTTCCTGGCATCGGCGGCTTCGGATTACGTGACTGGCTACACGATCGCGGTGGATGGCGGCTGGTTGGCGCGGTAGCGCGGGCGACATCTGCTACCATTTGGGCGAATGGATGCCATAGAAGTCCGGGGTGTGACCAAGACGTTCGGAGACGTGACGGCGGTCGACGATCTGACGCTCACAGTGCCGCTTGGGTCGGTGTATGGATTTATCGGCCCGAATGGTTCGGGAAAGACCACGACCATGCGCATGATCGTGAACATCTTCTATCCGGACCGGGGCACCATTCGCGTCTTCGGGGACAATTTTCGCGCCGGCAGCCGTTGCGAACTGATTGGGTATCTTCCGGAGGAGCGCGGCCTCTACCGCCGCATGCCGGTGCGCGACCTGCTCGAATTCCACGGAGAGCTGCGCGGGGGGCGCAACGTGGGAGGCGAAGTGGATCGCTGGCTGGCGCGGCTCGATCTGGCGCATTGCGCCAACCGGCGCGTGGAAACTCTCAGCAAGGGGATGAGCCAGAAGGTGCAGTTCATCGCCGCGGTGGTGCCCGAGCCCAAGCTGCTGATCCTCGACGAGCCGTTTACCGGCCTCGATCCGGTGAGCGCCGATTCGCTGCGTTCCGCCATCCTCGAACTGCGCCGGCGCGGCGCCACCGTGGTGCTGAGCACGCACGATATGAGCGTGGCGGAGAGCCTGTGCGACTACATTCTCATGATCCATCGCGGCCGCAAGGTCCTGGATGGAACGTTGGAATCGATCCAGGAGCAATACGGGAACGACACCATTCGCCTGGATTCAGCCGGGGGCGCGGCGGTTCTGGGCGACCTTCCGGGCGTGGAGAAAGTGCGCGACATGGGGCACGTGCAGGAACTTCGGATGGCGCGCGGCTGCGATCCGCAGGAGGTGTTGCGGGCGCTGGTGGCGCGGAAGCGAGTGACCAGTTTTTCGGTGACCAAGCCATCGCTGCACGATATTTTCGTGCGCATCGCGGGGCAGGAAGAAGCGGAGGCGCACAATGCGTAAGATCCTGCTGGTGGCGAAGCGCGATTACCTGGCGGCGCTGCGCTCCAAGCCGTTTCTGTTCACGTTAATTGTCACCCCGATTCTAGGAGGCAGCGGATTCATCGGCATCGGACTGATGAAGGCCAAGCCCGACATCGCGGAGCGCCGCATAGCCATCGTGGACGGTACCGGACGGGCCGCGGAGGGAATCATAGAAGCGGCGCGCGAAAGGAATGCCAAGGACCTGTTCGACAAAATGACCGGGCGGCAGGTGAAGCCTCGCTATTCGTTTGAGACCGTTCCGCCCAACGATCGAAACCGCGATGCCGAGCGCCTGGCTCTTTCGGACCGTGTGCGGCGCGGTGAGCTGTTCGCTTTCCTCGAAATCGGACGGGATGCGATCCATCCGCCCAAAGCGGCGGACCCGGAGAAAGCGCCCGAGACCAGCCGCGTGAACTACTACTCCAACGCGGCCGGCATCGACGAGACGCGCCTGTGGATCGCGGGGCCCGTCACCGACGGGCTGCGCCGCGCGCGGCTGGCGGAATTGGGAGTGGATCCCAAACGGTTCGCGGACGTGCTCGAATCGGCTAACGTGCAGACCATGAGCCTGGTGGCGCGGGATGAAAAGACCGGCGGAATCCGGGCGCCTAAGAAGAAGAACGAAGTGGCGAGCTTTGCCATCCCCTTCGGGCTGGTCATCCTGCTGATGATGGTGGTCATTGCCTCATCGAGCCCCTTACTGGGGGCGGTGGCCGAAGACAAGATGCAGCGCGTGTTTGAAATGCTGCTGGCATCGGCCACCTCGTTCGAACTGATCATGGGAAAAGTGGTGGCCGCCGTGGGACTGTCGGTCACCAGCTCCGCTCTCTATGTTGCGGGCGGCCTGCTGCTGTTGCAGGCGTTGGCCATCATGGGACTCGCGCCGGTGGCGCTATTGGGATGGTTCGTGGTTTACCTGGTGGCCGATTCGATGATTTTGGCGGCACTGGCGGCGGCACTGGGCGCGGGTTGCGCCAGCCCCAACGATGCGCAGCACCTGGCGCTGCTGGTGCTGGCGCCCGTGCTGATACCCATGTTCATCATCATGCCTGTAGTGCAGCAGCCCAACGGGACACTGGCCACCGTGCTATCGCTGATACCGCCGTTTACTCCGCTGATGATGCTGATGCGTCAGGCCATGCCGGGCGGCGTGCCGGCCTGGCAGCCATGGGCGGGGCTGGTGGGAGTTGCAGTGTGGACAGTCGCGATGTCCTGGGCGGCGGCGAGGATCTTCCGCATCGCGATTCTGATGCAGGGCAAGAGCGCGTCGATCGGCGATCTGCTGCGCTGGGCCGTGCGGGGATAGGAGATCGTCAGGAAAGCTCCGAAGGCGCTACTGAGCCGCGACGGTAACGGAGCGGTTTATTTCCTAGCGGGTGTGGAAGGCCGCCTTTACCAGAGCAGCTTCAGCCCAAATTGAATCTGGCGCGACGTCGTCGATGTGCTCGTAATGACGCCGGCGGTGGGTGAAACTCCCGTGGGGGTAAAGACAACCGCGTTCGGCGTATTGAAGTTGGCGCGGTTCAGGACGTTGAAGAATTCCGCCCGGAACTGCAGGCCCAGAGTCTCGCGAATATGACCCTCCTTGAGGAGTGACAAGTCCCAGGTAGCCAGTCCGGGCCCAATCAGCGTGTCTCTGCCGAGGTTCCCATAGAAACCGCTATTGGCCGGAGGCTGCAAAAACGCGGCCGGATTGAACCACTGAGTCGGTTTGCCCAAAATCACCGGGCCGGTAAATGAAGGGTTCACGAATGGGCGCACGGGATTGCGCGTGTCGCCATTGTTCGAAGGGTTATAGCTGAGCTGGGGAGTAAAAGGGAAACCGCTTTGCAGCGTCACGATGGAGTTGAGAGTCCAGCCCGCCGCAAGGGCGTTGGCGAAGCTGCCGCGCGAGTTTAGAAACTGCTTCCCGTGCCCGAATGGCAGGGCGTAGCTGACATTCATCACACCCACATTTCGGACATCGAAGTTGGCCAACCCCCGATCGGCGCGGAGATCGAACGGGTTCGAGGCGAGAGCCGGCTCGCCGCCCGAGGTGGTCGCGTTCAGCGAGTCGCCGTCATCGATGGTCTTGGAGAAAGTGTAAATCGCGCGCAGCACCAGGCCGCCGCTGAAGCGGTGGTTCAGGTCAACCTGCAAGGCTTGGTAGGAACTGTCGCCCTCGGAAAAATAAGTCCACGTGTTGGCGATGGTGGGGTTCGCCCTGACGGAAGTTGGCACATAGTATGCCCCGGCGCGAACCGGGGTGCCGGCCAGGCCCGCCGGGAAGTTGGCGGGATAGTTGGCCGGACACGGCGCGGCGGGACATACCACGGGAAAGGGCTCATTGGCATCGATGCCGATGAGTTCGTGATAGCCGTGCGATCCAACGTAGCCCACAGTGAGCGCGGTATTGGCGGTGAGTTCCTGTTCGACACGAAACGACCAGGAAATCAGCGTGGGCGTTTGCAAGTCCGGCTGGACTCCGCCGGGCACCAGCTTGGCTGTGGTGGGAACCGAAGCGTAAGGCGAGACGGGGATTTGAGTGACCGGGAGACTCGGAACGCTGTAGGTGGGGTTGAACGGCGCATTCTGATCGGTGCGATAGCCGAGGGCATCCTGCAGGTCGTTGTACATGCCGAACGCGGTGCGGATTACGGTCGCGTGTTGGCTGCCGAACGGACTCCACGCGACTCCCACGCGCGGCTGCGGCAGGAACTTTCCATGGTTCACGGTGAGGGCGGAATCGCCAATGGTTGGCTGCGCCGAGATAACTCCGTTGGGATAGGTGTAAGTGGACGCGCGCCCATGGACCTCGTTCCAACCGGTGGTGAATTCGTCGCGGAAACCGAGTGACACCGTCAGGCTGGGATGGAGGCGAATTACATCTTCGACATATGCGGCTCCCAACCAGGAGCGCCAGCCGAGCGGCGTGGGCGCGGGATCGTACAGAAGAGTGCCCACCGTACCCTGCAGGAAGGTCTGCAAACTGGTGAAGGTGGCCTGGCCGTACTGACTGAGCGCCAGGTTCTCATTCGACCGGAGCCGCTGGAACCAGACGCCGACATCGATCTGATGGCGGCCCCGGGTGAACGACACGCGGTCCTCATAAGTAAACAGATTACGAAACACGTCGAGATTGCTTCCGTTGTTGCTTCCCGCCAGACTCAATTGCGCGGTGGGATTGGAGGCGGCGCTGCCACCCACTACGATGGCGCCGACGGGGTGGCCGGCCAGGAAACCCGGCAGACTGGCCGCGGGAGTTCCCGGGGTGGGTTCGCCGGTGAAGAAATAGCCGGCCCGCGAAAAGCCGGCGCGGAAGGTGTTGAGCGTGGAAGGCGAGAACACGTGGGTTTCCTCGATGCTGGCGACCTGCTCGCGCAAGCTTTCCACATCCGTGCTGTAGAGGTTGGTGCTGGTGGGGGTGAAATCGGCGCTGTCGTCGATGGTGTAAGCCGCGCTCAACGTATCTTTGGAAGAGAAGATATGGTCGAGCCGGACGGTTCCAAAATCGTCCCGGATGGTCTGCAAGGGATTGTTGAACGCTTCGGCGATTCCTCCGAAATCCGGCGCGCCGGGAGCCGGCGCGGGCCAGGCGTTGATCAACGGCGAGACGCCGACGAAGGCCAGCCCCGAGGACGGACAGGAGCTCGGCGCCGGACTGACGAGATTGCAGGGCAAATAGCCATTGCGCGCGTTGGCGTCGGGAACCAGGTCCACGCCGGTTTGGTGAAGATGCTGGCGGAACTCTTCATAGTTGGCGAAGACGAACGTGTTGTTTTTCCGGACGGGTCCGCCGAGCGAACCACCAAACTGGTTGCGCTGGAAGCCGGGAGCGGAACCGGCGTCGAAGAAATTGCGAGCGTCAAAATCGTTGTTCCTGAGGAATTCGTAGAGAGAGCCGTGAAACTGGTTCGTACCCGATTGGGTGACGATCAGAACCCGCGCGCCCGGACGTTTGCCATACCCGGCGTCATAGGAATCGACGAGCACGTTGAATTCCCGCACGGCGTCCACGCCCAGCAGTTGCTGGCTGGTGCCGCCCGGTTGCATATTGTTCTCCGCCGCGCCCGTGAATTCCACACCGTTCAACAGGAAAAGATTCTGCTGCGGCCGATTTCCGGATACGGCGAAATTATTTCCCACGGTGGAATTGGAGACGCCGATGCCGCCGGTTTTTTCCCAAGTGAAGTTGACCACTCCGGGATTCAGCGTGAGGAGCTCATCGTAGCTGCGCCCGTTGAGCGGAAGGTCCCTGATCTGCTGCTGGCCGACCAGACCCGCGATGTTTTCGGTGGTCACATCCACCAGGGGCGCGTCGCCCTTCACGGTGATTTCTTGATTCGACTCGCCCACAATCAGTGCCATGTCCACGGTGGCGCTCTGACCCACCACCAAATCGACACCGGTGCGCAGTTCTTCCCTGAAGCCCGGTTTCCGGCATCGAATCTCGTATTGGCCGACCGGCAATGAGAAGAACTGGTAGCGGCCCTCGGCATCGGTAATAGTGCTGCGGAGGGCTCCGGTATCGACGCTCTTGGCCGCCACGGCCGCGCCGGAGACGGTGGCGCCCGACGGGTCCCGGACGGTTCCGGAAAGGCCCGCGGAAACCTGGGCGCGGACGGAAATTGCGAAGAGAAGGGAACCGGCCAAACACAGGCAGGCGCGAGCTCGCAAGGTGCGTCTTGGCGCGGTGGAAGTCACGAGTGGATGGAATGGCATTGCGAAAGCTCCTCAGTTGTCATGGCGATAGGTTCGAGTGTATTTTATGGATTACAGTGTATCGTAAACAAGACAGAATGGGGCATTAGGCTGAAGCCCGCCAAAGGCTCGCAGCCTGCTATGTGTACCGCCACGGGTGTTTGACGATCGAGTGAGCGCCTTCAGGCGATCTCATTCCAGACGAGGCGTTCCTCCCGGTTAGGATCGCTCACCACTTTGCATTCCGCATCCAGAATCATGGTGGCGCGCCGTTCCAGTGTGTAGGCGGACCACTTGGGGATCCCGTCGTGGCTGGGGTCGCCGTTGCGCGCGAAAGAGGCCCAGGCTCGGCTCATATTCCTGGCCGCTTGGTAGCGTTCCGGGCGCTTGCCCGCGCTCGGGTTGTTGTCGGGGTGATCGAACTTGAACGCCATCTCCATGGCGTGCGCCGCTTTTTGCGGGTAGGGAACCGAAGGCGCCACCGGCACCTCGCTCTCGTACGAGAAAACATACATGTAAACCGGCGCGGCGTGGAGAGCCACCTTGCGCTCAGCCATGGCGATAGCGTTCCTGCCCATCCACTGTGCCGTGGTGATGGCGATATAAAGATCGGTAGGGGAAGCGCCGGGCCGGTTCTTGCGGTAGACCTCGATGACCCGGTCCGTCTTGTCATGCAACACCGGCTGCAGCCGGTTGCGCAAACCGGCTTCGTCGAGAGAGAACGCGCCCAAATCGCCGCGCTGGTACAACATGATGGTTTCGTCTTTGTTGGTCCCGACAATGAGCGGAGTTTTCGCCGACATGGCCGGCGCGACGGGATCGTAAGGGTGGCTGGGAATGATGCGGCCATCCACCACCGGGCCGAAGCGCATGGGATTCGAGCCGGAAAGCCCTTCCTGCAATGTGCGCAGGCGATCGGCGGGCATGGTCACGAGTTCCCGCGCCTGTTTCTCGCCGAGGCCCAGCTTGGCCAGAACCTGCTTTGTGGTTTCAGTCGCCGCATCGCGCGGGGTTAGGCGCAGGGTTGGGCCGCTTTCGACACTGGCCTTGTGGTACAACCCCTGAGCTTGCGGTAAAGCTGTCAGCGTGGCGGTCTTGGCTCCGCCGCCCGATTCACCCCAGATCATGACGTTGCCTGGATCGCCGCCGAAAAACTCGATATTATCCCGTACCCATGCGAGTCCGGCGACGATATCCAACATTCCGGCCGCTCCGCTGGCGGCGTACTCTTCGCCCAGCAGGTCGCCCAGATACAGATAGCCCAACAACCCCAGGCGGTGATTGTGGGTGACGACTACCACGTCATAGTTCGTGGCCAGTGCGGCTCCGTCGTGAGACAAATTCTGCGGCCAGACGTCGGCGCCTCCATTGCCGGTGGCAAAACCGCCGCCGTGAGAGTAGAACATGACGGGCCGCTTGCGGCCGTCGTCGATGCCCTGCGTCCAGACGTTGAGCACCAGACAGTCCTCGCTCGCGGGTGCCGGCTTCCATTCTTTCGGCCAGCCGGGGTCGGGCGGCTGGATGGCCTGCGGTCCATACAGAAGGGCGTCGCGCACACCTGTCCAGGGCTTCAGTTGGGGAGGGGCCTTGAAACGCTTCTCGCCGGCGGGCGATCCAGCATACGGGATGCCTTTGAAAACGTTCAGTCCGTTCAGCCTGGCTCCGCGGACCTGCCCGCAGGTGGTTTTTGCGACGACGGTTTCGGCCGCGCCGGCTGTCTGCGCGAAGCCGGCCCGCGAGGCCAGTCCGGCGAGCAGAGGTGCGGTCAGCCCGGCGCCCGCCCGCAGCAGGAAGCCCCTTCGGTTGGGAAGCGCGTCCGTGGAGGATAGCTCGGAAAAGCCTGTTGTGCGTGATGCCATGTCGGTCCCTCTTGTCCCCTCAATCCGCTAGCGCGCGACGTGCGCCGCCAGCGCCAGGAAAAATAACGTGCCCACCGCGATCACCGCCCCATGCGGCAGACCGACGGATTTCGGATTCCTCACGTCCAGTTCTTCTTTGCCCGCGTACGCCGGACGGCCGCTTTTCATTTCCGTAAGAATGAAGCCGACGTTCCAAAGCGTCTTTTTCAGGCGTTTGCGGGCGGTCACCAGGATCACGGCCATGAGGCCGCCGATCACGGCGGTGATGAGGAAGATGCCGAACCAGTTTTGCCATCCCACCAGCGAACCCACCGCGGCCATGAGTTTCACGTCGCCCGCGCCCATGGCGCGCACCGCATAGAGTGCCAGGTACACGCCGAATGCCAGGGCCAACCCTTTCAGGGAGAAAAGAAGACCGGGCCACGTGGGATATAGAAAGGCGTTCAACAGCAAGCCGATGACCACACCGGACACGGTCAGCCAGTTGGGGATGCGCCGGTATCGCACATCGTAGATTGCCGCGCCCAGCACCAGGGCCAGCAATACCATCTCCACGCCGCGTGGAGGAATACTAAATGACATGGCAGCCACAGTATAACGCGACTACTGGGCGGTTCCGTTGGCAGGTGCAATCGCGGGGCGCGTGGCGCGCATGGGAATCCCGTCTCCCAGTTGCGCGAGCGCGGGGATCGAGACGGGCAGGCGTCCGCGAATATCGATCTCGCCCCACAGCGCTTTCACCGCCGCCGTCTCCGAGGGAGGCACGGTGCTGAACGTTGCCAGGTACGCCGGCACGTTGGGAAAGCTGCGCAGCAGGTAAGGACTCCCCATCGCCACCAGCACCAGCGGCTTCCCCGCCCCGGCCAAGGTTTCCACTACGTGCGGCAGATCGCCCTCGAGCGCCACCGATCCGCGATACGCGGCCGAAGACGCGAACGCCGCCACTACATAACTACCGCAGGAGGCCAGATGCGCCAGCGCGCTATCGAGATCCGGACGGGATAAAGATGGATCGAGCACGGTTACCGAAGCGGTGGAAAGGCGCTTGCGCACTTCCTGGGTGAAGGCCAGCCCTTCGCTGGAGTAGCGGCTTTCCGGCAACACCAGGTAGCAGGCGCGGTCCGGCGCGGCCAGCGGCACCAGGTTGCCGCCGTTGCGCACCAGGGTTACGGCACGGTCGGCGATTTCCTGCGCCTTCTCATTGGCTTCGGGGGCATTGATTACGTCGCCGATGGCGTCCAGATCGACCGAGCGCCGGCGATCCAGGCCCACCCGCTCCTTGGCCGCCAGTATCTTCACCACGCTCTCGCGGATGCGCTGGTGTGTCAGGCGTCCGCTCGCGACCGCCGCAACCACCGCGCGAATGGCCGCCTCCGCATCGGCCGGCATCAATAGCGTGTCGGCGCCGGCTTCCAGGGCGCGCACCGCCGCTTCACCCGAGCTGAAGCCTTTAGTGATGCCGCCCATCTCGAGCGCGTCGGTAATCACCAAACCCTTGAAGCTCAACTCGTTGCGCAGCAATCCGCTGAGGATGGCGGGGGAAAGAGTGGCGGGCAAATCGGGGGGCGCGAGAGCGGGCACGGCTAGATGGCCGGTCATGATGGAATCCACGCCGGCTTCGATGGCGGCGCGGAACGGCACGAGTTCCACGCTTTCCAGCCGCTCGCGGCTGGCGGAAATCGTGGCCAGGGCCATGTGGCTATCCACCGCCGTATCGCCGTGCCCCGGAAAATGTTTGGCGGTGGTGAGCACGTCGTTCTTCTTGTCGGAATGCGCACCTTCGATGAACGCTCGCACCTGGGCCGCCACGGCGCGCGGATCTTCGCCGTAGGAGCGGATATTGAGAATCGGATTGTCAGGGTTGTTGTTGACGTCCGCCACCGGGTAGTAGACCCAATGAACGCCCAGGGCGCGCGCCTCGCGTGCCGTCACCTGGCCCTCGAATCGGGAGAATTCCGGATCGCCCGCGGCGCCGAAAGCCATGGCGTGAGGAAAAACGGTGGTGCCATTCACGCGCATCGACGCGCCGCGTTCGAAATCGCCGCCCACCATCAGCGGCACCTTCGTCAACCGCTGCATGCGGTTGAGAAAAGCCGCCAGCGCGTACGGTTCGGCCTTTTGAATGGTGTGTCCGTTGGAAACGTTGGTGAGGATCAGGCCTCCCACCCGCACATCGCGGATCAGGCGGAGAAACTTAATGTACTCGCGGGACCGCGAGTTCCCCGCTTCCCCGTGGAAAGCGATGAAGACCAGTTGCGCCACCTCGTCGCGCAAGGTCATGTTTTTCATCCAGCGGCGAACCGCGGCGGAAGGCCGCACAGAAGCGGCGGGCGCTTTTGCGGCTGGTTTGGGATTGGCTCGTTGCGCTGGGCTGGCTGCCATCGCGAGCAGCGGCACGAAGGCAAGCAGACGGAGATAGCGACGCATTCCTTCCTTCAGTGTGACAGATTGCACAACGGAGCGGCGTTGGGTTAATTGCCCGAAGCGCGCACCGGCGAGGGCTGCCGCCCTTGCGAGCCCGGCGGCTTGCGCGATGTCCCGCGATTCTGTAACCGCTTGATCGAGCGCACCAGGTTAGCCGGTTCGTTCGAGCTCTTGGCGATCACCACATCGGCGCCGGTGTTCTGTTCCGTCAATCCCAACGGCTCGACGAAACCGGAGAGCAGGATAATGCGTTCCTTCGGCTCGATCTGCCGGATGCGGCGGATCAGTTCGATGCCGTCCATCCTTGGCATGCGATAATCCGTGACGATCACTTCGAAGCGCCCCGGTTGATAGAGCTCGAACCCTTCTTCCCCATTCGGTGCAACCTCCACATGGAAGCCCATCTCTTCGAGGAGCAGGCGGCGCACCAACAGGCCGTCGCGATTATCATCAACAAGTAGAATTTTCGGTTGAGCCAACGACGGGGTCTTCATGGCGAGACTTTGGGAGCGTAACATCGCCGTAACGGCTATGTCAACCATTTTGCATCGCCTTGTAAAACCGGAGGATCGAGTCCTTGACATGAATACTAGTTCTGCGCTTTAATTTACGGCGCACAACATTCGGCGGCGCGTCGCTGCACGTCTGCTCCGCTCTCGCGGTACTCTGTAGGTTGATTCACACCCAGCATCATGAAACTGCATAGTATTGCGGAAGCTTTGGGATGCCGGCTGGAAGGTGACGGGGAGATCGAGATTTCCGGCGTGGCGGGCATGGAGCAGGCCGTTTCCGGTGAGTTAACGTTCCTGGCGAACCCCAAGTACGCGCCCAAAGTGAAACACACCCGTGCCAGCGCCATTCTGGTATCGGAGTCCCTCGGCGGGTCCGGGATTGCCTGCCTCGTCTCGGAAAATCCCTACCTGGATTTCGCCCGCGCCCTAGCGCTTTTTTACCAGCCGCCGCGTCCCGTGCCCGGCATTCACCCTTTGGCCTCGGTCTCGCCCAGCGCGCGGATCGGCGAGAACTGTTCGATCGGACCGTTCGCGGTGGTAGGGGACCGCGTGCTCATCGGCCGCAACGCCATTCTGCACCCGCACGTGGTGATTTACGAAGGCGTGGAAATCGGCGACGATTTCCTGGCCCACTCCCACGCCACGGTGCGTGAATTTTGCCGCATCGGCCACCGCGTGATCTTGCAGAATGGCGTGGTGATCGGCGGGGATGGCTTCGGCTTTGCTAAACGGCGGGATGGCACTCACGCCAAAATCGTGCAATCGGGCCGCACCGTAATCGAGGACGATGTGGAAGTGCAGAGCCTGACATCGGTCGATCGGGCCACCGTCGGCGAGACACGCGTGAAGCGCGGAGCCAAGATCGACAGCCTGGTGCAGGTGGGCCACGCCTGCACGGTCGGCGAGGATAACATTATCTGCGCCCAGACCGGCCTCGCGGGTAGTACCACGCTGGAACGCGATGTGCTCCTGGCGGGACAGGTGGGATCCTCCGGCCACCTGACCGTACACGAGGGCGCCATTGTGTATGCGCAGAGCGGCATCGGCGGGGATGTCGCGCCCGGCGCGCGCATTTCCGGCTCGCCTGCCTTCGCGGCCAACGAGTGGCTGCGCGCCATAACCGCCTTCCCGAAATTGCCCGAGCTGCTCAAGACCCTAAGGGAATTGAAGAAAAGAGTCGATCAACTGGAACAGAAATGACCGATCAAACGCCCATCAACGACGCCCGCCGCCCGGTGGCTTATCTCAACCAGGCTTTCTTGAATAGCCCGGATGCGCGGGCGCTGCGCATCCTGGCCGAGTTTTTGGAGCCGTTGGCTCATTTCCGCCGTGAAAAAGTGCGCGACACGGTGGTTTTTTTCGGTTCGGCGCGGTTGCGGCCGGATAGCCCCCTGGGCCGATATTATGAAGACGCGCGTACGCTGGCGAAGCTCCTGACCGAATGGGCGGAGCAGTTCACCAACAGCACGTACCGGTTCGTGGTATGTTCGGGCGGCGGCCCCGGCATCATGGAGGCCGCCAATCGCGGCGCTTCGGAGGCCAACGGCAAGACGGTGGGGCTGAACATCGGGTTGCCCTTCGAGCAGTTTCCCAACCCGTACATCACACCCGAGCTGAGCTTCGAGTTCCATTACTTCTTCATGCGCAAGTTCTGGTTCGCCTATTTGTCGAAAGCGCTGGTCGTATTTCCAGGCGGCTTCGGCACCATGGATGAGATGATGGAGATCCTCACTCTCACGCAGACCCAAAAGCTCGCCAAGAAGATCACGGTGCTGCTGTACGGTTCCGAGTATTGGAAGGAGGTCATCAATTTCGACGCGCTGGTAAAATACGGCATGATCGCGCCGGAGGATCTCAACCTGTTCCACTACGCCGACGATCCGCAGACGGCTTTCGAACTCTTGAAGGCCGGCCTGACGACCTACGCATTACAGCCGGAGACTCCAGAGACGCCCGCGATTTCGCGTTCCCGCAATCCGCAGAAGCCGGCGGGGACTTCATGAGCGCGGGCAGCGGCGCCTGGGTACTCGGCCGGCCGGCATTCCACCAGAGTGTCGCGCCGGGGATCGAACTGAAGCTGTTTGAAGCGGCGGATGCCGAGACCGTTTTTGCCGCCACCGAGCGTGACCGCGCGTATCTGCGCCAGTGGCTGCCCTGGGTAGACCGGACGCAATCGCCGGCGGATGTGCGTCATTTCATCGTCAACACCGTACATCCTCAATGGGCGGAAGGACGCGGTCCGCAATGCGGCATTTGGATCGACGGCGTATTGAGAGGAGGCCTGGGCTGTCATCCCATCGATTGGCTGAACCGTTCGTGCAGCCTGGGCTACTGGCTGGCCTCCGAACTGCAGGGCCGCGGCATCGTTTCGCGCTGTTGTTCCGCGATGCTGGGCTACCTGTTCGACAGTTTGCACCTGCACCGGGTGGTAATCCAATGCGGCACGGAAAACCACCGCAGTTGCGCCGTCCCCCAAAGGCTGGGCTTTACGCGGGAAGGCGTGGCGCGCGCCGCCGAGTGGGTGAATGATCGCTGGGTGGACCTGGTGACGTGGAGCCTGTTGGAAGAAGAGTGGAGGCAACAGGCGGCGCGCGTCCAGCCCTAATACCAATACTTCGTCAATCCGGCCCACTTCGAATTCGGCTTCCCGAAACCGGGGCTTCCCGAAACCGGGGACAGTCGCGTCATGAAGTAAAGCCTCATCCGCAAGGATGAAAATGGGCGTGGTGCGGCGGTACGCTGGCATACGGCGGAGCCGTGCGCGAAGGACGTTAACCTACAGCGGCCGCGAGCCCGAGGGACAGTCTGTCCTGGGTTGCTTGCCGAACCCGCAATTGCAGTCTCCTTCCGGCGCTACCGAGCCGGGAAGGAAGAACGCGTGAGAGAGAACG